>PVMK01121978.1_pt1 | contig 178409 bp, 158 predicted proteins | sample 1853481 | NCBI WGS metagenome assembly PVMK01 (sample SAMN08533507, study PRJNA380276) | Marine sediment metagenome, whole genome shotgun sequencing project.
CCCAGGGGCGGAATCGAACCACCGACACGCGGATTTTCAATCCGCTGCTCTACCGACTGAGCTACCTGGGCATCAGGGTATTCAAGGAAGGCGCAGTATTAAACCTTTTGGGGCTTTCAAAGTCAACTTACATCAATCCAAAAACCAGCCCATAAATCGCGAATTGCAAAGTGTGGTAGCCCGCATTTATTAACCACAGTTTTAGGCTTTTCAGTTCAAACAGGTAGTTAATGCCGAATGATGTAGCTACCCAGGCCAGGCCAACTCCAATGCCTGAATGCAGCGCCATGAAGAAGCTTGGTTCCGATCCTATTACCATCGAAAACGCCACTGCGGCGATCAGGCACAGAACAAAGGAAACGCCAAAAATAATTCCCTTATTCGCGGCCTGGATTCGCTCATCGGAAAGTCCGGCCTCCCGCTGCCAGGTCTTACCAAAAAGAACCGGTGAATACCACAGCCCACCGAGTGCAAATGCAGACAATGCAGCAACCAGGGCCGGTAGCCATTCGATCGGCCTCACTGTTGCTTTCCCTCTTCAGGGGGGACATAACCCTCCGGCACTTCGGAGCCCCCTCCGAACAGGAATTTCTCCATCTCGCCCTCCAGGTATTTTCGGTGATCCGGATTGATGGGCGACAAGCGGTTCTCGTTGATTAGCATGGTCTGGTGGGACATCCATTTCTGCCATGCCTGTTGGGAGATGTTCTCAAAAATACGCTTGCCGAGTTCGCCCGGGTAGGTCTGAAAGAGCAGCGCATCCAGTTCTTCCCCAAGGGCCTGGCAGTATACTTTTCGGGTCACTTGAATTCTCCATTGTTTAAGCTGCACAGCAGGTCCGCGACCGGCTTTGGCAGGCCGAGGCGCTGCTGTTGCTCACGGCTGAACCAGCCATAGTGTGGAGAGCATTTTACCTGTGTTGCGTCTGCTGCAGTAGCCAGTACCGGGTGAATCGTCATTCGCAGATGGCTAAGGCGGTGTTCCACGATGGGTAGGACGGTTGTTCCGGTGCAGGAAAAACCCATAGCTGATTCGATGGCTTCAACGCTGTCCCCATCCGGCAGGCACCATAAGCCACCCCATATTCCCGCGGGCGGGCGCTTTGCCAGCAGCACCCTGTCTTGCTTATCCCTGAGGACAAGCATGTGAATCGTCTTGTCGCTGACTTTCGTGGCTGGCCTGGGTGAGGGAAGCTCTGAAACAACATTCAATAGTAAAGCCCGGCAGTCCAGATGAACCGGGCATTCCCCACATACGGGGTTGGTCCGGGTACAGACAAGCGCCCCCAAATCCATCACCGACTGCGTGTAGTCGGCCCCGCGATCGCAGGGCAATCGGGATTCTGCCTCTTTCCAGAGTTTTTTCTGAACGGACGCTTTACCGCTCCAGCCCTCTGTGCCGGAATGCCTGGCGAGTACTCGGCGCACATTTCCATCCAACACAGCGGCAGGTTGGTCAGTGGATTGCGAAACGATGGCATTGGCGGTGCTCTGACCGATGCCGGGCAGGGCGCCCAGGTCCCCGGCCAACGTGGGAAGTTGACCGCCATGGTGTTCCATGCAGAGAATCGCTGCCTTGTGCAGGTTGCGTGCCCGGGCGTAGTAACCCAGGCCGGACCAGAGCGCCAACGCCTCATCCAGGGGCGCATCTGCCAGAGTTGCTGCATCCGGAAATACCTCCATCCAGCGTTCGAAATAGGGGATCACCGTGGTGACCTGTGTCTGCTGCAGCATGATTTCGGAGACCCAAACACGATATGGCGTGCGCGGGTGCTGCCAGGGTAAATCTTTTCGCCCGTGTTTATCCCACCAATGAAGTAGTCGTTCAGAAAACGAGGGCAATGTCGCCTGGGGCACAGGTCAGTCGATCGGCAGGATTGCGTTAACGAATGAACCGGCATCGAAGGGCCGCAGATCATTGGCTGCTTCGCCGACACCTATAAAACGGATGGGCAGGCCTAATTCATGAGCGATGCCGAAAAGAACGCCGCCACGGGCGGTGCCGTCAAGCTTGGTGACAGTAATACCGGTTAACCCGATGGCCTGATTGAATTCACGGGCCTGGCTGAGTGCGTTCTGCCCGGTTCCGGCATCCACCACCAGCATGATTTCATGCGGAGCGGAGTCATCAATCCGGCCCATCACGCGATGGATTTTTTTCAGCTCTTCCATCAGGTTGTGCTGGGTGTGCAAACGGCCTGCTGTGTCAGCGATCAGCACGTCGATGCCGCGTGCTTTTGCGGACTGTAAGGCATCAAAGATCACCGCGGCCGAGTCCGCGCCGCTGCCCTGCGCCACAACGGGTATCTCATTGCGCTCACCCCAGGACTTCAATTGCTCAACGGCAGCTGCGCGAAAAGTGTCTCCGGCAGCCAGCATCACGCTGAGCCCGTCTTCCTTGTAGCGCTGCGCCAGTTTACCGATGGTGGTTGTTTTGCCCGCGCCGTTTACTCCTACCATCAGTATCACGAAGGGCTTTGTGGCCTCTTCGATTACAAGAAATTGTTCGCAGGGCTCAATCAGTTCATAGAGCTCCGCCTGCACGGCGGGCAGGACCTGCCCGGGTTCGGTGATGACTTTGTTGGATATCCCGGCACGCAGGCTACCGACGATTTCCAGGGCGGCGTTCACACCGATATCGGAAGTAATCAGCGTGGTTTCAATTTCATCCAGCAGGTCCTCGTCGATGGAACTCCTGCTTGTGAGGAGCGCTCCCAGCCTCTTACCCAGTCGCCGGCGCGTGTCTTCCAGGCGTAACTCAAGGGGATCCTGGCCGGATTGCTCCGCGGGCCGTAGCTGAACATCCTGTATTGCGCCAGGTTTGTTCTTGTTTTTACGGAAAATGCGCAGCATGCTGTGGCTGTCCTCGATGGGTGACGGGGCGTTATGCTAGTTTTGGGGTTGAGGCAGGTATGTTCAAGGCGAAATGCCAATGAAGAAGAAGCGACCGGGATCAGTTCGAATCATCGGCGGCGATTGGCGCGGCACACGCTTGTCTGTGCGCGACCTTCCCGGCCTGCGCCCATCCGGAGACCGCATTCGCGAAACGCTTTTCAACTGGCTTCAAATGCACATTCAGGGTGCGCGCTGCGCTGACCTGTTCGCGGGTAGCGGTGCGCTCGGGCTTGAGGCAGCGTCGCGGGGTGCCGCCGAAGTCATCCTGATTGAGAAATCGAGGCAGGCTGCCCGGGGTATCCGTGAAAATCTCGAACGGCTCAACGCGAAACATGTTGAAGTCATCGAGGCAGACGCCATTGAATGGCTGGGGGCTCGTGATATTCAAACTATAGACATAGTTTTTATAGACCCCCCTTTTGGAGCCGGTTTGGAAGAACATGCACTTGAGTTATTGGCTGAACGCAACTGTGTCAGCCCCGGTGGCTTCGCTTACATCGAAACTGCACGGGAAACTCCCGCCATCAAGATCGCTCCGGGCTGGGAAGCCCTGAAGGAAAATATCCTTGGAGACGTGCGCATGCAGCTCTGGAAAAAAGTTTGAAAGAAAATGATTCCCATTTGGGTCAACTATTAAGCGGGCATCTTCTGCCCGAGTAGTAAGACTCCTCAGTCCCTGCTAAGGGCGCCTCCCCGGCGCCCTTTTTTTTTGGGAACCCTCCAACCCGATCCCGGCCGGCCGCTACGGGCATCTGCATACACCTACCCGATACCTCTGATGGCACAGTCCAAGCGATCGCGGATGAATCCGCTCCTACAATGAAGGTACAATGGGGGTTTGCAGATACAGAAACGGGCTAGGCTGAATGAACATGCAGCGCATAGCGGTATACCCGGGTACATTTGATCCGATAACCAACGGGCACACCGATCTCGTTTCGCGTGCTGCCCGGGTATTTTCCAGGGTGATCATCGCCATAGCCGAAAGCCCGCACAAGAAACCGCTATTCAGCCTGGAGGAACGAATCCAGCTGTCTCGCAATCAGCTGGCACAGCTGGACAATGTGGAAGTAGTCGGGTTCAGTAACCTGCTGGTGGAATTTGTTCAGCAAATCGGTGCCAGCGTGATCGTTCGTGGATTACGTGCTGTGTCCGATTTCGAGTATGAATTCCAATTGGCCAGCATGAACCGGCACCTGGCACCTGCAGTCGAAACGTTGTTCCTCACACCTGATGAAGATTACAGTTTTATTTCTTCTTCGCTGGTCAAGGAAATTGCCCGGCTCAACGGTGATGTATCCGAATTTGTCTGCGAAGAAGTTCAGCAGGCGATGCGCAAGCGCTTTGAAGAACCGGGGTAGGGGGCATTGGCGCTCAAGATCACCGAAGAGTGCATCAACTGCGATGTATGCGAACCTGAATGCCCCAACGAAGCCATTTATCAAGGATTAGAGTACTACGAGATTGACCCGATGAAATGTACCGAATGTGTCGGACATTTCGATACACCACAATGCGTCGAGGTTTGCCCGGTCGAGTGCATTCCTGAAGACCCCGAAAACGAAGAAACAGAGGATCTACTGTGGGAAAAATACAGGCGGCTGATTTCCCAGGCCGCAGTCTGATGACGAAGGGAATACGCCAGGCATGTTTTTGCCTGTTATTAGTTGTAATCAGCGCTCCGTTGATAGCCGGTGACACACCCGGCAAGTCAGCCATCGCCAGCGCCCATTACCTGGCGACAGAGGCCGGCCATGAAATTCTGGCGCAAGGCGGCAATGCGTTTGATGCAGCTATCGCTGTAAGTTCGACACTGGCGGTTGTAGAGCCCACCAGTTCTGGCCTTGGCGGCGGCGCTTTTTGGTTGATTCACCGGGCTGAAGATGGTTTTCAGACCATGGTCGACGCACGCGAACAGGCACCTGCGGCCGCTCACAAGGACATGTACCTGGACGAAGAGGGCAATGTGAATCGCGACCTCGCGGTGAACGGGCCGCTGGCCGCAGGCATTCCCGGTGAAGTGGCGGGGCTGGAACACCTGGCTGAAAACTACGGTCGATTGCCACTGGCAGTCAGCTTACAACCGGCTATCCGGATTGCCCGGGAAGGCTTTCCGGTAGATAAGAAATTTAACGCGATTGTAGGTTGGCGTATCGATTCCATCAATCGCTGGCCGGCGGCGGCAGACGCTTACCTGGTAGATGGAGAAGCACCGCCTATCGGGCATATCATCAAGCTGCCGGACCTGGCCTGGGTATTGGAAACCATCGCAGAGCGCGGCGCCGAAGGTTTTTACTCTGGGCCAGTCGCCGAACGCCTGGTCAAAGGTGTACGTGACGCTGGCGGTATCTGGACCATGGAAGACCTGGCGGCGTATGTTGTAAAGGAACGCGACCCCATCCGAACCATGTACGGTGACTATGAGTTGGTCACTGCGCCACCGCCTTCTTCAGGCGGAGTGGCGCTCGCTGAAATTCTGAATATCCTGGATGCTTATCCGATCAATGATTTGAAGCCGGTATTGCGCACCCACCTGGTGGTTGAAGCCATGCGGCGTGCATATCGCGACCGCGCCATTTACCTGGGTGATCCGGATTTCGTCGATGTGCCGGTGGAGATGCTCACCAGCCGGTACTACGCTGATGGTTTGCGGGCCTCCATCAGGCTGGACCGTGCTACGCCCAGCAGCATGCTGGCGGGAAATGACCAGATTCCTGAAGGCACGGACACCACCCACTTCTCGATCATCGACGCGGACGGCAACATGGTCGCAGCCACGCTCACCGTGAATCTCGGATTTGGCTCAACGTTCATGCCGCCCGGGACCGGCCTGGTGGTGAATAACGAAATGGACGATTTTTCGGCCAAGGCGGGGGAGCCCAATGCCTTTGGCCTGATTGGCTTTGTAGCCAATGAAATTCAGCCCTACAAACGGCCTTTGTCCAGCATGACTCCAACTTTCATGATAGGCAAAGACAAACGTGCCGCGGTGGGTACCCCGGGTGGCAGCCGCATCATCACCATGGTGCTGCTGGGCATCCTGGACTTCATGCAAGGTAATGAGCCGGAATCCTGGGTCTCGCTGCCGCGATTCCACCACCAGTACGTTCCCGATCAAATTTCTGCTGAGCCGGAAACATTTTCTGCCGAGCAGATCGAGGGTTTGAAAGCCATGGGCCACGAAGTAAATGTGCGCGACAGGACCTGGGGCAATATGCACGGCGTCTTGTGGAACCTGGAGACCGGCGAGGTGAGTGCGGGTTCTGATCCACGCTGGCCATCTGGCCGGGCTATTGTCAGGTAGCAGAGAACTTTAGTTTGCTCATGCGAATAAATTAAGGAAAAGTCATGTCTAAAAAATTACTCGCCTTTTTGTTGTTTTTCCCCCTGGCGGGCCATGCCCAGGTTACTCCCGGCCAACTGGACATGCTGGCTTCTGAAGTCCAGCCCCAGGTGGTCGAGTGGAGGCGCTGGTTTCACCAGAATCCGGAACTCAGCAACCGTGAATTCAACACGGCGGAGAAAGTTGCTGATATCCTGCGTGACATGGGTCTCGAGCCGATAACCGGGATAGCACATACCGGAATTATTGCGCTTATCAAGGGTGGTAAACCAGGCCCCCTGGTGGCCATTCGAACGGATATGGATGGCTTGCCGGTTACTGAGCAAACCGGGCTTCCTTTTGCTTCCAGGGCGACCGATGTTTATAACGGACAGGACGTTGGTGTCATGCACGCTTGCGGGCACGATGCCCATATGTCCATGCTTTTGGGCGCAGCATGGGTGCTCAACTCGGTCAAGGATGAACTGGCCGGGTCGGTCATGTTGATTTTCCAGCCGGCCGAGGAAGGCCCGCCAAAAGGGGAAGAGGGTGGGGCCAGCCTGATGCTGGAAGAAGGTATCTGGAATGAGGCCAAGCCCGAGGCGGTCTTTGGTATCCACGTAGGCATCTCAATCCCGGGCGGGCAGATTGCCTCCAAGCCGGGGCCGCTTATGGCGGCAGCCGATCGCTACCAGATAACGGTAATAGGCCGGCAATCACATGGTGCCAGGCCATGGGACGGGGTTGACCCGATCGTGGTTGCAGCGCAGATTGTGCTGGGGTTGCAAACCATTGCCAGCCGCCAGGTTGACGTGACGCTTGCACCCTCAATCATAAGTGTTGGCCGCATCAGTGGTGGTGTGCGTAATAACGTGATACCCGAGCGGGTAGAGTTGGAGGGAACGATCCGCACCTTTGACGAAGAAATGCGCCGTGAAATTCATCTCCGCATCGAGCGAACGGCACGGGCGATTGCCGAGGCGGGCGGTGCCGAGATTGAGTTTGAACTGGATGTCGGTACTCCATCTGTGTACAACGATCCGGAATTATTCGAACGCATGATGCCGACACTGCAACGGGTGTCCGGCGACAACCCCGTCAACATCATTACCCCGCAGACGGTGGCGGAGGATTTCGCTGAATTCGCGAACGAGACGCCGGGAGTATTCCTTTTCCTTGGCAATGGCCCGCCGGACGTAGATCCAACAAGCCTGGCAGGCAACCACTCACCATTTTTCGATACGCATGAACCCAACCTGGAGGTGGGCGTCCGGATTTTCAGCAACCTGGTGGTGGATTACCTGAGGGACTGACCGGCAACGTTTTTTTACTGGGTTGGAATGGTCAACACCGGCACGTTCACATTGCTGGCCTGGTTGGTCAGAGTGGTGATGAACAGCATCAAGGTGAAAACCCGCTTGGATAAAATGTCGGACTTTTCTATCCAGTACCAGAAATCTTCATATTTGATTGCCGCAAAGCTTTGTTCCGGACGGTCCGGTCCGGAGAATACGCGGAAAGGGCGTGTTGCGACCCTTGAAACGTCATAACCCGGAACGGCAAAAGAGGCGTTTTCGGGAGGTATATCGATGAATCCCGCCATTGCGGCCAGCATCTGGATCACAGATCGTGTCTGAATTGCCAGGGTCGCCGCGTCTGTTTTGAACGGTGCGTACAGCACACGGTAACGGTCCCGGTCGGGTTCCAGGCCAATTATCTCAGCGACGCGATGACTTTTTTGCTGGGTAGTTTCAGCCAGGCCTTCCCTGTTGAGAACGAAAATAAGGTCGTGCTGTGTCTCGGGGTCGGTTTCCAGTTCAAAGCCAATTGCGCCCAGTCCCTGCAATTCCTGCATCAGTGAGACGAACTCGATAAACTCAGGGTCGGCAGAGGTACCTCGCCTTTTCTGACCGGTTGCTGCCCAGTTATGGACACCGTTGATGGACTCGACCGCCCAGGTAAACAGCAATTCACTGCTATAACCCGCCTGGACCAGCGCCAGTAGTTTCTTGGGCTCCACTGGCTCAAGAATGGCTCTCAGGTAGTCATCACCGGTTTTGGGCATGTAGGTGATGGTCGGCCGGTCAGTGTATGTGCCGCTCGCACCCAGTCCCTGGGAATTTCCGCCGGTAAAACTGTTATTAAAACCCAGGGCGCCGTTGACAGTGGTGGTAAGTGTATAGCCACTGACTATCGAGCCAACATCGACGAATACCGGCATATCGACATAGCGCAGCTTAACGATGTTGGTCAGCATCTGGCTTTTCCAGTTTTCGCCAATGCTGTTGCCGTAATCGATTTGATCCCGGTTCATTGATTTTGGGCCGTAACTGCCGCAACCTGCCAGCATCGCAAGCATGGCTACGACTGCGACTATTGAACGGCATCCCCGTTTCCTTTCCAACCGCATTGCCTTAACCTCTCGACATATCATTCAAGCCATTCAAGTTTAACCCTAAAATCAATTTGCGCGAATAATCTCAATCAGGGCTTTATGTAGGCGCGTGGCAGATCAGGGTTTTCCGGCAGGTAACGGTCCCGCAACAGGGTCTGACGTGAAACCATCTCCACCATTTTGCCGGCAATAATCACCTGGTCGGCTGCCGAAGTCACTTCCAGTGGGTCACCGCTCCAGATCACGAGGTCAGCCACACTGTTACTCTCCAGGCTGCCATGGTCATCTCCGAGTGCAAATATGACAGCCGGGCTGACGGTCATGGCAGCCAGGCCGGCTTCATAGGGCAATCCGTTGGCAACTGCATTGCCGGCCATTTGCCGCAGTCTGCGGGCGTCGTGGGTGCCGGCGCCCATGAATGAGAACGTCACGCCGGCTTCGTTGAGCAAGGCTGCGTTGTCCAGCCGGGCGCCCAGTTGGTCAAAACTTTCAGGCAGGTTGGATAAGGTATTGATCAGCACTGGCACACCAGCCTCTGCCAGTTGGTCTGCAACCATCCAGGCTTCGGTACCGCCGCTGATGACGGAGTTGAGGCCATGACGTTCAGAGAACGCGATCACCTGCAGGATATCGCTGGCCCGGTCGACATCGAATACGACGATTCCGCCCGATTTGAAGGCTGCCAGCGCTTTTCTGCCCGCCGTTGTTAAAAGTGGTGCCGGAGCCCAACGCACTTCGGTTTCGGCCTCAGTCAACGCCTGCTCCAGCAGCATCCATTGTGCTGCCCGGGAGCCATCGCTCTGTTCGGATGCGTCTGCCCCCACATCGATAAAAAGGACCTTGCTGCCAATAAATGACTGGTAAGCCCCATCGAGCGAGACTGCTTGCCCTTGCCCGCCGATGATGCTGCCGGAGCGGTCAGCGCCTAGCAGGCTCCAGGTGTAGCCCTCAATACGGGTCACCGGTATTACAGTCGAGTGAGGGTTATAGGCGGGGGTGATGTCAAACTCCGGCCTCAGGCCCACAGTAGATAATTCATTGTCCACCGAGGATTCAACTGCCGAGATTTCAACCAGGCCCAGTTTGGTAATCCCGGCAAAAAACCCGGGAGTCACCGGTCGTCCGTGCGCTTCGATTACCCTGGCGTCCGCCGGCGCTGTAAGGCCTGTTCCGACTGACTGTATACGACCATCGCGGATCAGAATATCGCCTTGCTGGAGCACTGCCACGCTGCTCATGGTGTGGACAGTGGCGTCATTGATAAACAGGGTTTGCGCCCAGGCATCGGTGCTGCAGATTGAACACAGAAGCAATGGCATTGAGCAAATTGCATGTGCAGAGCGTGATTTGAGGCCCATCATTGTCCTGCTCCCGGTTGTTGGCCCAGTTCGAAATCGGAAACCGGCTGACGGGCCGGGTCGTTGCGGTCATAAAGCAGCGCACCGTCTACGAAAACCTGGTCAGCTTTCGCATATACACTGAATGGATTTCCATTCCAAATCACGACGTCCGCCATCTTGCCCGGCTCCAGTGTTCCGGTTTGATCCAGTATTCCCATTGACTTTGCAGGGTTCGCAGTGATCCAGCGGATTGCATGCTCCGGTGTAATATTCATACCGGCGCGACGTCCCCGGGTCATGGCTTTGGCCGCTTCCTGGTTAAGTCGCTGGATGCCTTCTTCGGAATCAGAGTGCACAATCGCGCAACCGCCTTCGGGGCGGTCAACGATGGCGATGTTCTCCTGGATACCGTCATAGGCCTCTGCTTTGAAACCCCACCAGTCGGCCCAAAGGGCTCCGCAAACACCGTTCTCTGCCAGCTCTCCAGCAATTTTGTAAGCCTCCACGCCATGGTGGAAAGCACTGACCTTGTAGCCAAACTCCTCGGCCATGTCCAGAATGGTCATCATTTCGTCGGCCCGGTAGCAGTGCATATGCACCAGGATTTCACCCTTTAGCACCCCCGCGAGTGTTTCCAGCCTCAGGTCGCGCTTGGGCCGGTCGGATTTGCCATTTTTATCGCTTTTACCATTTTTCCCGTTCTTCTTCTTTTCATATTCTTCCCAGTCCAGAATGTACCTCTGGGCTTCAATCCACTGTGCCCGGTAACCTGCGACGTTACCCATGCGTGTGGACGGCAATTTCCCTTTTTCTCCATATACGCGTTTGGGATTCTCACCACAGGCCATTTTCAAACCATGTGGCGCGTATGGAAATTTCATTCCCTGGTAGGTTGTTGACGGTATGTTTTTCAATGTAACGCCACGGCCCCCAATCAGGTTCGCGGAACCGGGTAGCACCTGTAATGCCGTAACGCCACCTGCGCGGGCGCGATTGAAACCCGGGTCCTGCGGCCAGACACTGTGCTCGGCCCACACCTGGGCGGTGACCGGGTCTGTCGCCTCGTTTCCATCGGAATGAGCCTTGACTCCCGGGCTGGGGTAAACCCCAAGGTGTGAATGGACGTCAATCAGGCCGGGAGTGACCCAGCGGCCCCCGGCATCGATCACTTCGGCGCCATTGGTCACGAATGACTCCGCATCATTTCCCAGTTGCCTGATTCTGCCATCTGAAATCAGCAGGCTGCCTTTCTCAATCCGCTCCCCAGTCCCGGTCAGGATCGTAGCGTTGACGATCAGCACGGTACCCGAAGGCAGGCGGGAATAGCTTGAAGGGTATGGCTCGGCCTGAACCGACATATGGGTTACGAAACACAGCGAAATAGTGCTAAGCAAGAATTTTCTGAAAGTCATTTTGATCCCCGATGTTATCATTCCCGACAATCTGCATGATGCGGTCGGGCAGGTACTACAACATAAATGAAAAAGCTGATCAATCAGCCTGGGTTCATAAATTGGATCGAGCAGAGCCTGGCTCAGCGTGACAACATCCTGGCCATCAGCAACCAGGGCACTATCCTGCATTACCAGGAGGACGGACTGGACCTGATCGTCAAGTCAGCGATGGGGAGTGGCCTGGTGCGCAAAACCCGCGAAAGAACCCTTCAACGTGAGTACCAGGCCTATTTGCAGATGGAGGGTCTGGCGGGAGTGCCGCAGTGCTACGGTATGCTTGACGATCGTTATCTCGTGCTTGAGTACATCCATGGCACACCTTACCGGCAGGCGGCCTGGGGAGATCGTGCTGGTTGGTTCGAAGCGTTCCTTGCGCTCCTGCGATCAATTCATGCACGTGGCGTCAGCCACGGTGACCTGAAATCAAAGTCCAACATCATGGTGACGGACGACGAAAAGCCCTGCGTGATCGACTTCGGAACGGCCATTGTCTACAGGGCGGGGGTACACCCTCTGAATAACTGGCTTTTGGAATATGGGAAGCGGATGGACATCAACGCCTGGGTGAAACACAAGTATCACGGCAGGTACGAAAACATCGCCGGGGAAGACCTCGACCTGTTGGATTACAGCCTGATCGAGCGCTTCGCACGCAGGTTCAACAGGCGGCCGACCCACGTTATACCCCGCTCCGGTCGGAAAAAATAACGTAGGAGCGGATTCATCCGCGATAAGAAGCCTGGCGAAGGATTTCCAGGCCTTCCGAAATTGTAACCGTTGGCTTATAACCGAAATCCCGTTCCGCCGCGCTGGTGTCGAACCAGTGTGCAGTTGCCAGTTGTTCCACCGAAAAGCGAGTTACGGGTGGTTCGGATTGCAGGCCAAATGTCCGCCAGGCGAATTCGCAGATGCTGCCAGCGGTTTTGGCCAGGCTCACGGGAATAGCGCGGATTTTGACATTGATCCCGATGGCGGCGAGCAGCTTCTGAATGATTTTGCCCTGCGGCATGGGTTCGTTATTTGTTACAAAATAAGCCTTGCCTGCGCAGCGGGCGGCGCCCTGTAATTCTTCCAGCGCCCGCACATGGGCCAATGCTGCGTTCTCCACGAATGTTGTGTCGATAATTTTGTCCGGGCCGGGCAACGCCAGCGTGCCGCCTCTGACCCTGGCTGCAAGCCTCGGCAGGATGTGCGGGTCGCCCGGGCCCCAGATCAGGTGTGGCCGCAGGGCAGTTGTCTTGAGTTCAGTCGAATTCGCAGATGCCACCATTTTTTCAGCTTCCGCCTTGCTTGCGGGGTAGGGCGCAATAAAATGGCCGGCGATAGGAATAGACTCATCCGCGCCACCGATATCTCCACCAGAGTGAACAATGCTGGGTGAACTGGTGTGTACCAGGATCGGGATGGCGATTTCCCGGCATACTTCGATGACGTTGGCGGTGCCGCCCACGTTGATGCGGTGGTAATCGGCGGGGTCCCCCCATACACCGGCTTTTCCTGCGGTGTGGATGATTGCCTGGCAGCCTTCGGCGGCGGCCAGCAGGGCGGCATAATCAGTGATGTCGCCTTGCGTTGTGCGAATACTGTCTATTTCGAGGTGCTGCGCCGGGCTGCGTTGAAAGGCAGTGACCTGGTGGCCATGCGCGACAAGTTGGCGGCAGATTGAACTGCCCAGGAATCCACCGCCGCCAGTGACCAGGATACTCAAAGACTTTGAGGTGTTAATCAGAGGTTCCCTGGCGCTACATTTTTTTCGAAGCCCACTCAGCCAGTTCCTCGCGCCCGATCTTGGAATTATGGCGTATATCCACCGGAAATCCCGGGTGGAAGAGAACGGTTCGAATACTCCTGGTGATGGAATGGGCCTGGGCGAGTTGCAGCAGGTCAAAATGGACGCGTTCGTTGTCTACCGGCGACAGCTTGCCTCTCACCTCGATGCAAAGAACGGGTGTCTGGCGGCCTTGTATGCCCACCCCTACAACAGCGGATCGAACCAGGTCCGGGTGTTGGTTGAATATGGCTTCACACTGGTCGGCGAAAAGCGTTTCCTTTCCGGTCTCCACCCGTTGCGAAACCCTGCCGCAGTACCAAAGCTGGCCGAGGCCGTCCAGGATGCCGATATCACCCATGCGGTGCCAGGTCTTGCCGTGCTCGTCGGAGAATTTGGACATAGCCGTATCAGCATCCCGTTTCCAGTAGCTGTCGGTGCAGGTGGGCCCTGTCACGATGATCTCGCCCGGCATGCCGAGCGGCAACTCGGTGGTTTCGCTGATGTCGTTAAATGCCATTTCGCTGATCTTGATGATCCGCACCTCGTTAGGCTCTATCGGCCGCCCGACACAGACACCGTCACCCGATTCGATCCTGTCGACCATCTTGTCGTCGAATTGCGATGCACTGATGCTGCTGACCGGCAGGCACTCCGTGGCGCCGTAGGGTGTGTGGATTTCGGCGTCCTGGTACAGCGAATTCTGCATTCGGCGGATGGTGCGAACGGGTACCGCAGCCCCCGCTGAAATCACGCGTGTGACACTTTCCAGGCGAATTTTGTTTTCAGCGCAATAGCGGCTCAGTGTGTCGAGCAGGGCAGGCGACCCAAAAATATTGGTCACTTTGAACTGATTGATCGCCCGAATCAGTTTTTCAGGATCCGCTTCGGCCGGACGGGTTGGATCCATGTCAGGAACAACGGTTGTCATGCCAAGTGCCGGGTCAAACAGGGCAAAAGGCGGGAAGGTTGGCAGGCTGACTTCGCCCGGCTCAATGTCGAAGGCGTTTTTCAACATTTCGACCTGGGCGTTGAAATGCCGGTGGCGGTAGATAACCCCCTTGGGTGCGCCGGTACTTCCGGAAGTGAACAGGATTGCAGCCATGTCGTCCGGCCTGACTGCGTGCATGATTTTGTCACCCGTCAGGCCGCCCATTTCTTTGAGTTTTTTGAGGTTGATGCCACCTAGTCCCAGGGTCGGTCCGGCGGTGACCAGTAATTCGCAGCTGTCCTTCGCCCAGCCCAGAATTTTGCGTGCGAAGTGGGCCCTGGTGACACCAATGAAGGCTTTTGGCTGCGCCTCGGAGAGACATTGTTTCAATGGCTTCATGCCGATGCCCGGGTCGATCAACACCGGTACGGCACCCGCTTTGAACAGGGCAAAAAACATCGCGAAAAAGTCCAGTCCGGGTGTCAACATCAGTGCGGTACGAGTACCCGGGCCTATGCCGTACTCACGTAAGCCACGCGCATAGCAATCGCTGAGTTCGTTCAGTTCACCATAGGTGCGGCTTTGGTAGGTCTGTTTCCTGAAGGCGCCGCTTTTCGGGTAGTGTATCGCGGTGACATTGGGCTGGTGCTGGGCTTGCCAGCTCAGCGCGCTCGCGATATTACTGAATTCATCCGTGTTCCAGATTTTTTCCACTGACCTGTCCATGATTCGAATCTTCCCTGATTCCAATAAAATTGCTGATCGTGTCGATCAGCGCCTGCCCGCCGTCTTCAAGCACGTAATGGCCGCAGTCCGCAAAGCGGTGAACTTCAGCATCCGGAAAATACTCCAGCCACTTGTTGAGAAACGGTGTGTCGAATACGAAATCCTTTTCTCCCCATGCAATAAGACATGGTTTGCTCCTTAATAAGTGTAGCCGCTCCGCTGTATTTATCAAAATATCGAAACCTGCATCCTTTTTACTGAGTGGGATATCTTGCACGAATCGCAACGTGGCGATACGATTTTCAGGCGAATCGTACGGCAGCTTGTAGGCCTGGCGGACTTCTCTTGTCACCGGCTTTTTGAAGGCGACACGGGCGGCGATGCCGGAGAAAGCGTTGAAACGCTTAACCAGGAATGCGCCGAGTGCGGTATCCCGCACCAGCCTCAGAGCCAGCGGCATTTTTTTGTCCTCAGGCAGGGGAAATGCAGCCGTATTAAGCACCACCATTTTTTCCACCTGGTCGGGGTGTTCGACGGCCCAGGTAAAACCGATCATCCCGCCCCAGTCATGCACGACCAGGGTCAGCGGGTGTTTCAGCTCAAGGTGGCTGACCAGTGCGGCGATGTCTTCGACACGGCTTTTGAGGCGGTAATCGTACTGGCCGTCGCCGGGCTTGTCCGACATGCCGCAACCCAGGTGGTCGGGGACGATGCAGCGCAACCGTGCGCGCATGGCAATGACCAGGTTACGGTAATAAAAGGACCAGGTCGGGTTGCCATGCAGCATCAATACGGGGGGTGCGTCGCGGGGACCTTCGTCCAGGTAGTGCATGCGCTGGCCGTGCATCTCCAGGTAATGGCTTGAAAACGGATAGAGATGATCGGGCGGCCGGGTGATCAGACTTTCCTCCAACAAGGCCTGGCTTACCAGACCACTTCTGCCATCGCGCAATTCAGGCCGGAACCAATTCCAAGAAGGGCGACTCGGTCACCACGTTTGATTTTGCCCAGTTCTGCGGCTTCGGCCAGTACGATGGGCACCGATGCAGGGCCGATATTACCCATTTCCGGGTAAATCGCATGTACTTTGTCGGGGTCCAGGCCAAGTAGTTTCACCAGTGAATCGGTATGCACCTTGCTGACCTGGTGAATGACGAACTGGTCCAGTTCAGAAGCCACCCAGCCGAGCGCTATCCGTGCTGCATTGAAGGTCTTGGATGCCAGTTTGAGGCCCTCACTCAGAAGGATCCGGGTATCCGTCCTCATCTGGTCCATCTGACCGCGGCAAAGCTGGTTGAACTCGGTTGCCGCACGCGAAACGCTGCCCAGGTAGGGGTGTCCTTCCGGGGCCAGTTCCTTGCGCGCCATGATCATGGCTGCAGCTCCCGAGCCCAGGGTCAGTGATGCAAACTCAGCCCTGAACTGCTCTTGCCCGATGTCCGGATCAAGCAAACGATCTATGGTGGCCTCTGTGATCGGGCGGCTGGACTCACCATCGACTACCAGTGCGTATTCCACTTCGGTGCGTTCAATCATGCGAGCCGCTATGTCCATGCCGTTCATGAAGGCCAGGCAGGCATTGCCGACATCGAAATTCAGGCAGTTTTCATTCAGTTCCAAATTGCCGTGCACGATACAGGCTGTCGATGGCTCGAGGTAATCCCGGCATACCGAGGTGTTGATGATGACACCAATTTTCTGGCGGTCTATACCAGATTCATCGAGAGCTTTTTCGGCGGCTAGCGTGGCGGCATCTGAAGGCGATGTTCCTCTTTCCCAGAAGCGCCGGGCGCCGATGCCGGATACTTCTTCCAGCAGATCATCGCGAACACCGAGCCGTTGCAGCGTAGGCCGCAGTTTTTCTTCAATCTCTTTGGATGTAACGCGTATGGGTGGTATGACCGCAGCTAGGGATTGAATGACAACATTCTTAAATTTCATCAAATCTTCCGGGAAAGGTGGTGAGCATAGAATTATAGACTAATCAACCTTGCTTCAAGACGTTGATTTAAACCCGTTACCTCATGCGATAGACTGGCTTGGAAATGACTGATGGTAACAAAACTGCGGTTTTCGCAGACGATCTGGATTTCAGGCCCTGCACCATTCCCCTGCACGACCTGGAATCGCCTGTACCCGGGGAAGTACAGCTGTGGTTTCTGGATCTCGCCAGCCTTGCCGGCTCGCTGCGTGAAGCGCTGGGTGGTGGCGAGGGCGAGTTGTCACCTGTGACGACCGGACAATTGCGTTTTACCCGTCGTTTCTACCTGAGATTGCTGCTTGGCGCCTACCTTGGTCTGCCAGGTAAATCAGTCAGGATCAACCGGCAAAATCGCGGCAAGCCGGTGCTGGATACCTCCGTTCATGACTGCGAGCTTCATTTCAGCATGGCGAAAAGCGAAGATAAATTATTGATCGGTTTTTCTACCTCCAGTCACGTAGGCGTTGATCTCGAACCTGCAAGGCGCCGTGCGCGCAATACCATCGGCGTGGCACAGCGCTACTTCAGCCCGGCCGAAGCAGAGTCACTGGCGGCCATGCCTCGCGGTGACCTGGATACAGCCTTCTTGCGCGTGTGGGCCTGCAAAGAGGCTGTTGTAAAAGCTTCTGGCGAGGGGATTGCCAACCAATTTTGCCGTTTCACGGTGGAATCGGATCTTTCCCGCCCTGCTGCGGTGCTGGAGTTCGAAGGCGAAGATGCATGTAGCTGGTCGCTGGCCCTGGTGAGACCCGGAGACGATTTCCTCGGGGCCGTAGCGATCCAGGGCAGCATGACAACTCTTCAGGCTTTTCGTTTGCTTCCGGCCCTTCGCTCAGTGGGTTGATGGCGGCACGAAAATTACTTTTTTTCCTGGTGGCGGTGCTGTTGCTGCCGGCCTGTTCGCTGTCGGCGAAAAAAGTGCGGGAAGTGGATCTCAAGGTGGCCGGTCAACAGGAAAGCGGACTGACTTGTTTCCCCAGGGATATCGATCGCTGCGCTGCCCCTTCACCGGTCCTGGAGTTGGGAAGAACCTCGATCATGGATGGACAACACCGCCTGACCCTGGTCGAGTATGGCGAGGATGCCCTCAAACTGCGGATTCACATGATCAGGGCGGCCCAGCGCTACATTGATCTGCAGAATTTTATTCTTCGCGGCGACGATACCGGGGTACTGATCCTGAACGAGTTACTGAACGCTGCCCGGCGCGGAGTGAAAGTTCGATTACTGCTTGACCAGATGTTTTCGTTTTCGGATGTCGAATACCTGGTCCGGTTGACGATGGCGCACAGTAATTTTGAAATCCGCTTCTACAATCCGTCTTTTTACAAGGCTAAAATGGCCAAACACGACTGGATCAGTGGTATGGCCTGCTGTTTCAGAAGAGTCAATCAACGCATGCACAACAAGTTGCTGGTCGCCGACGACCTGGTCGGGCTACTCGGAGGGCGTAATATCGCAGACCGCTATTTCGATTACGACAGCAACTATGATTTCAAAGACCGGGACGTGGCAGTGTTCGGGAAGACAGCGCGTGCAATGCGTGAGTCTTTCGATTGGTTTTGGGACGGCCCCAAGACTATTCCCGTCCAGCACCTGCGCGATGTGGCGGCAGAACTGCTCAGTTCTGAGCCGGTCGGACTGGAGCCGTATCAGCCGGCCGCACGTCTTTTACCGCTGCTGAAACAGGTCGAAGATCAGCAGCACATCAGGGAATTATTTGTTGACCCGGCAATGCAGGTAGACCGTCTCAAATACTTCTCCGACCTTCCCCGGAAACACGAGCCCGCAGATGATACGCCGTCCAACGATACCTCCGGCGAGCTATACGATGTGCTCACTGCTGCCCGGCACTCGGTGGTCATCCAATCGCCCTACATGGTGCTATCGCGCCGGGTTCGCACGTTGTTCTCCAGTCTGCGCGAACGAAATCCGTACATCGAACTGGTGTTTTCAACCAATTCGCTCGCCTCAACTGATGCTGACACCGTGTATGCGAACACCCACCGGCATAAAAAGCGCTATGTCGAAAACCTGGGCTTTGAAATGTACGAGCTCAAACCCTATCCCCAGGATGCGCCCGAGTTTTTTCCGCGATGGCCTGAGCTGATCGAGGAGAAAAAAAGGGGCATTGCCAGCAACTCAATTGTTTCCGGAGACAATTCAACCATCCCGATGCCCGCTCCACGGGTTGGTCTGCATTCCAAATCGTTTGTCGTGGACGGTCGAGTAGCAATGATCGGTTCGCACAATTTCGATCCGCGCTCAGAGGGATTCAATACGGAAAACGGCCTGATTGTCTGGGATGAGGAGTTTGCACAGGTAGTGGAGCAGTTGATTCGGCGCGACATTGCACCCCAAAATAGCTGGATTGTGGCCGTAAAGCCGGACAAAGAGCAGAAAAAATCGGCGATTGAGCCAGTGCCCAAAACCATCCCGGAGTTCAAACCGTGGTCGTACAGTTCGACCTCGGTATACGAATTGGCGCCCGGCAAGGCGGCGGTGCCACCGACATCTCCGGATTTTTACCGTAATTACTATGAGGTCGGAAGTTTTCCGGAAGTGATCAGGACGCGACGCCAGATAACCGTGTTGTTTCTTAGTTCGTTCTTCTTTTTCCTGGAACCCATTCTGTAAGGGAGCGATAACGAGCGGATGCACATATTAGTCCTCATTATTTTGCTGCTCCTGCTGGTCATCGGACCTGGTATATGGGTCAAGCGGATCATGCAGCGCTACCATCGCCCATCTGATCGCTATGGTCGCAGTGGTGGTGAAACTGCGAGAAAGCTGTTGGATTCTCTGGGGCTCGAGCAGGTAGGTACGGAAATTACGCCAAATGGTGACCATTACGACCCGGTAGAAAAAGTCGTTCGCCTGACCGAGCAGAATTACAACGGCAAGTCACTTACAGCCGTGACCATCGCGGCGCACGAAGTTGGGCATGCGATACAGGATGCAGAAGGCTTTGCACCGTTGAAGTGGCGCACCCGGTTGGTCAAATGGGTGAGCCCAATAGAGAAGACCGGCGCTATCCTGATGATGGCAACGCCATTGATCATCGGAATCACCCGCTTGCCGGTGGCGGGCCTGCTGATGGTTTTTGGCGGGCTGTTAACACTCGGTTCGGCCGTCGCAGTTCACCTGTTGACCCTCCCTACCGAACTCGATGCCAGCTTTGGGCGGGCAATGCCCTTGCTGAAAGAACGCGAAGTGTTGTTCCCATCCGACGAACGGCATGCACGTCGCCTGCTTAAAGCCGCCGCGATGACTTACGTGTCTGCTTCGTTGATGAGCTTGCTCAACATCGCTCGCTGGTGGGCAATTCTTCGTCGATAAACCGAAAGAGCGTAATTAGCGCAGGCAATGGAGGGAGTCCCGCTGCACGTCCATGACCATAAACGGGGTCAGGCATACGGGGTATTACTCTTAGAGCTTTCTTATCTGGCCCTTCGGGCTCCCCTCAATCAGGAACCCGCCTTTTCGGGACCGCGCCGGTTGGGCTCCTGCCCAATCGGCTCTCGATTTTCATCCCTGAAAATCGCCCCGGGCGGAACCCTTCACTCGGCTGATAAATGCTCAAAGAGCAACACCCCGTACGCCTTTGCACTCCCAATGCAGAGATGACCAGTTGGTCCGCTACAGCGGGTGGTAGATGGTTTGGAGCGCTTCGAAGCGCAGGCGAGAACGACTGTACGGTTTGCCTGAAAGGCAAGAAGTGCAGGAGTGAAGCCGTTGCGCGTGCCGAGTAATTTGGAGGCCCAGGGACGATCGGGCGGGATGCCCGATCGAGGCCGCCCAGCACAGGATGTGCTGTAAGGCCGGCCCGTCAGGGCATCCGGATTGCGAGGGAAGTCCCGCAGGGACCATTGAGCCAGCGAACCAAATTATCTGCCACCTGCTGGAGCCTCGCAGAATGCCATTGCGCGTAATTTCTCGAATTAGAAATATCACCGGCGCCAGATAGCGGTGGCGATCCATCCGGCCACCAGCACGGCCGCTACAATTGCGATCTCTACGGATACGCGTGAACTCAACAGGGCGAGTGCCGGCAAAGCGATACCTGTCGCCAGGCTCAGGCCGATCACAGGTTTCTGTGAATCAATCGCCACCGCCAGAAACACAAAGCCGGAAGCCCAAAGAGTTGCCTGCAGGTAAACCACGAGGTCCGGGACCGTAACCAGCCAGGCGGCTGCCACTACGATGGCCAGGGCCGGCACCACGGCCAGGAAAGCCCTGGTGGCCAGATGAAGCGCACCATTCAGACGTCCAATCGGGTTACGGGTGAGCGTAGTACTGACACTTTGGATACTTGACCATTCTATTGTGTGTGTTTTCATCTCTCCTCTCCTTAATACTTACTAATAAGTAAGTTCTTGATGCAAATTTTTTTCAGATGTTAATGCCGAGATCGTTTCGTATCTGTTCGAAAATTCCTTCGAGGTAATCCAGGCCATGAACACGCGCCATTTGCCGTGCTCCCTGGATCATGGCCAGGATGGATACTGCCTTGGACAGCGGCTCGCCGTTGTAATGAAATTCATCCTGATCACGACCCGCCTGCATAACCCGGGTCAGCCAGTTGACCGAGTCTTTCATGAAGCGATCGTTGGCGTTCTTGATGTCTTCGCTGAGGTCGTCGTAATCAATAGCCAGCGCTCCGACCATACATATGGGGCGGCCGCACTGGCACTGGTTCAAGGTGAAGGCAAACAGCCCTTCCAGTTGCGGCCTTGCGGGGCCGCCATATGCCATGAACTCTGAGGTGGCCCGGCGCAAGACCTGGTGATTTTCATCGATCAAGGCCTTGATCAGGTCCATCTTGTTCGGGAAGTGATAATGAATGGCTGCGTTTTTCACACCCATTGGTTCGGAAATATCCCGGTAGCTGAAACCGTTCAGACCGCGCTGCAGCATCAGCTGAAAAGCCTTGTCTATGATCTGATCTCTGGTGCTGCTGACTTGGGTCACGATGATTCCTTTACCTTACTTACAGGTAAGTATAGTCGCATCGATTGAGAAATGCAAGCCTAGCTGTCAGTTGCTGTTCTGTGCATCAACACGAGGGTAATTCCGCCAAGCGTTGCCACGGATGCCAACAACAGACGCAAGGTCACTTGTTCTGAAAGGAGAATGACACCACCAATGGCTGCAATGATGGGAACCGACAGTTGTACAGTTGCCGCGCGGGTCGCCGTTAATCCTCTCAATGCGGCATACCAGATAACATAACCCAATCCGGAGGCTATAGATCCTGAAGCTACCGCCAGTACCAGCCCTTTCGAGGTGATTTGCAATTCACTTTGAAACGCCAGGCTGACCAGAACCACCAACGGCACCGACAAAATAAAATTGTTGGCAGTGGCCTGCAGAGGATCCGCCGTGTTTTTGCCCAGCAGGGAGTAGACACCCCATGCAATACCCGCTATGGCCATAAGCACGGCACCCAGTGGATCCGGCGCTGTCAATCCGGGCGAGACCAGGCAAACCAGGCCAAACACAGCCAGCGCCAGGCCGATCCAGGACAAGCCCGGGAAGTGTTCTCCGGAGCGCAGCGCAACCACAAACATCGTCAATTGGACGGCCCCGAACAGGAGTAAGGCTCCGGTGCCGGCGCTGAGCGACAGGTAAGCAAAAGAAAAAAAGGCCATGTAAGTAAACAGCATGATGGCTGAGCGCCAGTTGACAGGGGAGCGGCCACCGGCGCGCCATCGCGGCAGCAATATCAAGCTGAGCGTAAGGGCGCCTGAAATGACCCTTACGGTAGTGAAACTTGCAGCATCAATGAGCTCTTCACCAAGCGCCATCCGGCACAGCAGTGAATTCGCGGCGAAGGCAAACATGGCGACAAGGGTCAGGACTGTCGTACTCCTCATGGCGCGAGTTTACCTCACCATCACTTCAAGACGGTTAAACTTTGTGCCAGGGCAAATAAATCAGGAGGTCCCCATTATGCGTCGAGCACAATTACTGTTATTTTTGCTGACTTCAATACTGGCGCTTACTAGTTGTCAGAAACATGAACCGGAACCGGGCGTTGATATGGCGCAGTTGCGCCAGGCTGTATTGAAAAAGACCGAGGATTTGTACCGGATTCACCTGAAGCTGGATTCTGCGGCTGCGGATATTACGCAGGCTGAACTCAAAGCGGGGAATTCAGATTGCTCGGACGCGGAATATTTTGCGGCAGATGCCTACCGGAATCTGGAGCAGGCGGACCAGGACTTACTGCAGTTGGGGCATGACCTTCAGGTGTTGTTCAACCTGGATGTCGAAACTGTGAATTCGCCCTGATCATTACCCAGGCGCCGAGCGCCATTGAAACCAGCCCCGGGACAGACATTTCGAACAGGAACCAGGGGCCGGCTTCAAGACCGGTCAGGATGGCGCCACTTAAAAACAGGGAAGAGCCGCTGATGGCCCTGAGAATACGGCGGTTGGATTTCTGCTCATCAGACCGGGATAAGGCCAGGTCACGCGGGTCTGCCTTCGAAATCAACTTTCCTTCGGTGGCCAGCTTCAGATAATCATGCAACAATCCGGGCATATCCGGCGCCTGGCTGAGCCAACCCGGTAATCTTTCGCGCAGGTCACTTGCCGCCTGGTCGATGCCGTGTTTTTCCTGCAGAATCCGCTCCAGCTCCGGTTTCGAAGCAGCCAGCACGTCCAGTTCAGGATAGAGTTCGCGTCCCAACCCCTCGATGTTGAGCAAGGTTTTCTGCAGCATGATTAATTGGGGCTGAATATCCAGCTTAAAGCGATAAGCCACCTGGAACAGTTTGAGCATCAGGTTACCAAATGAGATTTCATTCAAGGGCTGGGAGAAGCTGGGTTCCCCCACGGCGCGGATGGAAGCCTCCAGTTCGTCCACGCGCGTATCGAGCGGTACCCAGCCGGCATCGATATGCAATTGTGCTACCCGGTAATAATCCCGGTTGAACAGGGCCCGGAAATTTTCGGAAATATAATACAGATCCTGGGGCGTCAGGCTGGCCACAATTCCAAAATCCAGCGCGATGTAGCTGGCATGCTCCGGGTCGCTCGCGTCTACAAGTATGTTTCCGGGATGCATATCGGCGTGAAAAAGGTTGTCGCGAAATACCTGTGTGTAAAACACGCGAATACCCATTTTGGCCAGCCGCTCCAGGTTCACACCGGCGTCGCGCAACCCCTGTATGTCGCTGATCGGTATACCTGATACCCGTTCCATCACCAGCACCTGCTCCTTGCAGTAAGGCCAGTAGATTTCAGGGATATACAGTTCACTGGACCCGGCAAAATTATTGCGCAGCGCAGACGCGTTGGCGCCTTCCCGGGTCATGTCGAGTTCATCGAATATGAACGTTTCGAATTCCCGGACGAACTCGGTTGGTTTGACCCTGGAACCGCCTTCCCAGTATTTTTCCGCCAGCCTGGCGATGGCCATCAACAGGTCGATATCACGGCGGATGAGCCTGCGGATACCAGGCCGTACGACCTTAACCACCATTTCGCGGCCATCAGGCAGGGTGGCGGAATGCACCTGGGCGATGGAAGCGGAGGCCATTGGCTCCAGCTCGAAAGTCCCGAAAAGTTCGGCTACCGGCTTTTGCAGGGCAGTTTCAATAATAGCCTGGGCCTCGATGCCGGGGAAAGGGGGTACCTGGTCCTGTAACAACGCCAGTTCGTCAGCGATGTCCGTCGCAATCAGGTCGCGCCGGGTCGAGATGATCTGGCCGAACTTGACGTAAATCGGGCCCATCTCGGTCAGTGCCATCCGCAGCCGCTCGCCGCGAGGCTTTTCCCCTATGTCCCGGCTGCCCCAGGGCGGGATTACGCGCAGCAGGCGCATTGGCCGGTAAAGGTGTGTAGCTTCCAGTAATTCGTCCAACTGGTAACGCGAAAGAATCGCACTGATCTTCAGCATCCGGGCAAACTGGCGCAGGGTGTGGATCATTCCTGCGATTCCTCCTTCTGCCGAATCCTGGTTTCCAGGCGGTCGACCGAATCGCGGGTAGCGGCCACGGCCCTGGCGAATTCTTCGAACTCTTCCCTACCAATCACCGGTGCCTGGTTCTGCTGCAGGTATTCACTGATCATGTCACCCGCGTTTTCAGCTGCATCCCGCGCCTGTTCCGCTCCAGCCCGCAGCCCGGCTGCGACCTGGTGGCCCCAGACATCCCCGAAGATTCGCGCAAGCCTGCCCTCCCAGTCGGGATCCAGGCGTGAAAACAGGCGCTCCAGATCCCGCGCCAGGTTCGCATCACCCGTGATGCGAACACGAGACTCGGGAGCCCCCCAGTTGCCGATCCCGTCCGGCACGGCCATCGCGAAAAGGGCGGCCGGGGCCCCACTGATCACCGTATCCGGCTCATAGTCTGAACGGGTGCCAACTTCCACCTGCCTGCCGTTGAAAGCAAAAAAGAGCGTAATTCCCACGCCTTCGATGTCCAGTTGGAGCATCCGGCCTTCCAGGCGCTCCATGCGTTCAGGTGTATCGACATCCAGGTCCAGCAGGCGGTTGATGGACGACTCCAGCATGGCGGCCAGGATTCCGGGTAAAGGTGTCTTGTATTCGGGCATGATCAAGCGTGAACCCCACTGTGAATAGCTACGATGCCGCCGGTCAGGTTGCGATAGCGCACCTGGCCGAAACCGGCATCTTCCATCATCTCTACCAGTTCTTCCTGTGGCGGGTGCTGCCGGATACTTTCGGCAAGGTATCGATAGCTGTCCTCGTCATCCGCAATCAGTCGGCCGAGCATGGGAAGGGCAGCGAATGACCAGGCGTCATAAATGGCTTTTAATGGTTCCGCCTTGACTTTGGAGAATTCCAGGATCAGGGCCTTGCCCCCTGGTTTCAAGACCCGGTACATTTCCAGCAGGGCGGCATTCTTGTCGGTCACGTTGCGCAGACCAAAAGCGATGGTCACAGCATCAAATTCGCCATTCTCGAACGGCAAATTTTCTGCATTGGCGATGGCATAGCTGACGTTGCCGACGATACCCTGGTCTTCGAGCCGTTGGCGTCCCACGCCCAACATGGCTTCGTTAATATCACTCAATATCACGCGGCCATTGGCGCCGACCCGTTTGCTCAGCAGGGCGGCGATATCGCCGGTGCCACCCGCCAGGTCAAGCACACGGTTACCCGGGTCGATGCCACTGTTTGCAGTAAAATCATGTTTCCAGATGCGATGCACGCCCAGCGACATCAGGTCATTCATCAGGTCGTAGTTGCCGGCCACGGAATCAAATACTTCCCGCACCAGGCCTGCCTTTTCCGTCACGGCTACTGCCTTGTAACCAAAATGGGTTGTTTTCTCTTCTTTCATCGGCTTATTGTATCCTTGCAGCCATGACAGGAGGAATCTGAAATGAAAAAAGCTATTGGCATTTTGCTGGTGCTGCTTCTTGTTGTGGGAGCAGGGGTCTGGTATTTCGTCACCTACCGCATGGATTCGATGATCCAGAAAAAGATCGAAACAGCAGTTTCAATTTCCCTGGGGACGCGGGTAACTGTTGGCGAGGTAACGACTGATATAAAGGGCGGTTCATTAACCATCTCCAACGTCACCATTGCCAACCCGTCCGGTTTCAAGAACAAGAATGCATTTATTCTGAATGGTATCGAGGCAGCGGTCGACTATGCCAATCTGGAGGTCAAGCGTGTAGTGATTGACCGGCCTGAAATCGTGATCGAGGAAATGGGTGGAAAAACCAATTTTTCACTGATGATGGCAGAGATGAAAAAGCAGCAGTCTGCCCCTGCTGCCAATCCTGATGCTGATCCTGGTACCGACCCTGGCGCTGATGCCGGTGCTGAACCTGCTGCGGCCAGCAAAGACGAGAAAGAACGCATTGTCGTCATCCGTCATTTCAGGATGAATGAATCACGCGCGTCCTTTGAATCGGAATCGCTGGGTAAGTATTCCAGTCTCAAAATCGACGCTATCGAGCTGAATAACATCAAGGGAACCCCGTCCGAGGTGGCCAACGTGATCGCCACTAAAATCATCACTGAAGTTTCCAGGGAGGCTGCCTTCGAGCTGATCAAAGCGAAGGCCGCGGAGAAGATCAACAGTTATTTTGAAAAAGATAAGGACTGAGATGCATTCAAAGAGAATTTTTGCAGCCTGTTGTTTCCTTACCGTCCTGGCAAACGGCGCTCACGCGTTGGAGTTCGCCGGGCCGGCCGGAGCCGGATTTATTCCCGGACGCCTGGACCGGATCGACCAGGTGGTGATGAAATCAATACAGGGCGGTGAGATAGCAGGAGCAGTTGCACTGGTTGCCCGGAACGGAAAGATCGTCTATCACAAGTCGTTTGGTTACGCTGATATCGACTCGGGGACCACGATGCGCAATGACTCGATTTTCCGCATTGCCTCAATGACCAAGGCGATCACCAGCGTTGCTGTAATGATGTTGTACGAACAGGGGCATTTTCAACTCGATGACCCGGTGTCGCATTTTATCCCTGAATTCAGCAACCCGGTAGTTGCGGAGTTCGATGAAGATGGAGAAATGACCGGGACACGGCCGGCCAGCAGGGAGATCCAAATCGGTGACTTGCTCACGCATTCTTCCGGAATTGTTTACGGCGTGTTTCCCAGTAATTTGCAAAACATTTACCAGCAAGCGGGCGTCATTGATGGCTTGACCGCCTCCGATGCGGTGCTTGGCCCAAATATAAGGAAACTGGCGGGACTGCCCCTGCTGTTTGACCCGGGGACGGCGTTCGCTTACGGCCTCAATACCGACGTACTGGGATTCCTGGTCGAGGTGGTATCAGGGCAGCCACTGGACCGGTTTTTCCAACAGCAGATATTCAAGCCGCTGCAGATGAATGACACTTACTTCTATCTGCCTGATACAAAAGCAGAGCGCCTGGTGACACTTTATGCCCATGTTGATGGAAAGGGTCTGGTGGAGTCACAAGGCCAGGAAGCAGACATCAAACTGGACAACCCAAATTATCCGATCGAAGGGGCGAAGACCTATTTTTCAGGAGGCGCCGGACTTTCTTCGACTGCGTTTGACTACGCCCGTTTCATCCAGATGTTTTTGAATAATGGCGAACTGGATGGCACTCGCCTGCTGGGCCGTAAATCAGTTGAACTGATGCGATCAGCGCGGATCGACTGGGATGGCGATAATGAGGCCGACTTCGGGCTTGGGTTCCGGGTGGTCGGTGACCTCGGCAAGTATGGTGAACTGGGGTCTCCGGGAGCCTATTCCTGGGGCGGCGCCTACAACACGACTTACTGGATTGATCCGGCCGAGGACCTGATTGCCGTGTTCATGTCCCAGGCCCGCCCGGTGCAATCCGATATCAGGGCTGAGTTCAAAACCATGGTTTACCAGGCTCTGGAATAAACACTCACAATGGTTTCCGGGTCACGGCTTTTTCCTCATCACCCGGTGCACTTCAACGGGTTTTTCGAAGCCTTTCACGTCCGGTGATTGGCCGGCAATACCTGCTGGCAGTCGCCTAGCGATATTGTCTGCCCGCCACCCTCTTTCAAAATGGCATTTTGCGCGAAAGCCGGCGCATTTTTTTTCCCGGGTACGGGATTAATCTCGCGCAAGGTCTTGAATGGCTGCCAGCCAGGGTCTTTTTCAGCCGTGGCCTGGTCGATGGTCGTCACCACGCAACGTTCGCAGGGATGGCAAAATTTAAGGCAGTAGTCGCGGCATCTCAATTCGTCTACTTGATGCTCGGCGAAAGGTGCGAGTCCACGCAATACGATGTTCGGCCGGAAACGATTCATCGGAACGGGACTGAGCTGACGGGCCTTCAGTTCGCGGTTTAATGAATCGAGCGAAGCCTCGCTGGCCACCAGGAAAGGAGCTGTGTCTGCGAAGTGGGTGGAGGTCTTTTTGCCCAGGTTTTCCGGCTGGCCCTGGGGGCGAACGAAACCGGGAGCCATGCGGACCAGTCTGAGTTTGTCACGGCTTTCAAGAGCGCCGCTAAGCCATCGTGAAATATCCTCCCCCTGGTCCACGGTTTCACATTCATCGCCCCAAACCCTGGTATTAACACGCTCGCCACCGCTTGAATTAAAGGGCACAGAGACAGAGCCGAGACCGTTCATCGAAAGCACAACCCCAGCTTCATCCAGACGCGTATGGACTAATGCCAGGCGCGGCAGGTCTCGCTGGGTAACGAAGCGGCCATTGGCCCGCACGACCATGAAGCGGCGATCGTTTTCCAGGCCATGCGGGGTTAATACGGCATGTTCCAAGGCAATTCCTTTCATGGATTTGACCGGATAGATCGAAAGGCTGGTAATCTCAGCGGTAATCATTGCCGTATGCTAGTTTCCTGTCTGGTCTGCGGTAAGAAATACACAATCTTCCAAATGCGGATCACCGTGCGGGTAGGCGGCCAGTTTGAAACCGAGGTTTTTGTAGCAATTATAGGCTGGCTTATTCGCTGTCATTACATAAAGCGAAAACTCCTGGGTAGCGAGCTGTTCTGAACTGTGCTTCATCAGCGCGGCAATGAACGCCTCGCCCAGGCCGCGGCCGCGAAATACCGGATTAATGATTAATCGAGCCAGGTGGCAGCGCCCGAGCTTCCCATAGAACTGGCCGAAACCGAGCAGTCTTCCGTCTTCTGCGCGGGCGACACGGGCACTCATCCGATCCCAGTATATGTCTTCGAAAAAAGCCTCCTCCCGCAACGGATACCTCATGTACGGGCTACCCCAACGCACGACGCTTTCCTTGTCAGGTAACCAACCCATGATTTCACGGGCATGCTCGCATTGTGCTGTTTCAATTTTCATGGTCTGTCCTGGATCAGGGGGCCTGGTGAAGAGGGACTTCCTGTGCGTCATCCTGTACGATTTCATTATTCCAGATTGTAGACGGATCGGTCCCCTGAAAAATGATCTTACGCTGTTTTCCAATCATACTGGCTTCGTTGATGATTCCATCAACGCTGCAAGCGCAGGCGCTGGCCAGCGACCCGGAACCGGTACGCCAGGTCCACTGGGCGATGGGCGCTTTTTTTGGTACAGGCTGGTACCAGGTCGATCAGAACCGGTCTGTATTCGTGTTTCGAATCCCCCCGCGCCAGACCGTGCGCAAATCAGGTTTTGATGAAAATGGAAACCGAAAACTGGGCGTGGAGATTCATTATCCCGTTTCATTTGGCCTCCATAACATGGATGACGTTCCTGATTTCATAGATTTTGACAATTATGGCACGATCACTTTTACGCCAGGCGTGCAGATTGAGATACCCGTGAACGATAAATGGTACCTCCGGCCTTATGCACACATTGGCGCAGGCTATGAAAAAGAAACAAGTAAATGGGCTGGAATCTGGTATGGCGGACTAAAAAGCCGTTATCTCCTGGGTGAGAGCGCCCGGCTCAGATGGTCGTTGCTCAATGCTGTTTACTACGCGGGTTACAAGCCAGAGTTTGAAGAGCGGGGCCGTTACGGCTCCGTGATGGCCGGGCTGGAATTCAGCCAGCCCCTGGGAAACTGGAAGCTCGGCGGCGACCAGGTCAGGCTAAACTGGCACGTCACTTACAACTACCTGTTCGATAATCTCAATTTTCATGTTGGAGAAGACCGCGTTGAATCGATCCGGGATCAATGGGAATTCGGTTTGGCCCTAAGTAAAGACAATAAACCGATGAAAATCTGGTTCATGAGCTTTGAGCACGTGGGCTTGTCGTACAAAGTGAGTTCAAATGGGCACTACAATGCCATTTCCGTCAATCTGCGGTCACCATTCACTTATTGATATGAATGATCCACTGAGCGCTTTGATTCGCTTTTTCAGGGTGCTGGTTAGCTGTTCAATGTTTTGGGTTTTCGAGGCTGTCGCAGAGTGCCCTGCAGCAGCGGATCAGCCAGCCGTCGTCGATTCGGGTTTTATCCGTGTGGTGACGCTGAACGTCGCCCACGGGCGTAAAGACGCCAGAAACCAGATGTTTTTGAAAGCTGAAACCATTCGAAACAACCTGGTGGAACTGGCTCAGCTACTTGACCGGGCCGAGGCTGATGTTATCGCGCTGCAAGAGGTCGATGCGGAATCCGCCTGGAGTGGAAAATTTAACCACGTGGACTTCCTTGCCGAAAATTCGGCATACATTTGTTCGCATCACAGTGTCCACGCCAGCAGCCGAATGTACGATTACGGCACGGCATTACTTTCCCCTCACGCGTTCCAGGGAAGTTTTGCGCACAGTTTCAAGCCGTCAAAACCGACGACTACCAAGGGGTTCTCGGTAGCTGCGCTGGAATGGAATCCGGGCGGATCGCTTTCAAACCCAATACTGGTGAAGTTCGTTTCAGTTCATCTCGATTTTTCCCGGCGCTCCGTGCGCCGCGCCCAAATCGACGAGATGGTTGCTGTGCTCTCACGGATCGATGGGCCAATGGTGTTGATGGGCGATTTCAATACAGACTGGCAAAGCGGGGATTCGTCGTTGAAATACCTGGCAGAGCAAATGAACCTTTCAGTTTTTAAACCCCATGCGGACGGGCTTTCTACCTACGGCGACAAGGGTGCACGCCTGGACTGGATTCTCATTTCACCGGAGCTGGAATTCCAAAAATACGCGGTGTTTCCCGATGTGGTTTCGGATCACTACGCGGTGGCTGCCGAAATTGCCCTTAAATCCCCGGATTGAGTTCTGCTGATATGATGGCTTTCCAATGAACCTCATTACATTTACGATCAGACTGGCGCTGCTTTTTACCACCGTGTTGCTACTGACTGCCTGCGCCGCGACCCCGCGCCAGCAAGCCTGCCCGGCCGGGACCCGGAACCTGCCGGATTGTCCTCCGCTGAGTGCCATCGATGATCCCGAAATTAACCAGTTATACGAATCGAGGACCTGGCTGCCACCAAAGGAAATTGAGCTTGACCTTATCGAGCTGGGCAAGCAGGCCGAGATCCCGATACAGCACGCCCGGACCAAGTTCCTGGGTCCGACGGATCACGCTGCAATTGATTCGCTGGCAGTCAAGCTTTGGATGATCGAGAGCGCTGAACACACGATCGATTTCACTTACTACATTTTCAAAACCGACCTGGTTGGCTACGCCATGCTGGGCGCCATGTGCAACGCGGTCCAGCGCGGCGTGGATGTGCGCGTAACCGTTGATTCAGTGGGCTCCATTAGCGGCGGCTCTCACCCGGCTTTGAGAGCCCTGGAAACCTGTGTCGACCAGGCCGGATTCATGCGCAACAGCGCGGGGCAACTGACTACGAAGAAAGCCCGTGTACAGGTCGTGATTTTCAATGCCGTGTCCAAACTCAAGAATCCCAACCGCCGGTCCCATGACAAGTTGCTGATCAAGGATGGCAGCTTCGAAAACAAGTCAGCCGTTATTACCGGTGGCCGCAATATTTCCCTGGACTATTACGGAATCCGGGCAGACGGTACACATGATCCGGACTCATTCCGGGACGCCGAGATTCTGATCCGCTCCAACAAGACTGCGGTAGAGGAAGATCTTACAGTTGGAGAGTTGAGCGAAGCCTATTCCTCCATACTGTTTCTGCTTCACCTCAACAAAAGGATAAAGCCGGTACGAAGCGACAGCAATAACCAAATGTATCAAAGAGAGCGAAGCCGATCCCGGGACGCGCTGGAGAAACTCAAGAGTTACGAGTACTTCAGACCTCACCTGGAGGAAATGAGTGGGTACATGAATTCCGGCTTCCACGATTCCGAAGTGCGCCTGGCGCATGAACTGGGCAACCTGACTGATACCCAGGTTGTTACAGACGTCGCCGGTAATCAGGAACGTAATCCGAACTCGATCATGACCGTACTTGCTGAGATTGGTGAAGAAAAAAGGGATGCGAGATCAGTCAGGATCGTTTCACCGTACTTGTTCCTTGCCGAATACAAAAACAAGGATGGCAAGATCGTAAACGATGAAGCGGAAGGCTTTCGCCAGTGGCTGGCCGAGCACCCGGATGCAACCCTTGAGATCATAACCAATTCCGTGCTGACCTCGGATAATTTCCCAGCCCAGTCCGTGATCGACATGGAAACAGCGCCGCGATTGTACTTGCCGCCCGAAATGAGGGAGCAGTGGCAGAAGCTGAAGGGGAAAGACGAAATGACTTCAGAACTGGTCAACAGCGAGAAATGGCGTGAACTGGTCAGCAATCCGAGATTGAAGGTTTATGAAACGGGCCGGTTGGATTCCATCAAGCTGGGCCACGGTGAGCGGAATTTCGGCAAGCTGCATGCTAAATTTTTCCTCTCAGAGGACTTCGGTTTTATAGGTACAACCAATTTCGACTATCGATCACGCCTTTACAACAATGAAATGGGTTTCTTTTTCCTCGATCCGGGCCTGGCGTCTGATGTTCATGCCAGTTTTGATGAATTGATTTCGAATTCTTACCTGTGGGGTTCACCCGAATGGTTCCAATTGCGCAGGGAAGTGGTGAATTTGAAGGGCACGAAAGGAAGGACCACCAAGAATCAGCGCAGCTGGTACAAGCTGTTCAAGAACACCGGCATTATCTGGCTTTTGTAGGCGTTGTGAGACCTTTTCCAATCCGGACCACTTCGGCCACCATCAGGTCAAAGTCCTCGAAGCGGCTGCGGTGGTTTGAAATCGCCGCACGCAGGCAGTAATTTCCCTTCAGGGTGGTGTATGAAGGCGCCGCCACTCCGCCTTCCTGCAGTTTTACCAGCAGCTTCTTGTTCAGCGTGTTCAGCGCTTCGGTATCCAGGCCCCCCGGGTTGTATCGAAAACATACGATGTCAAGCCCGATCGGACCTGTCAGTTCCAGGTCCGGCGTCGCTTCAAGCAAATCCCCCAGGTAGTGTGCCTGTTCCACGTTCCGGTCGATCATGCGCCCGAATCGAGCCAATCCGTGTTCCTTGATGGACATCCAGACTTTTAGCGCCCGGAATTGGCGAGTCAGCTGCAAGCCATAATCACTGGGCCAGTAATGCCCGGAAGCCATGCCGCCGCCATCGTTGTCGCGCTGCAGATATTCCGGAGTCAGGGCGAAAGAGTCGCGGTGGGCAGCTGCGTTGCGAATGACCACGCAACCGGCTTCAAACGGAATATGCATCCACTTGTGCAGGTCCAGCGCGATCGAATCTGCGCGCTCCATTCCAGACATTTGCTCGCGCACATTCTCTGCCAGCACTGCCACTGCGCCGATGGCGCCGTCGACATGGAACCAAAGGCTTTCACGCTCGCAGAAATCGGCGATGGCATTCATGTTGTCGATGGCGCCGGTGTTGATGGTTCCAGCGGTTGCAATAACGCAGAAAGGAACCATACCGGCTCTTCGATCTTCCTCGACCCGCTTTTCCAGGGCTGCAACGTTTATGGTGTAGTCGTCGTTGACGGGGACTTTGCGCAGACCAGCAGAACCGAGCCCGAGTGTTTCGATGGCCTTCTGATTACAACTGTGAATCTCTGTCGATGCGTAGACCGTCATTGGACCGGGCGACGCCATCACGCCTTGGCGACGGACATCGTAGCCGCAGTTCGTGTTTCTGGCGACAGTGAGCGCGGTGAAATTTGCCATCGAGCCGCCACTGGTCAGAATTCCACTGGCGCTTTGCGGGTATCCCAGCATCTCGTTAATCCAGCCAATTACTTGTTGCTCCACTCTGGGAGCCACGTGGTTGATTCCACCGACATTGGGATTGAGTACGGAGGCCAGAAAATCTGCCAGGGCGCCCATCACGGTGCCGCTGCCCATGTACCAGGCCCAGAAACGCGGATGGTTGGTGTGCAGATTGTACGGCAGGATATTCGCCCGGAATTCGTCGTATACCTCGGCCGGGCTCGAAGGCTCAGCGGGTGCCGGTGCCTTTAGACGATCAGCAACATCAGGCGGAACGGGTTTCCACACCGGGCGTTCTCCGGCCGACTGTATGTAGTCCAGCGCATCATCAACCATGCGGTGAGCCAGTTCGCGCATCTCATCCCAGTTCTCGGGATCCAGGGTTTCGTATTTTTCTTTATTCATCAGTTTGGCTTAAATTCCACTCACATGGTCTGGACCCGGCTAAACGTTGAACCGGGAGTGACTATAATCAATTCAGGAGGCTGTTCCATGATTGAATTTCACGTTAATGATAAACCTGTAAGTTTTGCAGGTGAAGAGGATACGCCATTACTTTGGGTTCTAAGAGATCAGCTCAAGCTCAAGGGCACCAAATTCGGTTGCGGTATTGGCAGTTGTGGCGCCTGTACCGTTCACATAGACGGTCGGGCTCGCAAAACCTGTACCACCAGGGTGTCCTCGGTGGCTGGAAAAAAAGTCACAACGATTGAGGGCCTGGAGTCCCCGGGCGGACAATTGCATCCGGTTCAGCAGGCCTGGATCGAGGAAGACGTACCCCAGTGTGGCTACTGCCAGGGCGGGCAGATCATGGCTGCCGTTGATCTGTTGAACCAGATACCCGCTCCCAATGACGCCGATATTTCCAGGGAAATGCGCAATATCTGCCGCTGCGGCACCTACCTTCGTATTCGCAAAGCGATTCACCGGGCGTCGGCGCTCATTGCAGAGGAACGGTGAGGTGAGTGACTTGAATCGGTACGAAGTGGATCAAGGCCGGCGCCAGTTCCTGGTCAGCGGATTGACAGCCGCCGGAGGTTTCCTGCTGGGTGTTCCTGCCCTCGAACTGATGGCGCAGACCCGTTCAGCCGCTGCCGGCGGAAAAATTGGGTTTTTTGTCGAAATCCGGCCGAATAACCGGGTAGTCATCGGTGTTGCGCAGCCTGAAATAGGGCAGGGGGTCAGAACCTCGATGCCCATGTTGGTGGCAGAGGAACTGGATGTCGAGTGGTCCACTGTCCGTATTGAGCAGATGCCGCTCGGCATCCTTAAAACAGCCGACGGGTTCACCTGGAAATACGGAAGCCAGGGTGCTGGCGGCAGCACTTCGATAACAGATAACTGGGGATTCCTGCGCGAGGTGGGTGCGACCGCCCGGCAGATGCTGATCGAGGCTGCGGCGCAACAGTGGAAGGTGCCGGTGGGGAGTTGTCATACGCAAGCCGGAGTGGTGTTCTGCAATGCGCTGGGTGAGCAGTTCAGCTATAGCGAACTGGCGGCAGAAGCCGCGAAAATGCCTGTCCCCGAGGAAAAACCCGCACTCAAGGACCCCTCGTCATTCCGGATTATTGGTAAGCCAACACGGGTGGTCGATGCCAGGGATATTGTCACCGGCAAAGCCCGCTTTGGCATCGACACCGACATCAAGGATATGCGCTACGCGGTGATTCTTCGTTGCCCCTTCCTGGATGGTGCGGTGGAATCCTTCGATGACCGCGAGGCGCGTAAAGTGCCCGGTGTTCTGGACGTGTTCAAAATTGAAGGCCCGAAGCCGGCCGAGCCTTACCTTATATTAGCCAGTGGCGTTGCGGTTGTCGCCGAATCTACCTGGGCAGCCCTGCAGGGCCGCAAGGCGCTACATGTTAAGTGGACCACAGGTCCTCATGCATCCGAAAGCAGCGCTTCGTTTTGGCAGCAAACCGATGAATTGCTGGCAAGTTCAGGGCAGATTGTACGTGATGACGGAGATTTCGATCAGGCCATTGCACAATCAAGCGAAGTTGTGACCGCCCGCTATGAAATACCGTTCGTCAACCACGCCCCGATGGAGCCACAGAATTGCTTCGTCCACGTTGAAAAAGACCGGGCACGGGTGATCGCACCGACGCAGTCGCCTTCCGGCGCCAACCGGGCCGTCGCCGCGGTAACCGGTTTACCGCGCGAAAACATCCAGGTTGAAATGACCCGTGTAGGTGGTGGCTTTGGCCGGCGACTGACCAACGATTATGTTGCAGAAGCGGCAATGATTTCACAAAAAACCGGGTTGCCTGTGAAATTACAGTGGAGCCGTGAAGACGACGTCAAACATGATTTTTATCGCCCGTCCGGCAAGCACGAGATGAAGGCCGGCCTGGACGCAAGCGGCAAGATCACTTGCTGGACACAGCGTTTGGCCAGTGCCGGAAAATATTACCGCAGGCCCAATGTAAAGCCGGAAGATCAATACGGGGCTGAACTTTACGTTGACGATTTTCCGGCGCAGATAATAGAAAACCTCCGGATCGAGTGGTTCGAGGTGAAATCCGGAATGCCGCGTGGTTCCTGGAGAGCGCCGGCGCATACGGCCAACGCTTTCGTGGTGCAGTCGTTTATCGATGAAATTGCCCACGCCAGCGGACAGGACCCATTGCAACTGAGGCTCGATCTCTATGGTGAAAACAGGGAGCTTGCATACGGCCAGCACGGCGGGCCGGTATTCAACCCCTGGCGTTTATCGCGACTGCTCAAGCACGTTGCTGAACGCATCGACTACGACAGGAAGCGGCCAACAGGCGGCGCCGTGGGAATTGCCTCTCATTTCACCTTTGGCGGTTATGGCGCGCATGCAGTGGAAGTAGCGGTAGATAGCAACGGCGAGTTGACCATCGAGCGAATCATCGCCGCAGTGGACTGCGGCGTCGTGGTGAATCCACTGGGGGTGGAAGCACAACTGGAAGGAGGCACCATCGATGGACTCAGCACCGCGCTCAACCTGGAAATAACGGTAAAAGACGGCCAGGTCGAGCAGAGCAATTACAACAATTACCGGATCGCACGGATGGCGCAAATGCCGGCTGTGCTGGAAACCCATGTACTGCCCTACGGCGACTCGCCCACCGGGATGGGCGAAATGGGCATACCCAGCGTTGCACCTGCGCTGACCAACGCCATTTTCAATGCGACCGGTGTACGGATACGCAAATTGCCGATCAAGGATCAACTCAAACAGGCAATGTCATGAAATCCGGCTATTTGTAGGAGCGGATTCATCCGCGATTTTGTTTTACATTAACAAAATCGCGGATGAATCCGCTCCTACAAGAGGTATCATATTAACCTGCTTATATGGGGAATCCGCATGCATCTTGGCATTCCGGCTCTGCTGGATTTTTACCGAAAACACCGTGACGAGCAATCACTGGTGCTGGCAACCATTATCGCCACCGAAGGATCCACCTACCGTAAACCCGGAGCGATGATGCTGATCAGCCGGGAAGGGGCATACGAAGGGATGATCTCGGGCGGTTGCCTGGAAGGTGACCTGTTGCACCACGCAGCAGAGGTCTTTGGCAGCGGGGAAACAGCTTTTATTACCTACGATATGGATGCTGACGAGGACCTTGTCTGGAGTCTTGGCCTGGGCTGTGATGGCGTCATACACCTGATGCTGCAACGGTTGGAGCGAGTTGACGATTTTGGTTTTCTGAAACAACTGGAAGCATCACACATGGCCCGCCAGGCGGTCCTGGTCGCACTGGTTTCCCAGCCTGGCGAAGGATTGCCCTGTGGTGCCTTTGCTTTACTCGACCAATCTGATATATCACTAGGCGAGCAACGATTACAAAGCAGTTTACGCGCCGTGGCCGAGCCCTGGCCCGAGTGGAGGTATAAAATTGCCGGAGTGGACCTGGCAGGAATTGAGGTGGCCACGATACTGGTGCAGATGCCTGCCCGAACACGCGTTCTAATCTGTGGGGCGGGCCCGGACGCAGTTCCGGTGGCCCGGGCGCTCTCAGAACTGGACTGGGATGTCCAGATTGCCGATCACAGGCCGGCTTTCGTTAAAGTGGAACGATTTCCCCCGAACTGCTCGCTGATACAGTGCCGCCCAGGGGACCTGGCCGAATCAGTAGACCTCAAAGAGGTGGATGCGGTGGTCATCATGAGCCACCACCTGGAAAATGACAGTGGATACCTGGCACAGGTCTGCGCCCATGAAATTCCCTATATCGGTGTGCTTGGACCGAGAGCCCGCCGGGATCGTCTGCGTAAAATGGCTACTTGCAGCGAAATTTACATTCACGGCCCGGTCGGCCTCGATATTGGTGCCGAACTGCCGTCGGCCATTGCGCTCTCGGTGGTTGCCGAAATCCATGCGGTGTTGAATAAACGGGATGGTTTGGCTTTGACAAAACGGACAGATGATGAAAATGCCTGAATCCGGAAAGTTAGCAACGGTACTATTGGCCGCAGGACCGTCAACCCGCCTTGGGCAGGCCAAACAATTGGTTCAAATTGACGGCGAGAGCCTGGTCAAAAGGGCGGTACGCCTGCTGCAGACCCTGGAACCCGTCTCCGCAACGATTGTCACTGGTTGCGGATCAGAAAGCGTTGAACAGGAAATCCGGGACTTCCCGGTAGAGATTGCCTACAACCAGAACTGGGCCCGCGGAATGGGGGCGTCAATTTCCTGTGGCATGCGTAATGTCACCGGGAATGTCGATGGCATTCTGCTTATGGTATGCGATCAGTGGCGCCTCGAAGCAGGCGACCTTTCGCGTTTGGTGTCGACATGGAAATCTGATATATCACAAATTTATAGTGCATGTTGGAAAGAAGGAAAAGCCTTTGTTTCCGGGCCTCCGGTTCTGTTTCCACGAAGATTATTACAGGAATTGAAATATCTTCATGAAGACAGGGGGGCAAGACAGGTAATTGACCGGAATATGGATATTGTTGAATTTGTAGAGATGGAAAATGCCGCTTTTGACGTGGACAGGCCCGAAGATCTCGAGCGTCTGCGCAATCACAGTTAAAGTACCCTGTGGGATCAGGCCAACATTCGTGCACGCTAAAATGATCAGCTTGTCACCTATGGAACACTATAGAGTCAAATGGGTCGTATCATAATGGGGCATTACTGCGGTGACTGACATGCGTATAACACACTTTTTGGCGACAATATGGGCGATCACGATACTGTCTTCGTGTGCAGTAATTTCTGATAAGAAATCTGCCCTGGGAGGTATTGAAGTCAGCTCCCGTATGGTTCTCGACAGCAGCCCACTGGCAGCAGGCACTGAAAATACGGACCTTTCACAGCTGAACATATTGGAAATGACTCCGGAAATGATCGAGTTTGTGGAATCTTATGTCGATGGGGCTACCAACCGGTACGCACGCATGAAGCGTCTCGTGTACGCAATCATAGGGGATGGCAATTTTGAGCTGGTCTATGACGATAAAACCCGCACCGCCCCGCAGACCTTCCGCGATGCCCGCGGTAACTGCCTGTCCTTCACCAACCTGTTCATAGCCATGGCCCGTTACCTGGACATTCATGCAAAATACCAGGAAGTAGATATCCCGCCGGACTGGTCACTTACGGGCGAGTCCTTCATGTTCAGCCAACACGTCAATGCCCTTGTTGACCTGGGAGTGGGTCTGCAGCGGGTTGTGGATTTCAATATTTATGACTTCCAGGTCACATACGAAAGACACGTCATCAGCGACGCACGAGCCCGCGCGCATTACTTCAGCAACATTGGCGTAGAGCACATGATGAGAGGAGAAACAAAACGGGCTTACGTGAATTTCCGCCAGGCCCTGCTGGAAGACAGCAGGTTCAGTCCTGCCTGGATCAACATGGGGGTCCTGCATAGACGAGAGAAGCACCCGATTTACGCGGAGGCAGCCTACAAGCAGGCCCTGGATATTTACCAGTTTAATCTGATTGCCATGAGTAACCTGGCCAACCTGTACGCGGAAGAGGGTGAGACGGAACTGGCGGAACAATACCTCGCCAGGGTTCAATTACACCGGATGAGTAATCCTTATTACCGCTATCAACTCGCGAACTCCGCTCTTATCGATGGAGACTACAAGTCAGCGATCAAGAATCTTAAATATGCCATCGAAAAGAGGGAAAGCGAAGATCGTTTTTATTATTTACTGAGCCTGAGTTACCTGATGAGCGGTGAAAAAGAAACCGCGCAACGTTGGATGAAAAAGGCGGAGGAAATGTCCCGGCAAAGTGAGAACCAGCAGAAATACAGCCACAAGCTGGAATTGCTGATGAGCCAGGGTTCCGGCCAGAATTGAGGGCGCCGCAAAGCAGGCCCATCAATACAACTCATCTGGTGCTGCAATTCAAACCGGGTGTCGCATCTGGATTTTTATGCGCTGTATGAAGCAGGCGAACAAAGTAGAATACCAGAAGTCATATAATGTATTGGAAATTGACTTGACTACATCGCATTCACTTCAAGGAGCATTCATGTTTAAGAACGTTTTTTCAGCCACATCAATCTTCATTGGGCTGTTACTGATGAACCAGGTAGCCTCGGCCGAGGATTCAGCCGTGCCCGGGCCGTTTCAGCGTTTCGATGCCTCTTCGGGCTACACGATCCGTTACGTTGATCTGAACGCCGTTTTGAAGAAGGTGGTCGTTGATACCGGGTGGTCGAGCCGGGAGAAGGCCGATCCCACCCGGTACAAAACCGGGACGCGGACGAAGGCCAACATAAAAAGATCGACCATTAACGAAGGCAACCGATTTTATTACGAAGCGTTCCGCGACGATGATGAAACCCTGCAACTGCTGCGTCGTATTCATAAGAACCTCGAAAATCTGCCAACCGAGGCGCCGCTCGAGTACTTCTCACGTGATGAACAACTGGCTTACTGGCTGAACCTGTACAACGTCACGATCATCAACGAAATTACCAAGGTATATCCTGAGCGCAAGCTCAAGAAGCTGTTAACCGGCAAAAAATCGATTCTGGAAAAGAAATTGCTAACCGTCGCAGGGGTCCCATTGAGCCTTAATGATATTCAGTACACCATCCTGAAACAGAACTATGATAATAACCCGCTGGTCATGTATGGCCTTTACCAGGGCATCATTGGCGGACCCAATATTCGCAGAACTGCTTATACCGGCACAAACGTTCAGCGCAACCTGGCCAGCAATGCCGCCGAATTCGTTAATTCCAATCGCGGGACTTACGCTAAAAATGAGAAGGTGTTCCGGGCTTCCAGCCTGTACGATCGCAACCGGGGATACTTCACAGATTTCCAGACGGATTTGAAAGAACACCTGTTGGTTTACCTGCAAGGAGACGAGCGTGGAGAATTGCGGGCGGCAACTACGATTAGGCCGGATATCAGTGACTGGACCGTTACCGACCTTTACGGATCCTATCCCCAACTCGGTGGAAGTTTTGCAGATAACAGTGCCGCATTGCTCGACTCTGTCTCGACTTCCACTGTCGGCGCTGATGGTGGTGCAGTTGCCGCCCCAAGCTTCGGCAATTCAGATCGCGTTATAGCGAAATCATCGACAACCAGTTATGTCAGCCCGGAACTCATTGTCTATCTGCAGGAAATCAAAGCGAAGCAGTACGCTACCAACCTTGATAAAGCCACTGTAACGGTAGAAGAGCTGGGTGTGGTTGCAGTCGAACCCGACCCTGATTCGGAATCCAGTACGGGCGAGCAGGAGAATAATTAACCGCCGGCACACAAACGGTTGAAATACACTATTGCGGCAACCGTTGCCGCAATAGTGGTCTCTTGCCGAAGGCGGCATTCAAGTACCCAGATCAGAACCGAAAACTTCCTCGAAATATGTTTCGTAATTTTTCCAGCGACCGATCGATCGCGAATGGAATGGTTCTCTGATCTGCCAGACGCTGGCTGTTTTTACTGCGTTGTCCAGTTTTTCGAAAGAAAGGCAGCGCTCATCCCAGTCCTCGCCCAGGGCACTGAGCAGGTTTCCAATGGTTTCCCTTGGTTGCTCGACCAGGTCTTCATAACCCACGCGTATCAGGTCGTTACCCAGGATGGATTGCCAGTGGTTAACCAGTCGCTCCTGCAGCCCGATATAGTGGCGGATATCCTCCAGGCCGGTAGAGTAGTTCTGAGCTGCCCCCAGTCGCGTTGAAAATATCGAGAGTGCAACATCGCGCCAGTCCCGTTCGGTCACCACGAATTTGGCAGACGGCAGGATCGCCTTTATCAGCCCGATGTACAAAAAATTATCAGGGCGCTTATCCGTGAGCCTGGTTGATCCTGCCGAAAACCGGTTTGAGTGATTTACCTGAATTTCTTTCCATGACTGTATTTCCCCGGATGTGATCTCATCGATGCCTTCGGGATAATCATGAAACTCTCTCAGAACCAGCCGGGGAAAAAAATCGCTTTCCCCTCCAGCGGTAAAGCCGGGGTGGGCGGAGAGAACCTGCTCCAGCAGCGTGGACCCGGTGCGAAACATTCCGCATATGAACACGGGCTCGTGCGATGTGCCCGGATATCGGGTGAGCCATTCACCGCTGCATAGCGACATGATTTGGTTGAAATCTGCTTCTGTTTGTTCCCGACTGTAAGGTGGCAGGATCTTTCTATCCAGTGTGTTGGCCTTCGAATAGTGTGACCAGGCTGTTTCAAAGTCAGCCATTTGATTGAAGGCTGTGCCCAAAGCGAAATGCAGGTCGCTGTTATTGCTCGCCCGGGCGGCTTCGACCAGCCTGGCCAATAGCAGGTCAGTGCTTTTCCCAAACTTGTGAGCATCCGCCAGGCGCGCCAGTGCTGACTTGTTGCCCGGGTCGATTTCAAGACATTTTTCGAAGTGGGCAGCTGCCTGGTCGCGGTCGCCAAGCTGTTCCGCCAGGTTACCCAGGTTATGGTATGCGCCAACATAACGGGGGTTCCTGGCGAGAGCCCGTTGTAGTTCATCCCTTGCCTTCTCACTATCGCGCAGGTGATCCATATAGATGTTGGCGATGTTCAGATGGACTTCTTCGGGCAGGTCTATGCCAAGCTCAAGTGCACGCCGGTACACGCGGATTGCTGATTCGAATTGTCCGTCTTTGGCAAGATACCAGGCATGGTTGAATGCGCCACTCGCGGAGTCTGGCTGCTGCACCAGGTAGCTATCGTAGGCCTCCAGGGCCTGTGCAAGCGGAAATGATTTTTGTTGCAGGAGCAGGGCACCGCGGTTAATCGCAGGCAGGCTATTTTTATTTTCCTGCAAAAAGAAATGGAGCCGGTCCAGCTCCTCCTGTGATTTTGGGTTCATTTTCATTGTGGTGAGAATATATTTTTTGCCAACCAAAAGAAAGCGGGCCTTTCGGCCCGCTTCCATACTTACACTCTACAAACGTTCTAAAGAGCGACGTCTTACCAGCGCAATGTCAAATCTGCGAAGAGGTAACGTCCCAACGTATCGTAGAAACCAACTATGGTATTACCGTTTGCAGAAATGGTACCCCCCATCATCGGCGGTTCTTTGTCAAGAATGTTATTGACACCAATGACAACGTCATGCGTATCCATGAATCTGAACACTGCGTTCAGGTCAATGTAGTTATGCGCGTCCGTATTGTCATCAGCGATCAGGTCGGTTGCTCCGTCATAATCGACCGCACCGAGGTAGCGCCATCTTCCGGTAAGTGCCCACCAGCTACCTGAATCATAAGTGGCAGAGTAGGTGTGGCGCCAATCCGGGTTGGGATAGCACACGGGGCTGATTACGCCGGCGCAATCAAAGGTTGAGGTTGGATCATCCGGAAGCGGAGTTTCTTCCCTCTTAAGCGAGTAACTGCCAATCAAGTCCATCTGCCAGTTTTCGTTAATAGTCCAGGCCCAGGCCAGATCAACACCGGACCACTTGTTGGTACCGATATTCTGATTAGTGGCTTCTACCCAACCTGACTGGCCCAGCCACAAGGTGCCGCCGAGTCCACGATGGATGTTGTCGCAAAGAGCCCCGCCATTCGCGCCGCACTGGCCAAGGGAGATTTCAGGCGCAATAAAGGAGATGGTGTCATCGATCTCGATTTGCCAATAATCAACGGAAATCTGCATCGTATTCGTTGGATTGATCACCATACCGGCTGTCCAGGTTTTAGCCTTTTCAACGTCGAGGGCATCATTACCACCATAATTGGCGTTGTACTGACCTGCGGGGCTTTCGCCGACATTGCCGTATTGCCCGGGCAGTACGCCAGTGTTTACGCACTGTGCCTCGGACATGACCGGGTTTGCAGTGGCACATGGATCAACACCAGTCCACAGACCCCTGGACACCGGAGAAAACAACTCGGCAACGCTGGGTGCGCGGACCGCGCGGTTGTAACCGGTACGGACACGGAACGCTTCAACTATCTGCCAGTCGATACCAACACGATAAGTGCTGTTCGAGCCGGTGGTGTTGTAGTCTGACCAACGGTAGGCCAGGTCAAGGCTCATCATCTGGGCCCAGGACCGATCCGATACCAGCGGGACATTACTTTCAACAAAGAGTTCCTTCACCCTGATGACGCCATCTACGCTTGGTGTTGCTCCACCCTGTCCCAGCAGCAAACCTTGCTCGTAAACCTCATCTGAAACGCTGGTGTAACTGGTCTGCCCCCACAAAAAACCAGCTGCCAGCACGACGTTGCCGGCGTCAAAACCGAAACCGGTATCGCCGGTGACGAATGCTTCGAACACATCCAGGCTGGTGCTGTTCGTGCGGATTGCGGTTCCGCCTACATTGCCTGCAGCCAGAGCAGTTACGCCCTGGTAAGTAAATACTTCGTAAGGGATACAGCTAGGACCTGCAGCCGCACAATCAAAGCCATTAACAGCCGTGGTGATTTTCGGTGCGAAGAAGTCATTGATATAGGTTGAAGTTGATGCTGAATGACTGTGCAGGTAAGAGACATCGTAGTCCCAGCTGTCGTTGACGACGCCCTTCATCCCTACAACGGCGCGGTAACTGGTGTACTGAAGAAGATCGGAACGGGGGCCGCCTTCAGTATTACGCTTGCCGACGTAAATCGCCAGCGGGATCCTGACCCGGGAAAAATTCCTCGAGAGACGCCCTATAAGCGGGCGGGAACAACGGGTTGTTCAACGGAAGAATATAGGCTTCGGCGAAGAAGGTTCCGGACTCTGCGATCTGGCCTTGGGTCTCGGAACCAGCGAACATCACTTCCAGGTAAGCAACGGCATGCTCGTTGATTTCATAATCAACAAAAGCGCCACCCGTGTAAACATCCATCGGGCGCATGTAATAGTTGATCGGGTTGTAGTTATAGATGTTGCTGCCGTCGTATTCTGTCAGCGAGCTGTCAGGGTTCAGGCTAAGGAAGAAATTGTTGGTTGCGTCAAGCTGACCGTCTGCATCCAAACCGTAAATGTCGAAGTTTGGAACCTCAGCGTTGGCAGAACCACCGCAAGCGGTACCCGCAGCATTCAATGCACAGCTGGAGTAGTCGCGACTACCCTGAAGCAGCCCGTTGTTATGACGCCATGTTGCAAAAACTGTCGCGTTGCCGCGGCCGTCTGCAAAATCGCCACCAACGGCAATTTCGATGTTATAGCCTTTGCCGTCGACATCACTACCCGTGGGGTAATCGAAGTCTCTTAAATCCATCAGGCCCTGCATATAATCATTGTCATTCTTATGCTGGTAAGCATTGTACCCAAGACTGAATTCAACGCCGTCGATCCGGCGCGTGATGAAGTTGACAACACCGGCTACCGCGTCGGCGCCGTAGGTTGCTGATGCGCCGCCGGTCAGAACTTCAACCCGCTCGATCATCATGGTGGGTATCTGGTTGACGTCGACTGCCTCGGTCCAAATACCACCGGGCTGCATGCGGCGACCGTTGAGCAGAACCAGGGTCCGCTGCGTGCCCAATCCGCGCAAGTCGATGGATGCCGTACCCGTCGCGCCATTGGAATCGAAGGAAGTGTTTGATGCTTCAATCTGTGGCAGGTTGTTCAGTACGTCCTCAACTCGGGTGAAGCCGTAGGAACTGATCTGGTCCATGCCCACTACCGTTACGGGGCTTGTTTGTCCGAAGCCGTCCTGGCTGATAAGCCTGGAACCCGTAACGACTACTTCTTCGATTGTGTCGTCACTGTCTTCGTCATCTTGATCCTGTGCCAGAACCTGGCCCGGGATGGTTAAAAAGGCGGAAAGCCCCAGTGCAGTTGTTACCGCGAGACTTAATCGTTTCTTTTGGTACATGGTTATACTCCTGATTAACTATAGTTTTTTAATGGTCTTACCAGGCATCAACAGGTCAAAAAGCACCCTCGATATTTCTCGACCAATGCGATTCCAAACGGTCTAAAAGTTAAAATACATGTATGCCAGCTGTTAAATTTACATTAAATGGGCGGGAGAAAAGCACTCTTTTAGTGTTTTTAATCACTTCAGCCCGTGCGACTAACTTGCGCAGCCTCGACAGTTGCGTGTGATAATCCATCTATAGAGAGATATATGCAGAACTCAATGTTGTCTATTATCTTGCTGTTAATGCCGCTTTTTTTCGCTGAAGCAGCGCAGGGTTCAGGCAAATTGCATGGACCGATTCGCATCGCCAGTGCAACGCTGGGGTATGATTTGCAATATTGGATTTATCTGCCCGACAAATTCAGCAAACCGCTCCCCGAACTGTATATTACGGATGGGCAGGCCTATCTGAAAGAAGGAAAAATGGTCGATTTGCTGGACGCTGAAATTGAGCACGGAAATATCGCGCCCATAGCGGCTATTTTTGTCGATAGCCGGAATCCCGATAAGCTGACGGAAACCCGGCGTAATAGTGAGTTCATGTGCAAAGCCGACTATGCGAAATTTTTCGTCGGTGAGTTGATGCCGCAGGTATCGCGCCGCTGGACCGGGGCCGGCGCTGCTACCCGCAGGGGCGTGATGGGCGTCTCGTTCGGGGGCCTTAACAGCGCGTGTTTCGGGGTGATGGTGCCGGGTGTATTTCAGTTACTGATCATGCATTCTCCGGCCAGCGGTGAGCACGTGGATGTTGTGAATAAATTTTACCAGGAGAAACCACGAAGCCCCTCAGCCATTTTTATTTCCCATGGCGGGCGAAGGGACAACAATGCCGCTGCCCGGCGGTTTGTGCAGACCCTGGAAGATAAGGGTTACCCGCTTCGATACGTAACCAGTGACGGCGGCCACAACTGGGATAACTGGCGCCCGTTATTGGATGACAGCCTGCGCGCTTTTGCAGGGCTCAGGGCCGGGGATGAGATTAAATAATGAGTCTTGCTTCCCTGCTCCCGGCTTCGCCGGAAGGCGGCTGCGCTCGACCGCAAGTAACAGGCGAGTCGCCTGCGGCTCCTGGTATGCAATGCCCGGGCGAATCGCTAGTATCTACTCCGCAAACCAGGGTTACCGGCCATGAGCAACAAGAAAAGAAAAATTAAGCGTAAAATTCAAAAAGCGGCCAAACCCAGGCAGGTTATTTCAAACCAACAAAACATCCGCTTGCAACAAGCGGTCCAGGCCCAATCAGCAGGTAAGCTGGCGATTGCTGAATCAGCCTATCGCGCCCTGATCGCTGAAAGCGTGAAAGTGCCACATCTTTTCAACAACCTTGCCATGATTTGCGCCCAGTCAGAACGCCATGACGAGGCCCGGAGCCTTTTGAAAAAGGCATTGGCCATTGATCCCCGGTTTCCTGATGCCAGGATGCATTTGGCCGCCGTATATGAGCAATCGGGCGAAACCGGGCAAGCTGTGAGCTGTTATCAACAGCTTGTATCTGACCACCCGCAAATGTTCGTCGCCAGGTACCTGCTGGCGAACCTGCTCAAAGCCCAGGGAAAGCTGGCAGAGGCCATTGCTCATTATGAGCAAATCATGGAACAGCAACCGGATTATACCCAGGCCCATTTTACTTATTCCGGGGTCCACAAATACCGGGAAATCAGCGATCCTCATATCAGTACGATGCTTGGGCTGTATCAGAAAAAAAACCTGGGCACAGACAGCAGGACTCACCTTGCATTTGCGTTGGCTAAAGCCTTTGAAGACATTAAGGACTTCCCGCAGGCGTTTGCCTATCTGAAGGCGGGCAACGATCTGAGATACGCGACGTTCAACTACACCACCGAGAGTGATGAAGAGCTATTCGATAATATTATCAAGAATTTTTCCCGCCAGGCAATCGCACAATTACGGGTCGATGCTGAAGCCTCAGACAGACCCATATTCATTGTTGGGATGCCCCGTTCCGGCACGACCCTGGTAGAAAAAATCCTTGCCAGCCATACCGATGTCTTTGGTGCCGGAGAACTGGACTATTTTTATTCTTTGGGTGTCAGTCATTTTCTTCGCGAACCAAATCATTTTCAATTCGGGCCTCTCAACTCCTATCCAGTCGACACATTCGAAACGGTGGGCAAGACCTATCTTGAAAAGATCAATCTGTTAAACGACCAGGCCAGTCGTATCACCGACAAACTGCCGTTCAACTTCATGATGATCGGGCTGATAAAAATCGCACTGCCCAACGCAAAAATCATCCACTGCGTTCGTGACGCAAGAGATACTTCGCTGTCCATATACAAGCAGAATTTTTCCACCGAAAATTACCGTTTCGCCTATGATTTGAAAACGGTAGGCCAATTCCACAAGCTGTACCGGAAGTTGATGGAGCATTGGCACCGGGTCATGCCCGGCGCTATCTACGATATTGAGTACGAATCGCTGACTCAGAATCCTGAACGCGAAATTCGAAATCTGTTGTTGGCCTGTGGACTGCAATGGCAGGAAAGCTGTTTGGATTTTGACAAGAGTGAAGGCCTGGTAAAAACGGCAAGTTTCTACCAGGTGCGCCAACCCATGTATACCAGTTCGGTAAATTTATGGGAGCACTACCGGGAGTTTCTTGGGCCGCTGCTCGACGAGCTTAACGACGAAGGAGCCGAAAGCGACACCCCGGTACCGCTTGGCTAAGTCGAGCGCAGCGAGACTCTTTGTATTTACGCCAGCACAGCACTCATTTTTGGTTTCAGTCTGGTGCCCGGATTGTTCTGGACCAGCCATCTCAAACCGTTATCCAGTTCAGCGCCATAAAAGATCTCTACTTTGATGTACCCCTCTTTTCGCTCTACAACACTGAATCGCCGCCCGATGTTTTTTGCATCGTTGAAGCGTTCGTCACTTCCTGCGATATCGTCAATTTGTTCTACCGGAATATCCAGATCCAGAAATTGATTGGCGGCATGCAAAGTCTCCGGAAGACTTTCAATCAACCTCTCTGCGTACACCGAAGCCATCGAATTCCCGGGTGAGAAATTCTGAAGCGCCTGGCTTGCCTGTTCGATCTGCAGGCGCCAAAGTGTCAGTATCACTTTCAGATCGGTCATGTGAATCGCATCCGAGAGTTTGAAATCTGCCAAATGCGGAAAATCACATCGGATCAAATCAAACATGGCCCGCACGGTGTATTTCGATTCCTCTCCTTTTTTCAGCGTTGATAAAAGAAAATATTTGGCGTCTGTATAAAGCATCAGCGATTTCCCCGAACCGGTAAGCTGCATCAGCTCGGATATAATATTGTTCACCGAATTAATGGGCTTGATAATTAGTTTCTCAGAAGGTTCGGCATGCTTTTGCATTAACAATAAAGCCAGCTTTGGCAAGTCGCTGTAATCCAGCCCGGTTGAATTTGATCGCCACTGCAGCCGTTTTGCATTTGCTGCATCGAGAAGAAGTTGCGGTTCCCGCAAACTGACGCTGACGCCATCTACATCCAGGCACCGGGATAAAAAGGTTGATGCACAAAATGCAGTGTGAAAAATGAACCGGGGTGGTTTCTCAAGCAGGGAATGGTTTGGAGAGTTCAACAACGAGACCAGTTCTGAAATGGGAACGGGGATAAGTTGTCGGCTTGAATCAATAAGCTGCCGGCTAAGAGAACTGACTTGACGAATTTCGCTGCGTGCTATCGGCAGGAACTCCACGTTTTCCGTATTGAAATTAAATTTATACGCCAGGTAATCCGGACTGTTGATCAAGTCTTTCACGGTAGCCTTTCTTGTACTCGCTTGCAGACGTTCAATGCAGTGCCGAATACTGGTTCACACATACTTGCTTGTCAATGAGTACGTGCAATGGGCTGCCGAGGAACTTCCGCTGCCTTTTTGTTGCTATTGGTGGAGACCACGATTTAAAATCCCCCATCAAGCAGGAAAACCCAAATGACAGAATCGAGCGTTGAAACAGATAAGGAAGCCTTAAGAGCCTGGTACAAAACGGTGCTTGATGCCGTGGTGAAGGACATGATCAAGATCGGAGCTGTCACCGGAACTGCAGTAGAAGCCAGTCCGGTTTGGGCAGTGCCTAACGAAATTCTGATTGCCAAGGTCTGGGGGGCCGCTCAGAAAAATCAATTTATTTGGACCATTTCAGGCAATAGCGTGTTTACCGATCACATCGCAGGGTCAATGGCGGCAACTCCCAAGGACGTTGCCAGGCACTTTGCCTTAAAGTGGCAGTTAAATGCTGAGCAGATACTTGACCAGGCAAAGAATACGCCAGCGGCCGAGGGCAGCGAAGCGGATTCGAAGCTCTACAGCGATCAGCTGATTGAGTATGCAGAGTCGCTTTATGGTTTGACCGTTCGTGATGATGTCTGGAATTAAATACGTAGAAGGTCCAGACTAACAGTGACTTTCCGCACGCGAGGTTGCTGGCAGTAACTTGTAAAATTTCCTTAAAACCGGCTTTGAGGTGCGCTCATGATTAAGCATATATATTTGGCCGCCGTGCTTGTTGGCGGATTATTGGCGATTAACCCGGTGGCATATGCCACGGATTCAGAAGTGCCCGAACCGTTTCGGAAATTCGATGCCACATCCGTGTACAGCATTGACTATTCTGATCTGAATGTCTTTTACAGGTCGCTGGTGGTGGATCTGGGGCGGTCGAGTCGAGAGATGGCCCAGCCCACCGTTTCCAAAACCGGTACCCGGATGAAGAGCAGTGTTAACAAGGCAACCATTAATGAAGGTAATCGCTTCCTTTTCGAGTTATTTGTAGATAACGAACAAAATCATGAATTGCTTGATAACATTCAAAATGACCTCGAGAAAATACCGTCCGAGGTGCCATTCGAAAACTTCTCCCGCGATGAGCAACTCGCTTATTGGTTGAATCTGTACAACATCACAATCGTGAATGAAATAGTACAGGTGTACCCGCAAAGAAAACTAAAGAAGCTTCTGGTGGGCAGGCAATCGATTTTGTCAAAAAAACTCCTTACCGTAGCCGGGGTCCCGCTGAGCCTGAACGATATTCAATTTACTATTCTGAGACAGAATTACGAAAACAATCCGTTGGTCATGTATGGCCTTTACCAGGGAATTATTGGAGGACCCAGTATTCGCAGAACGGCCTATACCGGTGAAAATGTGTATCGCAACCTGGAATCCAACGCGATCGAATTCATAAATTCGAATCGCGGTACATCCGCCAGAAATTCCCGGGCATTCCGGGTATCGAGCCTGTATGAACGCAACGAAGTGTATTTCGATGATTCAGAATCGAATTTAAGCGATCATTTATTGAGCTACCTGGAAGGAGCTGAGCGCGACGAATTACAGGCGGCGAAATCTGTAAAACCGGATATCAACGATTGGACGGTTACCGATCTCTTTGGAACCCGCGATGAATTGGGCGGCAGCATGGCGAATAATAGTGCGGCGTTGATAGGTTCAGTTCGTGGCAGTGCCGCCTCTTCGAACCCATCCGGAAGGCTGATTGCGAAATCACCCGCACTGAATCGGTACAGCGAGGAAATGCTTGAAAACTTGATTTGGCTCAAGGCGAAACAGGACGCCGTGAAGCTGGAAAAAACGACTGTTACAGTCGAGGAAATGGGCCAGGTGCAGGTTGGTCCTGACAAAGAAGGTGAAGAAAGCAGCAAATAAAAGACATCTTATAGAATATAGCGGCTGAGATCCTCGTTACCAGCTAACGCCTCAAGGTGGTCGTTCACGTAACTGGCGTCAATCGCAAAAGATTCCCCTGAACGGTCCGGTGCTTCGTAGGAGATAACGTCCAGAAGGCGTTCCAGAACGGTGTGTAGCCGCCGGGCACCAATGTTTTCGGTGGATTCGTTGACCATCCAGGAAATCTCTGCGATCCGGCGAACGCCGTCTTCGCTGAAACTCAGGTCCACGCCTTCGGTGGACATCAGAGCCGTATACTGCTCCGTGAGCGAAGCCTGGGGTTCAGTAAGAATCCGCGTAAAGTCCTCCACTTCCAAGGCACGAAGCTCCACCCTGATGGGCAGGCGGCCCTGCAGCTCGGGAACCAGGTCTGAGGGTTTGGATTGATGGAACGCACCTGATGCGATGAACAGGATGTGGTCGGTTTTAACCACACCGTAGCGCGTGGAGACCGTGCAGCCCTCGACCAGCGGCAGCAGGTCACGTTGTACACCTTCACGGGAAACATCGGCGCCGCCAAATTCCGCCCGGCGCGCTACCTTGTCGAGTTCGTCAATGAACACGATTCCGTTCTGCTCGGCGTTTTCCAGCCCTTTCTGCTTTATTTCTTCTTCGTTGATCATCCGGGCGGCTTCCTCTTCGATGAGGATGGGAAAAGCTTCCCTGATTTTCATTTTCCGCTTCTGGGTTTTTTGTGAGCCCAGGTTCTGAAACATACCCTGCAGCTGGCTGGCCATTTCCTCCATTCCGGGAGGCGTCATGATCTCGACGCCGGCCTGGGAAGAGACATCGAATTCTATTTCGCGGTCATCCAGCTCGCCGTGCACCAGCCGGTAACGTATTTTTTTGCGGGTCCTGCTGTCGTCCGGCGCCTCCTGCTCCGGTTCGTTGGCGAAGCCGATACCGGGGGTGGCATGAGGCTGTGGCAGCAACAAGTCGACGATCCGGTCGTAGGCCGCGTCCTCGGCCAGTGAGCGCACCTTCGCAACGGCCTGTTCACGGGTCATTTTGATGGAGCTGTCAACCAGGTCACGAATGATCGATTCCACGTCCTTGCCCACGTAGCCCACTTCGGTGAACTTGGTGGCTTCTACCTTGATGAATGGTGCGTTTGCCAGCCTTGCCAGCCGGCGTGCGATCTCGGTTTTCCCCACCCCGGTCGGTCCGATCATCAGGATATTTTTGGGTGTGATCTCAACGCGCAGGGACTCATCCACCTGCATCCGCCGCCAGCGGTTGCGCAGGGCAATCGCCACGGCACGCTTGGCGTCTGTCTGACCGATGATGTGCTTGTCCAGTTCCTGGACGATTTCGCGGGGTGTCATTTGGGACATGGCTTATTCAATCTCAAGGGTTTCGATGGTCAGGTTGGAATTGGTGTAAATGCAAATATCCGCTGCGATACTCAGGGCCTGCCTGGTTATTTCCTCGGCGTTGAGCTCAGAATTCCTGATCAGGGCCAGGGCCGCGGCCTGTGCATACGGTCCGCCGGAGCCGATGGCGATCAGGCCGTGTTCGGGCTGGATCACATCGCCGGTACCGGAGATCAACAGCGAATCGTCCTTGTCCGCAATAGCAAGAAGGGCTTCGAGGCGCCGCAAGGCGCGGTCGGTTCGCCAATCCTTGGCCATTTCAACAGCGGCCCGAACCAGGTGGCCTGAGTATTTTTCCAGTTTTCCTTCGAAGCGTTCGAACAGGGTGAAGGCATCTGCTGTGGCGCCGGCGAAGCCGGCTATCACATTGTCCTTGTACAGCCGGCGTACCTTACAAGCGTTGGCTTTCATGACGGTATTACCCAGCGTGACCTGGCCATCGCCACCCATGACCACCAGGTTGCCCCTCCTGACCGAACAAATTGTGGTGCCGCGATAATTTTCCACTGTTGGCTCCTTGATGCGCATGGAGGGAAAGTGGGGATAGGGCCTGGGGAATGCAAGGAGTGACAAACGATGCACACCGCTCGATCTGAATTTCTCCTACACTGGCCGCATGATCCAGGAATTCTTTGCCGCAGTTTTCAAGGCCGGCCTGCCCGTTGGGATAGCCAGCTATGCACTTATTTGGTGGGCGTTGAAAAACAACCACCTCGGTTCGGTTGTCAGCATGAAAGAACTCAAAGGCGAAGTGAAGCGTTTGGCAAAGGACAAAAAGTCAAAAGCCAGGGCTGATCCCATCCACAAAAAGTGGCTTGCCTTTGGAGGTGGTTTTTACGGTGTGGTGGGTTTCCTGACCTACGTGGTTGTAGAGATTGGAGAAATTCGCGACTTTTTTGTGCAATTCGAAGGTATTGGCGCCTTCATATCCGACATCTCCATCGAAATGTTTATCGCTTTGTTTATCGATGCCCTGAAAAACTTTATCGTGGCAATAGCGTGGCCCGTCTACTGGATGAGCGATATTCGCGGCGATCACATCTGGATCTGGTTCGCAGTGGCCTATGGCGGGTATTGGGTCGGCGCCCGCTCCGCGCTGCAAACCTTTCGCAATAAGCTATGATAAATACCATGCGCTAACCATCACAGAGGGAGAGATTAATGTCGCTTGCAAAAAAGTCCGTTGCTGAATTCATCGGAACTTTCTGGCTGGTGCTGGGCGGTTGTGGGTCCGCGGTAATAGCGGCCGGTTATCCGGAACTGGGAATTGGTTTCGTGGGGGTGTCGCTGGCATTCGGTTTAACGGTGCTGACCATGGCGTACGCCATCGGGCATATTTCAGGTTGTCACCTGAACCCCGCGGTTTCAGTGGGCCTGGCCGTCGCGGGCCGCTTCAAGTATGCAGAGCTTCCCGCTTACGTGATCGCCCAGGTTCTTGGCGCAGTAGTAGCTGCGGCCGTACTGGCATGGATTGCCGGTGGAGCGCCCGGATTCGACCTGGCCGGAGGGCTTGCATCCAATGGTTACGGGGATCATTCGCCCGGTGGCTACTCGATGGAATCGGGATTTGTTACCGAAGTCGTGATGACCCTGATGTTCCTGATCATTATCCTGGGCGCGACCGACAAGCGAGCACCGGCCGGATTCGCCCCGCTCGCCATTGGACTGGGACTGACCCTGATCCACCTGATCAGCATTCCGATCACCAATACCTCGGTCAATCCCGCGCGCAGCACGGGACCGGCGCTGATCGTCGGTGGCTGGGCTGTCGCCCAATTGTGGATGTTCTGGGTGGCGCCGATCATCGGCGCGGTCATCGCAGGCCTGGTATACCGCTGGTTCGAGGAGTAAACGCTCACGGAATGCGTTGTGCGTTGGCTAACCGGACGGGCTCCAGCAGGTGGCAGATAATTTGGTTCGCTGGCTCAATGGTCCCTGCGGGACTCCCCTCGCAATCCGGATGCCCTGACGGGCCGGCCTCACAGCACATCCTGTGCTGGGCGGCCTCGATCGGGGGAGCCCGCCCGATCGTCCCTGGGCCTCCAAATTACTCGGCACGCGCAACGGCTTCACTCCTGCACGTCTTGCCTTGCAGGCAAACCGTACAGTCGTTCTCGCCTGCGCTTCGAAGCGCTCCAAACCATCTACCACCCGCTGTAGCGGACCAACTGGTCGCCCCTGTATCAGGAGTGCAAAGGCGTGCGGGGTGTTGCTCTTTGAGCATTTATCAGCCGAGTGAAGGGTTCCGCCCGGGGCGATTTTCAGGGATGAAAATCGAGAGCCGATTGGGCAGGAGCCCAACCGGCGCGGTCCCGAAAAGGCGGGTTCCTGATTGAGGGGAGCCCGAAGGGCCAGATAAGAAAGCTCACAGAGTAATACCCCGTATGCCTGACCCCGGTTATGATCGCGGACTCACCTTGAGCTATTCCGCGCCTACTTTTTTTTCTTGGCGCGGGGGTGGGCCTTGTCGTACACGCTGGCCAGGTGTTGGAAGTCCAGGTGCGTGTAGATCTGGGTTGTCGAAATATCGGCGTGCCCAAGCAACTCCTGCACAGCTCTGAGGTCGCCTGAAGATTCCAGCATGTGGCTGGCGAAACTGTGTCTCAGCAAGTGGGGATATACCTGTTGAGGCAGTCCCTGGCGGCGTGCCCAGTAACGGATCCGCGCCTGGATGGTCCGGGTGGCAATCGGTTTTCCACGGTTGCTGACAAAGATATGCGGGTCTTCAAAGCCCGCGAAGTTGCCACGGGTTTTTCGCCATTTCGCCAGTGCCGAGGCGGCGTAACTTCCAAGCGGGATCACCCGTGTCTTGTTGCCTTTGCCGGTTACCGTGATCAGCCCCGAAGCGGAATCGATCTGATCCCATCTCAAATCCGCTAATTCCGTAAGGCGCAGCCCCGAAGAGTAGAACAATTCCATGATGGCCTTGTCGCGGATGGCCAGAGGTGTTTCGTCTTTTATGTCCAGCAGTTGTGTGACCGAGTCCGCATCCAGGGTAGCGGGTAATTTTTTCGGTGCTTTCGGTGCTTTCACCGGTGCTGCCGGATTGTGTTCGGCCAGGCCTTCCCTCATCAGCCAGCGGTAAAAACTTCGGATCGCAGACAACAGCCGCTGCAGGCTGCGCGGGCCAAGCCCCTGCCGGTGCAGGCGGGCGACCAGGCTGCGGATCTGGTGTTCGTTGACCTGGCCGGGGTCCTCTAATTTGAGTCGGCCCAATTCTTCGTAAAACAGCGCGAGGTCACGCTGGTAGGCCGTTCTTGTACGAGGAGACAGGCCGCGCTCATGGTGCAGGTATTGCAGAAATTGTTGTTGCCGCTGCATGACGCAGGAAGCATACACCTGATTCAGGCAGTGCGGCGTTGTTCCCCGACTTCCTCGCTCGCCAGGGTGGCCGAGATAACGTTTGCCAACAGGTCGAGAAAAAGTGCGCCCATGCCGGGGTAAAAGCGGGCCGGATCACTGCTGCCGATTGCCATCATCCCGTCGGCTCCATTTTTACCCAGCGGGATCAATGCCGTCGACTGGACCCAACGGGCCTTGCTGCCGAACAGGAAATTCAGCTTGCTCTCACTCAACCTGCCGCAGACGGTCTGGTCTTTTTCCAGCAGCGACTGGAACTGCTCCAGCTCGGGATCGTCGGGCTGTATTCCCATAACGTCGTCACCGGCAGCGGATGCAGTTTCCTTGTCGAACAGGCAGATTTGCAGTATATCGGCGTTGAAATCGTTGAGCAGGCTGTTTCCCAGGTGGGTGAAAAATTCCTGGCCGGAATCGATTGACATGAGTTCAAGGGTGAGATGATGCAACCGTGACATGAGCTTTTCATTTTCGGAGGCAACCTGCATCAACCCGCTTAATTTCTTGTTCAGACCCTCGTTACTGGCCCGCAACTGTTCGACCTGGCGCTCTATCAGGGAGACGGCTGTTCCACTTTTGTGATTGATTTCCAGGGTTTCCAGGATGTCGGGATGGTCTTCGAGAAAATTCGGGTTTTTGCGCAGGTAAGCAGCTACTAATTCTATTAATGATGTTTTGTCGTCACTCATTCATGATCCCTCTGAATACGTGCTCGGCCGGCCCTTTCATCGCCAGGGGCTCTTGGTTTCCGCCCCACTTTATCACAAGACGGCCGCCGGGTTGAAAGACTTCCACGACATCACCGACGCGTCCTGCCCGCCGTAGAATGGCCATGGCTGCGCAAGCACCGGAACCGCAGGCCAGGGTCTCACCAGCTCCGCGCTCAATCACCCGCAAGTGAATCTTTTCGGCTCCGGCCAGTTGTGCAAATCCTGCGTTGCAGCCATCGGGAAAAACTTCGTGTTTACTGATGAAGGCGCCTATTTCCGGAATCTCCGCGCTGTCTATGTCCCGGGTAAGAACCAGAGCGTGCGGGTTTCCCATCGATGCGGCGCCAAACTCAAGTACCCCCCAGGGTGAATCGAGGTGGTACAAGCCGTCCCGGGACTCCAGCTTGACGGGTATGTCGAGGGCTTCGAAGGATGGCACACCCATTTCAAGCTCGTATTCTCCATCGTTGCAACGCCGCATCGAAATGACGCCGGCGGGGCTCTCCACGGTGATCGGATCAGATCCGGTATCGTCGCTCATATCAAAGTAGAGGCCAATACAGCGTGCGCCATTGCCACACTGGCTGGCGGGACTGCCGTCAGAGTTCCAGATCTCAAAGCGAGCCCGGTTTTCAGGCTCGGCGGCGTCTCGCAACACCAGGATCTGATCACAGCCAATCCCCCGCTGGCGATTGCAGATTGTCGCTGCAAGCGTGGGACTGACGACGAAGTCCCTGCCACGTGCGTCGATCAGCACGAAGTCATTGCCCGTTCCGTGCATCTTGTGAAATTCGAGCGGCATGGTCAGCGCCCTAGCGTTCCACTGACGATCCAGTGGCGATCACTGGCGGTGTCTATCCTGAGATTATCCAGTTCTGCCTTCTGCAGCTGTTCGTTCACTTCGGAGCAGGTGTAGGCCGCCAACAGGGAATTAAAAAAGTCGTCGCGAAGAATGACCGGAGCACCCTGCGCGTACAGGTCGACCAGCCGGCTTGCTTCGGACTCGGTTTCCGGGCGTATCAGGTCCATTACCTGTACCGGGGAACCCGGTGCTCCCAGTGCTTTTACGCTGTTCCACAATACCTGCGGATCGGGCAAATGGTGTAACAGGCTATTGCTGATCACCGCGTCCCAGGCGCCCTCCTGTAATGAAGGGTCGGGAAGGTAGGCAAGACGGAATGAGACCCGGTCACTTACAGGCTCTTTGCCGAGGCGCTCCCTGGCCCGTTTCAGCATATTTTCGCCTGCGTCAATTCCGGTCACATTCCAGCCGGGAAGCTCGTGGGCCATGCGAATGGCTATGTCTCCTGGCCCGCAACCGAGGTCGGCCATTTGGCCGCTGGCGGGTAATCCGGGAAAGTTTTCCTGGAATTTCGCGGCGAAAAGGCTATTGGCTTCATTGAAATCAGCTTCGGCATAAGCGCGGGTCTGGGCCTCGCTGTCCATTAGTTCAGGCTCGGGGCGTCTCTTCATCACTTTCCTCGGCATCGTTGTCAACTGACTCCTCTGCAGCGGCCTTTGTCTCTGCTTTCTCGACCTGCTTTTCCGTCTCCGGAAGGTACAGTGGACCACGCTGTCCGCAGGCCGTCAGTGACAGGGTCAGGAAACAGCAAATGGCGAAAGCGAGATATGATATTCCGGTTCTTTTCATCAATGGGTTGAGCGTTCCAAGGGCTGATACACTATACGCCATGAATACTCAGGAATCAGCCACTGCTTATCAAGCTGACCGGCAGGCAGGGTCCGCCCTGGAGGTGGTCGAAATTTCCACCGGGCCCGCGCCGTCGGCCGCGGTCATCTGGCTGCACGGTCTGGGAGCGGACGGGCACGATTTCGAATCCGTTGTGCCGCAACTGATGTGGCCCGATGCACCTGATATTCGCTTTGTTTTTCCGCACGCCCCTGTCAGGCCCGTAACCATCAACGAAGGCATGGAAATGCGCGCCTGGTACGACATCGTGAGCATTTCCCTTGGCCGGGATCACGATCAGCAGGGGATTGCACAAAGCGTTAACCAGGCCGCTGCCCTCATTGGCCTGGAGCGCGAGCGGGGTATTGCGTCCGAGCGGATCGTTCTCGCCGGGTTTTCCCAGGGAGGCGCGATCGCAATTCAGCTAGCGGTCCGGTATCCCGAAACACTGGCAGGTCTGATTGCGCTTTCGACCTACATGCTCCTCGACCACAGGCTGGAAAACGACCGGCTTGAAGCCAACAAAAACCTTCCGGTTTTTTTTGGCCACGGCAGGTCAGACCCAATGGTGCCTTGCCGCCTGGGAGAAGCTGCTGCCGAACGCCTGCGCAGCATGGGCCATCCGGTCGAATGGCACAGTTATCCGATGCAGCACTCGGTCTGTCCGCAAGAAATTGCCGACCTGTCCGGATGGCTGCGAAATTGCCTTGCCTGAGCGCATGGCTGGAACACTGGAAATGGATTTACGGGAACAGTCGGTAGGGGTTTACCCACCGTCTTTTTGCAACTGGAAACTGTTGCTGGCGGTGATGGTGATTACCGAAGTATCGGTCGTTCTGGCTGTGCTTGGCCGCGACGGCCTGCCACCCTGGCAATGGTTGGGAATGGCCAGTATTTACGCTCAGTGGATGGCGCTGTTTTGTGCTTCCGGACTGTGCGTCACCAATATCTGGATCGGCCGGCTTGGCGCGCGTGGCGCCTGGGTTTGGAGCTGGATGACTGCCGTCGTGCTGGCCGCGGGATTCAGCTTTGCCAGTTGGATGGTAGTGTTCGTGTTTATGCCCGGTATGATTGGTGATAGCGCTGGAATTTTTGTCCTTAAAAGTGTGTTCGCTGTCGGCCTGGTGGCGGTGGTTTTTTTTCGCTACCTTGAAATCAGGGCCCGTTGGAGGTCAGAACTGTTGGCCCAGGCTGAGGCCAGGGTACAGGCCTTACAGGCGAGGATTCGCCCCCATTTCCTGTTCAACAGCCTGAACACCATTGCGAGCCTGATTCCGGACGACCCGGGAAGCGCGGAAGCGGCTACGCTGGATCTTGCCGATATTTTCAGGGGTAGCATGCGCCGCGCGGACCAGCTAATTTCGCTTTCCGAAGAACTCCAGCTGGCCCGCCAGTACCTGGATATGGAACAGCGACGCTTGGGCGAACGGCTGGAGATCGACTGGCGCGTCGACGAACTACCGGCCTTGGCTGCGGTACTTCCCCTGACGCTGCAGCCTTTACTTGAAAATGCCGTGGCGCACGGCGTCCAGCCTCTTCCTCAAGGAGGAAAAATTGCAATATACGGGCGCACTGAAGGTGACCAGGTGGTGATCACGATCAGCAACCCCCTGGCCCCGGAGGGCTCTGACACCAGCGGACACGGTATGGCGATCCGCAATATCCGGGAGCGCCTGTTGCTGGCCTTCGGAGCGCGCGCGAGCCTGCTTACCAACCAGGATAAAGAACAGTTCTATGCTGTATTGAGCCTGCCTTATGTTAAGTATTCTGATCATTGACGACGAAAAACCGGCCCGCGACCGCTTGCGCCGGTTACTGAACACCGTGTCCGGGTTCGACATCGCGGGCGAGGCCAACAGCGGCGCCCGGGCACTGGAGCAGATCAGGGAGCTCAATCCGGATATTCTGCTGCTGGACATTTCCATGCCGGGCATGGACGGAATGTCACTGGCGCGTGTTTTGCAGGAAGGCGGGGCGTCGCCCGCGGTGATATTTTGCACGGCCTACCAGGACCAGGCGCTCAAAGCGTTTGAAGCCGAGGCTGTCGATTACCTGGTGAAACCGGTGCGCGCCGAGCGTTTGGAAAAATCACTTGAAAAAGCCCGGCGTTACCTGGGTACTGATAGCGGCCAGGAAGATGAACACTACGTGCGCTCGACCGTGGGTGGAAAGATTGTACTGACCCCCATTCACCGTGTGATCTGCCTGATTTCCGAGGACAAGTACACAACGGTAATCCACGAGAAGGGTACGACGGTGATCGACGAATCCCTCACCGAGCTTGAACAGAATTTCCCCGGCCTGTTTTTCAGGGTGCACCGAAATGCGCTGGTTTCGCGTAAGCACCTGCGCGGGCTGGAGCGGACCAGCGATGGTCAAACCCAGGTATTGTTAACCGGAACTGACCGAAAACCGGAAGTCAGCAGGAGAAATGTTTCTTCGCTGAGAAAATTATTGACCGAACTTTCATGACCAGGACAATAAGGATTGCTACCAGAAAAAGCGAACTTGCCATGTGGCAGGCTAACCACGTTGGCGACCTGCTGCGCGAGCAGCACCCCGGCATAATGGTTGAACTCCTGCCAATGGTTACCAAGGGAGACATCATCCTGGATCAACCTTTGGCGAAGATTGGCGGCAAGGGACTGTTCCTGAAAGAACTGGAAAGAGCACTGTTAAACGGCGCTGCGGATATCGCGGTGCACTCCATGAAGGACGTGCCCGTGGAGCAGGTTCCCGAACTGGTGGTGGAGGTGATGCTGGAGCGCGCCAATCCTTTTGACGCCTTGCTCAGTCGCGACGGCCGGACGCTTGCAGAGTTGCCAGACGGTGCCAGAATTGGCACCGGCAGTTTGCGGCGACAATGCCAACTGAGGTCCATCAGGCCTGACCTTTGCGTCAGTGACCTGCGCGGCAATGTAAATACCCGGGTGCGCAAATTAAAGGAAGGCGATTACGACGCCATCATCCTGGCCTGCGCGGGACTGGAGCGCCTGCAAATGGGTGAACTCATTACCCAAACGCTGGAGCCGCCCCTGTGGTTGCCCGCAGCAACGCAGGGAACCATTGGGATTCAGTGCAGGGCCGGCGATCGGGTTGTGATGGACCTGATCGATCCATTGAAAAATTCTGATGCGGTATTGCGCACTCGCGCCGAGCGGGCTGTGACCACGGTGTTACAGGGAAGCTGCCAGGTGCCGCTGGCGGTTTTTGCTGAACTCGATGGCGGGAATATTCGTATCAGTGGAATGGTCGGTACACCCGACGGGCGCCAGGTAATACGCGCCGAGCAGTCTGGTTCGAGCGGCGAAGTCGACCGGCTTTCCGCCGCTGTTGCGGATGACCTGCTCAGCCAGGGTGCGGGCCGGATCATCGCGGCTTTGGCATGAATTTCACCCATGTCTTCATGTCGCGGCCCACAAAGGAAGCGGAGGAACTGGCAGAAATGCTTGTTCCGCTTGGGCTTCAACCGGTAGCGCAACCGGCGTTCAATTTTTTCTCACTTGATGCTCGTGTCTCTCAAAAAGAAATATTCAAGGAGATGAGTCTGGCCGGTCCGGATTCGCTGCTGATCTTTACCAGTCCGCGATCCGTTGCCCACGGGCTTTCCCAGTTGCCCGACAATATCCTGTTCCAGGCAAGGGTTGCGGCAATCGGCCCGGCGACAGCAAAAGCGCTTGGCGAATCGGGTATCCGGGTAAATGTCTCACCCCGGAGGGGTTATACCAGTGAAGCTCTGCTTGAATTTATTGCTGAGGAAAGTTCAATGTCAACAGCGGTCCAGCCCTTCGCATTCATCATCGCCGCCCCGGGTGGACGGCAAAAATTGCTGGAAGGCCTCAAGGCCCGGAACTGGCGGGCCAGGTTGGTGATGGTTTACAAATCGGAGCCGGCGGAACTCGACAGGCAAGTTTTGAAAACCCTGGCCGACGCTTCGGGAGTACTTTCCGTCTGGACCAGCGCCAACGCAATGAAGGCACTGTCTCAACGGCTGCCTCCCGCTACCTGGTTCCAACTGTGCCAGGGCGATTGGCTGGTGATTTCAGAACGGCTCAAGCGGCTTGCACGAGCTTACGGGCCTGAGCGCATTCATCTCGCTCAGGGTCCGGGCAATCGAGATCTGCTTGCAGCAATTCGGAGCCTGGTTTAAGTAAATTCCAGGGAGGTGAGCTCCGGTTCGTGCGCAATACAAACGCCCAAAATAGCGAATAGCAAAAGAGCCGACAGTACCCGAAAAAAAACCTAAATACGCCAAGCATTTAAGGAGTCTCGCTTCCCTGCTCCCACGCGCCACGGCATTCCGTGAGGGCTTCTTCGCCTGCGGCGAAACCGCCCTCACTGCATTGCCTGCGCTTGCGGCGAAAGGCGGCTGCGCTCGACTGCATAAAATGTGCGCTCGGTACCTCTGGTACCGCTCACGCGCAACGGCAACCGGTCAGCGCTTCTTTGCCTTCGGCAAAACCGCACATCCCTCTTTGCCTGCGCTTCGCTCGACTTACCCAACCGGTACCGGCGGGTCGCCTTCGACTCCTTGGTTTACTGGCTAATTATTGACTGCCTTTTTGTGAGCCTCCCGAACAGTTTCTACAATTCTGGCGGTGACACGGTAAGGATCCGCGTTGGATGCCGGGCGGCGGTCTTCCAGGTATCCTTTCCAGTCATGTTCCACCGTGTAGATCGGAATACGAATGGACGCGCCGCGATCACTGACACCATATTTGAACTCTTCAAATGATGCGGTTTCGTGGGCGCCCGTCAAACGCAATTCATTGCCCGCACCGTAAACTGCGAGGTGCTCCTGGTGGTGGGGCCCAAACCCCTCAGCCAGGGCTTTGATGTACGCTTCTCCACCCGTTTCGCGAGAGTAGTCTGTCGAGAAATTGGTGTGCATACCGGAACCGTTCCAGTCACCCTGAATGGGTTTCGGGTCCAGATTGACTATGTAACGGTATTTTTCGGCAATCTTGTAAAGAAAATAGCGCGCTATCACCAGGTGATCACTCGCTTCCCTCGCGCCTTTTCCAAAGCACTGGAATTCCCACTGACCAAGCATGACTTCGGCGTTGATGCCGACAATCCCGACGCCGGCTTCCAGGCAGGTGTCCAGGTGCTCTTCTATGAAATCACGCCCTGCTACATTATGGTATCCAACGGCGCAATAATATGGCCCTTGCGGTTCAGGAAAGCCGCCCTGGGGGAAACCAATCGGGCGGCCGTTGTCTGTCTCCAGGACATACTCCTGTTCGAAGCCGAACCAGAAATTACCTTCCTGCTCGTCGTCCAGCAGAGCCCGGGTATTGGTCTCATGCGGTTCGTGATCGGAATTGTAGACTTCGCAGAGAACAACATAGGCATTGGTACGGGTGGGATCAGGAAAAACCCGGACAGGCTTCAGAATGCAATCAGAGAAATGGCCTTCCGCCTGGTTGGTGGAACTGCCGTCAAATGACCATTCAGGAAGTGATTTGACGGAACCATCAAATTCTTCAGACTCCCGTATCGTCGTTTTGCTTCTGATATGCGGCAAAGGTGTATAGCCGTCCAGCCACACGTATTCGAATTTGAGCTTCGACATGATACTTCTCCCTAAGAATATTGATGACTATAGATAGGACTCGCCTTCTGTTTCACCGTGCTCGGAAATATCCAGTCCCGTGAGTTCATCTTCCCTGGAAACACGGAGCATCCCCATCTTCTTGAGAATCACAAATAAGCCGTACATGGTGACGAAGGCCCAGGCTGGTATGACCAGTGAACCGAGAATCTGAATGCCGAGATCGTATCCACCGAAAATGCCGGTGGCGATACCGCCCCAGATACCGCAAAGTCCATGTGCCGGCCAGGCGCCGACCACATCATCGATCTTGAATCGATTGAGCAGGGAAACTCCCAGGACGACGAGTACACCGGCAACCAGGCCGATTATGATCGCTTCGGGATTGGTTACCGAATCGCAGTTGGCGGTAATTCCGACCAGGCCGGCAACCACGCCATTGAACAACATGGCGAGGCTGAGCTTGTGCGAGTGTTCCAAAAGACTGGCGATAATCATGGCTGCAACACCACCGGCGCCAGCGGCCAGGGTGGTATTGACCGCGATTGTCATCGTGGCGTGAATGTTGGCTTCGCCGGCGAAAGCGAGCTGACTGCCTGGGTTGAAGCCATACCAGCCGACCCAGAGGATCAGTACACCGGATGCGGCGAGCGCCAGGCTGTGGCCCTGGAGATGCCTGGCTTCGCGGTCTTCCGTGAACCGGCCTATCCTGGGGCCGAGTACGATGGCTGCAGCAAGTGCAGCAAACCCGCCGACTGCATGAACCACAATGGATCCCGCAAAATCATAAAAACCGAGCTGATCGAGCCAGCCACCACCCCACTTCCAGAAACCACTGATGGGATAAACGATAGCCGTGATGAAAAGGCTGTAGATTACATATGCCCGAAACTGCATCCTGCCCACGACAGCTCCCGACACGATGGTGGCCGCGGTCGCTGCAAATGCAACCTGGAACAACCAGTCAACCTGTGGATGCAGCACACCGGGACCTGGTGCATCAGTCAGCTCAGCTTCGATTCCGAAACCGTTCCAGCCAAATAGTCCGAGACCGCCGGAGGCATCACTGCCATACATAATGCTGTAACCAACAAGGTAAAAGAGCAACACTCCGACACACAGGTCAGTGAAATTCTTGAACATGATGTTGACGGTATTGTTCACCGGGCTCATACCCGATTCCAGGGCGGCAAAGCCGGCCTGCATGAACAGTACGAGAACTGCACAACCAAACAAAACAAGATTGTCGAGTGAGTAGTAAGCAACAGTCAGGGACATTTCTTCATCGGCCAATGCTGTTCCACACAGCAGTGCCAGCAACCCGGCTAGGGTTAGCGACGTAAGCAAACGCATGAAAATTTCTCCTCTCCTCAGATTATCGGACAGTAAAGCAAAAAATTTTTCCAAATGCCAACGGAATGTTCAGCCTATATCAGAAAATTGACCGATATTAGCCTTATTCCCTGTTATTTAGTGCAGTGATCGCCAGATTTGGTTAGCATTTCCTTCTCCCCTGGCAAACCATAGGTTCTTTTGGGTGAACAACGAAATCTCCGAGACTGAATCTGATGCTCCGGAAATTCCACCGGAGAAATTCGAGATTAAGGAACACAAGGCCGAGGAATCCTCGGCCAGAGACAGAAAACCCCGCCGTAGCGGTGGAGGTCTCCCAGTTCTTGCTTTCCTCTTTTCCCTGGCAGCTTTGGCGGGCGCCGGCTGGATGTGGTGGCAGGACCGGGCTTCCAGCGGGCAGGAAGAAAAGCGCGTTTTCGCCGAAATCACACGACTGGAAAGCAGTGACAGCGAGCTCTCGCTCAAGTTGAGTCAACTTCGCAATGAAATGGACTCGCTGGCTGCCGGTGATGTGGGGGCCGAGTTCGCGGCCTTACAAAAGCGCCTGGAAGCGGACCGATCGAAAATGGGTGACGTCGAGCAGGCAATCAGTGAACAGCTAAGGCTGTCCAGATCGCTGCAGGCAGCGGCTGACTCCATGCAGGGTCGGCTGGCCGCGGCAGAAGCCGCATTGACCGGTATGTCTACCAGGGAACTGGATGCTGGCGGCGAGCTCGATATTGCAGAAGTGGATTACCTGTTGAGGCTGGCCAATGAACGCTTAAAATTGTTTTCCGATCCGGCAGCGGCAGACCAGGCGCTTGAGGTTGCCGATATGCACCTGGCGGCACTTGATAACCCGATATACCTGGGGGTTCGCCAGGAGATTGCTGCAGCCAGGCACGAGTTGGCTGCGGTCAACCTTCCCGACTACCTGGGAATTGCCAGTCAACTGGATGCCATCCAACAGGAAATAGCCTCGTTGCCTTTCAGCCAGGAGAATCCGGTAAGCAAGAGCGCAACGGTGGCAGAAAAAGAGGGGTGGTGGGAGAAAGTCAAGGGCGTTTTCTCCAACCTGGTCACGGTCCGACGCAGCACGGACCAGGAAAACAAAAGGATCAGCCTGCAGGACAAGGATTACATTCGCCAACGTGTTTGGCTGCAACTGGAAGTTGCGCACCTTTCATTGATGCGCCGGGACCAGGAGGCATTCAGATCCTCGCTTGAACGCGTCGAGGAATCACTTTCTGCCTGGTTTGATACCAGCCATGCCGCTTACCAAGCGATTAAACAGGATCTCGATGACCTGTTGGCGCTCCAGGTGCAGGTGAATGTGCCGGATATCACGGCGCCCTGGTCGATGCTGCAACTTCTTCGGGCCAGCCAGTCCCGGCCCGTTCAGGCGCCGCAAAATCAACAGCAACTCCCGCTATCTGATCCCGAACCGGAGACCGATGGGGAATGAAGAATTCCTTTCTCATCCTGATCGCTGTCGTCCTGGCATTATTGGCTGCCGCGATCGCGCCGCTGTTCAAGACAGACCCGGGGATGGTGCAAATTCATTTTCGTGGCTGGACCATTGAAACCAGCGTTTTGATCCTGGTCCTGGGCGTACTCGCGTTGTGGCTGTTGGTCTGGGTGCTGGTCCGTTTGTGGAAAGTGCCGGCAGAAACGGCCCGGCGTATCAGGGAACAAAGGTCGCTGGCCCAGTTGGAAAAGGGGTTGTTGGCACTCACGGAGGGGGACTGGAGTACGGCTGAAAGAGCACTGGAAAAATCTGCCAGTTCACATGGCCGTACCACGGCGCGCTACCTGGCAGCGGCCGAGGCGGCCGATGGCCAGGATGCCGGTGACCGTGCTGAGTGGTACCTTGAGCAGGCCGACACCAGGAATCGTAAACAGAAATTCCTTGTGGACCTGACACGGGCCCGGATTTTGACCCAGAATGGTCACTATACAGAAGCGAAGGATGTCCTGGAGGTATTACTCAAGCGCCGCCGCCGTCATCCGCAAGTGCTCGAAATGCTGGCGCGCTGCTATCGCGAACTGGAGGAATGGGAGGCACTTCTGAAGCTGCTTCCTGGCATGCAGAAAGCCGCTGTAATCGACGCACAGGAAGCTGCGGAACTCAGGCACATTGCAGCGATTGGAGAACTGCAGCGATGCCGGGACAAGGATGGCCTGCAGACGAGTTGGCGAGCGCTTCCCAAGGCGATGAAGAAGGCGCCCGAAGTCATCAGGACCTATGCTGACCAGGTTGTTCTGTACGGTGCTCCGGAATTAGCTGAAGAAGTCATTCGTGTCAGCTTGAAGCGCGAATGGAACCCCCTGCTGTTGATTCCCTATGGTGAACCGGGGGCCGATGACACATCAAAACGGCTCAGGCAATGCGATAAATGGTTGCAAGCACATCCGGAAGATGCCCTGTTGCACCTTACCCTTGGCCGTTTGTGTGCCAGGGACGAACTATGGGGCAAGGCCCGGCACCACATGATACGCAGTCTCGAGATCGAGCCCACCGTTGCCGGCTACGATTCCCTTGGTCAACTTCTGGAACGGAAAGGAGAACTCGAGATCGCCATGGCCTGTTTCCGCAATGCGCTGCGTATGAACCAGGATAAAGAGCCACTGCCGCTACCCGGCGATCAGGCCAAATTGGAGCCTCCGGTTACTCCTGATCATTCGGTCTAATGAGGCCTGGCCAGAACCCGCACCGGCACGTCCAGCCCAAACTCAAACGAATCATAAAACAGGCGGTCTTCAGGTACACCATGCTCGCCGAATTCACGTTTGGCTGTTTCGATCATCGCCGGTGGTCCGCTCATGTACACGTCGAAGCCTGACAGGTTCTGATGGTCGGCAATCACTGCTTCGTGCACAAAGCCATTAAAATCGATCTTGTTATCATTATCACCCGGTTCTGAGATTGCCTTGCGGTAGTGGATGTGTTCGTAATCCCGCGACCACTTTTCCGGCAGTTCATCCAGGTAAAGTTCACCCTGGGTTCGCGCTCCCCAATAAAGGTGAATCGTGCGGCGGTCACCGTGTTCGATCAGGTTCTCGATCATCGATTTCAGCGGTGCGAAGCCGGTCCCTCCACCCATCATGATTAGCGGCTGTTGCGGCCTGTCGTTACGCACAAAGAAATTTCCCTGCGGGCCTTCGATCCGAAGGATGTCGCGTTCTTTCAATTCATCAAACACGTAACCGGTGAAATCCCCACCATCCACGTGCCGGATATGTAATTCGATTTCGTTTTCCAGGGAAGGACAACTTGCGATGGAAAAAGCGCGGCGTTTGCCGCCAGAAAGCAGGACATCGATGTATTGCCCGGCGAGAAACTGCAGTCTTTGGGAGGCAGGCAGTTTGAGTTGCAGGCGGACCACGTTTTCGGCGAGAAGTGTTTTCTCCAGCACCCGGGCAGGCAGCATCCGCACCTGGATATCGCGGACCGCCTCGATTTCCCGGACCCGGATCACCAGGTCCTCGATCGGCTCAGCCTGGCACATCAGGGCATAGCCATCGGCAAAATCGCTTTTCTCAAGCGCCAGGGGCGGGTGGAAAGGATAGTGGACTTCGCCGGTCTCCAGCACTCCTTTGCAACTGCCGCAGGTGCCGTTCTTGCAGGAATATGGCAGCATGACACCCTGGCGCAACGCCGCCACCAGAATGTTTTCGCCTGCCTTGACCCGGAAAGTTTTACCGCTGCCGGCAATTGTGACTTCGAACGACTTCACTCATTTCTCCACCTATACCCGGACATTTTCGCCGATTACTCATCGCTGTGGTAGGCTTGCGCGGATTTCTTCTGCATGGTGGTTGTCTTTTGAACCCATTCATCAGCCAGGCGCCGGTAAGCCTGGTTCAAATGAATCAAAAAATTCAGGCGGGCATTGAAGGGGTGCTCGGCATCCGGATTGTTGCGGTCGGCCCTGATTTCATTTGTGGCGAAATGCCGGTGGACGAGCGCACCCATCAGCCCTTCGGAGTTCTTCATGGTGGAGCATCCATGGTCCTGGCCGAAACCCTCGGCAGTTGGGCTTCCTACCTGGTGGCCTGTGATGATCTTGCCGCCCGGGTTGCCGGGATAGAAGTCAGTGGCAGCCATGTGTGGTCGGTTAGCTCAGGCACAGTCACGGGTGTGGCCCGCCCGGTAAGACTGGGGCGCAGCCTGCATTTCTGGCGCATCGACATACGCGACCAGGAAAATAACCTTTGTTGTTCCGCGAAGCTAACTGTCAAAGTTGGCGGCAGCGGTAACCCCTGCTCCTGAGCGACTCCTGATAATGGACCTGCCTGGAATTCTGCGACTCATTTACCGGCTGCCCTTACTGCTGCTGCATGTGTGTATCAGCACCCCTGTCACTATCGCTTGCCAAAACCCGTCAATAAAATCGATTCAGCTGGCCGGCAAGCCGCTGGGCGAAAGCATTTCATGCTGGTGGTCGCGGGTCATTTGCCGGATATTTGGAATCAGGCGCCTGTTGACGGGTGAAATCACCCCGGGAGCACAACTGGTTGCGGCCAATCATATTTCCTGGATCGACATTGCCCTGCTGCACAGTTTTACAGCGATGGGTTTTGTGGCCAAAGCGGAAATCAACAGTTGGCCGTTATTGGGCGCTGTGGCCAGGGCCGGGGGGTCTGTATTTCATCAACGCGGAAGTCACGATTCAGCCAGCGGCGTAACAGCCGCGATGGCCAGGCGCCTGCGTGAAAACCGCAGAGTAGCGATTTTTCCGGAGGGTGGAATTTTACCCGGCGCGGGGATCAAGTACTTCCATGCTCGTATGTTTGCCGCAGCGATCGAGACTGGCACGCAGGTCCAGCCGGTAATGCTCAGGTACCTGCGTGACGGATCCCGCTACGATGAGATTACCTTTCTGCCGGGCGAGCATTTCATGCCCAACTTTTTACGCCTACTGATGCAGAAAAGCTGCGTTGCAGATGTACATTTTTTGCCGTTGATCGAAACGGCCGGCAAACAGCGACGCCAATTGGCCGGTGCGGCAGAGCAAGCGGTCACAGCGGCTTTTGAATCGGATCTGCCCAATGGATAAGGCCTGGGCAGAATTCCTTCCCCCCCTGGGATTACGCAATGGGCACGTGCAGTCCCTGATCAGTAGCAGCGCCGTCCGCCGGCGCATTGTTTTGCGCCGTTCCGAAGCGCTGAGGCAGGCCAGCCAGGTATGGACGCTGGATGGCGGCGAGGGAATCCGTTTGCAGGGTCTCCACTCACAGCAACCCGACGAAAGTAAAGGGCTGGCAGTCTTGCTGCACGGCTGGGAGGGAAGCGTCAATTCCAACTACGTCCTGGCCAATGGCGCACGGCTTTTTGCTTCGGGTTTCGACGTCTTCAGGCTCAACTTCAGGGACCATGGCGATACCCATCACCTGAATCACGAGATTTTTCATTCCTGCCGGATCGATGAGGTGGTCTGTGCGCTGCGTGATCTTCAGGATCGCCTGGGAGCGAGGCACTGGTTCCTGGCGGGTTATTCACTGGGCGGAAATTTCTCCATGCGCGTTGCGCTCAGGTCGGAGACCGCCGGCCTGGATGTCAGCCATGTCGTTGCCGTCAACCCGGTCATCAACCCCCTCCATGCAATGGTCGCGATGGAGGAGGGCATTCGTTTTTACGAGCGGTACTTTGAGCGTAAGTGGTCCCGTTCGCTGCGTATCAAGCAAGATGCTTTCCCTGAACTTTATGGAGCAGAAACCTGGTATGACATCAAGGGGCTGAGGGAAAGGACGCACTACCTGGCCACCCATCATGCGGGTTTTGAGAGCGCGGAAGAATATTTCCGCGGCTATTCGATTGCAGATGACCGGCTCGCGCCGTTAAAAGTGCCGTCCACCATCCTGACCAGCGCTGATGATCCGGTGGTGCCGGTAAAAGACTTCGAAGACCTTCCGGAGAACCCGTGTTTGGAGTTGGTTATCACGAAGTACGGAGGACATTGCGGTTTCCTGAAAAACTGGAAACTCGAAAGCATGGCCGAAGACCTGATCGCTGAGAGGTTTCTGGGTTCTTTCGCATCCCGTGATCCTCTTTAACAATTTTGTTCAGACACGTTCGGGGTATGGTCCCTGGTACATGGGTCGGCTCATCGCCAGACGCCACCAGTTTGACAGCATCCTGCGTCTTGTTTTCAAGTCAACCTGCTTCGACTGCAATACTCCGGACAGCTCTTTAAGAAGCCTGTCAGGCATTCCTTCGTCCAGATCTCTGTGTTTGTCAATAAAGTGGGTCGGCTCGAAAAAGAACAGGTTGAATTTATCAATTTTCTTCATATATGGTGGCACCGAAATCTTACCCCCCTGCACCATCCTGTTCAGTTGAGCGCACAGCGTCAGCATTGGAAATGGCGAGCCCATATGAAAACTGACGGAGACTGCTGCTTGCTCACCATGGGCAACAACCTCATGCATCGCACCTGACGGTATATAAAGAATCTGTCCGGGCTTTAGTTCGAAATCGATGGGTTCAGATGCCATACGGCCTTTGAAATCCCTGTGATTGAAAATGACTCTTTGTTGATATTTTTTTGGTACCGGCCAAACCCGAACACGTTTGTGACCGCTCATATGGAGCAGAAACCCATCAAAGGGATCACAATGGGCTTCATAACGATGATCACCACAACTGGTCCACAATGATGCCCTCAGGTAACTTCCCATCGGATGACGTTCTGCGAGCCCCCGGGCGAACTGTTCTTCGTAAACCTGCCGTGCCCAGTCGGCATTGTCACGCACGGTACCATCACCTGTGCAGTGGTCAATCAAGGCCAGGCTTCCGTGTACCGGCTGAGCATTCTCAATACGCTGTTTGAAGCGGTCAAAACTTGCCGGATCCTTTTGGTCAAAGTAGGTGAGCTTTGACTCTTGCTTCCCTGAACGTGATTCCCTGCTCTGCATGTCTGCTTCCGGGAGATTGTTGGCAAACATTTCCAGCGACCATGAAACGGGGTCCGGCGGATGCGTTATTCCTGCAGGAAAATCCGATACCTTCGGTTCATCTGTCAAAAGACAATCTACGAGATCAGACATCAAGTTAACGACTCAATCGATAATACCGTTTTCAAGTGTATAGGTAATTCAAACACTATATTGCCTGAAATCCGCCTATGCCGTGCTTTGACACTGACAATACGGTTTAAAAGTGCTAAAAAAGCAATAGGTTAGGTGGGTTTAAATGGAGCGGGTGAACGGAATTGAACCGTCATCATCAGCTTGGGAAGCTGAGGTAATGCCATTATACGACACCCGCGCCAGGGCCAAGATAATACCAAAAAATTCTTCAGCTGGTCAGAGCGCAAACGTGCGCGGCCGAGGCGCTGGCCAGAGCTTCAAGATCATAACCACCTTCCAGGATTGAAATCACCCGGCCCCCGCAGTTGGCTGCGGCATAGGAGCAGATTTCAGTAGTGATCCAACCGTAGTCTTCATCCTGCAATTCCAACTGGCCGAGCGGATCTCGCTCGTGAGCATCGAACCCGGCAGAAATAACAATCAGTTCCGGGCCGAAGCGCTCAACAGCGGGTAATCCGTACCCGGACCACGCAGAGCGGAATTCTGAGCTGCCTGCACCCGGTGGAAGCGGCAGGTTGAGGATATTGCCGCAGCCGGTTTCGGCTGGATAACCGGTGCCCGGGTAGAGTGGCATCTGGTGGCTGGAAATGAAGAGCACTTCCGGGGATGCTGCGAATATCGCCTGCGTTCCATTGCCATGGTGCACGTCGAAATCAAGGATCGCGACACGCTCCACTCCATGGGCGGCCTGTGCATGACGGGCGGCGATTGCGGCATGGTTCAGCAAGCAGAACCCCATCGCAATCGTTGCATCGGCGTGGTGGCCCGGCGGGCGCGTGGCACAAAATGCATTCTTTGCTTTAGCTGCGAAAACCTGGTCGATGGCGAAGCAGGCTGCGCCGCTGCCGCGCAAAGTCGCATCGATGGAACCGGCCGACAGAAAAGTATCCGGATCCAGGGCCACCCTTTCAGCTCCGGGTTCCCGCGTGGGTTCGAGTTCGAGTAAGCGCTGCCAATATTCCGGCGCATGCGCCAGCCGCAATTGTTCGGGCGTAGCCCGGGGGGCCGGCAACATTTCGGTGTGAGGGATATCCCCTACCCCGTTCAACACCGCTGTGACGCGCGCCGGAACTTCAGCGTGGCGCCGTCCGGGGTCGTGCTTGAGGCAGTCGTCGTGGTGCAGGATCAGGGTTTTCATTACGCTCTATGTTACCGGTAAAACAGTTGATTCTTTCACTTCTTCCATCACCACGTAACTGCGTGAATCGCTCACTCCCGGCAGAGCAAGTATTTTTTCTCCAAGCAGGCTGCGATATTCCTGCATGTCCTTGACCCGGGCCTTGAGCAGGTAGTCGAAATTTCCGGATACCAAGTGACACTCGAGCAGTTCCCGAAGCTTCATCGCTTCCCGGCGAAAATCCCGAAAGGCGTCGGGCGAAGTTCTAAGCAGGTCTATTTCAACGAAGACCAGCAGTCCGAATTCCACCATTCCAGGTTCGAGCAACGCGGTGTAACCCCTGATGTAGCCATGCCGTTCCAGCCGTCTTACCCGTTCGAGGCAGGGCGTAGTCGACAGGTTTACCTTTTTCGCCAGCGCAACGTTTGAAATGCGTCCATCCTGTTGAAGATTTTGCAGGATCAGGCGATCTGTCCGGTCGAGCTTTCTGGGTTTTCGCTGTCTGTTTTTCATCTAAAGGCCTGCAATAACAATTTATATCAGAATAATACACTGGAAAATTGTCTTATATAGGATAAAAAACCGTGTTGAAACCTTTAAAATTAGAATATTAGGAACTCACCGGAGCAAAGCAATGAAAGTCGGCGTACCCAAAGAGATTAAAAACCATGAATACCGCGTTGGGCTGGTACCGGCTTCAGTGCGCGAGCTAACTGGCCGTGGACACGAGGTGTTCGTTGAATCGACGGCCGGCGCAGGAATTGGCCTTGATGACAGTGCCTTTGAGGCGGTAGGAGCAACGATTTTACCCGACGCGGCGGAGGTTTTCGACAGGTCGGAGATGATCGTTAAAGTCAAGGAACCCCAGGCTGTTGAGCGTGCCATGCTGCGGGAAGATCACACCTTGTTTACCTACCTTCACCTGGCGCCGGATGCCCCGCAAACGGAAGACCTGGTCAAAAGCGGCGCCTGTTGCATCGCCTACGAGACCGTGACGGACAATCGGGGTGGGCTTCCCCTGCTGGCGCCCATGTCAGAAGTGGCTGGACGATTATCCATTCAGGCAGGCGCATGGTGTCTTGAAAAAGCGCACGGAGGGGCCGGCGTCCTGATGGGTGGAGTGCCGGGTGTTGAGCCTGCAAAAGTCGTTATTATCGGTGGTGGCACCGTCGGGTTTAACGCCTGCCAGATGGCTGTGGGAATGGGCGCCAGGGTGACTGTCCTGGATCGTAACATGGATGTAATGCGATTCCTGGATGCGACTTTCGCAAGCCGTATCGAAACGATATATTCAAGTGCTGAATCCATCGAACGCCACATCGAGGATGCAGACCTGGTCATTGGTGGTGTCCTGATACCGGGCGCCGCTGCGCCAAAACTTGTCACCCGCAAGCACCTGTCAATTATGCGACCCGGTTCCGTATTGGTGGATGTTGCCATCGACCAGGGGGGGTGCTTCGAAACGTCCAGGGCCACGACGCACGAGGAGCCGACTTACATCGTCGACGACATCGTTCATTATTGCGTGGCAAATATGCCCGGGGCGGTTCCCCGGACTTCGACCTTTGCACTGAACAACGCTACCCTGCCATTCACCTTGCAACTGGCTGACAAAGGCCCGCACCAGGCCATGATCGATAATCATCACCTGCTGAACGGGCTGAACGTGCACGGCGGCAAGGTCACTCACGAAGATGTGGCGCGGGACCTGGGTTATGAGTATGTGCCGGCCAGGGAGGCGCTCACTCTATAACCTTGTGGAAGCCCCCGGGGGCTTCTAGGTGCATTGGTATCTATTGCGCATCACTGCCAATGAGTCGCGGATGATCTCCGCCAGTACTGTCTTGTTGCTGGACACAGGCCGCCTCCTTTAACTACCATAATGACTGTTGATTATATTTAACACGAAAAAACATGAGTATTGAAGTCGGAAAACAACTCAAGGCAGTGCGAACCACGTTTGGCATGAGTCAGCGTGAGCTGGCCAAGCGTGCCGGGGTCACCAACGGCATGGTGTCACTGATCGAGCAGGATCGCGTGAGTCCTTCGATCGGTTCGCTGCAGAAAATCCTTGGCGCATTTCCGATGACCATGGCCGAGTTTTTTACCCGCGACATGGAGGGGCAGGAGCGCGTGGTGTTCCGGGCGGGTGAGTTGCCTGACGTAGGTACCGGGGAGATCCAATATTGCCTGGTGGCCGCCTCGAGACACGATCGCAACATGTCAATTCTCTCAGAGACCTACGAACCGAACACTGATACCGGGGCAGACCTGCTCAGCCACTCTGGTGAAGAAGGCGGGGTGCTGGTGGAAGGTGAGCTTGAATTGACCGTGGCCGGTAAAACATGGGTCCTGGGCCCTGGTGATGCCTATTATTTCGACAGCCGACTTCCGCACCGCTTCAGAAATACGGGAGACGTTCCCGCCCGGATTGTCAGCGCCAATACACCACCTTCATTCTGATCACGTGTTATGTCCTGCCCCTTGTGGGGGCATTCGGGCGCAAGCGCCTGGTATGTTGATGGTGGGTTCAACTACAGGTGGGACAATGGATGGAGCGTTTTGGTTTACGGCGGTTATAATTTTGGTAATGCTTTTAAGTCCAGCCATGGACGACCGGTGGGGTTGCCGGATTACTGGAACTGGGGTGCCGGTGTAGGCTACAGTCTGGGTAGTCACTTTTATTTTGAATTAAAAGCCGTGGATACAACGCTTGACGATGAGTATGAAGTAGAGCGCGCAACCTTTGAAAACGACCTGCGTGGTATTTTTACGGTCACCGCATCCTTTCCGTAAACCCAGCCAAGCGGAAAAATAGCCGCTTTCGGTTGATCATTTATCCCCATTTGTTTAGTAGGACTAGTGGAATACTTAACAGAAATGGTCTCTTTGGAGGCGTAATGCTTGTTTTCACAGCCAAATGTTAATTATAATAGACACCATTAAGATTGAATATCATAAGCCCTGAATAATTGGTGAATTTGAAATGACCACGAAATCCACAGCAGTTGACTCCTATTGGATGCCGTTCACGCCTAATCGTGATTTTAAAGAAAATCCCCGGATCATTGTCGGTGCGCAAGGACATTACTATAAAACCGAGGATGGCCGTAAAGTCTACGATGCATTTTCAGGCTTGTGGACCAGCGGGCTTGGTCATTGCCATCCTGGAATCGTCGAGGCCGTGCAGAAGCAGGTTGCCACCCTGGACTACTCACTGGGTTTCCAGGCTGGTTCGGACAAGGCATTTGAACTGGCAGAGCGGGTCACTTCACTGGCGCCGGAAGGGTATTCAAAAGTATTTTTCACAAATTCCGGTTCTGAGGCTGCTGACACGTCGTTGAAAATGGCGCTGGGTTATCACCGCGCCAGGGGTGAAGGCCATCGCACGCGGCTGATCGGTCGCGAAAAGGGCTATCACGGCGTGAATTTCGGGGGAATGTCGGTGGGGGGTATGACACCTAACAGGAAGGCATTCGGCGCGAGTCTTTTGCCCTGTGTAGATCATTTATCTCATACCTGGGATCCCGGGCATAACGCCTTCAGCCGCGGTCAACCCAAGTGGGGCGCGCACCTGGCAGAAGACCTGGAACGGCTGGCAGCACTGCATGATGGTGGAAACATCGCCGCCGTGATCGTGGAACCGGTCGCCGGTTCCGCCGGCGTCCTGCCACCGCCGGTGGGCTACCTGGAACGATTACGCGAGATTTGCGACAAATACGGCATCCTGTTGATTTTTGATGAAGTGATTACGGCATTTGGCCGCATCGGTGACGGTTTTGCCGCCCAGCGTTTCGGAGTGATGCCGGATATCATTAACATGGCCAAGGGCCTGACCAACGGGGTCATTCCGATGGGTGCGGTGATGGTTCGCGACGAAATTTATGATGCGTTCATGCAGGGTCCGGCGCAAGCCATAGAGCTCTTTCACGGGTACACCTACTCCGGACATCCTGTCGCCGCCGCCGCGGGTATCGCCGCGCTGGAAGCGTATGTTGAGGAAGAAACCTTCGACAAGTCCCGCGCACTGGAAGGTCACTTTGAAAACGCTTTGCATTCACTTGCTGATCATCCACTGGTTTCAGATGTGCGCAATTTTGGCCTGATGGGCGGAGTCGATATTATTTCCCGGCCCGGTGAGGTGGGAGCACGTGGCCTGGAAACACATAAAAAGTGCTTCTGGGAAGAAGACATCGTCGTGCGTAACGGCGGGGACATCCTGCAGTTCTCCCCGTTCCTGAACTCCCGGCCTGAAGACATAGATATGACATTCGAAAAAGTGCGCAGGGTGCTGGACAGCCTGGATTGAACAACTGGCCTATACTGTAATTAAGCTTAAAAGGGGCTCTGGCTCCTTTTTGAAGAGGAATTTCGAATGAATACTGAAGCACTGGAAGTCGTTGAATCTATTGAGACGGTTGGTCATTTCATAAACGGACGAATGGTCGCTGACACCGCCCGTACGCAGGACATCTTCAACCCGGCTACCGGCCGCGTCGTGCGGCAGGTAGCACTGGCAGGTAAAGCCACGGTCGAGGAGGCCATTGCCGCCGCCGAAGCGGCATTCCCGGCATGGCGCAACACGCCACCGATCAAGCGGGCGCGTATCATGTTCCGTTTCAAAGAACTGCTGGAGCAGAATGCTGACAAGGTCGTAGCCCTGATTACCGAAGAGCACGGCAAGGTGCTGAACGATGCTCACGGTGAATACATGCGCGGCGTGGAAAACGTGGAATATGCCTGTGGCGCGCCGGAACTCCTTAAAGGCGAGCACAGCAAGAACGTGGGTCCTGCGATTGACAGCTGGAGCGAGTTTCAGCCGCTGGGTGTTGTCGCAGGTATTACCCCGTTCAACTTCCCCGCGATGGTGCCAATGTGGATGTATCCCATGGCCCTCATTTGCGGCAATACGTTCGTGTTAAAGCCATCGGAGCGTGACCCTTCAGCATCGATGTTGGTGGCCGGTCTGTTGCAGGAAGCTGGCCTGCCGGACGGTGTATTCAATGTAGTCAACGGCGACAAGGAAGCCGTTGATACGCTGCTTCACGATCCGCGAGTACAGGCCGTTTCCTTTGTTGGCTCCACCCCGATTGCTGAGTACATTTACAGCACAGGAACCGCAAACGGCAAACGCGTGCAGGCTTTGGGCGGCGCCAAGAACCACGCCATCGTGATGCCAGATGCAGACATGGATAACACCGTTTCTGCGTTAATGGGCGCTGCATATGGATCCTGCGGTGAGCGTTGTATGGCAATTTCAGTAGTGGTGACCGTTGGTGATGAAACGGCCGATACCCTGGTGAGTAAACTCAAAGATGAATTGGCTGATCTGAAAGTTGGCAACGGTTGCGACAACAGCAACGACATGGGCCCGCTGATCACTGGCCCCCACCGCGACAAAGTACGCGGTTATATCGACCTGGGTGTGGAAGAAGGCGCCGAGCTGGTTGTGGACGGCCGTGGGCTTGAGGTGGACGGCCATGAGGACGGTTTCTTCCTGGGCGCTACGCTATTCGATCGGGTCACGCCGGAAATGAAGATTTATAACGATGAAATTTTCGGTCCGGTACTTTGCGTTGTCCGCGCCCACAACATGCAGGAAGCGATGGACCTGATCGATGGTCACGAGTACGGCAACGGCACCTGTATTTTCACCCGGGATGGTGAAGCGGCGCGCTATTTCAGCGATAACATCAATGTCGGCATGGTTGGCGTCAATGTACCCCTTCCGGTACCGGTGGCCTACCACAGCTTCGGTGGCTGGAAACGGTCCCTGTTCGGTGACCTGTTCGCCTACGGTCCCGATTCAATCCGCTTCTACACCCGGCGCAAGACCATCACCCAGCGCTGGCCCAGGGGCGGAGTGCGCGAGAAGGCCCAGTACACCTTCCCCAGCAATAATTGAGCCCGCTCCTACGTTCTTTTGTCGCCGTGGATCCAGAGCACTTCTGAGCCGCCATCAGACCGGGCCAGTACGCGGGCGATAACAAACAGCAAGTCGGATAAGCGGTTCAAATAGCGGATGCTCGCCTCGTTAACGGTTTCGCTATGGGAAAAGCTGATCACCCGGCGTTCAGCACGGCGCGCGATGGTACGGGCCAGGTGACAGCGGGCCGCCGCTTCTGAGCCGCCCGGCAGGATGAAATCCTTCAGCGCTGGCAGATCTTCGTTAAAAGCATCGAGTTGTTTTTCGAGTCCGTCTACATAACTGTCAGGCACCAGCGTGAAACCGGGCATGCACAGCTCACCACCCAGATCGAATAATTCATGTTGGGTGCGGGTAAGACAGGTCCGAACCTTGTGCGGCAATTCTGCTGCCAGCACCAGGCCGACAGCACTGTTCAGTTCATCGACGGTGCCAAAGGCCTCGACCCGAAGGCAGTCCTTGTCCACGCGCGAACCGTCGCCGAGACCGGTCGTGCCCTTGTCACCCGTGCGGGTGTAGATTTTTGATAAGCGGTTTCCCATTGGGGCATTATAGTGGCAGTTTTAAGATATTACGCTATGATAAATTTTCAATTCTGAAGCATTTGGGTGCTTCCCGGATTCTTTGGGTCAAGCTGGTTTTGGAGAGCACATCATGCATAAGCTATTGCTACGCATTTCTACTTGTATGGGTTCGGCACTCATTGCAGTTGCCGCAACATCATTCGCCGCTGAAAGTGCTGTCGCAATAGATGAAAATGAAACCACGATCGCGCGGGTAGCCGCGCCGGCGAAACAGGAGGCCAGTACTGACGCCATGATCTGGCGCTTTATCGGCCCCATGACTGGAACCAGGGGTTCAGTGGTGCTCGGTCACCCAACGGATTCTAACGTGTTTTATCACGGCGCTTCGGGCGGCCTATGGAAAACTCCGGATGCCGGGCAAACGTGGATTCCGGTGGGGGATGGGCAGTTCAAATCCAGCTCGGTCGGCGCCATGGAAATCTCCGAATCCAACCCGGACATCATGTATGTCGGCATGGGCGAACCACAAATGCGCAACAACGTGAGTTGGGGCGATGGCGTTTACAAATCTGTCGATGGTGGTGAAACCTGGACGCACCTGGGCCTTGAAGATACACATCACATCGCGCAAGTCAGAATCCACCCGGCCAACCCGGATATTGTTTATGTTGCCGCTTACGGCCACGCTTTCGGACCTAATAAGCAAAGAGGGGTCTTTCGCAGCAGGGATGGCGGCGTATCCTGGGAGCAGGTTCTTTACAAAAGTGAAAATGCAGGTGCGATTGACCTGGTTTTGAATCCCGGCAACCCGGATGAAATGTTCGCCTCGATTTGGGAGTTCGAGCGTAAGGCCTGGGGGCCCAAGACCGGCGGGTCGGAAAGTGGCCTGTGGAAATCAAGCGATGGCGGCGACAGCTGGACGGATATTTCCAGAAACAATGGTATTCCCGAAGGCCGGATGGGCCGCATAGGTGTCACCATGTCGGCGGCAGACACTAACCGGGTATATGCCCTGATTGATTCCGAAACCAAACCAGGCCTTTATAGATCTGACGACCTGGGTGAAAACTGGGCATTCGTTTCCGACAATTTCCAGATTATCGGGCGGCCATTTTACTACAGCCACGTGTATGCCAACCCATCGAATGCGGATGAACTCTGGGTTCCCAACAACCGCATCTTCTCCTCCAGAGACGCTGGCAAAACCTGGGTGGTCGAGCCTGGCATCAAGGATGACTTTCACGACATCTGGATTGACCCCAAAAACGCCAACAGGATGATCGCAACTTGCGATGGCGGCGCCCAGGTTACGCTGACCGGTGGCTTGAGCTGGTCCACGCAATACTCACAGAAGACCTCACAGCTTTATCGTGTCGCTACCGATAATGAATTTCCCTATAACGTTTACGGCACGGTACAGGATTTATTGAGTTACAAAGTGCCCAGCGCCTCGAGATGGGGCGGCATTTCTGGCCATGAGACCACCCTGATCGGCAATGGGGAAACCGGTAACGCCATTCCGGACCCGGATGACAACAACATCGTGTTCAACATTTCCAGTGGCTCGACCATCGGCGGCGGAGCACCATTTACGCGAAATAACATCAAAACAGGACAGAATGAGGTGCGCTCCATATGGCCGGAACCGATTTTTGGCTTGAACGCTTCTGACATGCCGTACAGGTTCAACTGGGACACGCCCTTCTTTATCTCCAGGTACGATTCCGACACGATCTATTCGGCCGGTAACGTCGTATTCAGATCGACTGATGAAGGGCTGAACTGGGAAGCAATCAGCGGTGATCTGACCCGCGACCTGAAAGACAAGCAAGTGATTACAGGCACTCCCTGGTTACCCGAATATTTCGGCCAGGAGGTTTACAGCACGATTCATCGCATGGCCGAGTCCCCGGTTGAGAAGGGTGTTATCTGGGTCGGTTCCGATGACGGGCTGATTCACCTGACAAGAAACGAAGGCGAATCCTGGGAGAACGTGAGCATACCCGGCTTGCCGGAATTGGCAGATGTCTATGAAATAGAGGCTTCCCCGCATGGTGCAGCAACAGCCTATGTGGCCATCTCCCGCTACAACACTACTGATGACTATTCCCCCTACCTGTTCAAGACCAGCGACTACGGCAAAACCTGGACTGACCTGAGTGGCTCGTTCCCCGGGGATGAAACCACACGGACTATCCGGGAGGATCCAGTTCGAAAAGGTTTGCTGTACGTGGGCACCGAAACCGGCGTCTTTGTATCGATGGATGACGGTAAACAGTGGCAATCGATCAATATGAATCTACCCAGTGTCCCCGTGGTGGATATCGAAATTAAGGGGACTGACCTGGTGATTGCAACCAATGGTCGTGGATTCTGGGTACTGGATGATGTAACGCCGATACGGCGGCATTATTCGAACGTCATGGAAAAGGCGGCGCACCTGTACCCGGTTCCAAACCACACCCGCTTTGGTTATAGCTGGTGGATTGATTACTCCCCAGGTGGCGATCCGGGCGGGCTGAAAAAATACTTCGTGCAAAATCAGCGACCGGGCCTGACCTACTACGAACTGGGCACAGTCAACGGCGAGAAAAAGCGCAAATTTGTCGATGCGGGTGACCCAAAGCCGCTGGGCGTGATGATGTATTTCAGGCTGAGCGAAGGCGCCAATGACGTGAGCCTGACCATGGTGGATGAGCAGGGCAACGACATCATTACGTTTGAAAAAGACGCCATGACTTTGAAATACGCGGCCGCAGGCGATTATTCATATGAAGCCGGCCTGAACCGTTTTGTATGGGACATGCGTTATCCGATCATCACCGCGGTTCCGGGGCGGCCTGCAACCAAGATCCAGCCATTTGCCAGGCCCGGAATATACCAGGCCAGGCTGACCGTGGATGGTGTTTCCCAAACCCGGGAATTTGAGCTTTTCATCAATCCCAATGAGCCCTATTCCCGCGAGCAGACCGATGCAAAGTTTGCCTTCTGGATGGAGTTGTATCAAAACGTTGAAGCCAGTACTCAAGACGTTTTGGCTGCATTGAAAGTCAAGGAAGAAGTGGCGGCCAAGGTTCAGACGCTTAAAGATTCCGGAGTGAGCGGCACCACGGTTGCAGCAGCAGAAGGACAAGCCGTGGTAATTACCAAACTGGTTGATGATTACGAGTCGACTTATGTCCCCGTTGGGCGAACCCTGGCTGAAATCATCAACCAGCCGGCCAAGATCTTCACCAAGATGATTTGGCTGCACAATATGATGGAAGTCTCCGAAGGACCTGTTTCCCAATCCGTGCTGGATGTTTATGCCAAGCTCAATGAGCAGAAGGATGCAGCCAATCTTGAATATCGCAAGCATATGAATGCTGCACTGGAAGGATTTGAAACGGCTTCAAGAGACTAGCTGGCCTGCGGCCCTGGCAGGCCTTTCACTGCTGGTTCTGTGTGAATTTCCAGCGCAGGCCCAGGAATTGCCTGGGTGCCAGCAACAGCAGCAGGAGCAGTGTGATACCGGGGGTGAGCCGATTGAACCGGTCATCACGCGCACCCTGGGCGGTCCCGAGCAGGTCGAAAACCGCCTGCACATCGATTCCAACCAGGTCACCCCGATGTTCCCCAGCAATTTTGCACCGGGCTACTTCAACTGGAAGGACCGTATCAAGGAAGAAAGTGGCCTTGGCATTGGCGGCGACTATTCTTTCGCTTATCTGAAGGCCAGCAATAGCCCCGGCGAGGATGACGCATTTGGTGGCATGTATCGCTTTTTCGGCGCCTGGGAAGCATTCAGCGACGGCAAGGGCAACTCGGGCGCATTGATCTGGAAAGTGGAACACCGCCACGCTTACGGCGACAATATTCCGCCGGGCAGCCTGGGCTTTGGGGTGGGTTACATTGGATTGTTCCTGCCACCGTTCAGTGATCAGGGGGCGCGCCTGACCAACCTCTACTGGCGCCAGCGCATGAAGGGCGGCGAACTGGTTTTCATCGGTGGCTTTGTTGATGTCACTGATTACATGGATGTTTACATGCTGGCCAGTCCGTGGACGGGGTATTTCAATTTCGCATTCTCGACGGGGTCGGCTTCAATCCCGGTGCCCAACGAAGGCCTGGGCCTGGCGCTGGGCGGTTACCTGAACGATAACGTGTACATGATCGCCGGATTGGCAGACAGCAATTCCGATCCGGCTAATCCAGGGGACGGTTTCGACTCCTTCTTCAATGATCATGAATTTTTTGAACACTTTGAAATTGGTTGGAACGCTACCCGCAAAACCGCTTTCCTCGACAACGTGCACCTGACTCTGTGGCATGCAGATGAGCGGGTGGCCGCAGCTACTGCCGACGGTTGGGGCGCCAACGTATCTCTTAGTCGTTCCGTGAATGAACACTGGACACCATTCATTCGGGCTGGTTACGCCAAAGACGGCGGCACCTTGTTGGAGAAAACGCTCAGTGTCGGATTTGCCTATCAAACCATTTCCGGTGGAAACCAGTTGGGTGTCGCCTACAATTGGGGCAGGCCGAACGAGAGCAGTTGGGGCCCGGGTCTGGACGATCAGCACACACTGGAAGTTTTCTATCGCATACAACTGTGGAAGGAACTCGCGGTAACGCCGGACATTCAGTACATTAGAAACCCGGCGCTGAATTCCGATGACGACAAATTGTGGGTATTTGGTTTGCGAGCCCGCCTGGCGTTTTAGCAGCCAGATAAACTTACAATTTACTTCTGAACCAAAATGCACACAGGGTAATCATGCATTCGAAAGACAACTACACTCTGATCACCTTTCTATTATTTCTTTTAATCTGGCAGGTGCCGAATCCCGCCTTAGCCCAGGATAATGGCCCGCAAAATATCCTGGTCCGCAACGTGACCTTGCTGGACCCGACAGGTAAAACCGAGGACCGGATCGTGAATATCCTGATTCGCAGCCGCAAACTCGATGTGATCACCGAAGACAAAATCTCACGCGACGAAGCTGACCTTGTGATCAATGCCAGCGGAGGCTTTGTCCTTGGCAAGCTGGAATTAGGAGAACCGCCGAGTTTCATGATTCTCAGTGAAGATCCTCGCGAAGACTTTGAGGTCTTGATGGATACCAGGACCTATGCCCGGTTCGCTATGCACGAGGGAGTCGTGGTCAGGAATCGTTTGCTGGATGAAGTTGACGAAGACCCCGCTGAAGAACCTGTGAAAACCGGTTGGCTGGCCTATACGCCTCCACCCATGGCTATGCCGCTGAGTTACCTGGACACCAGCAAATGGAATCGCTGGGAGACCAGGCCGGTGTCGGGAATTTTCATTGCGGGGCTGTTTCTGGACCGTATGGCCTGGCTATCACAGGACCGGATCAGTGCAGCGCGGGTCGGTAACTTGTCTGAATTTGAAGGCGGTGAGATACGTGGCTTACGATTTGGTATCGCCGGCACACTGAATTTTGAAAAGCCCTGGATTTATACAATTTTCGGTGCTACCAATGCTTTTGACAAAGGATTTGATTTTGAGGAAGTCGATGACATTACGTGGTTCGACTGGCGGCTGGATATTCCATTTTTCAAAAATTCTGTCATGAGTATCGGCAAGCAAAAGGAGCCCATTTCCGGCGAACGGGTTCAGAGTATGCTGTTCAATCAGATGCAGGAGCGCAGCGCTGTAGCGGATGCCATGTTGCCCTCACGCAATGTGGGTATAGTCTGGAATGGCAGCAGCCCGGAAAAATATACCAGTTGGGGAATTGGTGTTTTCAACGACTGGTTCGATGCAGATCAGGATTTCAGCGAAAGCGCGACGCAGTGGGCAGGCCGCCTGACCTGGGCGCCATTTCACTCGGCAGACGACAGTAACCTGATCCACCTGGGTGGCGGCTACCGCTATTCCAATGCGAAAGAGGGCTTTCGGTTTTTTACTGAGTCGGAATTCAACAACTCACCGGTGTTTGTAGATACGGCATTTGGCCAGGATTCGGCACTATTACCGGCCAACAGAATTGAAACCTGGAATGCCGAATTCTCCTGGCGAAAAGGGCCATTCTGGCTAAGTTCGGAATACATTCGGACCAATGTGAACAGTCAGCAGTTCGGCAGTCCTTCATTCAGCGGGTACTGGGTGGGGGTTTCGTGGATCCTGACCGGGGAAATGCGTTCATACAACAAGAAAAGCGGTGTGTTTGGAGGGGTTCCTGTCTCCCGCTCGGTTTACCAGAGCGGCAAAGGCGCATGGGAACTCACCGCCCGCTGGTCCAAAGTGGACCTGACCGACGGCCTGATCGAGGGCGGAGACATGAATATTGCGTCGCTGGGGCTGAACTGGTGGTTGACGCCGTTTTTTGGTATCAATCTGAATTATCGTTATATCTGGAATACCCGCTATGGAGTGGAGGACTCGAGCAGTGGTTTCAATTCCCGGATAGTGCTTTTGCTGGAGTAAGGCGAACTTAAGAAGGATATCGGGCGAAGCTGGACGTTGGCGGGCAGGGTGGTCTGAACGGTTCGCGCAAGCAGATGATGGTGCAATTTGGTAATCGCTGGTAACACCTTGGTTCGCGGATGAATCCGCTCCTACGATTAGGTTTAGGTCAGGTGAAAGGCTTGCGCCTGCTCCATGGCAAGCAGGTATTCCTTGCGCCACAGGCCACCGCCGTAGCCGGTGAGTTCGCCGTCAGAGCCCACCACGCGGTGGCAGGGAATGATAATGGAGATGCGGTTGTCGCCATTGGCCCTGCCGGCGGCCCGCACCGCGCTGGCCTGGCCGATCTGTGCTGCGATATCCCCATAGCTTCGTGTTTCGCCGTAGGGAATCTTTTGCAGTGCTTCCCAGATAGATTCCTGGAAGAGGGTTCCGGGAGACTGGAGCTGCACTGAGAACTCACGCAGGCTGCCGTCAAAATACGCGTCCAGCTCGCTCTTGACCTGTTGCATCAGGGGATGATCGCCGGGTAAAAAAACCCGTCCCATGCGCTGCTGCAGGCGCTTGAGCTGGGTGTCCAGCATCCTGCGTTCGGCGAATTCCAACAGGCAAAGTCCGTTGTCGTGGACGCCCATGATCATCGATCCCAGGGGTGTGGCAACGCGGTTGATCCAAATGGAGGACTCCCGGTCGACCGCCGATGGAGGGTTACCAAATACCTGCGCGAAGGCTTCCCGGAAGCTGCTTTCGGACTCGTATCCGCTCGCGATGATAGCCTCGTTCACTGCTTCACCGTGCTGGATTTGCTGCAGTGCGAGACCCAGGCGCCGCAAGCGGGTGTAGGCATGGAACGTGAGTCCATGATTGGCGACAAACCAGCGGCGGATTACGGCGGCATCCAGTCCCATGACGTCCAGGTCGTGGTCATGCCAGCGCCTGGAAGGGTCGGCTTCCACTTCGCTCATCAAGGGAACCAGCCAGGCCGGGTCAGCGATACCGGTTTTGAGGGGAGTGCAGTGTTTGCAGGGACGGAAACCGGCCGCCAGCGCGTCCCGGGCAGTTTCAAACGGCTGAACTTCCTGCTGTTTCTTTGAACACCTCGTGCAGTCGGGCAGACAAAAAATTCCGTTGGAAATGTTGGCGCTGACCCTCATACGGCTCGCATAAACCACTCAAAGTCTTTAACCGGGACATCTGCATTGTAATTTGATTCTTCTTCGCGACGGCATTTCGAATACAGTTCGTGATAGTCCTTTCCGATGTATTCGGGTAGAACCTTCCCCGCATCAAAAGCATCCAGTGCTTGCGGCCAGCGGACGGGAATTTCGATCTGGTAATCCAGTTTGGCGCGTTCGGGAGTGATGGGGCCTGGTTCAATTTGCTGGCTAATTCCGTGGTGGATGCCTGCGAGAACAGCGGCTACGACGAAATACGGGTTGGAATCGGCACCGGCGACGCGATGTTCGACACGCCTGTTAGCGGGTCCGGACAGGGGGATTCGAAAGGCTACGCCACGGTGGTTTTGTCCCCAGGTAGGGGCGGCAGCTACAAAGTTGCCAGGCGAGTGCCGCCGGTAGGAATTGGCGTTGGGTGCAAGGATGGCCACGCTTTCCACCATGGTCGCGCCCAGTCCGCCTATCGCATGCCTGAGTTGGTCAGAAAAAGGGCCTTCTTTACTTTCACCGGCAAAAATGTTGTTGCCGTCTTCGTCCAGCATGCTGACATGGATGTGCAGGCCGCTGCCGGCGGTATCCGTGAACGGTTTTGCCATAAAAGTGGCAGCCAGGCCGTTTTTTGCGGCCGCTGCCTTAATCGCACGCTTGAGTAATACGGCGTGATCGCAGGCCAGCACCGGGTTATCCACATGGTGCAGGTTGACCTCGTACTGGCCCGGCGAGAATTCGGCCAGGGCCGCGCCCGAGGGTATGTTTTGTGCGTCACAAATTTCGATAAGGTCGGTCAGAAAGTCGTCGACCTCGTATAAATCTTCCAGCACGGAATATTGCATGCCACCCTGGGGCAGATCGGATCCGGGGATACGCGGCATCCTGGGCTGAAACCGATTACCGTCATATTCGACCAGGTAAAATTCCAACTCGGTCGCCATGACTGGCTTAAGGCCCATGTCCAGCAGAGGTTGCATGGCACGCCGCAGCACGTTACGCGGGTCGTTCTCGTAAGGTGTGCCATCCAGGTTGACCATCTCGAGCAAGACCTGTGCGGTTGGCAGGGTAGCCCAGGGCACCGGCGCCAGGCTGCCAGTTACGGCGAATGCTTTTATGTCCGGATCACCGTCATTGATGCCGTAAGGGATGCTTTGGAAGGTGTTGCCCAGTGTATCCAGAAGTATGTTGGATGCACACATGTTGATACCGTTTTTGAACGCCTTGCCCAATTCCTCAACGCCGACCCGCTTGCCACGAAGAATGCCGTTCATATCGGCTATCAACGGCTCCATGAACCGGGTATCCGGATGTGCGGTCAGGTAGGTGTCCAGTTCGATTTTCAGATCATCCGATTTCATGCGTTTTTTACCTGTCCCGTGTATCCCATCTGGCGGTCGCGCCAATTGATCGCTGCTTTTGCGCCTTCCTTTCTCAGGATTTCATTGAATTGACGCGACTCTTCTGTTTCAGTGCCCTCAACGACGATTGCTCTTTCAAGTGCGTGCTTCAGGGCGTTACGCATCTTGCCAAACTCATAGGTCATGTTGATCGCCTGCTTGGTGATGCGCACGGCCAATTGATCATTATGGGCAATTTCAAGCGCAAGCTGGCGCGCTTCTTCGAGCAGGTTTTCCTGCTTCACCACGCGGTTGATCAAGCCCCACTCTTGCGCCTGCTCCGGGCTGATCCGGTCGTTACCGGTCAATAAAATTTCTTTAGTGCGTTTGGGTCCACAGATATAAGGTAAGAGCATGGCGACTACGCTACCGCCAAATTTCACTTCGGGCTCGCCAAACCGGCAACCCCTGGCCGCGATTGTGATGTCACAGGCAACTGCCAGTTCCATCGCGCCACCCAGGCAATAGGTGTGGACTGCTGCGATGGTCGGCTTCGGGCTATGCCAGAAACGCATGATCATATCGAAATCATTGTGCAGCTCATTCTTCAATGCCAGCCGTGCTTGTTCTTCAGTCCGGTCAGTTGGGGGATCGAATTCCAGGTCAAATCCGGCAGAGAATGCGCGGCCTTCGCCTGTTAAAATGATCACCCTCACATCATCATCTTCCTGTGCCTTGTCTGTGGCCAGCAAAAGCTCTTTGACCATGGGCTTGTTGATGGCATTCAGTTTTTCCGGGCGATTGAGCGTGATCCACGCGATGGGGCCCTCTTTTTCATAAATGATGGTTTCAAATTTCATTACCCTTCCTTTTATTCAGCTGCCAACCGGAACCAGGCAGACTTCCCCTGCGTGTAGCTTTTAAGGCTCTCCATGCACTTGTCCCGGGCGTGCCCGGATTGTTTGTAGCCGCCGAAAGGCTGGGTCATGTCACCGTCTTCGTAGCTGTTCACCCACACCACGCCTGCCTCGATGTTCTTTACCAACCGCATCGCCTTGTTGAGGTCTTTTGTCCAGATGCCGGCGGCGAGGCCGTAGATCGTGTCGTTGGCGATGGCGATGGCTTCTTCAGGGCCGTCAAACGGAATGACGCTGGCGACCGGCCCGAAGATTTCATTGCGGGCGATGCTCATTTCGTTGTTGACGTTTCCGAACAGGGTTGGGTTGACGTAGGCACCCTGTTCCAGTTCGACAGGCGCATCGCCACCGAAGTGCAGGGTAGCACCTTCGCGCTTGCCTTCCTCCACCATCGCCAGTACCCGTTGCTGGGCGCCCCGGTCAACCAGCGGCCCCATATTGGTGTCCGGATCCAGGGGGTCACCGGGTGCATAGGCGTGCTTTCCTTCGCTGATAAACCGTTCGATGAACTCGTCGTAAATTGGCCGCTCAACCAGCAACCGTGATCCGGCGCTGCAGACTTCGCCCATATTGGCGAATATGCCGTTATAGGCGGCGTCAACGGCTTTTTCCATGTCGGGCAGGTCGGCCATGAAAACCTGCGGTGATTTACCGCCGCACTCCAGTGCCACGCGCTTCATATTGGACTGGCCGGCGTACTGCAGGATCAGTTTGCCAACCTCGGTGGAGCCTGTGAAGCTGACCTTGGCAACGTCGTTATGCAGAGCGAGGGCCTTGCCGGCCGTTTCGCCATAGCCATTAACAACGTTCAGAACGCCGGGCGGGCCACCGGCCTGGACAAACAGCTGCGCCAACCGCAGGCAGCTCATGGGCGATTGTTCCGCGGGCTTCAGAACGACGGTGTTGCCGGCGGCCAATGCTGGTGCAATTTTCCAGGTAGCCATCAGCAGCGGGTAGTTCCATGGCGAGATGCAGCCCACCACACCCAGCGGCTCGCGGATAACCAGATGCAGGGAGTCGTTGTCGGTGTTGGTGACTGAGCCGTCGATTTTGTCGATGCCTTCAGCCATGAAGCGGATTGTGCTGATAACGGCCGGGATGTCGTCTGCGATGACGTCACCGATGGGTTTGCCCATGTCCAGGGTTTCCAGTACAGCCAGTTCAGCGGCATGTTGATCGATGAGATCCGCAAAGCTGTAGAGGATCTCCATGCGCTCGCGCGGTGCGATCCGCGACCAGATACCTGACTTGTAAGCGGCCCGGGCCGCAGCGACTGCGAGATCGATGTCTTCCGGCATGCCTTCGGACATTGCGGCCAGTGTCTCACCATTCGCCGGGTTAATCGTAGCGAAGCGTCTGCCGGCCACAGCATCGCGATATTCACCGTCGATAAACAGGCGGGTTTCCACATCCGCAGTGGCTTTACCAGCAAGTTCAGCCCATTGTTTCCGGTCGTAAGATTCTATGCCGCCAGAGTTCATTTAATTTCCTCGTTTAGTTATGCGATTACTTTCCCACATTATCACGACCGCGGGATTTGTCATCCCTCGCCGTCAGGGTCGTGCCCCAGCACAAGGGCATCCACAGCGATACAACCTTCGGGGTGAACTATAAGCGGGTTCACATCAATCTCACTTATCTCCTTCCCAAGGCTTGCAGCCATGATTGAAAAGCGTTCAGCGGCCAGGCAGAAAGCCCCAACATCCACCGCTGGCCGGTCACGCAGGCCGTCCAGCAGGGGTCGTAACTGCAAGCTGTCCAGCAGCCGCCTGGCAGTCGCCTGGTCAAACGGGGGTAGCGCATAAGCCACATCACGAATGGTCTCCACGTTGACACCACCGAACCCAAGCATTACCAGCGGGCCGAACTGTTCATCGCGAACCACGCCCAGCACCATCTCCACGCCGTCAAAATCCAACATGGGCGAGATCGCCACGCGCGGCCCCAACCGGGTTGCCAGATCCGCATACGCTTCCCTTAGCTGTTGCTGGTTTTCAATTCCCAGTTTTACTCCTCCACAGTCCGTCTTGTGCAGGATCCCAGGCTCGGCTGTTTTCAGCACCACCGGGTAACCGAACTCCACGGCTGCGGTAATGGCACCTGGCTCAGTATCCACCAGCCGGGCCGGATTGACAGTTATTCCAAAATCACCGAGTAGAATCCCGGATTCATGTTCCTCAAGGGTGTCGCCACTGGCCAGGCGGCCGCGCCAAATTTCAACGGTGTCGGTGTCTGGCTCTGGCAAACTGGAATGAGGCCGCGACCGAAAATCCCGATAATCCAGCATGCAGCGTACTCCTGCCAGGAAGGGGCGTAATCCATCCACTACCGGAAAACCCTCACGGGTCACCTTGACTGCGGCCGGGTCTGCGCCGTTTCCCTGTAAGTTTGAAACGAGGAAAATCGGCTTGCCGGAAGCTTCGTGGCTCCCGCGCATGTAGTCGAAATACTCCTCGTACAAACTGCTTAGCGGCCCCCTGTCATGGACCACCGCGCCCATTGCCGCGCCGGGGTCAGACATTAATGCCGTCAGGCAGTCCTGCATAAGCCGGTCTGCGCCGGGTCCACCAGCGCCCCAGGCGTCGAGTGGGTTGACCGCAGGTAAGCCGGGGTCGAGGAGTGTTTCCAATCGGGATTCAGTCTGTGGCCCGATTTCCGCCAACGCAACACCCATGTCTTCCGCCAGGTCGATGAGTAATTGCCGCTCACCCCCGGAATCGTGCAGGGTAACCAGGCCACCCGGGCTCACGGGGTGTGGTTGAGCAAACAGGATCAAGGCAGTTGCCAGTTCATCCATGTCCCGTACCCGCTGCACGCCATACCGGTCGAACAGGGCCTGGTAGGAATCATCACGGCCGGCAATGGCGCCCGAATGAGATACCGCCAGGCGGGCGGACAGCTCAGTACGGCCCACTTTGAGCACCACCACGGGAATTCCCTTTTCGCCGGCTTTTTTGAAAGCCGCAATCATACCCCCGGGGTTGCGTGCAGACTCCATGAACAGGCCGATTGCCCGGGTTTCAGGCTGCTCCAGCGCGTAGTCCAGATATTGGTCCATGGTTACGCTGAGTTCCTGGCCAGTGGAAACCGCCAGGTTGAAATCGATGCGCTCTTCACAGTCCATAATACCGGCCATACCGGAACCGGAATGGCTGATCAGGGTGACATTTCCGCCTCGGACATGGTTGTTGCGTGTATCGAATCCGCAGACCCAGATACCATTGGCAAAGTTGTAAAATCCCATGCCGTTGGCGCCGCAAACGATCAAACCGGAGGCATTGACCCTGGATGCCACCCGGTCGCGCAACAGGGTAGGAGAATCGTCTTCGAGCGCCAGGCTGGACATCATGGTCGCCGCGATTGCACCGTGAGCAATAGTATCGTCCAGGGCCGCCTCAATGCGCGAGTCACCCAGCGCCAGTATCACGTGTTCCACGGTCTCGGGCAGAGACTTCAGATCGGGATAGCAGGGAACATCGAGGATTGAATCGTACCCCGGATTAACGGCGTAAAGGCGGCCAGGGAATTCACCCGTCTTCAGGTTTTCGATGGTCCGGCGGCCAACAGAATGAGGCCGCATACTGGCGCCAACAACCGCTATGGATCGGGGGCGCAGGAGTGGGTCCAGGTAGTGTTTTTTTCTACTCATCTTCAGATTCTGGAGCGGGTCATGTCCGAGATTGAGGCCGGTGCCACGAAGAGGAGCCAGGTGACTGTTTTCAGGACACGCTCAAGACGTCCCTGTGCGCTAAGCATCTGTTCCCGACAGATGATTGTCCTGAAAACAGTCACCTGACTCCTCTTCCAAAAGCGCAGTCGTGTAATTACTCCGGATTTTTGCGGCCTGTCCAGAGGTATCGGTGAGCCCTTTACAAGGACTGTAACACGCCGGGAGCGTGTTCCAAGCGAACAGGGACGTCTCGAGCGTGTCCTGTAAAGGGCTCACCGATACCTCTTATTGGCACAGAGAAAAATCGAGGAAATGTCCGCTCCCGCTTATTTTTAGAAATCAGCGGGAGGTGTTTGTCGTTTCCGCGGCGGGTTCCAGAATACGTCTTTCACGACATGGGCGGAGGCCATCACGCGACTCCACTTCAGCTCGCGCTGGTAGTAAATTTCCACCTCGAATTGCTCGCCGGGTTTGCCCAGCGGTGCTTCCAGTGAAGCGAGCGCGATACTGGCCTTGGCGGATGGCGACCACATGGCCGAAGTAACCGTGCCTGCGTATTTCTTGTTCTTGGTGTAGACGAAAGCGTCATTGGCAGGCTTGTTGCCGTCGATATCGAGCTTGACCAGGTGGTACCGAGAGCCGTTTTTCTTTTCTTCGAGCAATGCCTGGCGTCCGTTGAAGACGCCTTTGTCGAAGCTCACCAGCCAGCCCAGACCCAATTCGAAGGGTGATCGGGTGTGGCTCGGGCGAACGGCTTCCATGGCCGGCAGGAAATCGGCGCCGGCAAGGATAAACCCGGCCTCGATGCGCAGCAATTCCAGGGCATCGCTGCCCATGGCCTTGATACCGCGATGTTCACCAGCGGCAAACACCCGGTCCCACAGCAGCTCGGCATGCTCCGGATCGATCCACAATTCATAGCCAAGATCGCCGGTGAAACCGGTGCGCGACACCATCAGCTCGATGCCTTCGAAATCAAAATACGTCAGGCCAAACGGTGTCAGGTTTTCGATGCCATCGAGTCCCATGTCTTTCAGAACCGCACAGCTGGTGGGGCCCTGAAGCGCGAGGCCTGCGACATCATGCGTGTCTTCCACGACGGTGACGTCAAAGCCCAGGGTGCTGGTCATGAACCAGTCAAGCTGGTGTTCCTGCGAGCAGATTCGGTACACGCCCTCTTTCAGGTGAAAGATCGTTCCGTCATCAATGACTCGTCCCTGGTCGTTACACCAGACGCTGTATCCCACACGTCCCGGCTTGATCTTGCGGACATCACGCGTCATCAACCGGTTCAGGTAGGGCAGGGCATCCGGCCCCGTCACCAGGTGTTTGACCATCGGTGTGATGTCGAAGACACCGCAGGCGTTGCGGCCTGAAGTGTACTCAAGGTCTGAACACCAGTAGGCCGGTACAGACAGGTAGTCTGCCCAACGGGACCATTCCTTTTTCTGGTTGTGTTCCTTCTGCCGCGAATAGAACGGGCTGGGGTAAACGGCGTTCTTGAAGTGATCCCGTTTGCTTACGTCTACGATTCTCATATGCTTGCCCTGTTCCTCGTTATTTCGCCAGTACGACGTTGGCCGCGTTCCTGCCGGCACTGCCCATGACGCCACCGCCCGGGTGGCAACCTGCGCCGCAAAGATACAGTCCGTCCACCGGCGTCTTGTACTGCGCTGATTTTGGTACCGGACGCAGCATCAGAAATTGGTCCAGCGACAATTCACCGTGATGCCAGTGGCCGCCTGTCATTCGGAATTCGGACTCCAGGTCTTGTGGAGTCAGCAGCTCAGCCGCGACAGTTTTTTCGCGGATATCCGGTGCATAGGCACAGAGCAAGTCCATTATGACTTCCATGAATTCGGCTTTGCCTTCACTCCATCCGGTTCCGAGGTGGCGTGGCGCATATTGCACGATAGCGGACAGCACGTGCTTCCCGCTGGGTGCCAGGCTTGTATCGTGGATGGTGGGAATAATGATTTCCGCAACCGGCTTTGGTGAAAACTGGCCGTACTTGCAGTGGTTAAACGCCTTTTCAACGTATTCCACAGTGGGAGCTATCACCATGCGGTCGCCCATTTGAGACTTGCTGATACCTTTAAAGTCCGGCAGTCCTTCCAGCGCCAGGTGTAATTTGGCGGTAGTGCCTTTTGCGCGGATGTTGTCAAACTTTCGCGCAAGGCCGGCTTCAACGTTGCGCGCGCCGAGCAGGTTCATGATGGTCGTCCTGGGGTCCGCATTGGAAATGACGGTGGATGCGGCAATCTGTTTTCCATCAGCCATTTCCACACCGGACACCGCCATGCCATCCATCAGAATTTTGCTGACTATGCTTGCAGTGCGGATCTCGGCCCCGGCATTTTTCGCTGCTGTGGCAAGTGCTTCGGTAACTGCGCCCATGCCGCCGCTGGCGATAGAAACCGTGCCGGCCGGTCCGGCATTGTTGCCACTCATGCGGTGCAGTGCAGTGAACACGCTGTTATTCGACCGCGGTCCGGAGAAAGTACCGAGAACCGCGTCCAGGCTTAATGCGCCTTTCAGTAAGGGGTTTTCAAAATTTTCTTTCAATATGTCATAAATATTGATACCCCCGATACGCAGAAATTCGCGCATATCGTCGCGGCCGAGCATCCGGACCTTCAGCGCCAGCTTGCCCAGCGTCATCAGGTCGCCGCGCTCTTGTGTGATCCGCGGGGGCACCAGGTTGTGCATCGCGCCAATGACTGCTGCGAACTTCGACATGAAACGCCGGTACTCCTTGTACGCCGCCTTGTCTTCGCTGGACAAACCGCCGCCATCCACTTTGCCGGCTTTGATGGTGATGTGGTTGCCGTCTGCGGCCAATGCGATGGTATCCAGTCTGGATTTCGCGATGGATAGTCCGTTGGACTTCAGCGCGAGTTCCTTGCTGATGTCCTTGTCCAGCAGGTTCAGCAAGTGTGCGCAGGATGCCTTGAAACCCGGTGAAAATTCACGGGTGGCAGCAGCCCCGCCGACCTGATCCGCGGCTTCAAGAACCGTTACTTTTTTGCCTGCCTTGGCGAGGTAGGCTGCACATACAAGGCCGTTGTGGCCGCCGCCAATAATTACTACCTTGTTTGAATCAGTCATCGAGCCAACCCTCCGGAACCGTGTTGGTTCTATTGAGATCACCCAGGATTTCCCGTGCTGCGTTTGCCCCAGGCGCGGCCATCACGCCACCGCCCGGGCTGGTGGATGAACTGCACATGTACATGCCCTTAACCGGCCCGCGATACTGGGCATAGCCGGGGATGGGCCGGTTGAACAGCAACTGGTCCATGGTGAGTTCACCCAGGAAGATATTGCCTTCCGTGAGGCCAACCTCGTTTTCGAGTTCACGTGGTGTACGCACTTCCACGTGCAGGATCAGGTCCTTAAAGCCGGGGGCGTATTCTTCGATCTGGTTGATCACCGTCTGGCCGAATTGCTGGACCTGCTCATCGGTCCAGTCCTTGCCCTTTACTTTCGGCGGCACGTACTGCACGAATAGCGACATAAAGTGCTTGCCCGGCGGGGTCATCGTGGGATCCGTGAACGACGGAATCAGCATGTCGATGTACGGGTCCTGCGACCAGATGCCGTTCTTCCAGTCGTCGTAAGCCCGTTCCAGGCGCTCGGTGGAATCGATCAGGTGCATATCACCGCGGGAGAGTTCCTGGTTGCCGCGCAGAGCGGTGAAATCAGGGGCGCCGTCCAGCGCGATATTCACTTTGCCGGATGAACCGCGGATCTTGAAGTTTTTCACTTTCTTCAAAAAGCCTGGATCCAGGTCATTCGGGTCCATGCATTCAAGGAAGGTGCGGGGCAGGGTCATGTTGGAAACTACAACATCTGCGTAATACTCGTTGCCGTTTTCCAGTGCAACTCCGACAGCGCGCCCGTTCTTGACGATGACCTGTTCTACGCCTGATCCGGTGATGGTCTCACCACCTTCATCAGTGAAGCAGGCGTGCATGGCATCCGCTACGGCGCCCATGCCCCCGCGCGCGAATCCCCAGGCTCCCATGCTGCCGTCGACGTCACCCATCGCGTGATGAAGCAGTATGTAGGCGGTGCCGGGCGACATCACGCCGAGTGCGGAGCCAATGATCCCGCTACCCGAATGGGCGGCCTTGACCAGTGGGTTCTCAAAATACTCATCCAGGAAATCCGAAATACTCATGGTGTAAAAGCGCATGGTGTCATAAATCAGGTCTTCCCCCAATTTAAACGCCTTCTTGCCCATATACATCATTTCGACCAGGTCGCGCGGCTTGAACGAAGTCGGGTCGGGCGGCGTGCGCAACAGGAACTGTCGGATGAAGCGAGCCTGGCGCATGATGTCCCGGTCATAACGAACGGTGGCGTCGGCATCGCGCTGGCTGTGCCGGGCAATTTCCCGGCGCGAGGTGTCCGGGTCGACGTAACTGCCTATGTAGTCGCCATTCTGCGCAATGGTCACGTTGCCACCGTAAGGCACGATCTGCAGGCCGTACCTGGCCAGGTTCAGGCTGCGGTAAATCTCCGGGCGCAGCAGGCTGCAAACGTATGAGCAGTTGGAGTATTTCCAGTCTTTCTGATAAACCTCCCGGCTGATCGTTGCGCCGCCTATGAATTCATTTTTCTCGACCATCAGGACATCAAGCCCCGCTTTGGCGAGATAGGCGCCATTGGTCAGGCCGTTGTGGCCTGCGCCGATGACAATCGCATCATATTTTTTAGTCACGGTTTTAACTCCGTATTATTAAACCTTGTGCATAGTCGTTTCGACGGCTTTTTCAAACGCTGCCAGTGTTTGGGCCAGGCTGTCGTCTTTTGCGTGCGCTTCACAAATAAACCAGGGTTCGCGTGAATCCGGCTCGCACAATACGCCCAGTTCGTGCAGTTCCGGGGCCATCGTGTCGTAGAATGAGTAGTCGGAACTCAGCCAGTCCCGATAATTGTCCGGTGGCGTTTCGTTGAAGAACAGGCCCCCCATCGATGGGTGGCCCACAAACGAGTGCGGGATACCCTGCTGGCCAAGAATTTCACCCATGCCCCGCTGCAACGCAACGCCATAATTTGCAATGGTTTCCAGGGCATCGGTTTCGTCGAGAATTGCCAATGTTTTTTCAGCCGCGGCCAGTGTCACCGAATGGCAGGTGTAGGTGCCGCCGTGGATCACTCCATCGCCGATCTGGCGCATGATATCCTCGCGCCCGGCCACTACAGAGATGGGGTAACCATTGCCGACAGCCTTGGCAAAGGTGCACAGGTCGGCCTTGAATCCCATCAGTTCCTGCACGCCGCCACGGGCAACTCGAAAGCCGGTTTTGACTTCATCGACAATCATCACGACGTTATACCGGTCGCACAATTCCCGTGCTGCCTGGATGTATTCCCTGCTTGCTGTGATGGAACAGCAGTTTCCCATGATGGGCTCGATCAGGAATGCGCCGATTTGCTGGTGGTGCCGCTTCAGTAAATCTTCCAGGTAATTGGCGTCATTTAATGGTGTGAAGTGAACCAGTTTTTTCATCAGGCCAGGGATGCCGTCGCTGTCGGCCTCAATGGGCGGATCACCCGCTGCCGGGTCCCATTCCTCGATGTTGGCGTACCACAGGACGGAATCAAACACGCCGTGATAGCCTCCTTCCACTACGATGTGAGAATCTTTGCCGGTATGCGCGCGCGCCAGCCTCAATGCGGCCATGACGGCTTCGGTACCTGAGTTTGAAAACCGCACCAACTCAGCTGCCGGGACCATTTTCGAAATTCGCATCGCCACATCGTATTCAAGCTCGGTGGACAGGGCGAAAACACCGCCGACTTCCATACCATCCCGCGCTGCCTGGTCTACCCGTGGGTCGGCATAGCCGAGAATCCCGGGCCCGTAACCCATGCGGTAGTCGATGTACTCGTTACCGTCGATGTCCCACAGCCGGCCGCCACGGCCGCGCTCAATATAGATGGTTTTGTCTTCGCCCCAGTAACGAAAATTGGAAGATACGCCTAAAGGAAGCTTGCCAAGTGCTTTCCGATGATGACGATTGGACCGCTTGAGTGAGCGCCGCATACCAAACCTGACTATTTTAAAGAAGCATAGGTTCTCATATCCCCAGCAGTCTTGTCTACAGCAAATGAATGATTGTTCATTCATTGCAAACTCAATAATTGTCACTTATATTGGCTACCTGAGGAATGCCGATGCGAAGGTTTATTTAAAGAGATAATGGTTTGAATACAGCAGTGACCAACAAGAGGACCGCGCCGAAAGAAGAGCGCCAGCAACAATTGATACAGGCCACGATCCGCTCTGTGGCGAGCAACGGCCTGTCTGATACCACCATGGCCACCGTTTCGAGCGAGGCGGGCCTGAGCCAGGGCATCATCAACCTGCACTTCAAGAGCAAGGACAGGCTGCTGGTTGAAACCCTGCGGTTCCTTTCGGAGCAGTACCGCCAGGCGTGGGAAAAAGCAATCTCCAGGGCAGGGGATTCACCCACGGACAAGCTCTCTGCCATGGTGGCCACGGATTTCAAACCTCCTGTTTGTGACCGTAACAAGCTGGCTGTCTGGTTCGCATATTGGGGGGAAAGCAAGTCGAGACCGACCTACCGGAAAATCTGTGCTCTGCGTGACATGGCGTACCGGGCGGAAATGGTGCGGGTCTGTGAACAGCTGGTTGAGGAGGGTGGCTATGAAAATATTGACGCCGGAATCGTCTCAGCCGGGCTGTCCGCAATGGCCTCAGGGCTCTGGCTGGATATGTTGACCAACCCGCGCTCCATGAGCCGGGAGCGGGCCAGGCAAATCTGCATGTCCTACCTGGCTATCACTTTTCCCAGGCATTTTTCGTGAAAAATAATCGCCCGAAAATATGCTGAGAAAACACACATGAAACTGAATCTGGACACGATCACCCAGGATTGGCAGAAAAAAGCCTGGCGCTTCGCCGTGGAGGAGCTCATCCCCTGCGAGCTCGAAGCCGAGATGAACCAGGGCCGGCTCGCGCCCGGTGTCAGCAAGCGGCACAAGAAAATGGCCATTGAACTGGGTTTCAGCTCGATGGATGTTCCACGCGAGCAAGGGGGCCTGGAATTGCGAATCGTCGACCAGGTAGCTGTCTGGGAACAGCTGGGGCGCGTGACCAATGCCCTTTGCTGGTGCTTTTCCGAGCCGCATGAATGGATGTTTGAAGCCTGTGATGATGATCAATTGCAGCGCTTCATACTGCCGTTAATGACCGGTGACCGAAAAGAAGCCTATGCGATCACCGAGGCTGATTCCGGTTCCGATGTCGTTATTAACACCACCGCCGAACTCACCGATAAAGGTTACCGGATCAATGGTGAAAAGTGGTTCGTCACCAGCGCGAACCTGGCAGATTATTTCTTCCTGCAGGCAAAACTCACCCATGGTCCGCACGCCGGCAGTGACGCGATGTTCTTTGTGGATAAGGATACCGCGGGGATTGAAGAGATTCGTGTTCCGGCCTTCAGCCACACATTCGACCATCACCATCCGGAGCTTCGTTTCAATAACGTCCTGGTACCGGTCGAAAACCGCATCGGGGCGGAAGGCGATGGTATGTCCTTCTCGCACAGTTGGTTTCGGCGTGAACGATTGATGATCGCAGCGCGTGATTGTGGCGCCGCAGCCAGGCTGATTGAAGAAGCCACTGCCTGGGCGAAGGAACGGCAAGTGGATGGCGGGAAACTGATCGACAAGCAGCTGGTTCAGGCCATGCTGGCCGATAGCGTGACTGAGTTGTGGGCCGCGCGCCTGATAACGTTCGAGGCGGCGCAAGCGCATGACCGCGGTGAAGATGTTAAATCCCTGCACGCGCGCTGTTCAATCGCCAAACTGTATGCCTCTGAAGCGGCCTACCGCATTGCCGACCGCGCAATACAGATTTTTGGCGGGCGCGGCTATATGCGTGAGAACTGCGCTGAGCGTTTCAGCCGTGAAATACGTGCGGATCGCATCTGGGAAGGCGCCAGCGAAATTCAACGGCTGATCATTGCGCGTGCGCTGAGCAAGCGCGGACTGGAAGGAATGTAATTATGCGAATTTCCGCTTGCACAAATTTTTTGTTGCTGGCCCCCATCCTTTGCCTGCTGTCCTGTGCAGAGAAAAAGGAGGAAATCACGCCGGATGGCGCCGCCGTCATACCGGCCGACCTGGTGATGATCAATGGCGGTATTTACACCGTGGATGCAGATCGCAACTGGGCGCAAGCAGTTGCTATCCTTGATGGTGTGATCATGGCTGTCGGCGACAACTCCGAAATCGAGTCCATGACCGGCCCGGAGACACGCACCATCGATCTGGCCGGAAAAATGGCGCTGCCGGGTTTCCACGATGCGCATGTTCATCCCACCATGGGCGGCTACGCCCTGCTTGGCTGCGATCTTGAGGGCCTGGACAGTGTCGGGTCCATTATTTCCAAAGTCACCCTGTGTGCGGGGGAAGCCGATGAAGGCTGGCTGGAAGGCCACGCGTTCGACCTGGGCCTGTTCGGCCAGGACGGGCCGCATAAATCATTGCTGGACGCCATCGACACGAAGCGACCGGTCGTTCTCTGGGGTTCTGACGGCCACAACGCATGGGCCAATTCACGGGCACTGGAACTGGTCGGAATCACCGCGGATACGATGGATCCGGCACTTGGCGTAATTGAGCGCGACCCGGATGGTTCACCCAGCGGCACGTTACGGGAAACGGCGCAGGAACTGGTCCGGGTGAAATTGCCGGCATTAACGCTCGAATCAAACGTCGAGGCCTTGCGTACCGGCATCCGGCATCTGAACTCAGTGGGCATTACTTCGTTTATCGATGCCTGGGTTGGGCTGGAAGATTACCAGTCATACCAGGTGATCGACCAGTCCGGAGATCTCACTGCGCGAGTCGTGACATCCCTGACCTACGAGAGTGGCTTTGCCAAGCACTACGGTGACGATTTTGAGCAGGTTCTGGCCTCTCGCGGGCAGTACGAATCGGAACGGATCAACCACGACAGCGTCAAGTTCTTCCTGGATGGGGTCCTGGAAGGTGAAACGGCTGCGCTTCTGGAGCCCTATGTGGGCATGCACGGACATCGTGGTGAATTGATCCTGAGCCCGGAACAACTGGATGAGGCAGTTACCCGATTCGACTCCATGGGCCTGCAGGTCCACATGCATGCCATTGGAGACCGGGCCGTCCGCGCTGGACTCGATGCGATAGAATCTGCGCGAAAGCAGAATGGTGCGACCGATAACCGCCACCACATCTCGCATCTGCAGCTCATTCACGTTGATGATATCGAACGCTTTGCCGCCCTGGAAACTGCGGCGAACTTCCAGGCAACCTGGGCTTATCCTGATCAATGGATCATGGAACTGAACCTGCCGGTGGTGGGCGAGGAACGGGTCCAGGGCATGTATCCCGTGGGCAGCGTCAAACGAGCCGGTGGGCGCATCGTCGGGGGCAGTGACTGGAACGTTTCGTCAGCGAATCCTCTGGAAGCCATGGAGACCGCAGTGCGCAGACAGGACGCATTAAAAGAAACAGGCCCGGTGCTCAACCAAGGTGAGCGGGTCGGCCTGGCCGGCATGATTGACGCCTACACCATCAACGCCGCGTGGCTGATGCACCAGGAAGACAGCACCGGTTCGATCGAAATCGGGAAGAAAGCGGATTTCGTTGTGCTGGATCGCAATCTTTTCGAGATTCCAGCAACTGAAATCAATGAGGCACAGGTCTCGTTGACCCTGCTGGACGGAGAAGTTGTGTTTGTGGGCAGCGGCCCAGTGAACTGAAAACAGAAATTTAAACAGGAAGGATTGGCTTGTGAACGAACAGGAAATAGTGACTTTGGCGGAAGTGCAGCGCGAAAAATATGCATTGGCGCAGGCCTTCTACCGTGATCCCGACATCTACCGTAACGATATCGAGCGGATTTTCCTCAAATCCTGGCTCTACGCCGGGCACCAAAGTGAAATCCCCAAGGTCGGGGACTGGTTCCTGTTCGAGTTCGACGAAGAATCGGTGATCATCGTGCGCAGTGCAGAAGACGAAATAAATGCCATGTTGAATGTCTGCCGGCACCGAGGTTCCAGGGTGTGCGTTGACAGCAGCGGCTGTTCGAAACGGTTGACCTGCCGGTATCACGGCTGGACCTATGACCTGAAAGGCCAGCTCAAGGCGGCAGCGCACATGAATGAGTCCTTCGATAAGTCGGAAATTGGGCTGAAGCGAATTCACGTTGAATTGCTGGAGGGCATGATATACGTCAATTTCGCTGATCAGCCCGCACCTTTTTCCCTGATCCGGGATGGCCTGGGGGACTGCCTGAAACCCTATCGGCTGGAAAACGCCAAAGTGGCGCACCGCGAGAGTTACCCGATCGCATCCAACTGGAAGCTCGCAGTGGAAAATTATTCCGAGTGTTATCACTGTGCGCCTTCCCACCCGGAATATTCACGGGGGCACAGCCTGGCTTTTCCGGATCACCAAAACGAGGAGCTTTGGCAGGAAGTCATGGCGCGGGCGGGAGCTTGCGGGCTCAGCGACAAGACCGTTAACCAGATGTACCTTGACGCGCCGGAGTTCGGAGCAGATTTTTCCTTCGACCGTTACCCGCTGATCCGGGAGCACGTGACCGGCAGTGAAGACGGCAAACCGCTGGCTCCGTTTCTGGGTGATATTCATGACTTTGATGGCGGCGCCACGGATTTACAGGTCGGGCCCGTTACATTTGCGCTGTTGTATTGTGATCACGTCGTCATTTATCGCTTTATGCCACTGACCATCAACACCGCCGACTGCGATGTCACCTGGCTGGTGCGGGGTGACGCGGAAGAAGGCAAGGATTACGACAAGAATAAGCTTATCTGGTTATGGGACGTCACCACGCAGGCGGACAAGACCATTATCGAGCGCAATCAGCAGGGTGTGAATTCCCGCTACTATGTCCCCGGCCCCCTGTCCACGATGGAGGACCACACCTGGCATTTCCTGTCCTGGTATCTCGAGACGATAAAGCGTCCACCGCAGGCGGCCGCATAACTGAAATGAAGAGTAACGACAAAAAGCTTTCCGAGTTGATGGATCAGGCCTACCTCGAAGTGATCCCGACAAAAACCATTGTCGACAGACTCATTCATATACCCAGGCGCTCCTACGTAGCCATCACTTGTTCACCCACCCATGGTGTCGGGCCCACGCTGGACATGGTGGATGAACTGCGCGCGCTGCCGCAAGAACGCCAGTTGAAACTCGTGCCCCACATCGCAGCGCGCATGGTGCGCGACAAGGGCCACCTGCGTGAAATTCTCGCGCGACTGGACGAAGCCAGGGTGGAAAGTGTATTTGTTCCGGGTGGCGATGCAGATAAGCCGCTGGGCGATTACGATTGTGCGCTGGAATTACTGCGGGATATTGCGGAAATTGGCCATGACTTCGAGGATGTGGGTGTTGCCGCGCACCCGGAGGGACATCCGCTGATTGATGATACCGAACTGCTGCGCCTGTTGCAGGAAAAGCAGGCGTACTCGACCTACCTGGTTACGCAAATGTGTTTCGATTCCGATGCGTTGATCAACTGGTTGCAGACAATCAGGCAGGCTGGCGTAACGCTGCCCGCCTGGCTCGGCTTGCCGGGAGTGGCTGAAATTCCGAAGCTGATTTCATTGTCGTTGAAAATTGGAGTGGGGCAGTCGGTCAGGGTCCTGAAAAAGCAAAAAGGCCTGATCAGGAAGATGCTTAGCGCCAGGCCCTACCAGCCGGATGAATTGCTGGCCGGTTTGAGTCCCCGCCTTGGAGATCGGGAACTCGACATTCCGGGTTTTCACCTGTTCAGTTTCAATAATATCGAGCGTACCGAACGCTGGCGCCAGGAAACCTACCAAAGACTCAGGCAAGCAGTGGCATGAACCAGGGCAGGCGCAGAGGCAGAAAGGCCCGTCAGGCCGCACCGCCAGCCGCATCCGCGATCCGGCCGGGCTTGCAGGGAGGGCGCTTCCGTCCCCTGACCCAGTCGGATGAACAGCAGATTCACAGCACCATCCTCGACGTACTTCAAAACATCGGAATGGCCGACCCGATTCCTGTCGTGAAGGAGCATGCCCTGAAACGCGGTTGTTTCATGAACGAGCACGACCGGCTGTGTTTCCCCAGGGGCTTGGTCGAGGACGTGATCGCCAATACCCCGAAGGACATCCAGTTCCTGGGGCGGGATGCGAAACACGATCTGGAAATAGGCGGCGACCGGGTTCACACCTATGGCGGCGGGGAAGCCGTCAACATGCTTGATATCGGTGCTACGAATTACCGTCCGTCGACCATGGAAGACCTCTACGACGCCGCGCGGCTGGTTGACCGGCTGGACAATATCCATGCCTTCTCGCGGCTGGTTGTGCCTACCGAAGTTGTGGACCAAATGGCTTGCGATATCAGCGTTGCGTATACCAATGTCGCGGGCACCGGCAAGCATTCGGCTCTCACTTTCAATGACGTCTCCCACGTGCAACCCACACTGGAGATGTTGCAGATGATTGCCGGTGGTGAGAAAAAATGGCGCGAGCGCCCCTTTGCGCACGGTGGCGGCTGCTGCGTTCTGTCACCGTTGAGGTACGGTGCTGACAACAGTGAAGTGTGTATCGAGGCAATTAAATTTGGTGCTCCCGTGTGGGTGGTAATGGCTCCGCAGGCTGGAGCAACCGCCCCGGCTGCGCTGGCGGGCTCGGTGGTGCAAAGTGTGGCTGAAGCCTTGGCCAGCCTGCTGATGATTGACGTGGTTGAACCCGGTTTTCCGGTGATCGTTGGGGCATGGCCATTCGTTTCGGACCTTCGAACCGGAGCCTTCACAGGTGGCAGCGGCGAAGAAGCCATCGTTACCGCGGGCGCCGCGCAGATGTTGAATTTCTATGGTCTGCCCAGTTCAGTAGGCGCCGGTATGACCGATTCCAAGTTGCCGGATTGCCAGGCCGGCTACGAGAAGGCGCTGGCAGTAGCCCTGGCGGCCCATACCGGTTGTAACAATGTATCGGAATCGGCTGGAATGCTGGGCAGCTTGATGGCGCTTTCACTCGAATCCATGGTCATCGACAATGACATGCTGGGTGCGGTGTTGCGTACGGTCAGGGGAATTGAGGTCAACGAAGAAACGCTTTCCTACCACGTGATGGAGCAGGTCGTCCATGGCGAAGGACACTTCCTGCGCACCGACCAGACCCTGGGCCTGATGCGCACGGAGTATGAGTATCCCGCGCTGGCAGACCGGAGCACTCCGGGCGAGTGGGAAACGGCGGGTTCGCCGGATATCCGGGAAATGGCGGCTGAACGGGTCAGATCGATCCTGTCCAGCCATTATCCGGAGTATATCGATCCGGCGATCGATGCAAAAATTCGTGATGCTTTCCCAATCCTGCTGTCCAGGGAAACCATGAGTGCGGCGAGCGGGCGTTGGTAAGCCATGTCTGAACCACGCAGAAAATCCAGACGAACGGGTGGCCGCGATGCCCGGCGCGCCTTGCGGGCCGCCGGGGTTCAGGGACAGGCGGTGCAGCCGGGTATGACAAGCGGAGTATACAAACCCCTGAGTGATCGGGATATTCAAAGCATCAATGATACCGCCCTGGACATCCTGCAGAATATCGGTATCGGTGAGCCGATTCCGGAAATCCTGCACTACGCCATTCCGGGGGGCTGTACCCTGGGTGACGATGGCCGTCTGTGTTTTCCGCGGACGCTGGTGGAAGACCTGGTTGACGTTTCGGCCCGGGAATACGTGGCCTATGCCCCCGACCCCAAACACGATTGTGAAATCAGCGGTGAGCGTGTTTTCTTCAGCACTTCGGGCGAGGCGGTCAGCATCCTGGACTACAAGCAGCAAAAATTCCGCCCCACGGTACTTAGCGACCTGTACGATGCGGCCCGGTTGGCCGACACGCTGGAACACATCCACATGTTTGGCCAGCCCTTTATCGCGGCCGAGTACAGCCAGCAAGTCTACGTTCACGATATGAACATTGCTTACGCTGAGTTGGCCGGCACATCCAAGCCGTTTGCACTGGGTATCGCCGAGGTGGATCACATTGAACCGATCATCGCCCTGTTCGACCAGTACCTTGGCGAGCAGGGCGCTTTTCTGAAACGGCCTTTCTGCACTTTTGGCGGCTGCCCCATCGTCTCGCCATTGCGGTTTGGAAAAGACAATGCGGAAGTTCTGGTAAAGATCGCTGAACTGGGTCTGACCGGCGATGTGGCTGTGGCTCCACAGGCGGGCGCTACCGCACCTGCGGCGCTGGCTGGAACACTGGCGCAGACCTTTGCCGAGACACTAGCCTGCATGGCGGTGATGAATCTGGTAAAGCCGGGCTCGGTGATCAATTTCGGCATGTGGCCATTCATTTCTGACCTGAGGACCGGCGCCTTCAGCGGTGGCAGCGGCGAGGAGGCCCTGGTGATGGCGGCCTGTGCACAGCTCTGCAACCACTATGGCTTCATCACCAGTATGGCCAGTGGCATGACTGATTCGAAAACCATGGACGCCCAGGCTGGTTACGAGAAGGCCATCACCACGACAGCGCTTGCCCTGTCCGGCGCCAACCTGATTGCCGCCTATCCCGGCATCGTCGGCAGCCTGCTCGGACAGTCGTTCGAAGGCATGGTGATCGACAACGATATGCTGGGTAATGTACAAAGACTGCTGCGCGGCATTGAAGTGACGGAAGAGACCCTTTCCTACGGAGTGATTGAAGACACGGTGTTTGGTCTCGGTCACTACCTCAATCAACCCCAGACACTGGAGTTGATGCAGAAGGAATACCTGTACCCGGAAGTAGCGGACCGCCGCACCCCCGGTGAATGGGAAGCGACCGGAAAAGAGGATATCTACGAACTGGCGCATGAGAAAGTGCGAAAAACACTGAGCAATTACTATCCGGACTATATTGATCCACAGACAGACGCAAGAATCCGTGATAATTTCCCGATCAGGCTGGCGCCCGAAGAGATGCAGCCTGGAAATGGCCGGTGGAATTAGAAATCTGTAATCAACGAAACGAGGCTTGAAAACGAATGATTGACCAATACGACGACGACGACATCATCCTGTCGGAACTTCCGGACGACGAACTCGTTGAGCAAATGCACGATGATCTTTACGATGGCCTGGCGGAAGAAATTCACGAAGGTACGACTATTCTTCTGCAGCGTGGATGGTCCGCCACGCGGGTCCTGGAAGAGGCGCTGGTTGCCGGCATGACCATTGTCGGCATCGACTTCCGGGACGGCATACTGTTCGTTCCCGAGGTGTTGATGTCTGCCAACGCGATGAAAGCCGGCATGGCGATCCTCAAGCCGATCCTGGCGGAAACAGGTGCCAAGCCGGTCGGCAAGATGGTCATTGGCACGGTCAAGGGAGACATCCATGACATCGGCAAGAACCTGGTCGGCATGATGATGGAAGGGGCCGGTTTCGAAGTGATCGATCTTGGCATCAACGTGGAAGCCGATACCTATATCGACGCCATCGAAGAACACGGGGCAACCATTCTCGGGATGTCGGCACTGTTGACCACCACCATGCCGTATATGAAAGTTGTCATCGACACGATGAAGGAGAAAGGTATTCGTGATGATTATATTGTGCTGGTCGGGGGTGCACCCCTGAACGAAGAATTCGGAGAAGCGATAGGTGCAGATGCCTATTGCCGGGACGCGGCCACCGCCGTTGAAACCGCTAAGGAACTGGTCGCCGCGGCTTCCTGAGCCTCGCCTGCCTATCCCATGGCTGCATCCGTTCTGGTTATCGCCTGTGGCGCCATCGCCCACGAACTGGTTCGTATCCGGGACATGAACGGCTGGAATCACATCGAGTTCCAGTGCCTGCCCGCCGAGCTGCACAATACGCCGGAGAAGATCCCGGGTGCCGTGTGCAGCAAGATCGAGGCAGAGAAGAAAAATTTCGAACGAATATTTGTGGGGTACGCAGACTGCGGTACCGGCGGGTTACTGGACAAGGCGCTGCAAGGCATCGACGTGGAACGAATTCCGGGAGCGCACTGTTACGAATTTTTTGCCGGTAGCGAGAAGTTTCACCGTCTGGCCGATGAAGAGCCTGGAAGTTTTTATCTCACCGACTTCCTGGTACGTCATTTCGAACGCCTGGTGATACGGGGGCTGGGCCTGGACCGCCAGCCGCAGTTAATGCCCGTGTACTTCGGCAACTACAAACGGGTTGTTTACCTGGCGCAGACCCAATCAGAAGAATTGCAATCGATGGCGGAAGAACATGCAAAATACCTGGGGCTTGAATACAGCTACTACCACCTCGGGGACGAGCCGCTTTCCCTGGTCTTAACACCGAAACTAAACGGAAAATGACTGTGAACCAACGCAGTCGAGTGAAGCGAGACACAATTTATGGCCAAACTGACAACCATTTACTGGCGGGACATTCCGGCCCAGGTCATCGGGCAGCAAGGCAGAAAGCGCCACAAACAGGTACTTGAGGGTCGATTCGCTGTTGCCATCGACCGGGCCGCAATGAGGGCCGGCAAAGGATCCAGCCATGCTTACCTGGATGAGTGGCGGCGTGAAAGCAAGCTTTGCGATGGAGTCATCGAAGAGGCTGTGAAAGCAGAAGTTGTGCGGCTGGAAGCTCAATTTCCGGATGAGGTATTGGAAGTTACCGTTAAAGCTGGCGGTATCGTAAAAAAGGACCAGTAAATGACTGAAACTGTAATCAGTTCCGCCACCAAAGAAGTTGTCATTGGTTTCGACCGTCCATTCGTTGTGATCGGCGAGCGTATTAACCCCACCGGTCGAAAGCTACTGGCCGCCGAAATGAAAGCCGGAGATTTCAGCCGGGTTGAGGCCGACGCCATGGCCCAGATCGCAGCGGGCGCACAACTGCTTGATGTCAACGCGGGCATCCCCCTGGCCGACGAACCAGCTTTGCTGGCGCAAGCGGTGAAACTGGTGCAGTCATTGACTGACGCACCGCTTTCCATCGACTCATCGGTGCTGGAGGCTCTCGAGTCCGGCCTTGAGGCCTATGAAGGCAAGCCGTTGCTGAATTCCGTGACGGGCGAGGAAGAACGCCTTGAACGCGTACTGCCCCTGGTTAAAAAGCATGGTGCGGCAGTGGTTGCCATATGCAACGACGATACCGGAATTTCCACTGATATCGATGTTCGTTTCGAAGTTGCAAAAAAGATTGTTGAGCGTGCTGCGGATTATGGCATTCCAGCCTGCGACGTGGTGGTCGATCCACTTGTTATGCCCGTTGGCGCGATGGCGGATGCCGGCGTACAGGTATTCAAACTGATCCGGCGCTTGCGCACGGAACTGAAGGTCAACACCACTTGTGGCGCATCCAATGTAAGCTTCGGACTACCCAACCGGCCCGGCCTGAATCCGACCTTCCTGGCTATGGCCATCAGCGCCGGCATGACTTCAGCCATCACCAATCCAATGGAGGCGGCGCTGATGCAGGCGGTACGCGGCGCCAACGTCTTGATGGATCATGACCCGCAGTGCGCGAACTGGATCACGGCTTACCGTGAACCTGCTGCTGAGGGAGCGCGGACGCGCCGCCGCAGCCGCCGGCGCCGTGCCTGATAATCCAACAGCGCTGATCGTTTTCAGCCCGTCCGGCAAGCGCGGGCGCTTCCCGCTGGGCACTCCGGTCTTGCAGGCAGCCCGGGAACTGGGCGTGGATATAGACTCAATCTGTGGCGGGCGTGCCCGTTGCGGCCGTTGCCAGGTTGAGGCCGTGGAGGGCAGCTTCGCCAAGGAGAACATCGTTTCCAGCTCGGACCACCTCACTGAAATGGGGGAATCCGAGCAGTATTGCCTGGAGCGCGGCCGGCTTGATCCCGGCAATCGTCTGAGTTGCCAGGTGAAGATTCTGGGGGATGTGCGGATCGACGTCCCCGCCAGCAGCCAGGTCCATCACCAGGTGGTGCGCAAGGATTACGAGGCTCACGACATTGAAGTGGACCCGGTGGTTCATCTCTATTTCGTGGAAGTTGAACAGCCCGATATGCATACACCTGAGGGCGACCTGCAGCGGTTATTACGCGCCCTGGGGAAAGAGTGGGGGCTGACAGAACTCAGCTGGGACCTGGTCATGCTGCAGGATCTGCAGGAAGCATTGCGCAAGGGCAAATGGCAGGTAACGGTGGCTATTCGGTACGGCCAACAGATCGTGTCGGTGTGGCCCGGCTTTCGCGATCGCATCTATGGTGCTGCCATAGATGTGGGCTCCACCACGATTGCGGTCCATCTTTGCGACTTGACCAGTGGCGAAGTACTCGCCAGTTCAGGGGCTATGAACCCGCAGATCCGATTCGGGGAAGACTTGATGAGCCGCGTTTCTTACGCGATGCTCAATCCGGAAGGTTCGGGCCAGATGACCACGGCGGTTCGCAAGGCAATCAACAAACTGATCGTTACGACTGCAGAACAGGCAGAGATTCCGATCGAAGAAGTGATGGAAATCACCCTGGTTGGAAATCCGGTCATGCACCACCTGCTTCTGGGCCTGGATCCAACGCCGTTGGGAACAGCGCCGTTTGCCCTGGCCACGGATCATGCCGTGGACATCTGGGCGTCAGAAATCGAGATCGAACTGCACCCCAACGCCAGGGCTTACCTGCTTCCGTGTATCGCCGGTCACGTGGGGGCCGACACCGCGGCGGTGATGCTGGCGGAAACGCCCTGGACACGTGACGAGATCAGCCTGATCATCGATGTCGGCACCAACGCCGAGATCGTGCTTGGCAATAGCAAGAGGCTGCTGGCAGCTTCCAGCCCAACCGGCCCTGCGTTTGAAGGCGCACAGATCAGCGGTGGACAGCGTGCTGCTCCCGGGGCGATCGAACGCGTTCGCATTGACCCGGAATCGCTGGAACCCAGGTTCCGGGTTATCGGCTCTGAACTCTGGTCTGATGAAGAAGGCTTTACCGAAGCCATCGGCGAACAGGGTGTCACCGGTATTTGTGGTTCCGGCATCATCGAAGCCATTGCCTGCATGTACCTGGCTGGCATCATTCGCCCGGATGGATCGATTAGCGGTGAAGCCGCCGGCCACAGCGACCGTGTGCAAGCCAGTGGCCGGACTTTTTCCTATCTTTTACACGATGGAGAGCCGAGAATCGTCATCGAGCAGGGGGATGTGCGAGCCATCCAGTTGGCAAAGGCCGCGCTTTATGCCGGCGCCCGGCTGTTGATGGATCACATGGGTGTGGAGCGGGTCGATCGCATCCGCCTGGCAGGAGCTTTCGGCAGCCATCTGGACGTGAAATACGCGATGGTACTTGGCATGCTCCCCGACTGTGACCTGGACCAGGTTTCATCTGCCAATAACGCCGCGGGAACCGGCGCCAGGATCGCCCTTCTAAACCGTGCCTCACGAATTGAAATCGAAAAACGTGCCCGCTTGATTGAAAAGATTGAAACAGCGCTCGACGCAAATTTCCAGCAGCACTTCGTGGACGCGATGGGTATTCCCCACAGCACCCATCCTTACCCAAGCCTGTCACAGGTGGTGGATTTGCCAAAACAATCCGCGGAGTCGGCAAACGCGTCTGGCAACCGCCGCCGCAGAAGGAAAAGAACGTAGGAGCGAATTCATTCGCGATCATTGTTTTTCGCATGACAACCCCATCCCTCAAACTCGGCATCGACACCGGCGGAACCTATACCGACGCAGTACTGGTTGATCAGGCCAACAGGATCATCGCGTCCTCCAAGAGCCTCACCACTCGCCATGAACTGACCCTGGGTATCAGCGATGCCCTTGCCGGATTGCCGCAGGAAGATCTCAGGAACGCCGCACTTGTTGCCCTGTCCACAACACTTTCAACCAACTCGGTAGTCGAAGGTAAGGGCGCGCCAGTGGGAGTCCTGCTACCCGGTTACCAGCAGCAGCAAGTCCGCAAAAGCGGCCTGCTGGATATCTTCGACAAGGAACTGGTAGCCATACTCCCGGGCGGCCACGATGCGGTTGGCCAGCAACGTGAATTGCTGGACGAGGCGCTGACCCGCCGGACTATTGACCGGCAGATGGGGCGGGTCTCGGCGTTTGCGGTCTCGTCCCTGTTTGGTGTACGCAATCCGGCGCATGAATTACGCATTCGGGAATGGATCGAGGAAATGGGTTCAAAACCCGTTACCTGCGGCCATGAACTGGCCAGTGACCTGGACGCACCACGAAGGGCGCTGACGGTTGCGCTCAACGCCCGGATGGTTCCGATCATCCACGAATTGATCATTGCTGTGCAGAAAATCCTTGCTGAAAAGGAGATTTCCGCGCCCCTGATGATGGTCAAGGGCGATGGTTCGCTGATCAATACGGAAACTGCGCTCAAGCAACCTGTTGGTACCGTCTTATCCGGCCCTGCGGCGAGTGTTGTCGGCGCCTGTGCCCTCAGCGGAGCCGGCAACGCAATCATTGCTGATATGGGTGGCACAACAACCGACATTGCCGTTGTTACCGACGGGCAACCCGAGCTGAGCAGCGACGGCGTATTGATCGGCGACTGGAGGCCCATGGTTGAAGCCATTCGCGTGATCTCGATCGGGTTGGGTGGCGACAGCGAAGTTCGATTCAGTGGCCAGACCGGTATCGAGATCGGTCCGCGCCGGGTGGTTCCCCTGAGCCTTCTTGGGCATCTGCATCCCGAAATCCTCGGGCGCCTGGAACGACAGTTGAGCCAAAGCCCCAGCCGTCGCAATAACCGCTTCGCAATGCGTCTTGAGTACAACGAAGTCCTGATGGCAGAGTGTTCAGCTGCGGAAATACGGGCCTGGGAAATGTTGTCAGACCAGCCGGTTGAACTGGATGAAATCGTGAACCGCGATACCGAGGTTGCGCGCGCCATTGCAAGACTGCAACGCAAGGGTATGGCTATTTACAGTGGATTCACACCCAGTGACGCGGCCCACGTACTGGGCAAGTGTGGGCACTGGTGTTCCAAAGCAGCCGAACTCGCCGCCCTGGTCTGGGCGCGCCAGATGCGCCACGTGTACGGTCTGGGTCGCTGGCAGCAAGGTGACGCAGAGACCCCCAGCCGGCATGTTTTTGAAAAAGTAAGCCAACAGATCAGCCGGGCCCTGATCGAGGCCGGCCTGCACCAGCACCGGGCTCTGGATGCAGCGGAGGCCAGTAATCTTACCGGGCTGTTGGCCGACCTGGTGTTCGAATCGAGTGATGCGCCGGGTAAGAATCCTGAATCGGGATCCCTGTTCCATCTCAAATTTTCCGCGGATTACCCCGTTGTTGCCGTGGGTGCACCCGCAGGGGCATTTTTTCCGGATTCCGCCAAGCATCTGGGTGTCGAACTATCACTACCGGAGTACGGCGAGGTGGCAAACGCCTTCGGCGCTGTGATGGGGAGCGTGGTGCAGAGGGCTCACGTCACGGTCACACAGCCATTACACGGCAGCTTTATCGTGCACAGCGACCGCGAGCCGATGCATTTTTCGAACCTGGAGAAAGCTATTTCAACCGCCGAAGGCATCGCCAGGGAAAGTGTCAGCAGACTGGCCAGGGATGCGGGAGCTGAATCGATGGAGGTGCGTGTCAGTAGCAAAGCCAACCACATTCATCACGATGTCGACGGAGATCTTTTCCTGGAAACCAAAGTTACCGCAACGGCCAGCGGGCGGCCTGCCATTTCGAGAATTGAAATAGATGACTGATATATCAGAGCTTGAGAATTTGCTGAAACCCCACGGCCTGGTAGTTCTGGGATCTCTTGACGGTACCGAGCGTGGAGGGCGTTTCCCGCCACTCGTTTTAGTGGGAAATGCCGGGTCCTCCATCTGGCCGGCATTCAAGGAATCGCAGGAATACAGCGACCGTCAGCCGCATCCCCTGGATCGTTGGAGCAAAAGAATTGGCTCGGCAGTTGCGGCGAAACTGGGTGCAGATGTTGTCTTGCCATTCGAAGGCCCGCCGTATCCGCCCGTGCTCGACTGGGCAGCGCAGGCAGGGCAGGCACATCCGTCACCGATTTCCATGTTCATACACCAGCAATATGGCTTATGGCATGCCTATCGCTTTGTACTTATATTCCGCGAGCCCCTTTCCGGATTTCCCCCTGTTTTGCATGTGACCTCACCCTGCCTGTCATGTATCGAACAGCCCTGTCTTTCAGCTTGTCCGGTCGATGCTTTCAGCGCTGGAAAATACCGGGTGAATGATTGCGTTGCTTACCTTGCGGGTGATGACAGCTCGAAATGCCGGGAGCAGGGTTGCAGTGCCCGCAGGGCCTGTCCCGTTGCAGTGGATTATCAATACCGGGACAGGCACGCCCGTTTTCACATGGACGCCTTCCTTGCCTCTCAAACCCACTCGAATATTTAGTCTGGAATCGGTAATTTTCGAGTCAAAACTTGCCCTTGATTCTGCATTTGGCAATTGATCCTTCTTTTAAAATCTTTTCATGATTTAAATCATGGAATTCGTACTCCGTAAATGGTCTTTTACGTCATGGAGCAGTATATACAGACTGCACGTATTACCAATGAGGAGAATATAAAATGAAAAACAGGCTCTTATGGGGTTTGATCGCGGTTATGGTTCTCTTGATGAGTGCCAGTTCCGGGATTTCAGCCAAGAGTGGGGGGCCCGGTGACGGGAGTTACACAGCGGCGGACAAGGAAAATTACCTGACCGAGGCTCAACTTGCCTTTATCCGTCCCGGATTGAAACTGGAAATCCTGGACGTTGTGATTCCTGCTGACCTGCAGACAGAGGTCACATTCCTGATAACCGATCCAGCAGGTGCCCCTCTCGACCGGGAAGGCTTGATGACGCCGGGACCGGTAAGTACGTCTTTCATCCTCTCCTTTATTCCAGCGGAAGGAGAAGCATACGTGGCCTACACCACGCGGGTGGCGACCAGCCCGATTACCGGTGATTCAGCAGTACAGGCCACCACCGATTCAGGTGGAAGCTACACCGACCTGGGAGATGGTGTCTACATTTACAAATTCGCGACATTGGTTCCGGAAAACTACGATGCCGACGCCACACACACCATGGGTATGTACGCCCGGCGCGATCTGCGGGAATTCGATCTGGATCGCTACGTGGAAAACGAACTCGAACATTTCATTCCTTCCGGAATGGGCGTTGCGGTTCCGCGCGATATCGTGACTACTGAAACCTGCAACGGCCGTTGCCATGACCCGCTTGCCATCCACGGCGGATCGCGCAAGGAAGTCGGATTATGCATTCTGTGCCACAACGCCACCCAGAGTACGGATCCGGATACAGGTGACTCCGTCTTTATGCCGTACATGGTGCACAAAATTCATGCTGGAGCGAACCTGGAAAATGGCTACACGATCATTGGTTACATGCAAGGAGTCCATGATTATTCAAACGTTGAGTATCCAGCCATCCTCAACGACTGTGAAGTGTGCCACACCGGCGGCATACCCACGGATGATTTTCCACTGGTTGCCAACCCCAATCCGGCTCCGACCTGCGATGCCAGTGGTTTGAGCATGACGGAACTGACCTGGGGCGAAGAAGGCTTTGTAGAGATTCGTCTGAATTCAGCCGACGGCACCTTGTTTGCAGCCGGGGGAGCCGCTGGTTCAGCAAGGACCGGTAAATGGGTCACCGACGGCAAGGCCTTCTTCCTGGTGGACGCCGCCAGTGGCGACGTAATCCAGGAGCAACCGGTTGACAACACCGTATTCGGATGCGCAAACAATCCTCCAGGAACCTTCCGCGGCGAAGCCGGTGAACAACATACGGTATGGATGACCAATCCATCTCGTGTGGTCTGCGGTTCTTGCCATGACAACATCAATTGGGTGACCGGTGAGGGGCACGCGGGGGGAGCGCAGGATGACGACAGCTTGTGCTCGATCTGCCACACGCCAACTTCCGGCGAAGAATTTGATCGCTCTGTTAATGGCGCCCATACCGTGGAATACAAGTCCAATCAACTGGGCGGTATCCTGGTCGAAATCCTTGATATTCAGGACACGGACCCCGGTGACAGCCCGAAGGTCACGTTCTCTCTGAGCGACAAGTGGGGCCCGCTCAATCCGGCCACACTCGACCGCATGCAACTCTCGCTCTCCGGTCCGAACACCGATTTCAGCTTCTACCTTCAGGAAGACATAACAGGTAAGTGGACGCAAAACGGCGCGAACTGGGACTACACCTTCGCTGGTAAGCTTCCCATGGACGCCATGGGTTCCTTTACGCTGGGCGTTGAAGGACGTGCCGACGCGGTTCTGAATGAAGGTGAAGATAATGAGATGGAAGTGGAAGACCAGATGCAGAACTTCGCCGAGGGCTTTGCTGTCACCGATACCTTGCCGGTTGGCCGGCGAATGGTGGTGGATGACGCCAAGTGCGAAAGCTGCCACGCCAACCTGAGCCTGCACGGCGACAACCGTAATGACGGCAACACCTATTGTCAGACCTGCCATCGACCGGCGGCTACTGATGCGGTGGTCAGGCCCGAAGGTACCGGGCCGAACGAGTCCATCCACTTCAAGTACATGATCCACAAAATCCACCGTGGTGAAGAACTGGAAAATGGGTACCTCGTGTACGGTTACCGTAGCTCCCTGCATGACTTCGGTCACGTCGAGTACCCCGGCGACCTGCGCAATTGCGAGAAGTGCCACGTCGATGACAGTTACACTCTGCCATTGCCAGACGGCGTGCTGGAAACTCCGGAGTCGGCGACCAGCATCCTGGAACCCTTGATGCCGGTGGCTTCTGCCTGCCTGTCCTGCCACGACAGCGACTCAGCGGCCGTGCATGCAGATGCCAACTCTACGGATCTTGGCGAATCCTGCGATACTTGTCATGGCACCGGCAGCACCTACTCAGTTGAAAGGGTCCATGCCAGGTAGTTGATAAGAAAACAAGGCTGAGGAGCCTTTAGCAAGACCAGGGCAGGGTGCGAAAGCATCCTGCCCTTTTTTTCGCAGATAAATCCGCTCCTGCGGTTGCTTTGTTTGGTGTGGATGAAATCGGTAGTTAGGTAGGAGCGGATTTATCCGCGACCATTTTTCGCTTTGCCACGTACTCCGTCAATTCCTCATCGATCGCCGGGTCCAGCGGGGGTTGTTCGTATTCCTGGAGCAGTTGCTTCCAAATTCGGTTTGCGCGTGTCTGGGTATCGACCGATCCGCCCTCTTCCCAGGTTTCGAAGTTACGCTGATCCGTCAGGAAGGGGTGATAAAAAGCGGTCTCGTAACGCGACATGGTGTGTTCAACGCCGAAAAAGTGCCCACCGACCCCAGCCTCGGCTATAGCGTCCAGCGCAATCGTTTCATCGGTAACTTCGATGGGCTGCAGGTATTCAGCCATCATCTGCAACATCTCCGCATCGACGATGAGTTTTTCAAAAGACGCGGTCAATCCGCCCTCCAGCCACCCCGCGGCATGCACGATGATATTGGCGTGTCCGGTGATGGCGCCCCACAGCGACATCGCGCTCTCGTAGGTGGACTGGACGTCGACCACGTTGGACGAGGTGACGTTGCTGGAACGCATCGGTAAACCGTAACGCCGCGCCAGTTGTCCGCTGGCCTGGGCGGCTTTTGAATACTCCGGTGTGCCGAATGCCGGTGAACCGGATCGCATGTCCACGTTTGAAGTGAAGGCACCGTACACAACCGGCGCTCCCGGCCTGACCACCTGGGTGAGCGTGATGCCGGCCAGCGCTTCCGCGTTTTGTTGCGTCAGGGTACCGGCCAGCGTAATCGGAGCCATCGCTCCGGCAAGTGTGAAGGGTGTAATGCAAACGGCCTGTCCCGCCCTGGACATCTCGATCAGGCCTTCAGCCATCGGGATATCCAGTTGTAACGGTGAATTGGTGTTGATAATTGCGAACAGGGCCGGCTTTTCGGTGAATTCCTCTGCACTCATGCCCAGGCCGATACGGGCCATGCTGATGGCGTCCCGCGCCCGGGTTGCGCCCAGTGCAATGGGCTGCCAGTTCTTGTCCAGCAGCCGGATCTGGGCATGGTAGAGATCAAGGTGCCGGGTTTCCGGCGGTAATTCGATAGGCTCGAACGGTCCCCCGCCTTCCTGGTGGATGATGTCGAGACTCTGTACCAGCCGGATGAAATCGCAGGCCTCATCGAAAGTACCGCGTCGGCGCCCCCGGTCCAGGTCATTGCAGTAGGCCGGACCGCCTACTGAGGTAAAGGCAAGGTTGTTCCCTCCCAGTTTGAAATTCTTGGCCGGGTTACGGGCGTGCAGCGTGAATTCTGCCGGCGCCAGCGCGACCCTGTCCATCACCAGGCCGCGGTCGAAGCGCACCATCTCGGTAGGTTCGTCAACATCGGCTCCTGCCTCGGCCAGCATCCGTCGCGCACCCTTATGCATCACGCGCATGCCGTGGTTTTCAAGCAGGCTGAGTGAGGCCAAGTGGATTTGCTCGACCTGGTCAGTGCTCAGTACTTCCAGGGGCGGGTAGGTGTTAACAGGCTGCCGCCAGGGGAGCTGTTCAATGCCACCGCTGCTGCGTTTTATCCGGGTTCGTCTGCTTCTTCTTGCCATATTTCTCCGCGCTCAAAGCCTGTCTTTGAGGCGGAAATATAGCATGCCGAACGCGATGATCTGGTTGCCCACCCACTGGGACCCGGGAATTCGGAAGTGTTTCATATCAGCGAACAGGTCAAATTTTTCCATCGTTCCGCCGACGGCATCCGCCGTAATCTCACCCAGGGTGTGTGTGGCGTTGACTCCGTGGCCGGAATAACCCTGGCAGTAATACACGTTCTGATTGATTCGCCCCAGCGCGGGTATGCGATTGAGCACGATCCCGACCATACCGCCCCATTGGTAATCGATACGCAGGTCTTTCAATTGCGGATAGGTTTTAAGCATTCGCGGGACAATAGAGGCTTTGATGCTCACGGGCTCTCGACCGGAGTAATTACAGCGCCCGCCAAACAACATGCGCTTATCGGCCGATAGTCGATAGTATTCTACGATCTCGTTGAGATCGCACACCGCAACATCCAGTGGATTGATTTCTGCCACCATTTCTTCAGATAATGGCTCGGTGCCGACGATATAACTACCGGCGGGAAAAGTCAGGTTGGACAGGTGTTTCGGCTCCAACAGGTGGTAGGCGTTACCGGCCAAAACCACGCTGTCGGCAGTGACCAGGCCCTTGTCTGTTTTTACCGTGGGCCTGGCGCCATGTTCGATCTTCCTCACTGCTGATTGCTCAAAAACCTGCACGCCCAGTTGATGTGCCGCGCGCGCTTCGCCGATGCACAGGTTGAGCGGGTGCAGGTGGCCATCCCGGTAGCTGACAAAGCCACCGATATAGGCGTTGGTGCCCAACATTTTGCGGGTCTTTTCATGGTCCCACAACTCGTAGGGATACGGATGATTATGCCGTTCCATCATGGCGGCGTATTCATCCAGTTCGGACAGGTGCCGCGGTTTCAGGGCGGTTGATATGAAGCCGTCTTTCAGGTCGCATTCGATGCCATATTTTTCGACCCGCTGATGGATGATATCGTTGCCGCGCCAGCGCAGATCCCACAGCATGCCGGCGATACTGTCGCCGTGTTTCTTCTGTATCTTCGACAGCCCGCTGATGCCGTTGATCAGTTGACCGCCGTTGCGTCCGGACGCACCCCAGCCGATGCGGTTGGCTTCCACCAGCGCCACTGAGAAGCCCCTTTCGGCCAGCGTGAGTGCGGTCGCGACACCGGTAAAACCGGCGCCTACCACGCAGATATCTACCGAAACAGCAGCCTCAAGTTCCGGGTATTTCGTGACTTCATTGACGGTCGCGGCGTAGTAGGAGCCCGTGTGCTCCTGTTTCTGAAATTTTTCCTTCATGGATTTACTTCGTCTTTACGGCCTGTCCTGGCATGTTACGGAAATACGGTATCCAGGGTCTTGCTGATCACTGGCGCGAACCGGCTGCCCCGGTGTTCGGCACGGTCGGCCAGTTGCATCAATTTCGTCCTGGACTGGACTCCCAGCCAGCGAATCGGCTCAGGCTCCCACTTCCTCTGCGCAGCCACCGGGTTCACCCAGGGGGTTTGAGTGCACTCTGTTTCGTTTCCCGTTACCAGGTCTGCCATGGTTTGCCCTGCAAGGTGTGTGGCCCCGACGCCGTTGCCGAAATAGCCGCCGGCCCAGCCGCAGCCGTGCTCCGGATCAAAATTAACAGACGGTCTCAGGGAACGTGAAACCCCCATTGCTCCACCCCAGCCATGGGTGAAACTAATTCCTTTCAGGCCGGGAAAGAATTGCAACAGGCTTGCAGCGACCAAATCGAACTCAGGGTCACTGGAATCAAAAGTCTTGATTCCTGATCCGTAATGGTAAGAACCTCTGCATCCAAACGCGATGCGCCGGTCTGCGGTCAACTGCCCGTAAGTGACGAGCCGGTTGATGCTTCCAAAACAGTAGCGATGTTGAAAGTTGATAGCCTCGAGTTGTTGATCGCTTAAAGGTTCGGTTACTACCATCATGGAGTGCACAGGGATCAGGCGCCGTTTGCAGCCTGCCACCGTTCCGCTGTAACCCTCCGTGGCAACCACGACAGCGCCTGCCTTCACCTTACCGCTTGGGGTGATCAATTCCCTGTTTTTGATCTCCAGAACCGGGCTCTTTTCGTAAATGGTTACTCCAAGGTTCTCCAGTACTGTAGCCAGGCCCCGCGCCAGGCGGAAAGGGTGTACTGCTGCGCAGTGCTTCATGTGTATTGCGGCCAGGGCCTGGTCGACTCCAAGAGTATCTTGCAACTCACCCTGGCCAAGCCATTGGTAATCGTCTTCGCCGAAACCCAGGCTTCGCATGTGGTCAAGTTCGGCGCTCAACCTGGCCAGTTGAGCTGGATTTACCGCAATTTCGAGCGCCCCGGACTGCTCAAAATGACAATCAATGGACTCCCTGCGGGCAACCCGGCCGACTTCCTGCACCGTGTCAAACATCAGCCGCTGAAGCCGCATTCCCTGGTCTCGATGAACCGGGTCATCCAGCCAGTGGTCGATGCCTGCCAAATAGCCCGCGCACCAACCGCCATTGCGGCCGGAAGCTCCAAAACCGGAGATTTCAGCTTCCAGGATGACGATGTTCAGCGAAGGATCGATCTGCTTGAGGTAATAGGCAGTCCACAGGCCGGTATATCCGGCACCGACGATGGCAACGTCGGCCTCTGTCTCTCTATCCAGGGCGGTCCGGGGCTCGAGTGTGCCGGGCACACTGTCGTGCCAGTAGCTCAGTTTGCGATATTCCTGTTCCATAATGCCTAGTGTACCTTTTCGGAATAGAATGATATCCATGAAAATCCCGTGGCGGACATATTGGCTGGCGGTGCTTGCCCTGAGCTGGACTCAATCGGTAGCAGCGGCGAAAATCCAATTCAAATTTGACTCATGGGCCGGGCCTCAAATGCGGGTGTTTGTCACACGACCGGTGAATCTCGCTTCCGGCCGGCCGGTAGTATTCGTTATGCACAGTGCTGACCGGAATGCGGACGAATACCGTGAGCAGTGGCACGACCTGGCGAATGAACATGATTTTCTGCTGGTCGTTCCGGAGTTTCGCGAGAAGGAGTTTCCGGGTTCGAAAAGTTATGACCTCGGAAATGTTTTTGATGAAGATGGAAAGGCAGTTAGTAAGGCTGAATGGTCGTTCTCTGCCATCGAACCGATTTTTGACGAAGTCCGCCGGCGATTTTCCATCACGACTGAACGCTATTCAATTTACGGGCATTCCGCCGGCTCACAGTTTGTGCAACGCTTAATCTTCCATCTACCCGCTGCGCGTGTTTCCCAAATTGTCAGCGCCAACGCCGGCTGGTACACGCTGCCGGATCTTGAAAACGATTATCCTTACGGCCTCAAAGGTTCTGCAGTCAGCCAGGTGATGCTTCAGGCAGCCTTGCAGTTGCCGCTGACCATACTGCTGGGTGAGCAGGACACCGACCCGGAGCACCCCGGGCTGAGACGTACGCCTGAGGCGCTAGTCCAGGGTGAACACCGCCTGGCGCGCGGGCAATTTTTTTTCGACACGGCCCGGGTTTACTCACAACGGTTGAATGTGCCGTTCAATTGGCAACTCGTCACGGTGCCCGGCGCAGATCATGACAACCGTTTGATGGCGTCTGCAGCGATCCCGTACCTGTTGAATGAATAAGCCACTTCCCAAAATTGCGTTGCTAATGACTTTCCTGTTTAGTGGATTGCTGCCGGCAGGCAATGCGCTCGCCCAGGACCCGCCTGAAGGAGATGATGTTCAAATACAGCTGACGCTGAATCAGCTCCTGGGTGAGCAGGCAGCCGCCCGTTACAAAGAGATTCAACCGCCGGAAGATGCCGTCAGTTGGGAAGTGTATATCCCCAACAATAATTTGAACCGGGTACCCGGTGTGTTCGTCTACGTCAGCCCGAGAATATCAGGGCGGATCGATTCCCGCTGGCGTGAGGTGATGGATCAGCAGAACCTGATTTATATTGCGGCCAATGATTCGGGCAACCTGAAATTCACCAATCGTAGAATGGTGTTGGCGCTCATGGCGCTAAAAGCGCTGGAACAACAATATTCGTTTGCCGCCGACCGCATTTATATCTCGGGTTTCTCAGGAGGTGGCAGGGTGGCCAGTCTTCTCGCGAGCCAATATCCGGAAGTTTTTACGGGCGCTATCTATATTTGTGGTGTGGATCCCTGGAAGGATAAGCAAACACCCAGAGTCGAGCGCGTGATTCAAAACAGATTTGTATTCCTGACGGGCAGCAGGGATTTCAACCTCAGGGAAACCCGCAGTGTTTACCATCGCTACCTCAAAGCGGGGGCGTTGCATAGCAAGCTCATGATCATCGCGGGTTTGGCTCATGCACATCCTGATGCTGAAGCCCTGACCGAGGCGCTGGATTTTTTGAATGGGCAGGATTGATAACAATAATTTCCAGTTGACGAGGGTGTTGCTGGCGCAGCGAAAAATCAATCCTGCCTCAGCTTGCGCTTGCAGGGACAAAAAAGCCGGTTGATACTTGCACCATGAAAGCAATGACCAAAGCATTTCACGAACCCCAGGGTATGTTCTTTCACGGAGCAGCCCTGCTGTACGGTGTGGGTGGTTACCTGCTGGGCCTGTACGGCCTGTTCAGCAGCAATCCGTGGATCAATGCGGGCGCCACGCTACTGCTTGGGCACGCCATGACCATTTGCGCCTACATGATCCACGAGTGCGGGCACAACACCGTGTTCCGCAGCAACCAGGCGAACGCGTCCCTCGGGCGCTTTTTGAACTGGATCTGCGGGACTTCCTACGGCACCTTCGAAGACATCCGCTACAAGCATTTCCGGCACCACCTGGATAATGACGATTCGGTCTGGTTCATCTACGAAGATTTTATGGAGCGACATCCAAGGCTGGTGGAATGGATCAAGTTCCTTGAGTGGTTCTACATTCCGGCACACGACATGATCATGCACTTTATCACCGTGTTTACCGCATTTATCATTCCACAGCGCCGCGACCAGATGCTGCGTAATATCGTGGTGATCCTGATCCGCGGAGGCCTCTTTTTCAGCGTTCTTTATTACTACCCAAAGGCGGCGCTACTCTACCTGGCAGCCTACATGATCATGATGCATATTCTTCGTTTCAAGGACGGGGTGCAGCATGATTACGGCGGCAACCCGACCCTGTTTGAAGAGGATCCGCCTTCGCGTTATGGCGGGCGTAAGACCGAGCAGGCGCATACCTTCAGCAATCCCGAATGCCTGAAGTATGACTGGCCGAATTACTTCACCCTGTGTTTTGGTTTTCACAGCGCTCATCACAAGCGGCCTACTGTCCCCTGGTACCAATTGCCGACCTTCTATCGCGAGCAGTTTGGTAGCGATCCACAAAAGGTGATCCCGCTCAAGGCCCAGTTAAAGATGTACCACAAATATCGCGTGCAACGCGTGACGCAAAACGGTGGGGATCTTGATGATCTGCCCACGCCGTGGCAACAGGAATACCTTGAAAGGGCCCGCGCCGGGCAGATCTACGGTGGCAACGCCGTTTCATTTCTCAATTCTTTTTAAAGGCGCTTTCCGGTTTTGAAATCATTCAGGGAAGCCGTCCGGGATGAGCGATTCTCGATATCAGCCGAATTAACAGTCAAGAGGGACTCGACTGCAGACGACGTCTGCCGGCAGGCCGATCTGCTTGGCAACTATGTTGATGGTATCCAGGTGACCGATAATCCATACGCCTGGGTGCAGATGTCGGCCCTGTCTGCAGCGGGAATTCTGATCGATCATGGCATCGATCCGGTACCGATACTGACTTGCCGGGACCGCAACCGCGTTGCACTGAACAGTGATCTGCTGGGCTTGCAGGCGCTCGGGGTCACCAGCCTGATGCTGATGCGCGGCCACCGGGTACCGGAAAATCATTCGGTACCTGCCAGCACCGTATTCGATTTGACGGGTCGCGAACTGATCACTCTGGCCAGGTCGGTGAGCGAGACTTTTTTTATCGGCACAGGTGCCAGGGCCTTTCGCCCCGGCCCGCGCTGGCGGGCGGAATCCCTGGGCGCTCGTGCCGAAGCAGGGGCACAATTTGTGCAAACCCAGATGTGTTTCAATATGGATATCCTGCGCCAGTTCATGCAGCGCTTCGTGGCGGCTAAACTGGCCCGGAGTTACTCTGTCATGGTGTCCCTGTCGCCATTGCCTTCGGCGGAAACCGCCCGCTGGGTTAAAGAATACATGAGTGATTCGCGCATTCCCGCCGATGTCATACAAAGGCTCGAAGATGCAAACAACCCGGCAGACGAGGGAATAGCGATTTGCGCTGAACTGATGCAGGAAATCTCGGAAATTGACGGTGTGTCCGGTGTCAACCTGATGACTACAGGAGACCCTGGAGCCATTCCGGCCGCGATTCGGGCTTCGGGCCTGAGGAGTTAAACAATGCAACGACTGGAAATCTTCCAATCTTTATGGGCGATGGAGCTGCGCCAGCCAGGCATCCCGGAACGGCCGATGGAAGAAAATTTCAGAATGGCAGCCGAAGCCGGCTATCACGGCCTGTGCATCGACCCGGCTGTTCACGAGATCGAAGATTTCCTGAACCTCAAGCCTCTTTACCGGGAATATGGACTCAAGTGCATGCTCAACGCCTTTCCGGCCACGGTCGAAGAACTGCCACCGCTGCTCGATCTCGCCAGGGACCTGGACGCCAGCCTGGTCAACGTCATCGGCCAGGTGATGCCACTCACGGTTGAAGCAGGCATTGCGGTCATTCATCAATGGATGGCGGATGCGGAACAGGCGGGCCTGCCACTGCTGTTTGAGACCCATCGCGACTGCACTTTGAATGACCTTTACTATACTTTGCAACTGATCGAGGCAGTCCCCGGGATGCGGCTGTGCGCAGACCTTTCCCACTACGTGATCGACCGGGAAATGCGCATCCCCCTGGGCGCTACAGACCGCCAATACATGCACCGTATCCTGGAGAGGTCAGACTGCTTCCAGGGCCGCATATCAAACCGTGAGCAGATCCAGGTGCAGATAGATTTTCCCCAGCACCGCGAGTGGGTGAAACAATTCAGAACCTGGTGGACAGACGGGATTGGAATGTGGCGCAGGCGTAATGATGAGGATGCAACGCTGGTTTTTCTGTGTGAACTCGGCCCGCCGCCATATGCAATGACCGACGCCAACCAGGCGGAGTTGTCCGATCGCTGGCGGGAGGCGCTTACGATCAGGAGTTGGGTTGAGGAGATATGGGGCGTGTTCGATTGAGTTGCCGCCCCAGCCAGGTGTAGGCAACCAGGCCCATCAACAGGTTTGATATCGTGGTGGCGGCGAACAAGCCCGGCATTTCGAACCAGTGCCGGCCGATGAACGCCAGCGGCAGAAACAGGATAATAACGCGGCAGGCGGATATGATCACGCCAGGAATCGGTTTGCCCATGCCGTTAAACGAGGCGTTCACCGACATCACCATGCCGTAGGCGCCGTAGGAGACCGCGACGATCCACAGGTATTGCACGGCTACTTGCTGGATGGTTGCCGACTGGCTGAACAGACCGGTCAGGGGTTTGGCGATCAGGATCAGTGCGATGGCCAGCGCCAGGCCAAATCCGACGCAAAAACGGGTAACAATCCGCCTTGCCTCGAACAGGCGGTCAATTTGACCCGAGCTGAAATTTTGTCCAAAGAAAGGGCTGGATACGGCCGACAGGGCGTAGAAAGGTATCAGGAAAATCGGTTCGATTCGCATGGCAATACCAAAACCTGCCACCGCATCCACACCGTAGCCGGCGATCAAGGCCACCACGATGCCACTGGATACTGGAATGATCGCATTGGTGATCATTGCAGGAATACCGATATGCAACATATGCCGCCAGGAGTCGAAAATCACCTTCAGTGGTGCGAAGGGATTGGCATAGACATTCAGCTTGAAATGCAGATAGGCCAGCGTAAACAACAGCACCGTGAGTGTTGCAACAAGCGTGGCCAGGGCCGCGCCCTGAATTTCCAGCCGCGGAAAACCGAACAGGCCGAAGATGAAGATTGGATCCAGTACCAGGTTCAAGAGGGCGGCGGCAATGATGACCTTGCTTTCGAGCAGAGTGTTGCCGCGCGCGCGGATCGAAGCCAGCGAAGTCCACAGGGCTATATCCAGCGGTGCCACCCAGTACCAGACGTTCAGGTAATCCGTTATCAAAGGCATCAGACCGGGGGTGGCTCCCAGTAGCGAAAATACCGGCGAAATAGTGGCGAGGCCAGTGAAGCAAAGCAGCAGTGCCACCAGAGTTCCCAGGACCATGGTATCCGTCGTCAGGCGCCGGGCCTGTTGCTGGTCCTTCCGGCCGATAGCGCGGGAGACACAAGATGCAGCCCCGGCTTCGAATCCGATGCCGATGCCGTAAATCAGCCAGATCACCGGCAAGGTGAAACTGGCTGCGGCCAGGGGTGCGTCGCCCAGCTTCGAGATAAAGAAGAGATCGGCTGCTTCGAATGAGAAAATCGCGACCAGGGCCAGGGCGAATGGTGTGCCTTGCCGCCGCAGATGGGCGGCTACAGGACCAGCAGTCAGATTCTGGTGTTTTACCATAGGGAATTATAACGCCTGGCTTAATTATGAATTAACATTTCACAAGAACAGTAAATTGGGTTTAGAATGACCGGCAAAATTCTATGGAGTGAACGATGAATCGCTTGGTTCGATTCAGTAGTGCAGGTTTGGGAATGGTAATGCTCGCTGGCCTGGCTTCTTACCAGGGCCGCAGCGAACTTGCGCCAGATGAACAAGATAAGCTGTCAGGCACTGCCCTGGTCGAGGTTTCTGATATTAATGAAAGCAATTGTGAAAGCATGACCGGCCTGGATGGCCGCGATGCCGACGATTGTATCGAAAATGAACGCTCATCCGACACCGACTAGTATTCCAAATCCCGCCATATTCTAAGACTTTGGAAGCGCGCTAACAAAACAATTCAATGTAAGTCTGCCCTCAGCGGGGTCACTCGAAAGCAGTTCCGGATGGGTAATGCTGGCGTTGTGTGGTAAATCCCCCGAGTAAAACACCATGCGATTGAACCTGGCCGGTACCCGGTCCAGCAGCTCCGCTGCCTCGTTGGACTCGGACATATAACAGGGCTGGTCACGAAACAGCTGGAATTTTTCCTGCAGCAGATCCAGGCCCGCATCCGGATCTTCGCGCTGCAAGGCCGCCATTTCCTCCCAGAAGTCCGGGTCAATCCAACGGTAGAAACCGGTGCCGCCCATATCCGGGTTGTCGAACAGGTAGAGCAGGGCGGCGAAGTTCACGCGGTCCGGCGCCAAGCGGGGATCGGTATGGCACAGCCGCTGGATCCAGGTGAATTCCTCGGGTTGCAGGGTGGCCAGGGAAAACTGGGTATGAAAATTGATGCCACCCCGGCAGAAGGGAAACAGCCGGCTCATTTCCCGTTGAATGAATCGATTCATTTCCCTCAGCAGTTCATTTTCCACTGGAAATACCAGGCCAGGGTAGGCGCGCTCGAGCATGATGAACTCGCCGCGGTGTTCACAGGCATAATCGACAACTTGTTGCGGATTCAGCAGGAAATCATCAATCACCACGCAAGTATGGTCATCGGCGACCCTGGAGGCCTGGATTTCGAGCTTGGGGTTTATTTTTAGCATGTATTGATCGCGAATGAATTCGCTCCTACGTTAGCTCGATCCAGGTGGTTTTCAGTTCGGTATAGTCGTGAAAAGCATGGATGGATTTATCCCTTCCGTTACCGCTCTGTTTGAAACCGCCGAACGGCACAGTGATGTCGCCGCCGAAATAGTTGTTGATACCCATGGTGCCTACGCGAACGGCCTCGGCCACCTGGTGAGCCGTGTTGATGTTGTTGCTCCACACAGCACCGGCGAGTCCGTATATCGAGTCGTTTGCAATCTGCACTGCCTGCGCGGCTGTTTTGAACGGGATGACTGACATTACCGGCCCGAAAATCTCTTCCCGGGCAATCCGCATGGCGTTGTTCACGGCGCCGAAAATGCTGGGTTCATAATAATATCCTCCGGTGTTCTGGAGGGTCTGTCTGCCACCGAACAGCAATTGCGCGCCTTCGCCAAGGCCGATATCAACGTAATCAGCTACCGTCTTGCATTGGCCGGCGTCGATCATGGGTCCCATCGCCGTTGCGGGGTCAAGTGGATTGCCCGGCATCCAGCTCTGCGCATTCTCCGTGACCATTTCAAGGAACCGGTCCTGGATGCTTTCCTCGACGATCAGCCGGGTGCCTGCCGTACAGGTCTGGCCGCCGTTATAGAAAACGGCTGCAGCGGCCATCGTTGCCGCTTTGTCCAGGTTGGCATCGGCAAACACAATATTCGGGCTCTTGCCGCCGAGTTCCAGGAAGGTGCGTTTCAGGTTGGACCGGCCGGAGTATTCCATCAGTTTTTTTCCGACCGGCGTCGAACCGGTGAAGGTCAGGCCATCTATGTCCATATGCATGGCCAGGTGTTTGCCAAGGCTGCCGCCTGGTCCGGGAAGGACCTGCAGAACACCATCGGGCAGGCCAGCCTCAGAGGCAAGGCGGGCGATGAACAGGGCCGAAAGAGGTGTATTGGAGGCCGGCTTGAGGATCACCGAGTTGCCGGTGGCAAGTGAAGGCGCCAACTTCCAGGCGGTAGTGGAGAGCGGGAAGTTCCACGGCACGATGGCCGCCACAACGCCAAGCGGTAAACGCTGGACCAGGGCCAGTGTGCCGGCTGGCGTTGGCGGGATCTCGTCGTATACCTTGTCGATGGCTTCCCCGCTCCAGCGGATGGTGCGCACCGTGGCCGGCACGTCGACGCTGCAGGTATCGGAAATAGGCTTGCCAACGTCGAGCGTTTCCAGCAAAGCGAGTTCGTCGGCGTTTTTTTCAACCAGTTCCGCCCAGCGAACCATCACCATCTTGCGGTCCATCGGCGCCATTCGCGACCATACACCGTTTTCGAATGCAGCACGCGCAGCGCTCACAGCGACATCTGCATCCTCGGTTCCACATAAGGCCACTTGCGCCAGTACACTGCCGCTTGCAGGGTTGGCCGTTGCCCGCCGCTGCCCGGACAAGGCATCTACATAGCGGCCGTTGATGTAGGCACGGCCTTCAATATCCAGTTGGCCGGCAAGTGCCTGCCAGTCTGTCACGGTTTTGTCGAGCATCAATCACCTCTTGCTTTGAGGAATCAAAGGGGTATGATCCGGGTCGCTAAGTATGGCCAGTCACACGGTGTTTTGGCAATTTTTATGTCTATAAATCCGATAGAAGAACGCTATGATCTCGCGCTGAAAACGCTCGAGGCGGGTGACGTCGAAGAAGCAGAGTTGATTTGCCGGCGCACGCTGCCCAGGCACGGGCGCGACCCCAACATTCTTTGCCTGATGGGAGAAATCTGTCTCCAGCAGAGACGGCCACAGGAGGCCAAGCACCTCTACGCCGAAGTGCTGAGTCGGCACCCGGGATTCCCCAGGGCCCTGGAAGGCATGGGATTGTCGCTGCTGGCTGACGAGAAAGCGGCTGATGCAACTGAATTTCTGGTCAAAGCCGCCGCCGCCCTGCCGCAACGGTCAAAAACACGCATGGCGCTGGCACGGGCACTGGCCGAGTCAGGCCATTTCGAAGAATCCGATAATGCGATCAGGGAAGCATTCGAACTGGATCCTCGCCATGCGGCGCTTAACAAGGCGGAAATTGCACTGAACGAGGGCCGGATGGAGGAGGCTGAAAAGCTGCTCCAGGAGATTCTTGTCAATGACCCCGAAAATGTGAAGGCCCTGCGCATGCTGGCGAGCGTCGCGCTGGAGGCCAGCCGCTTCAGGCCGGCGCGTAAAATGCTGGAACGGGCAGTGGAACTCAAGCCCGGGTTCATTCCCGCCTGGAACGACCTGGCCCACCTGTTCATGAAGCAGGACCTGTATGACAAGGCGCTGGAGACTGCGCAGCGGGCGCTTGATATCGACCCGAAAATGGTCTTTTCCTGGGTGGTTCGCGGAAATATATTGAGCCGGGCCCAACGCAACGAAGAATCGCTGGAAGCCTACGGTAAAGCGCTGGAAATCAGCCCGTGGAGTGCTGGAGCACTTTCCGGTATGGGCCACGTGCTGAAAACCATCGGGCGCCAGGAAGAGTCAATCGAGGCCTTCCGCAAATGTATCAAGTCACACCCCGCCTATGGAGAGGCATACTGGAGCCTGGCCAACCTCAAGACCTTCAAATTCGAAGATGATGAGGTGCAGGTCATGGAGAAAATGGTTGAAGACAAGGACCTGACCGACGAGGCGAAAGTTAACTTCTTGCTGTCGCTGGGTAAACACTACGAAAACGAAAAAGATTACGACACCGCCTTCGAGCATTACCAGCGTGGCAACGACCTCAGGCGCGAGCATGAAATCTATGACCCGGTGCAGACGCAGGTTGTACACGATCGCATCATCGAGGTGTTCGACCGAAATTTCCAGCAGGAAAGGGAAGGTTGGGGTGATCCTGATCCTGCGCCCATCCTGATCGTCGGCCTGCCCAGGTCGGGCTCGACCCTGATCGAACAGATTCTGGCCAGTCACAGCATGGTTGAAGGCACCATGGAGTTGCCTGACCTGTCCAGGCTAACCGCAGAGCTGAGCAGGCGGAGCCCCGGCAGAACCGAGTACCCCGAGGCTGTCAAAAACCTCGACCAGGAGACCGTCACGTCAATGGGCCAGTCCTATCTGAAAACCACCATGCGGTACCGGACGGACAAGGCGTACTTCATCGACAAAATGCCGAATAATTTTTCGTTCATCGGGTTTCTGCACCTCATCCTGCCAAATGCCAAGGTAATTGACGCGCGCCGCCATCCCCTGGACAGTTGCCTGGGAAGTTTCAAGCAACTGTTCTTCAAGGGCCAGTCGTTCACCTATGAGCAGTTTGAACTCGGCCACTATTACCTGGAATACCGGCGCATCATGGACCACTGGCACCAGGTCCTGCCGGGTAAAGTGCTGGATTTGCACTACGAGCAGATGGTCACCGACCAGGAACACCAGACCCGCCGGCTGCTGGAATACTGTGGCCTGCCCTGGGAAGATCAGTGCCTGCGTTTTTATGAAACCAGTCGAGCGATCAATACGGCCAGTTCAGAGCAGGTCCGCCAGCCGATCTACACCGGGGCTGTGAATTTCTGGCGCAATTATGAATCACATCTGGGTGAACTGATCGAGACGCTGGAACCGCTGTTGAAAGAGTTGCCGGAGGAAGACCGGCCAGCAGCGCTTGGCTAGTTCTCAAAAGGCACGTGACCTGGAAAAATTCATATAATCCGGAAAAAAGTTGGTGCACTGCTGCCGATCTTCCTGAAGAAATGCTCATCCAGGATGAGCGCAAAGTGCGTGTTGTTTTGTCATTACCTGACAATTCAGGAAGTCGCCAGGTCACCAAGATTTACCGCACACCCCGGGCGCTAACCTGGAGAGACCTGTTTCGTTATCCCCAGGCGCAGCGCGAATTTGAGAGCTTGCAATACGCGAATGAAAATGGGCTTCCAGTCGTTGAGCCACTTGGCTGGGGACTCAGCCGCAAGCCAGGGCGGGACTGGTACAGCCAGTTGACCACTGTGTACCTTGAAGGCAACACGCTGCGGGATGTTCTTGGCCAACCCGGGGCCGGCTCCGGGCGCAGGGAGGAACTAATCCGGGAAACAGGCAGATTGATTGCCGCAATGCACGGCAAGGGACTGATATGGAGCACAGCCCATAGCGGCAACATCATGGTAAATCCACAGTCGGACCGGGAATTGACTGCGTTTGATCTACCTTACGCCATGTGCACGCGAAACGATATGTTCGGGACCCGTTACGCCCTATACGATTTATTGTGCATGGCGCATGACTTTCGAAAACTTTGCCAATTGGATAAACCCCTCATTGATTTGTTTTATTCCACATATGCGGGGGCGGCCAAGTTAGATGCTGAACTGCTTCACCAGAGAGTGGGATCCATTGCAGGAAAAAAGTCCTTTTTTTGGGAACGAATTTGCCTTCGGACACTGCAGTCATTCCGGCTCAAACCCTGGTAGCTGAAGAATTAAGGAATCTCGCTTCCCTGTTCGCCCTTGGGCGGCAGGTAATCGAAGATAAACGTGATCCGGTCTTGAGTGCCGCTGTTCATCACGCTGTGGTTTTTCTGGTTGTTGATCTCGTAGGCGTTACCCACTTTGAAACGATGAGGCCGGCCGTTGATCATGAATCGGACCCCCGGATTGGTGGTGATGGGGATGTGAATCCTGTGGGCGTGGGTAAAACTCTGATGGGTATCGCGATGAGGTGAAATGATGCCGCCGGCCTTCAGTTTGGCAGCCATGGCGCGGATGACCGTGCCGCCGGCCGGATAAAAGTTGTCTATGATGTGGCGCATCAGGGGTACAGCGGTTTCCTTCAGGAGATCCCAGGCGGATTCCTTGCTGACCTCCATCTCAGGCCAGCCATCGCAGAAGACCATAACCAGAGACTCGGTCTGGGTGTGCACGTCGTACTCTTGCTGGCGATACTGGTTTGCTTTCCAGGCTCCTTCTTGCTGCGCAAGAACGGCTTCGATCAGGGGGTCTGATTCCACCGTGCCGAGCTCGCGTAATGATCCGTCTATGTCCATATAATGCTGCCTGATGTTAACAGAGTGTTTGTAATTTCGTCTGTGCCGTTTTATGATCGCCCAAATCAAAAAATAATTACAGTAAAAATTCTTGAGAACTCGAGGGAACATCTATGTCGACTGAGCGTACGCTGATTCAAGACCTTTCCGTTGTCCGACCCAAACCACTTTCACTTGCGATATCCGCCCTGATTGCCGCTCCGGCTGCAACAGCTATGGCGCAGGACCAGACCGAAGCAGCGGACGAAATCATGCTGGAGGAAATAATAGTTACTTCCCGTAAGCGGGAGGAGAACCTGCAGATTGTGCCGCAAAGCATCCAGGCTATTACCGCGCAAACCATCGAACAGGCCGGTTTGAGAGGCATGGATGATTACGTCCGCTTCATTCCCAGCCTGAATATAGTTCAGGCTAATCCGGGTGCTGCGAAGGTGGTATTCCGTGGTATTGCAGATGCTCAGAGCACGTTCATCGCCGAACCCTCAGCGGCGGTTTACCTTGACGAGCAATCACTGGTAATGACCGGCCAACCCAATCCGCGGATGGTGGATATCGAACGCGTCGAAGCCCTTAGTGGGCCGCAGGGCACGCTCTATGGCGGCAGCGCCCAGTCTGGTGTGCTGCGCATCGTGACCAATAAACCCGACCCAGGCGCATTTGATGCAAACATCGATCTTGGGCTCAGCTCCACCAAGGGCGGTGACATGAGCTACGACGTCAGCGGTATGGTCAACATTCCGCTGAGTGAATCATGGGCGCTGCGCCTGGTCGGCTTTTCTGCGAAAGACGGCGGATTTATTGACATCGTGGAAGGTACTACCCCCCGCTTTGGCCTTAGTACAAACGACGGTGCCGAGCAGGACAACTTCAACGACGTCAAGTACACGGGTGGCCGGATCGCTGCGCGCTGGTTTATGAACGACGACTGGACCATGACCGCCGGCATTATTTACCAGAAAACAAAATCTGACGGGCGCAGCGAACACGACCCGGTTCATGCCGGCGAGTTGAACCTGGTCCGTTTCAAACCGGAATTCGAATGGGACCACCAGGACTGGACCCAATATGCGCTTACCTTCGAAGGCGACCTGGGATTTGCTGATTTTGTGTCGGCAACAGCATACTTCACGCGTGACTGGACTTATACGCAGGATACCTCGGTAGGTTACATGGCTTACTTCGGCACCTTCTGCTATAACCCCTATTTCATTGCGTACTCCAGGTACTGTTGGCAGGCACAATCACTGTATGACAGCACGGTCTATCGCGGCACCTACTACAACGATGGCACCGGTTACCTGGAGAACGTGGCGCAAACTACGAAATTCTCCCAGGAATTCCGCCTGTTCCACCAGGGTGAAACGATCGACTGGGTTGCCGGGTTCTTCTACGAAAAATCCACAGATGCCTTTCAATTTACTACTTTCGCCGATGACTATCCCGAGTCACATGCCTGGGATAATTACACCTCTGGAAGGAATATCCAAAACGGTAACCCGATCCCCACCCGCGATCCCGAGGGCGGCTGGTGGTATTCAGATGACGATACCACTTTCAAAAATTGGGCTGTATTCGGTGAGGCGACCTGGCACATCACCGACCGCTGGGATGTCACCGCCGGCGCCCGCTGGTTCAGCCGTAAAATGGATAAGACCTACTTTGTCGAGTTGCCACGCTATAACCTGACAGACACTGGTCTTTCTCATCCGAATACCGACGAAACCGATTGGGTGCCCAAGCTCAGTGTCTCTTTCGCGGTAAGCGATACCAGCTTGTTGTACGCCTTGTACACGGAAGGTTACCGGCCCGGTGGCACCAACCGTGGCCGCGGGACGCCCTTCTTCCCCGTACAGTACGACGCTGACAAACTCGAGAACTTTGAAATCGGTAGCAAGAACACGTTTGCAAGTGGCAGGGTTCGCCTGAACCTCACCTACTTCAACATGAATTGGGTAGATTACCAACTCGAGGTGGTTGACCCCAGTTGGCAAACATGTGGTGGTGAAAATGCGCCACCGGCGCCCAATTGCGGCCAGCCCTGGCAGAAGGTCGTGGCCAACGTGGGTAGTGCGAAGTCCCAGGGCGTCGAAATGCAGTTTGACTGGGCTGCAACCGAGCACCTTTCCCTGGGCGTCAACGGCACCTGGCTGGACGCCAAGCTCACGGATGAAGTGGATATTGGTATTATCGTGCCGGACGGATCGCGCCTGCCGCTGTCACCTGAATTTAAGGGTTCCTTATATGCCCAGTACGACTTTGATGTGGACTGGTTTGGCGCGAGCGGAGCCTGGCTGCGCCTGCAGTGGAGTTATACCGGTGACATGCTCAACCAGGTTGAGCCGCTCACCCTGGATGATGGGCCGTCGCCCCAGATATTGCAGCCGTCCTATAACATCGGTGACCTGCGCTTCGGTGTTGATCATGCGAAGTGGAGCTTTCAGATGTACGTCAACAATCTCACCGATGAGCGAGCTGTGTTATTCGCCAATCCTTACGAGTTTGACTACTTCTTCGGGCGCTCGCGCGTAACGGTTAACCGCCCGCGTGAGTTCGGTGTTCGCTGGATTCAGCGATTCGGAGGGTAGCCCTCAAACAGCTACGACGAAAACGGAGCCTTCGGGCTCCGTTTTTTATTGTTGCTGTAGGAGCGGATTCATCCGCGATCAAAAGGGCCACACCTCCAGTCCGTGGATGGCGTTGCGGACATCCATTGAGAAATTAACCTGTGTGATTTGGCCTCCGGACTCAAGATCATACAGCGTGATCGTTGAAGGCGAAGAGCCTGCCGCAATCATGCGGTCATTGATCACGCACAGGCCGCGCCCGAAACCCTGTCGTGCCAATTTGCCGTCTGCCAGTTCTGCGTGTTCGAGTTCTGCAGGATCGTACACAGGGACAGGGAAAGTCAGCTGGGTTCCGTCCCGGCCGACATAGCGGACCACGTCTGATGAAGTGTCATTGAAAAGCACGCCATCCCTGAAAGGGCGCGCATTGTGCATGTCCTGGGGCATATCGACGGCCTGGGTCACCTTGTTCTTGTCACCTATGTGCAGGATACCCCTGGTTTTAATACCGCTGGCGAATATTCCACGATTGTCGGCAAACACATTATTCAAATGCAGCAGGTTTTGCGCGGCCGGCCCGTTAGCGCCACCGGGACCGTTGATGTTTTGCGGGTTATAAGCTGTGCCAACCGGACCTTCTTCACCCAGGGCCAGGTGTATCGCCCAGAAAAAAGCCTGTTTTTCGAGGTCGAACGCCAGGATGCTGTCGTGCCCGGTTGAAGTCAGGTACAGGTGATTATTCAGCTGAAAAATTTCATGGCAGTGTTTGAGATAGGTGCTGCGAAAAGACCTCTTGATTTTGAAATCCTGGTCATAAACGAACAACTCATCACTCGCGGCAATGTAAATTTCACCGGCAAAGAACGCGATTCCACGCAGGCCCCGGTCCCAGCCGCGGCCCTGGAAATCGATTTCAGAGGTGTTCCAGTCAACCACCTGGGTGACTCCCTGGTCAGCGAAGTTGACCAGATAGACTCCGCCATGGCTGTCGCCCTGCTGGGCGCCGCGCACCACGGAAGTTGCAATCAGGGTGGGAAGTTCGAATTTGCCTGTCTTCATGAGATGTTACAGCCGGAAATTGATCGGCAGATAGTATAGGCTATGCCGGACGGATGAAAACCTCCCAATCGCAAATCGGTACCAAGCCGACACTGATCCGCTGGAAAATTCTCCTGATCCTGGCGCTGGCCAGCTTTGTTTCATACGTTCTTCGAACCAATCTTTCCTTCGCGGCGCCGGAGATGATGAGCGATCTCGGGCTGAGTGAGATCGAGTGGGGTTGGATACTGGCAGCTTTCACTGCCGGTTATGCCCTATTCCAGTTTCCGGGTGGCATTCTCGGTGACAAATTCGGACCCCGCCGTGTGATTACCGCTATCGCGGTCCTGTGGGCCGTGTTTACCGTGATCACCAGCCTCGTTCCGGGAAGGGATACCGCTTCAACCACCCTGATTATAGGTTCGCTGTTCCTGGTCCGGTTCCTGGTGGGCGCTGCCCACGCACCGATTTTCCCGGTGATGAACGCCAGCATCTCACGCTGGTTCCCACCAGGAGGATGGGCGTTACCCCTTGGCTTGGCGAGCACTGGCCTGACCCTGGGTGGCGCCGCTGCCGCGATTGCGGTACCACTGGTGATCGCCCAGTACGGTTGGCGGATCGCATTCCTGTGTCTCGCGCCTTTCGCCTTGTTGGTGGCGTTGCTGTGGTGGTGGTATTCGCGTGACAATCCTGCCCGCCATGCCGCCGTCAACGATGCGGAAATTGAATTCATCGAGGCGGGCCGGGACAGCCAGGAAATTCAGCACGAAACTGAAGATGAAGATGGTCAGGCAGCCTGGCTCCGGGTACTGAAAAACCGGGACGTCCTGTTCCTGATGCTCAGTTATTCATCGATGAACTTCGTTTTTTACATCGTCTTCAACTGGTTTTTCTATTACCTGGTCGAGGTCAGGGAATTCAGCGTAACGGATGCGGCTTTTGTCGCTTCCGCGCAATGGATGGCCGGCGCAGCGGGTGCCGCTTTTGGGGGCTGGTTGTGCGACCGCATATGCCATCGGCTGGGTTTGCGCTGGGGCTGCCGTTGGCCGGTGATTATCGGCATGACCCTGTCTGCAGTTTTGCTATTGATCGGTGCGCTGCACCCAACCCCTTACATTGCCGTGACAGCGATGGTGCTGCTGTTCTTTTTCAACCAGATGAACGAGGGCCCGTACTGGGCGACCAGCGTCGCAGTCGGTGGCAAACACGCTGGAGCGGCGGGCGGCGTAATGAACACGGGAGCCAATGTGATGGGCGTCGCAAACGCCTTGCTGGTCCCCTTCTTCGCCAGCGCTTTCGGCTGGACTTTCGCGATCGCTTCCGGCGCAATATTCGCGCTGATCGGGGTTGGGTTCATGTTGTTGGTGCGGGCGGACCGGCGCATGGATTGAGCGCTAGGATTCTTCAGCAGACCGATTGGCGCGGGCGATGAAACGTCCCGGCCGCCAGGACCGGCCCGCCGCCGTCAATGGCGACGTCGTTTACACGCAACTTCAATGCACCCCCATCATGGCATTTTTTGCAGAGTGCAGGTACGATCTCCGGACGAAGATGAATCACACTATTTTTGGAGGTGGTCCGTGACCGAAAATGCAGTAAATAGAACCGCAGAATGGAAGAATAATGATCATCGCCATTACATGCATCCCTTTACCGATCACAAGGAACTGGGAGAGCAGGGCGGATCACGCATCATCACCCGTGCTGACGGAGTTTACATCTACGATTCCGATGGAAATCAGATCCTGGACGGAATGGCCGGGTTGTGGTGTGTGAACCTCGGTTACGGCTGCCAGGAACTGGTCGATGCCGCCGCGAAACAGATGAAGGAGCTTCCCTACTACAACAGTTTTTTCCAGTGCACGCATCCGCCTGCGATTGAATTATCGGAATTGTTGAGCACCCTTAGCCCGGGTGACTTCAACCACGTGTTTTTTACCGGTTCCGGTTCAGAAGCCAACGACACGCAAATCCGCTTGATACGCCGTTATTGGGATCTTCAGGACCAGCCGGAAAAGATGACCATCATCGCCCGTAAGAACGCCTACCACGGTAGCACGCTGGGCGGAGCGAGCCTGGGTGGCATGGCGGCCATGCATGAGCAGATGGTGCTGCCGGTGCCGGGAATCGTGCACATAGACCAGCCCTACCAGTTTGAACTGGGTGCGGACATGTCCGCCGAAGATTTCGGCCTGCAACAGGCACGCCTGCTGGAAGAGAAAATTCTCGAGATCGGCGTGGACAAGGTCGCCGCGTTTATCGGCGAACCGGTACAGGGCGCCGGTGGGGTGATCATCCCGCCGGATAGTTATTGGCCGGAAATACAGCGCATTTGCGATGAATACGGCATCCTGCTGGTTGCAGACGAAGTCATTACGGCCTTCGGGCGCCTCGGTGAGTGGTTCGGATCGACGCGATTTGGGATTCGGCCAGATCTGATCTCCATTGCCAAGGGAGTGTCTTCAGGTTACCTGCCACTTGGCGGAGCGCTGGTCAGTGACCGCGTGGCTGAAGTGGTGATCGCTAATGGCGGGGAATTTGCTCACGGCTATACCTACTCCGGCCATCCGGCCGCCTGCGCGGTGGCGGTGGCAAATCTGCGTATCATGCAAAGAGAAAAAATTGTGGAACGGGTCAGGGAAAGCATTGCGCCGTACTTCAGTGAGCGCTGGGGCAGCCTGGCAGAACACCCGATTGTGGGCGAGGCACGCAGCCTGGGATTGGTTGCGGCAATTGAGATCGTCAAGGACAAAGAATCACGGGAACGCTTCCACAAAGACCTGGGCGCCGGCACTCGCTGTCGCGATTACTGCGTGAACAATGGGGCCGTGATGCGCGCCGTGGGCGATACGATGATTGTGTCTCCTCCGCTGATCGCCACGGAAAAGCACGTTGATGAACTGGTTGAAAAGGCCTGGAAGAGCCTGGATATGACGGCTGATTCACTGGGAGTGGGTTAATGAGCAATGCAAAAGGTTGGGACCACGCGTTTACCGCGACCAGCCCTTACGGCACGGTCAAGGGTTCGCCATCCTACGCCGGCGCGCTCAGTTTCATGCGCCGCAAATACAGCCACGAGCTGGCCGCTGTCGACGTGGCTGTCGTAGGAATTCCGCTCGACACCGCCACGACCAATCGCCCGGGTGCGCGATTCGGCCCTCGGGCGGTACGTGCGGCCAGTGCCGGCATCAGTTGGGAACGGCCGTGGCCGTGGGATTTTGACCCTTTCGATACGCTCGCGGTGGTTGACTACGGCGACTGCGAGTTTGATCCGGGGACACCCGAAACCATCGTGCCGTATATCGAGGAATATTTCGACAGGATCCTGGATGCGGGCGCGGCCAGCCTGGTTTTGGGTGGGGACCACTTCGTTACTTATCCGGTATTGCGGTCTTATGCGAAAAAGCACGGCCCCTTGTCGCTGCTGCACTTCGATGCGCACTCCGACACCTGGGGAGAAGATCAGCGCCGGCTCGATCATGGCACCATGTTTTACCACGCGGCAAAGGAAGGGCTGGTGGACGATGTGCGCTCGGTGCAGATCGGATTGCGCACGACCAACGACGAGCCGCTGAACTTCAACATCCTGGATTCCCGTTGGGTGCACAAGAACGGACCTGAAGCGGTAGCCGCCGAGGCAAAGCGCATCGTTGGCGACAATAAGGTTTACCTGACATTCGACATCGATTGCCTCGACCCGAGTTTTGCCCCTGGAACCGGAACGCCCGTTTGCGGAGGGCTTTCGACGCACCAGGCGCTGGAGATCATACGCGGGTTAGCCGGGATTAACCTGGTTGGCATGGATGTCGTGGAAGTCGCCCCGGCATACGATGTTGGCGAAATCACCGCGCTGGCGGGGGCGACACTGGCAGCCGAGTTTTTATGCCTGTACGCGGCGAATCCGAAACGACAGGGCTAGAGTCCGGGCGTTCAATATGACGATCCAGGGAAACAGGCCATTAATCGGCGTCATTTCTGATCGGAGGATGCAGGGAGAGCATCCGTTTCACATGGTGGGTGAGAAATATTTGCAGGCGGTTGCCGATGGAGCAGACGCCTATCCGCTTGCACTGCCTTGCCTGGCCGATGGTTTTGATGTACTGGATATTATTGATCGCCTGGATGGCCTGTTCCTGACCGGCAGTCCTTCAAACCTGGAACCGTACCATTACATGGGTGATCCAAGTGAGCCGGGTACCTGGCACGACCCCCATCGTGATCTGGCGGCGCTGGCCTTAATTCCGGCTGCGATCCGTGTCGGCATGCCCCTGATGGCCGTATGCCGGGGTTTCCAGGAAATGAATGTTTCATTTGGCGGTTCATTACACCAGTTGGTCCACGAGTTGCCTCAGTATGGAATGCACAAGGAAGATCCGGATAAACCACTGGATGTTCAATACGGCCCATCACACCAGGTGAAATTCAGTGCAGGTGGTTTGCTTGAAAAAATCACCGGTGAGAGCGGCGCGTCGGTCAATTCCCTGCACTCCCAGGGCGTGGACAGGCTGGGCCAGGAACTGGTGGTGGAGGCCGTCGCAGATGATGGTTTGATCGAGGGATTCACCGTCAGAAAAGCACCGGGTTTTACCCTCGCCGTGCAATGGCATCCTGAATGGAGAGTGCTTGATGACCCCGTCTCAAGCGCAATATTCAGCGCCTACGGTGACGCCTGCCGCACTTACCGTGTAAGAGGCCTGCGAAAATGAACCAGGCGGTTTCCCCTCACGGGAAATTGCTTCATCCGCACCGGATTTTCACGCTTTTCAAGTGGCTGGTATACATCCTGCTGGCCTGGAATAGCTTTCTGTTTCTGCAGCAGGACCTGGCAGCCAGTGCAGAGACTTTTGGTAACACGATTAACTGGCGCAATATTGTCGAGGCCTATTCGGCTTTCATCGATACCAGCGCATGGCTGGTGTTACTGCTCGTCTTCGAGTTTGAGACTGCAATTATTCCGGATGAAAAATTGCAAGGGGGGCTGAAATGGTTCCTTCTGTTGACCAAGGCCGGTTGCTATTTTTTTATCGTTTACGCTTTTTACGGTTATCTCAGTAAATATGTCGTGATCACGGATCTATTGCCCTTCAGTATTGCTGATGTTTGTAGCCTGGTCGGTACCGAATGGAACTATGTAGTCGACATGGACGACTATCCGCCCATTGATGCCATAGCCTGTACAGCACTGCAGGGGCAGCAGCTGATGCAGATTTCGGGCACGGAAATCATTGGGACCAGAGAGGCCCTGGATTCGGCGTGGGGCCTGGCCGTGATTGACATCATCAATGCCGGCACCTGGCTGATCATTGTTGTAATGCTGGAAGTGGAAGTCTGGCTGCAATTGCGGCATGACTTGACCGACCGGCAGCTCAGGATCGGCAAATACCTGAAGGGTCTCTTCTATTTTGTTCTGTTTCTGGCTGCGGCCTACTGGGGGGTCGAAGGCAGTTTTCTTGATTTCTGGGATGCCTTTCTTTGGCTGGTCGCTTTTATCTTCATTGAATTGAATATTTTCCAGTGGCACGGGGAGGTTGAGGAGGAAAAATAATTTTTTCACTTGTTGCAGTGCGGCGGACGGGAATGGTTACTTCGAGCCCGCCTGACCGGAATTTTCAGGGGTCTTGTGAATCGTCCGGATCGTTGGGAATTTCTGTCCCCTCCAGTTTGTCCAGGTCCTTGATGGCGATAATGCCACGGGTGTCCCGTGGGTCGTCCAGATTGGATGCTTGCTGCTGTTCGGATTGAGCCTGTTCAGTCTCCTGTTCGGCTTGCGCCTGCTGTGAGCTTTCCTGCGATGACTCTGACTGAGACTGCGTTTGTGCACCCTGCGAGGGTGGCTGCCTGCCCTGGCTGCCTCTGAGGAAGTCCAGCGCACTCTCTGAGACACCGGCTGTGCTTATTTCATTTTTCGATCCATTGGAATTGGGCTGGTATGTCCCTTCAGAGCCACTGCCGCTTTCGCCGGCACCTTCCTGGCCACCCTGTCCACTGCCTTGTTGGCCGCCCTGCTGACCCTGCTCCGAGCCGTCACCTTGCTGGCCGGAGGGGTTTCCAGGTCCGGCTACCGGACCCCGGTGAGAACCGAAAGCAGCAGCTTCCCTTTGGTGATATTTTTCGATTTGCTCATCCCAGGCTTCCTGCTCCTGTCCCATCAGCTCAGGATCGACCAGAGCGGCCTGGGTGGGTGTATATGGATACTCCTCCAGTGCGTCTTTGGGCTCCCAATCACCATACTCCATGATGACATCCACCAGTTGGTCCCGAATGTTGTCCCGTGATTCTTCAGGAAGCTTGTCGATTTTTTCCAGTTCAGCGGCCTTGCCGTAGCTGTTGTCAACATAGGTGCGATCCCTCGCCCGGGCATCTTCAAGTTCCATCTGACGACGGAAAGAATCATCGCGCTGCTCCACCTTCTCGCTGGACCCGTCCTCATCCTCCACCGGCTCTGAATCCTGGGCAAACACCAGCGGCATACCGAAAAAAGCCAGCATCAGCGCAAGCAAGAATTTATTCACAATTTTCGCCATGATCCCATTATGTACCAAGCAACTGAACGCCGGCTGAAGCAGTCAGCTCTGCAATAGGGTGGAGCGGTTTTGCCGCAGGCAAAGAAGTGCCACCCTGTTGCAGAGCGGGTTCCTATCAAAGCGCTCACGAACCACCTTGCAGGTCCGTCACAACTTTTCCACCCGACGCACAACCCTAAAGCCGGTAAAATCATTTCTGTCACCATTTTTGAGGTTAAAGCGGGCCGGTAACCGGACTTCGCGGGATCCGGTGAACCAGGAACCGCCGCGGGTCATGCGCGAATTGCATATACCCCGCCCCCATGCGCTACCGTCGCCCGGTGCATCCAGGTAGGACAGATTCATGCAATCCAGGGTCCATTCGGCCACGTTTCCCACCACGTCATGGAGTCCAAAAGCATTCGCTCTGAAAGAGCCGGCCGGCAGTGTCTCAATAGCGGCCTGGTCACTGCATTGTTCATGCTGCCAGCGAAAACCGGACTCGCTGCCGGCAATATTTCCGAATTCGCACACGCGAGCCGCACTGCCGCCCAGCCAATCGCTCTCCTCGCCGGCGCGGGCCACGTACTCCCACTGGCTTTCGCTGGGCAGGCTGTAGGATTGGCCGGTTTTCCCGTTTAGCCAGGAAACAAATTCCTGCGCATCGTTCCAGGACACCATGATCACAGGCCTGGAGCCGCGCCCCCATCCGTTATCGGCTGGATGAGTTTGACAAGCACCGTCTGTTTCGCATTGATCCCACTGTTCCATGGTGATTTCGAAAACACCGACGGCAAAGGGTTCCGCGATGGTTACCATGCGTTTTGGCGTTTCCATTTTCAGGGCAAAGGGCGCGGTTTCCTCCGACCCCTGCCAGAACGAACCCGCTGGGACTACAACCATGGAAGGACAGTCTTCGCAGTCCCGAAAAGTCATGCCAGGCCGAAGCGTGAGGCTGTCGATTGCTTCCAGCGCCTTTGCTACGTGGCGGCCCTTTGGAAACGCATCGACGTAGGATTGGTATGCTTCGATGGAATTAAGTTTGCTGACAGCCTCGAAAGCCCGGTTTTCGTTGAGGTCGTTAACGAGTTGCCTGCCCATGGCGCGGGCTTCATCGCCATACAGGCCGCCGGGCCATTCAGTGAGGTACTTTTTGAGTGAATCGATGGTGCGTTCAGCCCGGGCTGTTTCCCAGGCTTCCTTGTCCTGCCGCTGTTGCTCCAGTTGTGCCTGCCGTGAAGCCTCCTCTGCAAGGCGAAATTCAGTCAGGCGAATCCTGGCGTCGGCTTCATGCAAGGCCCCCGGAAATGTGTCCATGTAGGTTTCCGTGGCAATTTTTGTGCCCTGCTCCAGAGCATAACCCCAGGCCCGGTGGTCGAGCCTTTCCAGGTGAAGCTCCGCTTGCTCCTTGTGAATGGAATCTGAAAAATCCTGCAGGAACAAATGGTAGCCATAAGGCGTGTCGGCTTCCAGTGCAGTCTGCCAACGCGCTGTTTCCTCGGGGGATACATGCCGTAATGGGCTCGACGGTTGTGCCGGCCGCGAAGAACTGACGGCCGGGCCATCGGCAGACTTGCCCGGGTCGGGGTCACCGCCGGTAAACAGGAAAATGATGGTGCCGACAAGCACAATGGCAAGCACGCTCAGCAGCACCAGAGGCAGCCACTCCTTTCCTTCCTGCTCGATTCCAGCTGTTAGCAGATCGGAGGCCACGCCTTTTCCCTGCTTTCCCTGGCTGAAGGCGGGGCGCCAGGCCTCTATGCTCTGGGGGCGGGAAGACGGTTCGAGTGCCAGGCCGCGTCCGGTGGCGTCCAGGATGCCGCTAAACTGCTGGCCTGGTACCAGGTTTTTCAGTGCTTGCAAGGGATCTGATTTGCCTTCACTGATGTCACTCAGGCGCTGAACCGCCGCCACCGGTATGCGGCCGCTGATGCAGCGGTAAAGCGTCGCTGCCAGGCCATAGATGTCTGTCCATGGGCCAATCTGTCCAGCCGCTTCAGATTGTTCCAGGGCTGCGTAGCCTTCACTGCCAAGCCTCGGCCGGGTGGAACTGCCGGCGCCCGGTCTCTGCCCGGCTGCGCCGAAATCCAGGAGTACCGGTTGCCCACTCTGGGTGATGTAAATATTTGCCGGTTTGATGTCCTGGTGAAACAGCCCGCTGCGATGAATGTACTCCAATGCATTGAGCAATGGCCGGGACAATGCCAGTGCTTCCTCAGAAGTGAATGTGCCGCTACGTTTGAGGAGCTTGTGCAGCGCCTCGCCGCGGTAATAGGGCATCAGCATGTAGGCGGTGCCGTTGGCCCGGAAACAGCGTAAAACCTTGACGATGTTAGGGTGGTCGAGTTGCGCAACGGTGCGGCCTTCGTCGAGAAAGTCTGACAGGCCGGTTGAGAACACCTTGGTGGCCTGGCTGCTCACTGGCTGAAGGGTGCCGTCTTCTGCACGCGAAACATGCTCTCGCGGCAGGAACTCCTTTAACGCGAAAGGCTTGTTCAGCACCTGGTCCGTGACCAGGTAGGTGATGCCGAACGTGCCCTGGCCAAGTAGCCGGTCGACGCGCAAATTATCGACAACGGCGCCTGGCGCCAGGGCCAGCGAAATCGTGGACATTACGCTTCTGTACTCCCGGCCTGGTGGCGGGGCCTGATCTCAAGGCTGCAGCCTGCATCACCAAACACGAGTGTGTCGCCAGGTTCGAGAAACATGATTTCACCTTCCAGGCAGGGAATTCCATTAATCGAAGTGCCATTGCTGGAACCCAGGTCGGAAACGGTCAGTTCCCCGCGTGTTCCGTTCAGGCGGGCATGCTGCCGGCTCACTGCCGGGCTGTCGATAACGAGATCTGTATCGCCTCTGCCGATCACGATATTGATCGCATGTTCGCTCACCGCGCAGCTATCTTCGAATGTCGTGCCGTCCGCAAGCATGCCCCGGATAAGCAACAGGCTATCGAGCAGCGGCTCTGATTCTGAAATTTCTTCCTCCGGGATATTGAAAGCGGGATCCGGATCTGAGGCTGTATCCACGGGTTCGGCTCCGGCATCCTCTTTTCTGGACCGACGCAAGAAGTGCAATACCAGGCCGAACCCAAAAAGTAAGACTGCCGCCACCAGCCACAGCCAGCCGGATTCTTTTTCTGGCGCAGGTTTTTCAACAACGTTATCTTCCAACGGCGGCAAAACGTCCGGAAGAGGTTCTTCTGCTGCTGTCTCCAGCGGCTCTTCAATGGGAATTTCTTCCTCTGCTTCCGGTGCGGGGCTTACATCGGTTCTGACGGCCTCTTCAGCAGCAGGTTCTTCGATGACTGGCGCTGCAGCGGCCGGCTCGGGTTCCGGCGTGGCCAGTTTGGCAGTGCCAGAACAGTCAGATTCACGCAGATCGATCTGCATCTCCGCGAAAATATGCAGCAGAGTGTCTCTCCACTGGTAACGGGTGGAAGGAGAAGTCTCCATGCTTTGCACATCATCAGCCAGGCTGATCCCCACAAGGTCTCCACAACTGTTAACCAGCGCGCCGGTTACGTTTGGCAGCGGGGTCTCGCCTGAGATGGAAGGTTTGCTGCTCTCGCTGAAAACGACGACCGAAGCAGGGGTGCTCAATGGTGGTTCTCCCAGGGCGATCAGCTCAGCAGGCGGAAAGGCGGTCAACAGAACCTGTTCACCTTGCTCGAGCGGTCCGGCGGACAGGGTGACACCAGGCCTCTTGAGTCCCTCGACGGTAAGAACCTGCAATCCTTCTGCGCTGAACCTCCTTTCGATCCGCGCCGGCCTGCCGTTGCGGATGATGTCAGTTCCCCCATCCAGCACAATTATTTCATCGTCTGTGCCGGCGAAATCCTCCGGCACCAACACCAGGCCGGTATCCGACAAGACCACACCCGTGGTGGGTTCGACATGGGTGGCTGAGACCAGCCTGAGAACGGGAACGGTCCAGGCCGGCATTGACCCCGGGGGCAGGGTATATGGCTTCGCGCCTGGCTCCAGCCCCTGGGACAGGCATGGGCCGGCAATCAGCAGCAGCCAGATACACAAATACTGAATCCAGAAGCGCCTGGTCCGTTGTATCAAAAGGAAGCCCTCAGGGTGAATAGAGGCGGTTGATGAGATTGTCGAGGCAGTACTGCCCGGCCTTGTTGAGCGCGTTCTCCTCCTTGCCCTGCACCACGTTCAGGATAAACACCAATATCGCAGCCATCACCAGGGCCAGGAGCGTGGTGGAAAACGCCACACCCAGCCGTTCGGTCACCTGGTACAGCATGTCAGGGCTTTCAACGTTGGCGCGGTCGCCGGCGTAATTGAGGGCGAGCATGATGCCAATGACCGTTCCGATAAAGCCGAGCGAAGGAATCAGCCAGGTGATATACCGGATCATGTTGTAGCGCAAGTCGATCTCATGCAGGAAAAGCTCGAGGCTGGAATTGAGCAGCGAATTGGTCTGGTCCGCTGAATGGCTCAGGTTGAAACCCAGCACACAGCGCTCGATCAGGCGGGGGACAAAACAAACCTCCCGGTATTTGCTGCTTCTCACTTTTTGAAAAATGGGTGTCATGTCCTCTCCGGGACGCAACACCGTTTCTTCGTCTTCAGGGAGGTAGTTGCGGTTGATCTGGTTTTCCTCCAGGCGGCCAACCCGCCAGCGTATGGATAACTCGCCCAGTCCGGCGAAAAAGGCCAGCCAAAGAATATTCTGCACCGTGATCGGCCAGGACGGGCGGTTGATGTCCAGCAGGATGGCTGCCGCCGACGGCGACAATACCTTGGTCAGCAGTGCAATGACCACCAAAGCGGTGATCAGGCTCACGGCTAAAATGACGGTTCGCACTAGTGGTTTTCCTCGATATCACCGGTAAGCGGGTTTCGCCTGGGGTTTTCCAGGACGATTTTCGGCTTCGGCAGATCGGCCAGCATATCGTCGAAAAGCAATGGTTTTCCCCGCACTGAAAACCCTTCCCTCAGTCGCACCCTGGATTGGCTGCCGAACAGTTCAATCAAATGGTCCAGTGGGACTTCATGATCGCCGAATCGAATACGATCCTGGCTGCCGAGAATTACTCTCCTGACACGAATCCAGCGGCCGTTTCGGTGCAGGAATGTACCGTTGCGGGAAAGCGCGTCCTGCACTGCGAGATAGCCTTCCTCGGTCACTTCGATGTTTGCATGTAAACGGGAAACGGACTCGTGTTCTGCTACCAGATTGCATCCGCCGGCACGCCCTATGGTTTTCCCGTTCGTTTTCATGTCGCTATAATACATTGTAATTTCATTTCAAACAGGTGGCTTATTCATGATCATCCGGCGAAAGAAGCCAGCAGCTACACCGGGCCAAGGCCAGCCCGCCATGCGAAGCAGGGACAGCGCAGAAAACACGGACAACCCGCTGGCCCGCAGATTCCCCATGGGTGACGAACCCGACACAATCGACCTCCAGCAAGCCACAGGGTTCAATTCAGGCACTGGCACAACCGAGCCTGCGACATCGCCGGCAGGTCAGGCATCAACAGGGCCGGCCCCCGCGGCGTCAGAACATCTCAGCGTCGTTACGCTGGACCCTGGTTCCGGAAAGCTTTATGTGCAGCCGGGAGAAGGTGACAGCGTTACCCGTCTGGGTGAGGAATCCGTCAGGGCGGCCACCGAGTTGAGGCGGGGTGACCGCATTCGTGTTGCTGGCTTTGAACTGCAGATTCTTCAGGAGTGATTGAATTTGCAGCTACTCCGACAAGGCGAGAAACGAGCCACCATTGGCACGGGCCAGAGACTCCATGAATTCGATCGTTCCCCGGTACTTGAAATAGTCACCTACGGTCACTGCGTGAACTTCCATTCCCTTCGTGTTGGAAACCGTGATGCTGCGAACCAGGCGGCCAGGCGACAGGTTGTTGTTGAATGCCGGGTTGGGCAGGCCGTCGCTGATCAGGATGATGGCATCCGCCGGGCTCTGGAAAGCGACATTGAATGCATCGAGCAACGACGAAGAACCCTCAAATTTCCTCGAGAGAGTCTGCAGGAAAACCTTGGCGTCTGAGCGCGCCTGGTCCGTCATGTTCACCAGTGTTCCATCTGCCGGCCAGCGATAATATTCCGGACCTTTGTCCTGTTGCTGGAACCCGAGTATGGCGAATTCGTATCCGCTTTGAAGCGACTCCATTGCCCTTATCACGGTTCGCCGGACCAGGGTTTCGTGTCCGGCGAGGAATTTGTTCATATCGACCAGGAACAGGATGCGTTTCTTGTCGGTTTTCAAGCCGAGAAATCGAAAAGTGACCTGGTTGCTACCCTCCTTATCGGGCGTTATGACCGGGCTTGGAGGTGGCGGAGGCGGCTGGTCATTCCGGGCTTGTTGTTCCGCATTCACTGTTTCCAGCTCGCTGGACACCACTTCCTGTTCAGCTTGCAGTTGCTGCTGCCGGGTCTGCGCCGCCAGCAGGGCTTCCAGGATGTCCTTGCTGCCTTCCTCGGTCTGCTCGAGTATCGCCTGTGTCTTGCCGGCCAGTTCCTGCAGGTACTCCAGGTCGCCCTGGGATCGTACTTCCTTCTGGTAGTCGGGCATCAGGATGATAGTGATGATGATGAAGGCTCCCATTGCCGATGCGAACAAATCCACCGCCGACAGCGAAAACACTTCAAAATTACGCCCACGCGACCTCATCGTGAAACTCCGACAAAATCGCCGCCGTTCAGTCTTGCCAGCGTTTGCAGGAACAGCACCAGGCTACGGTTTTGCGTGTAATCGCCGATCGCCACGGTATGGATTTCTTTTTTCTCGTAACGGTTGAGGCCGGTAATGTCCTGGATGATGAAACCCGGCGCGTTGTCCGGTTCGCCGTCACTCATCAGGATGATGGTGTTGGCCGGGTACTGCATGGCCGACAGCACGGCGTAATGGGTTGGGGTGGAGCCGGCGAAGCGACGCGCCAGCGACTGGATGAAGCCGCGGGCGGCATCAAGATTATCTGGCGTGCCCTGGGCCAGGCCACCCCCATCAGGATACGTCCAAAGCACCGGGGAGGGATTTCCCTGGTATCCGATAATGGCAAATTCGTTGCTGTCATCCAATGGCTCAAGCACCTCGAGAACCGACTTGACCATCAAGTCGGTGTAGGACAGCATGCTTCCCGACATGTCCACAACGATGACAAAGGACTTCGACTCTGTTGCCAGACCCAGGATGGAAAACTCGACACCAGCGGTCAGTGCTTCGGGTTCTGGTTCCTCCACGATTTCTTCCACCGGCTCCGGAACAGGAACAGGCTCTTCGGCGAGTTGTGTTTTGATATCCGCCATTTGTTTGCGGATGCGGGAAATCTGGGCTTCGATACCCCGGTTGGCCTCGTTGAGCTCCTGGACTTCGCTTTGGGAGGTGCTTTGGTCTGCCAGCAGTTCAGCAATTTTGCCCGAAGCCAGCCGTCGCAGGTCCTGGATCTCCTGGGTCTTTGAAAAGGCAACATCATCGCCTGCATTACGGTAGTAGGGAAAAAGAATCATGACGAGCAGGATGAATGCGCCCAAAGCAGAAGCGAACAAGTCGATTGCCGAGGTAGTGAAAACGGATGTTTCTCTATTTAGTCTTCGCATCTGTCCTTGCAAGCTATCAAAAAGGCGCGACAGGGGCAATTGGCGGTTGACCTTGGGCGCTTGGACCGTTATCTATGTGTGATGTTCAGAGCCTTGTTCATTATTCTGTTGATCGCCACCCCTTTCGGGGCCCGCTGCGCCCAGGTCAGCGAGGTATCGGCTACGCGCCCGGCCGAATACATGATCTACCAGTATCCGGATGTAGCCCTGGTGGTGAAAGTCGACGTACCCGAAATGGAATTCGAATCAAAAATCTACGGTCCGGAAGATGCGCTGGTCAAGTCCTCCGGAATTCCATCAGGGCGAATAGGCGCGCTATACCAGTTCATCGAAGCGACTGACAAGGCGCGCCAGTTGATGATCAAGGTCAGTCCCGGGCGCAGGGCCGACCGCTCGCGAATCAGTTTGGAATTGATCCAGCTTCCTGCACAGGAACGCAACAGCGCGGCACTCGCACAGGCCTACCAGCTGTTGTCTTCCGGAACCGAATCAGCCCACACGAATGACACAACGACCTGGGCGATGAAAACCTACACCCTTCGATCGGCCGCCCGGGCCTTTGCCAGCCTTGGCTGGGAGGAAATGCGCTTGTGGTCAGAGTACTACGCGGCGCACCTTGTGCTGCGTAAACTGAACGATGAACTCATGGCGATGGAACTGGCGCAGGAAATCCAGCGTTCGGCGCGCACGGCCGGGTTCGGGATGATTGAGCTGGCGGCGCTCATTCTCGAAGGAGAGACTTTGATGAGTGCCGCTGAAAACGCTTCCGGAGAGCTTTCATATGCGCGCTATGAACAGGCTCACCGTGTCTGGGATCGTGTGGTGCTATTGGCCAATCGTCACGGCCTTCGATCCGAGCAGTCACGTGCCCTGTATAACGATGGGCTCGCTTATCAGCAACAGGACCAACTGGAAAAAGCAGTCCGGCAATTTCAACTGGCGCTGGATGTATCTGTTACCACTGATGATACAGACCTGTTGAACGAGATTCGCAGCACGGCATCGGCGGCTTACGAAACCCAGGGCAGCACTTCCGGTGCAATCGAAATGCTGGAAGACATTAGCAGTGACCTCGAAGTCGGTGCCGGGCAGGAAATTACGGATAACTTTTTTGAAAAAGGCAGAATTCTTAACAGCAGTTATCGCTATCCGGAGGCTGCGGTCGAACTTGACCGGGCATTGAGGCTTCAGCGGTCCGATGCAACGTTAAAACCATGGGGGCCAACCGGTCTCGCCCTGGCATGGTCCCACTATTCGATGGGCGACATGGAACCCGCTGTCAGTCTCATTCTGGAATCGATCCCGAGGACCCCCCAGGCGTCGAACGCAAACGCCCTGATCAGGGCTTACGACAGTCTGGCGCATATCTATCGCGACCAGAACCAATACCGTCAAATGTCTCACTACCGGGAGCAACAGGAGGGCTTGATCGAAACAGACAAGTCCCGCGCTGAATTCCTGTTTGAAGCCGGAATCGACGCCTGGCGCCGCGACGGCCCGCGTTCCCCGCGGGCGCGGGAGTTGCTCGTTCAGAGCAGCCGACTCGCATTGGCCAGCGGTCAGACACTGGCAGGACACCGTGCTGCACTGTACCTTTGCCTCTTGAGTCTTGAGCAGAGCGGGCGCGGAGCTTGCACTGCCGCAGACGTTCGCCAGTCACATGAATCATTGCGGAAAAGTGGTATCCCGCGACTGGCCCTGGATGCTGATTTTGTTAAGGCAAAAATATTGCGGCGGGAAGGCAGGGACCGCAGGGCGCATGTGCTGATGGATGAACTCATTGAGGAAGTGCTGTTTTTCAGGCAGACGCTTCCAGGTGTGCTGGGTGCGTGGTATTGGCAATACAAGCTTGGAATTTTCCAGGAATACATGGCAATCACCCTCGCGCAGTCGGGCAGCACTGCCCACAGAGCAGTCGATGGGCGGCGGGTATTACTGGCCCTGGACCATATCAGGCAGGTTGAAAGAGAAGACCGTAGAGTCAGCGCAAGCCTGATCGCCAGCGGCAGGCAGGATGAAGTCCTGCGCGCACTACTTGGCCAGCGGGAAAAGGCAAACGAAACGGAAGTGGAGAGGCTGGCCGAACAGGCGAATGGAGAGTTACGAAAACTCAAGGCCATGTTTGAGCCGGCGATCAGGCCGTTGAATTCCGCCTCGCTCGACAAACTCCTGGCCGGCCTGGCCCGGGACGAATCTGTATTGAGCTACTACTTCAGCGGTTCGGCCGATTACGCCCTGCTGGGGAACCGCAATGGGGTCTCACTGGTGAAACTGAGCGGCTCTGAGCCGGTTTCCGCCCGACTCGTCCAGTTACGTGACCAGCTCAGCCGGGGCACTTCATCGCTGTTGCCTGATCTCGATGTCATGGGCCGGTTGCTGTTGAAACCCGTCTCCGCTTTGTTGAAGCAAAAGATACTACTGCTTCCAGCGGGTCCGCTGAATGGATTCCCCTTCGATCTGCTAAGACTGGATGGCCAATTCCTGGCTGAGAAACACACGGTAGTCAATTTGATGAACCTGGCGGCTGCGACCCGGCGCAGGCTGGTTTTGGAGCAGGACTACCGGGACCGGGTTTTCCTGGCAGGTAATCCACAAGCGGGGCAGGATCTGTTCAGTTACGATGTCCAGAGCTCAGCTGAAATTACCGCCTTGACGGATATCTTCGTCGGTCCCGGATTACACATTGTCCAGGGCGTCGCGCTGCGCAAGGATGAATTTCAGGACGTGCGATTTACCGGGGCAGGACTTATTCACCTGGCGAGCCCGGGAACGCTGGACCTGGCGTTCCCGGACCGGTCCAGGCTATTGATGTCGACTACAAGCGCTGCTTCGGCGGTGGAAAATCTCGCACCTCGGGATATCCGTGGCCTCGGTTTCGAAGCTGGCCTGGTGGTACTCAGCCAGACCGCGGTCGTTGCAGGTAATCGCTCCAGTTTCGACAACCGCATGGGTTTTATTTCAGAATTTCTGGATGCCGGCGTGGACAACGTCGTCGCCAGCCTTTGGACATATGGGGACGCTGAAGCCGCGGCCTTTATGGGGGAATTCTATCGTGAACTCGAATCGACCCGGGACGTCGCTGAAGCGCTTTTACTGACAAGAATGAGGCGAATGGATTCCAACGATGAAGCAAATTTCAGGTCATGGGCGGGATTCCAGTTGTATATCAGGTAGAATATCCCAAGCCCCGTGTCGGGTTGGGTAAATATTCGGAAAATTGCCGGAGGGTTGTTAAGTGGAAAAAAGAAAGTTCCTGGTCATCGTAGACCCAGCACATGAGAAGCATCTCGCATTAGAACGTATGCTGGATATCATCCGCCAACGTCGGGAATGGGTGCTCGATTTTCACTTGCTAATTGGCGTCGAACCGGAAGACAAGGCGGATCCCGACGCCCCACATGAAACCATTTGTAGCCGAGCGTGGTTCAACGAGTTATTGAGCCCCCTGGATGAACTCGGCGTGGATTACACTGCTGAATTTTTCTGGACCCGCGATTGGCGAAAATCCATAGTCGAGGCCGGTGAACGCTATGATTGCGACACGATCATGTTGTGCGAATCTTCAGCAGAACACAAAACGGGGATTACGGATTCCAAGTGGGACCTGGTTCGCCAGGCCAAGTCTGAAGTCGTTATCGTAGACGAGGGTACCACTGGACCGATCAATTGTATCCTGGCAGCGGTTAACACCCAGGAAACAGATGAAGCGCACAAGAGGCTGAACGAGAAGATTCTGGAGCGCGGTAAGTTCCTTTCAGAGTTTTTCGGAGCTGAATTTCATGTCGTTAATGCATACAAAGACAGCGAAGATTTCCCGGACCGTGCATTGATCGGCAGGCTGAGTGGCCTTCCACGTGAAAGAATTCACAGAGACATGGGTAAACCGGAAGATGTGATTGCCGAAACTTCCGAAAAGCTGAGTGCCAAGATGGTGATCCTCGGCATCAGCCCACGGCAGGGAATCACTGCAAGATTCAGCAGCCATACCACCGAGAAAGTAATGGAAAAAATTACAGTAGACGTGGTTGCCATCAATTAACCACACCACACAATGAAATAAAAAAAGCCCCGCTTTGCGGGGCTTTTTTTATTCTGTGAGTGGAAACGAGTGGCTTAGTCTTGATTCTGGATGATGTCTTCCATGTCATCACGCTCCCGTGGCTTGTATTCAGGCGCTACTTCGTTCATTACATCGCGGCGCCTGATCTCGCTGTCGACATACGCGATCCACTGCGTTGCAGCGCGTCTGGAACGGTTGTCTGCAGCGGCTTTTTGAAAGGCCCGCCGCGCCTGTTCCAGGCGCTTTTGGTTAAACAGCGCCATGCCCAGCATGACGTAGGCGGTATCATCCCGCTTGAGCCCGCCCATATTGATCCCTTTCTGCAGGGATGCGGAAGCATTGGACCAGTTTTCCAGGTTGATGTGAGCCTGTCCAAGACGGATATAAAGTATGCCGTCGTCGGATAGCTTGGCGGCACGCTCCAGGGGCGGGATGGCTTTCTGATCTTCGCGCGCCTGGTACCAGGCCTGGGACAGCAACCTCAGGTTACGCTCGTTGGCATCGACGATTTCTTCGTTCATTTCCTTTTCCAGCAAAACACCGGCTTTGTACGGCAGACCGTGTAACAGGTAAAGATTCGCCAGGTTGGTAATGTGAGATGAGGAGGTCAGTAACCCTCGCTCGTACAGTACTTCGGTGAGCGCCAGTTGTTTTTTTGTATCACCGAGTTCACTGTAGATTCCAGCCAGGGTCAGGATATAAGTGTCTTTCGGATAATAAACGATGAGCTCTTTGACCACATCGATCATACTTTCGTAATCTTTCTGCTCGAAATAGATGACCCGCAACAACAGTAACCAGTTTTCTTTGGGCTTTTGACCCTGGTTGCGGTACATTTCCACGGCGGACTTGATGGGTACCAATGCTTCGTCATAGCGGGCGAGTTGGAATAAAGCCTGCCCTTCAAGCATCAACACATCGGCACTGGGCTCTGATATCTCGGCCATCAGCCGGCGAATGGTTGCCAATGCACCTTCGTAGTCTTCCTGGGTGAACTGCAGTTGCGCTTTGGTTTTCAAGGTACTGAGCATCAGCGCTTCGGGTAGTTCCGACTGTGCCATGACCTGGTCGTAAGCCCTTATGGCATCCGTAAAGCGATCCTGGAGGTAGTAGGAATACGCGGTGATGTTCCAAATCTGGGCCAGTTCATAAGGACTCAGGCCCCTTTTTCTATTCCTGATTTCCACGGTTAAGCGCTCAGCGGTAGCGTAGTCCTTGGCCTCGACCAACTCCTGGATTTCTGTCAGTTTCTCATAAACTGCCTGGCTCATGGCCACAGTTTCCTTGGTCTTCCTTGATGTTCCATCTTTTTTCTGGGCGAAAACTCCGCCGGCCGAACCCAGCAGCAAGGCGCCCGCTACCGTTGCAACGATCAGTTTTGAGATGAATCTGTCCATGGGTTTTTTGCCTATTCCGTAATTTCGTAGGTGAACTTGTTCTGCACTCCCGGTACTTCAACGGCCTGGCCGTCTTGCACGCGGGGCTTGTATTTGAACTTCATCGCCGCATTGAGGGATGCCCGGTGAAAGAGTGAACTCGTGCACATGTCTTCAACTACAAAAGGATTACGTATGGCGCCGTTTTTGGTCACCACATACTGAACCACGCAGAAACCCTCGATACTCCGTGAAAGCGCGCGCTGGGGGTAAATCGGCGCCACTTTGACGATCGGCAGATAGTCGCCTTCACCAACGCCAAGACTGAATCCGCCACTCATTTCTATGTCGGTTTCAACCGGTGCCGCTGAAATGGCGATCTTCTGAGCATTTGGATTCAGAGTGTCCAGTTTTGGTGTCGGTGGCTGCGGCGGTGGCGACTTGGGTGGTGGCGGCTTTTTGGGTTTCAGCTGCCTGCGCTGGATACTCTCGTCCCGCTTGAGCCTGACAAAGTCCAACAGGTGGCCTGACGCGCTCTCGTTGAGTTCGCGGTCTGCGGTTGCAATCAGGTACTGCATGAACCAAAAAAGTGCAGCCGTGACGATCGTAGCGATCAAAATACCGAAAACCATCCGAATGATATCACCGGTTTTGTTTAACGATAATGTTTCAATAATTGTCGCCGACATGGGTTGCCTCTTTACGGTTCGTTTGCCGCGATCGACACATTAAATACCCCGGCTGAGCGGGCAGCATCCATCACCTGAATCAGTGTGTCTGTCTTGGATTCCTTGTCAGCCTGAATCACGACCGAACCCTGTGGATTCTCTGCGTGTAGTCTCTCGATATTCGGTCTTACCGAGCGGATATCGATTTGGCGACGGTCGATCCATATATCATTGTTTGGACCAATGGCGATCAGTATGTTGGCCTTTTCCTGTTTCGTAGCAGTCGCCGCGTCAGGCCGGTTAACCTCGATACCGGCTTCTTTTACAAATGTTGCTGTCACGATGAAAAAGATCAGCATGATGAATACCACGTCCAGCATGGGCGTGATATTGATCTCCGATTCTTCTTCGTCGTACTGCTGGGCTAATGTATGCCGCATAATTCTTTCTCCTGGATCAGCAGGCTGAAGGGAGCGCCCTTTCAGCCGTGCTCGATAGTTAATTCGTCTGCTATGAATTCACGTTCCCGGCGCGCCTTGTTTTCCAGGTAAGCAGACATCGCTACCCCGGAAAGTGCAGCCACCATTCCCGCCATCGTGGGTACGGTGGCCTTGGATACGCCCGAAGCCATGGAGCGAGGGTTACTCGACCCGGATATGGCCATCACTTCGAAGACCTCGATCATGCCCGTCACCGTACCCATCAGGCCCAGCAAAGGGCACAGCGCGACGCAGGTCTTGATCAGCGCCATGTTGCGCTCTGCATTCGCCGAAACCTGAGAAATGAGACGGCGCCTGATCTGGTGCGCATTCCAGGATGAGTACTCACCTCGTTCGTCCCAGTAGTTGTGCGCCTTCCTGACCAGGGTTCTATGCCCGGTACGGAAGTACGCAATGCGCTCAATAATCAGCATCCACATGAACAGAGTCACCATGCCGATCACGTTCAGTACCGGACCTCCGAGTTCAAAAAAGTCGCGGATCGTGGCCAGGAATGGCAGATAGTAGAAAATGGCATCCATAGGGCTTTATGCTCTTCTTTCAGCACGCTCAGAGAGCATACCAGCAGCCTCTTCCTGGAGAATCTGGGTCAGGCGTTTGGCGCGACTCTGCACCAGCGTGTGCATGAATACCGTCGGGATCGCAACTACCAGGCCCAGAACCGTGGTTACCAGTGCAGTTGAAATACCGCCGGCCATCAGCTTCGGATCACCAGCGCCATACAGCGTGATGGCCTGGAACGTGACGATCATACCCGTCACCGTACCCAGCAGACCGAGCAGCGGGGCGACGACTGAAATGATTTTCAGGAACGACAGCATCGAGTTGAACTTCGGCAGTTCCTTCAAAATCGCCTCGCCCAGTTTTAACTCCAGCGCCTCGACATCGGAATCCGGGTTGTCCTGGGCGATCTTGAGTACGTGGCCCAGCGGATTGTTGCCGGGCTGGTCAACGTTCTTGATCTGGCGGTGAACCTTGGCTGAGGTCGCGGAAAGAGCGAGCAGGCGCCAGACGGCGATAGTGATGGCGATGATACCGAGTACGATGATTACGTAGCCTACCTGTTTACCCTGTGCGATACGTTCCATCAGGCTGGGTGACTGTACCAGCAGCGCGAGCAACTGGCCGCGTGTCGGGTCGATCGCGAAACTGTTTAAACCACCTGTTGCATCCTGAAGATCACCTGCGCGGCCCGTGTAGCGGCCTGCAGGCTGGCGCTGAAGTTCCACCAGTCGACCGGTTTCCGGCACGTATTCAAGGTATTTGCCATCTGAAACAACATTGAACAGGCCAACACGGACCACGTCGCGCTGCTCTTCTTCACCGTTTGCGTTGATAACCGTGGTGTTCACTTTCACAACACGGGCGGACTCGGTCATTTCACGCTGAAGTTCAAACCAGATGCGCTCAATCTCCCCCAGCGTAGGCATGCGGGTCGTTGAACCCATCTTCTGCGCGAACTCGGTCAGCCATTCGCCGCGATCGGGAAACTGGATTTGCGTGACCGACGTATCGAAATTACCGCGAGCGTCACCGGCTGCCTGCTGCAATACACCAAACAGTTCCTTCAGCTCGCCAAGGCGTTCTATCAGGGCCCGTTCGAGGTCGATGATTAGCGCATCGTTGGCATCAAAAGAGGCCTCCAACTGCACTGAGATCTGTTCCTGGCGGACTTTTTCAGCCTCCATGTTTCTCAGTAGCTGCTGTTGACGACCACGGTTCGCCTGGAATTCTGCAATGCGTTTCTTGTTTTCAGCGGCATCTTTCACCCGGCCGGTCTTAACCTGTGCGAGTAGTTCGTCAAGAGAAACAGCCTGCGCCGCGTAGGCGGTGTTACCCAGGCTGAATGCGAGTCCAGCAATCACTGCTGCTTTGAATATTTTGCTGATCATGATTATTCCTCCGAAGGAGCAGCGATGGGAATGATCAAGAGGTCGGGAGCGACCTGCTTGCGGGCCACCCGAAGACCATCGGAGACCTGGTTCTTGTAATCAGAAGCATCGAGTTCAACCCAATCCTCGATATCTTTGTCCCAGGCACCGGTGTGTCTGCCGCCAATTGACTGGTAAGCCAGTGACACGCGACCAATACGCAGGAAGTCGACCTCCTGTTGGTTGCCGTTGATTGGAACCGTACCCTTATAGGCCTCAATGGTGCGGCCATAGTCATTCTCAATCTGGTAGGCCTCAATCACTCGCCGGAATTTCTCAGCGGAGGAGACGTCTGAACGTTCCATCATGCCGCGCAGCCTTTCCAGGCGCTCTGTCCGCTCAGCGAGCAAGAACGGCGTGTCCAACTGGATAAACAGTTCCAGTGAATCCAGCATACGGGTCATCATGGGGACGATCTGCCGCTCAATCAGTGCAACATTGTTGATGGATTCTTTCAAAGCGGCTTTTTCCCTTTCCTGGTTATCCACCTGACGCTGAAGAAGGTTGTTATAAGTGTTCAAGCCATCGACAACTTTGGACAGGGTGTTGTACTCGCTAAGAAGGTCGCCGGTTTGATTGGCGATTTGCTCAACACGCCGCTGTTCTGCGGCGCCGGCATCAGCGCGTTTCTCGCCTTCCAGAGTGACTTGGTCCACCGTTGCCTGGGCAAACAGGGGTGCGGAAAAACTCAAGGGGAGGGCAGCAACCAGGATTGCGCTCAGCAAGAGCCTTATATTCATTTGATTAATTTGCATGCTTGATCTCGGTTTAGAAAAAGGATTACGGTTGAAAAATCTAAAGTTCGTGTTCTGAACCGTGAAGGGTATAACTTGCAGAACGCACGAGTCAATTGTTTATGACGCGGATTCACTGTCGTTCTGACTCAACTAACGTAAATTTTACCAAAATGTTCTCCTAAAAGCGCAGATGGGGCTATTTCTGAATTCAGATATTAGTCTGTATAATTTTCGGCCCACAAAGATTGATGTACCGGACCAGGCGATCGAAATGAAGTTTTCCGAAAAAATTTGCTGCATTCCTTTGGTCGTGCTCATGCTGGCACTAACGACCACTGCCCGCTCCGACACGCTCGACTTGAAGATTCTTGGCTGGGTTGAAAATACTCACCTGCCTGGACCGGACCTGGGGCTTAAAGCCAAGCTCGATACGGGTGCGGAAACATCATCTCTTGATGCGCGGATTTTAAAGAAATTCCGCAAGGGGGGTAAACGCTGGGTCCGGTTTGCACTGCTCAACCGTGAAACCGGTGAAGAAACACTCATGGTGCGCGAACGTATCAGAACAATAGGAGTTGTACAGCATGACGGCGGACGCCAGACCCGCCCGGTCGTGATGCTCGAAGTGTGCATTGCGAGCCAGTTGTTTGCTACCGAGGTGAGCCTGATCGACCGCAGTGAATTCAATTATCCCCTGTTACTGGGCCGCAGTGCATTGGCATCATTCGCACTGGTCGATGCCGGCAACACTTTTCTAAGCCGGCCCGACTGCGCATCACCAGGCAATGGAGCAAGCGCTCCATGACCAGGAACAGGCAGTGGATCGTGCTTTCGCTACTGTTAATAATGCTGGGTAGTTTGATCATTGCTTACAAAGTGGTCCGCCTGGGCTTCCCGGCCAAACCTGACCAGACCAGTGAGCAATGGTTGGTGCAGGCGCGCCTCGAAATACAGGCTGTGGAGGGGCCGGTCCGTGCGAGTCTTTTGTTGCCGGTGCGATCTACCGGTTTCACAGTCAGTAATGAAGATTTCATCTCCAGGGGGTTCGGGCTTAATATCGAGGAAGAATTATTCCGGCGCCAGGCTGACTGGGCTATTCGCAGCCTGCCTGATACCAAAACACTTTATTACAGGGCCACCGTGATCACTGATACGCGCAGCCCGCGGTTTGCACATAAGCCGGATATTCCCCCTGTCCCTCAGCTTGATCAACCGTGGGCAAGCGCACTGGAAGACTTCGTCGCGGAAGTGAATGCGGAGTCGGCGGACGTAGAGTCCTTCGCGGCTGAAGTCCTGGATCGCCTGGGTGCAGGCTCCGATGATGCGAACATCGAGCTTTTCCGAACGGGTGCAGATTCATCACTTGCGCAAGCCAGGCTGGCGCAGACATTGCTGGCCGGTGCGCAAATACCGTCTTTGCTGGTTCATGGAATCATGCTGCAAAACGATGTTCAGCGAGCGCCTGTGCGCACGATGCTGGGTGTATGGGACGGTGTACATTGGCTTCTGTTTGACCCGCAAACCGGACAGCAAGGAAGGCCCGAGCAGTTCATGATCTGGTGGCGCGGCGAAGAAGAATTGTCCAGCATCAGTGGCACAAAACTTCTCGACCTGCAGATCTCGGTCAAGAGACGCCTGGCCAGTTCGCTTGAACTGGCCAGCCAGCGTACTGAAATGAAAAACTCACTGGTTGGGCAAATTTCCCTGCTGTACCTTCCCGTCCAGACGCAGTCAGTTTATGAAGTTCTGCTGTTGGTTCCGTTTGGAATCCTGGTTATTGTCATATTGAGAAACTTTATCGGCCTGAGTTCTTTTGGTACTTTCGCCCCTGTATTGATTGCGCTTGCGTTCAGGGAGACGGAGCTCATCAAGGGGATCCTGATGTTCACGCTTATTGTTTCTCTGGGCCTGGTTTTTCGTTTTTACCTGGAGCGACTGCGTTTGCTTCTGGTCCCCAGACTTGCTGCGGTAGTCACCATTGTAGTATTGCTGATGACAGTGATCAGCATTGTGAGCCACCAGATCGGTATCGAGACCGGTCTTTCCGTATCGCTGTTTCCCATGGTCATCATATCCATGGTAATCGAGCGAATGTCGATCGTATGGGAGGAGCGCGGTGCTGCGACATCGATACGCGAAGGGCTCGGAAGCCTGTTGATGGCAGCGCTCGCCTATTCTGTCATCTCGCTGGATATCCTGGTGTACTGGGTGACGGTATTTCCTGAAATCAACCTGGTACTGCTGGGCCTGATCGTGGCGCTGGGGCGTTACACCGGGTTCCGTCTGACCGAGCTTGTGCGCTTCCGGAAGCTGGCGGCACGGGAGAATGGGTAGCCATGCTGGGCATGTTGAACCGGATGCGGTCTGCCGGCGTGCTGGGTTTGAATCGTCGCAACGGCGATTACATTCAGAAATTAAACCGCAGGAAATTTTTTCCGTTGGTCGACGACAAAGTACTCTGCAAAAAAAAGCTCCAGGAACTCGGTCTCCCGGTCCCGAAATTAATCGCGGTAGCTTCCTATATGCAGCAGGCAACCCATCTCGGGGAGTTACTGGGCGATAACAGGGAATTTGTGATCAAGCCGGCGCATGGCAGCGGGGGTGATGGAATTCTGGTTATTAAGGACCGTAAAGCAGATTTCTTCGTTGATTCCGATGGCCAGTTGGTACAGCGTGCGGATCTCGAACACCACCTGACCAACGTGATAGGCGGCTTGTATTCGCTGGGCGGCCAGCCTGATGTGGCCATGATTGAATCGTTGGTGCACTTCGATCCGGCATTTTCCGAATTAACCTATCACGGTGTACCGGATATCCGGGTAATCGTATATCGCGGTTACCCGGTTATGGCTATGACCCGGCTGCCGACTCGCGAGTCTCATGGAAAGGCCAACCTGCACCAGGGAGCGATCGGCGTGGGGGTGGATATGGGCAGCGGAATCACGGTTGGCGGTGTGTTGGGAAATAAAGTAGTAGCTGAACATCCAGATACCGGTTCGCCAATTGCCGGGCTCTGCATTCCACACTGGAGCCAGATCGTGTCGATGGCGGCCCGGTGCTATGAAGCGGTTGAACTGGGTTACCTTGGCGTTGATATTGTGCTCGACCGTGAACTCGGACCGCTCATTCTGGAACTCAATGCCAGGCCGGGTCTCAATATCCAGATCGCTAACCGGCGGGGCTTATGCTCCCGCCTCGAATCAGTAGATAGACTGGATTGGTGCCACAAGAGCCCGCAACAGCGTGTCGAGTGGTCATGCAAAACCTTCGGTGAGCCGGTGACGGACCTGCTGAATCAGACACCCTGGTGAACCGCGATTTCCTCTGAATACTTCGCCAGAATTTCAGCGAAATGACGATTGCCCTCGGTGAACTGATCGCGCGCCCGTTCCAGGTATTCGCGGACCTCGTCCACGTAGCCGTCTGTTGAGGCGGACCAGACCCGGTTGATATACCGCTCTCCGGCGGCGAAATTACTCATCACATCCGCATAATTCTGGATGCCGAACACATGAACCATACTCTTCCTTGCATCGGCGAAATCGTTCAGGTCGGCCCGGAACAGGCGGTCAATTTCGAAGCGGGCGTCGTAGACAGGAAGGTCGTCCCCGCGTCTGCACAGATCTTCCAGGTTGCCCAGAATTTTGGCCAGGCTCTTTTCCAGTATCTCGATATTTCCAGCCAGCCGGTCTCCCGCACGCGTTTCTTTGCGTTGTGCCTTGCGGTAAATTACCAGGCCAATGATGCCGGCGATCAGCACGGGAATCATGTAGTTCCAATCGATCTGCCGGGGGTCCAGAACCGCAAGGAATGCACCGGCCAGGAAGGAAGCCATTACCAGGATCAATGCAAAAATTTTCATCTCTAGACCGCCTTGAGAATCATCGATATTGCGTAGCTAACCCCTACCAGGGCCTCGCCAACGATAAAGCCCGCCGTCACCGGGATACCCGTGTTCTCGGCAAATGCATGGCCGAGCTTGTAATCACTGATAATCCGTAAAACGGTACCGATGCTGTAAGTGAGCACGATGTTGAAGGGCAGGTAGAAGCCCAGGCCGACAGTGATCCCCAGTCCGGGTTGGAAAAGGCTCAACATCGCTCCCAGGCCGGCTCCCGCCAGGTATTTCTGGGCCGGAACGTCGCCGCCCATTATGCCGTTTACCATGCTTGCCAGGGCTTGTCCCTGTGGAGCGGGTAATTTTTCACTACCCAGCACGTAGGCTTCGTTGAGTACAAAAATAAGCACGATCACCACAATCGGTCCCAGCCAGGCGCCTATGAACTGGCCCATTTGCTGTTTGCGCGGTGTTGCGCCCACCAGGTACCCCGTCTTGAGATCCAGCATCAGGTCGGTGGCCTGAGACATTGCCACGCAAGCCGCAGCGCCAACCATAATGGCAGAAACGATGGCGGCGGTTGTATCGCCTAGCCCGCTGGAAATAAAGATCAGTATGGTGACCGCTATCAGCGTCATACCGGAAAGCGGCGACCAGTTGGTGCGGCCAATCGCCTCGGACAGAATCACGCCGGCAATCCAGATCCAAAGTGTGCCCACGACGGCCATCACCACTCCGCGACCCAGGCCCATTTTATCGGTGGACAGCACAGCCATGACCGCCAGCAGAATGGCAGCCCCGCCAATGGCCGTGTAAAGTAATTTGATCGGCATCTCGTCACGTGAAATGACGGATTCAGACTTGGCCGCATTTTGCATGCTGCGCACAGCGCTGACGATCATCGGAAAAGCCATCGCAACGCCAGCCACGGCGCCGCCGATCAACATGCCAATCCCTACCGGGCGGAACAATAGAAGCCGCAACGCATCAGGGTCTGCAGTCACCTCGCCGCTGGCGGGGTCAAGCGGGAACATGCCCAAGCCGGAAAGAGTCGGGGCAAGGATCCAGTAACAGACGTAACCGCCGATAATGAAAGCAACGCCGCCTCTCCCTGCGATATAACCCACACCGATGGTAAGCAGCGAAAGGTACCAGACGGCATTCATATAGCCAGGCAGGCCAATCAGGCTGCCGAGATCCCAGTTGTCCACGCCGGTGGATTGGCTGACTGCATGCAGGCCGCCGCTCAACAGCGCGGCGCCGATCAGCAGCATGGCTTTCTGGATTCCGGCGCCGGGTGACTTGAGTATCGTCGCGACCGCAACCCCTCCGGGGTAGGTGAGACGCTCATAGTCAATCATCTGCTTGCGCAGCGGAATAATGAAACCGATGCCAAGAAAGGCACCTGCGATGGCGCCGAAAGTCAGCAACACGGGATTGAAATCGGAACCGTAGCCAAGAATAAAAATGGCTGGCACGGAAAACATCATGCCGCTTGAAGCACCGTTGACTGCGCTGGCGACCGTCTGCGTGATGTTATTTTCAATAATACTGTTGCGCCGCAGGATACCGCGCAGGATGCCGAAACCCAGGATGGCGGCGAGTTCTGAGCCTTCGATGGGAAGCCGAGAATCAACGCGGCGTAACCAATGCTGATTGCAATGATGGTCCCGAGGAAATACCCGACCAGGATGGCCGCCCAGGTCAATTCAGGATACGGTCCGTGGCGCACAACGGCGGAGGGGGTTGTTTGTTCTTTCAAATATTATTCCTACAGTCCATAGGCCCAAACCAGCACCGTGGTCAGGACCAGCCACAGGCCAATCGATAATGGTAGCCCGATACGGACGAAATCACTGAACTTATAGCCGCCGGCGTTCATTATCAGAATATTGGTCTGGTAGGCCATCGGCGTTACGAAGCTCAGGTTGGCACCGAACAGCACGGCCAGCACAAATGGCTCGAGCGGCATGCCCAGTCGTTGCGCGATACCAATTGCAATCGGAGTGCCAATCACGGCGGCGGCATTGTTGGATACGATGTTGGTCAGAATGCCCATCATAAGCATCAGCCCACCCACTACTACTGAAATCGGTGCACCGAACGTAATGTAAACGAACAGCTTTGCCAGGTAGTCTGCGCCGCCGGTTTTTAGCAGCGCCGCGCCCATGGCGAGTGATGAAACGATGATCAGGATGACCTGCGTGTTGAGCGCACTCATTGCATCTTTCCAGTTCAGGCAACGGGTCACAATTAACATCATGAAACCAAGGACAGCACTGATTTCGATCGGCATGATATCCAAAGCCGCCAATGCGACCACGCCCAGCATTATGGCCAGTGCAACCGGAGCTTTCTTGGTGCTGGGCAACTGAATGCTTCCATCAAGGACCAGGAATTCCGCGGTTTCCTTCAGGTCACGCAGGTTTTCGATAGTGGACTGGATCAGCAGCACATCGCCAGAGCGCAACTGGACCTCGTCCAGGCCAGGAGATTTCCTTTCCTGCGAGCCTTCGAAGCGGTTGAAGGCAAGCAAGCGCAAGCCGTATCGGGAACGCAACCCGGCCTTCCCAATACGCACGCCGTTGAGTCTCGAGGCGGGCGTGATGACAACTTCGGCGATTTGCTGGCCTTCCATGCTGAGTGGGTGCTCGGCGTCTACTGCCTGGTCGCCTGAGAAAAGCGTGCCCCCCAGCAGGCGTGAGAATTCGCGCAGGTTGGCTTGTGTGTCACTGGTGGTGAGACGGTCGCCGGCTTTGAGCACGACGTCCGGCAGTGGATTGATGAACACGCCCTGGCCCCGTTGCACCGTTTCGACCCTCAGGCCTTCCCCCGCTCTTAGAATAGCCTCCGCCAGGGTCCTGCCGACGGCCGCACTGTTTTTCTCGAGCCTGATCTGCGCCGTGTAGAGTCTCGACACGGCTCTACTCATCGGCGGTTGTCTTTCCGGAATCATGCGTGGTGCGATCAGCCACAGGTAAATGACGGCGAAACTGCCCGCAATGGCGGCCGGACCCAGAAAATCGAACATACTGAACGCATCCATACCCATGTCGGCCGCCACGCTAACCACCAACAGATTAGTCGAGGTGCCAATGGTCGTCGCCATGCCTCCCAGGATGCTGGCGAATCCCATCGGAATCAACGAACCGGAAGCTGATCCGCCCGTACGGACGGCCACGCCGATAAGGATTGGGAGCATCAGCACAACAATGGGTGTGTTGTTGATAAATGCACTCAGCACTGCCGTAATCAGGATGGTGAACAGCAAGGAAATTGCCGGGCCTTTACGCCATACCCTGGCCAAAAACCTTCCCACCGGTTCAAGGGCGCCGGTTCGGATCAGGCCCTGACCGACAATCATCAGTGCGCATACGGCAACCAGGGCCTTGTGGCCAAATCCCAGGAAAAAGTCACTGGCATGCAGAGTCCGGCCGTCGGCCGAAAACGGGAACAGCGTGAACCCTACACTCAGCGCGACCAGCACCAGCAGGCTGGTGGTCTGTAGCGGGATGCTTTCCCGGGTAAACAGGATCAAGGCCACGATGATGAGAATCATCACGGCCAGTGCATGCGAATTTGGGAGCGCCAGTTCCAGCATATTTTTTTCCAGTTGCAGCTGCAGTTCCTCGCGGGAACGCAGCGGCAGTCTAAACAGGTAGCAGTCTACCTGATCGTAGTGGCCTACCCACCGCTTTAGTGCACTTTAGTTACTTACTTGCGGCGGCGGGTTGGCTGTCATATGCTGCCTCGGATTGTGACCAGTTCCAAATTTTTCTTTATTGCGTTTGATCCCGTGGCCTTTTCCGTTGGCCCGTTGGACGTGCATTGGTACGGGATTATGTATTTGTTGGCGTTCCTGTTTTTCTGGGCCGCCGGGAACTGGCTGGCCAGGAATCGCGAATGGTGGGGCTGGAGTGCCCAGGAGGTCGGCGATTTCCTTTTTTACGCCATGCTGGGTGTGGTGCTGGGCGGGCGTTTCGGTTACGTTTTGTTCTACGGTTTCCAGAACCTTCTTGATGACCCCTTGTTCCTGTTCCGGATTACGCAGGGAGGAATGTCCTTCCACGGGGGGGTTGCTCGGCGCCTTCCTGGCCATTTGGTGGTTCGGCCGGCGGACCGGCCGGACTTTCTGGCAAGTCGCAGACTTCGCGGCCCCACTGGTCCCGATTGGCCTTGGTTTGGGCCGGATTGGAAATTTCATTGGCGGGGAACTGTGGGGTCGTTACAGCGATGTGCCCTGGGCCATGATCTTTGCCAATGCGGTGCAAGCCGGCGGCTGGCAATCTGCAGATCTCGAGGCGGCCTGGAGGGCCGGTACGCTGGACCAGTTTGCGCGACACCCGAGCCAGCTTTACCAGGCAATGGGCGAGGGGCTAGGCCTGTTCATTCTGCTGGCTGTGTACTCCCGATTGCCGCGACCGGCGGCAGCAGTGTCCGGCCTGTTCATGATCGCCTACGGCTGCTTTCGATTTGCCGCAGAGTTCTTTCGCGAACCCGATGGGCATATCGGGTATCTCGGCGGTGACTGGCTGACTATGGGTATGGTGTTGTCGCTACCGATGGTGCTGGCTGGAATCATCATCATGGCTTTTGCTTATCGAGGCCGGGGAAAATAATGCAAGTCTACCTGGATCTGCTGCAGCACATTCTCGATCAGGGAACGCGTAAACCCGACCGTACGGGCACCGGCACCATCAGCTTGTTTGGTCACCAGATGCGGTTTAACCTGGCGCAGGGCTTTCCTGCCGTCACCACCAAAAAACTTCATTTCAAATCGATCATTCATGAACTGCTCTGGTTTCTGGATGGCGATACCAACATCCGATATCTCAATGATAACGGTGTCAGAATCTGGGATGCCTGGGCCACGCAAGACGGTGAGCTGGGGCCTGTTTATGGAGCACAGTGGCGGAACTGGGTCGCTGCCGACGGTCGTCGAATTGACCAGGTTTCCCAGTTGCTCGAAGATCTGAAACACCGTCCCGATTCGCGCCGCCACATTATTTCGGCCTGGAACCCCGCCTTGTTGCCGGATGAATCCCGTACTCCGCAGGACAATGCTGCGATGGGTCTGCAGGCGTTGCCGCCGTGCCACACGATGTTCCAGTTCCATGTCGCAGATGGCAAACTCAGTTGCCAGCTGTACCAGCGCAGTGCCGATGTTTTTCTTGGCGTACCGTTCAATATCGCCTCCTATTCCCTGCTCACCATAATGATTGCGCAGGTCGTGGGCCTGGAGCCGGGAGACTTCATTCACACCTTCGGCGATGTGCATATCTACCTGAATCATCTGGAGCAAGTGGAGTTGCAGCTGAGTCGCGAACCTTTTCCTCTGCCGGAGATGAAAATCAATCCTGAAAGGCGGAATCTGTTCGGTTTTTGCTACGAGGACTTCGAGTTGGCGGGATACCAGTGCCACCCTGCCATCCGCGCCCCGATCGCGGTGTGATGCAAGACTTCCCGGTAATTTCCAATGCCTTGCGGCTTAACCACGCCAGGATTTGATTTTCAACATGCACCACGGCAAAAAAATCACCATTATCGCGGCCATGGCTCGCAACCGGGCCATTGGCTTGCGCGGTGACATGCCCTGGCATTTACCCGGGGAGCTGAAACATTTCAAGCAAAGGACCATGGGTAAGCCCATCGTGATGGGCCGCAAGACCTGGCAATCCATCGGCAGGGCATTACCCGGCCGGCAAAATATAGTGGTGACGAGAAACGGTTCTTTCCAGGCCCGGGGTTGCGATGTGGCCGGATCGTTGGACGAAGCGGTTCAAATGGCCAACGGCGAGGAGGTCATGATTATCGGAGGAGGGGAGTTGTACACGCAGGCCCTGGCGGTTTCCGACCGTTTGATTGTCACACTGGTGGATTGTGAACCCGAAGCCGATACCTGGTTTCCCGAATGGCAAAGCAATGACTGGCGGCAGGTCAGCCGGCGGTCGGAGCTCGCAGACGGTCGGAATCCTTACAACTACCAGGTGCTTGAGTGGGTCAGGGATACGGACTCTTGTGGTATTTGCCCGGCACCTGGAACAGCTGGCGGTCCTCCAGCCTGAGAGCGCTCAGTCTTCCTCCCCAAACACATCCGGAGTCCAGGCAAAGCAGGTGTTTTTTCAAGTGCAGCCCCAGCGCTGCCCAGTGCCCGAAAGCAATCGTTATTTTCCGGGTCTGGCGGTTTTTGTGTTTGAACCAGGGCCGGTAAGGGAACGGCTGTGAGCCCGGTGGCCCGCTGGCGCTGGAAAGAATTTTGCCGTTACTGTCGCAAAAACGAAGCCGGGTCAGAATGTTGCTGATCAGGCGCCGCCGCTTCCAGCCACTGCGGTCGTCGCGCCAGCGCCTGACGAGATTTTTGTTCATTTTGGAGAAAAACTTGCCGGATTTTTTTGAGCTCAATGCATGCTCAACTTCGGCCGCACAAGCCAGGGTTTGTGCGAGCGTCCATTGGGGTACAACGCCTGCATGAACCATTAATACTTCATGCTCAGCGGACCAGTGAGCCATTGGCTGGTTTTGCAGCCAGTCCATCAATGGGTGCCGGTCGTGTGCCCGCAGAATGACATCCATTTCCTGGTTCGAACAGCCGCCATCGGGGAACCTCCAGTTCTCCCTGAGCAAGTACAGGTCATGGTTGCCCAGTGTCATCGTGAACCGCGCGCCCAGTCCTTTTAGCAGACGCAGGGTCTGCAGCGATTGCCCGCCCCGGTTCACCAGGTCTCCCGGGCACCACAGGTCGTCGGCGGCCGGGTCAAACCGCACTTTCTCCAGCAGCCGTTGCAACGGATCGTAGCAGCCCTGAATGTCACCGATTACATAAGTCGCCATTTAGAGCTTGCTTTCCAATATCTGTGAGAGAGCTGCAAATTGTTCCAGCCCAAGGGTTTCCGGCCGCAGCCCCGGGTCGATTCCGGCCGCCTCAATCATGCTGGCTTCCAGCAATCCCCGTAAACTGTTCCGAAGGGTCTTTCGCCTCATCGAAAATGCCTGGATGACCAGGCGCTCGAACACAGCCATGTCCCTTATCGTCACAGGGGCCTGGGCGTGCGGGACCAGTTTGACGAACATGGAGTGTACTTTGGGGGCTGGTGTAAATGCTTCGGGCGGCACCTCGAACAGGGGGCTGACCTCGCAGTAATACTGACACATGACGGACAACCTTCCCCAGGCCTTGCTGCCCGGACTGGCTGCCATTCTTTTGACCACCTCCTGCTGCAGCATGAAGTGAATGTCGATGACCAAATCACTCCATTGCAGGACGTGAAACAGCAGCGGCGTTGAAATATTGTAGGGAAGGTTGCCTACCAGCCTGAACCTGCGGCCATCGAGGATTTCAGAAAAATCCGCTTTCAACGCATCTCCGGTGTGGACCAGGGTCTGGCCATCCGGCTTGAACATGGTTTGCAGGCGCGCGGCCAGGTCACGGTCGATTTCAAGCAGGTGCAGCTCTGCGTCAGATTTGGCCAGTGGCCCGCTAAGCGCCGCCTGGCCAGGCCCGATTTCCAGGATGAGATCACCGGCCACCGGGTTGATGGTATTGACGATCCTCTGGATCAGGAGCTGATCTGTCAGGAAATTCTGTCCGAAACGCTTGCGTGCCCGATGCGCCATGTTAATCCTGACAGGCTCGGGCCAGTTTTTGCCTGGCCATGTTGTCAGCGGCGAGGGCTGCTTCCAACAAACTGCCCGTATTTGCCTTGCCGCTTCCGGCAAGGTCGAGCGCGGTGCCATGGTCTACCGAAGTGCGAATGAATGGCAGCCCCAGGGTGATATTGACTGCCCGGCCGAAGCCCATGTGCTTGAGCACCGGCAGCCCCTGGTCGTGGTACATGGCGACCACCGCGTCACAATTGGCGATCTGTGGCGGATTGAAAGCCGTGTCTGCTGGTACCGGGCCGTCCAGCTGCATTCCCTCGGTGCGCAGCCGCTCGATGACCGGAAGAATGATGTCGTCTTCTTCGTGCCCCAGGTGCCCGCCTTCGCCTGAATGCGGGTTCAGTCCCAGGATTTGCAAGCGCGGTTGCCTGATTCCAAACTGTTCGCGCAGAGCACTCTGAGTTATGCGGATAACAGCTTCGAGTTTTTCTGGGCTGAGGGCGTCCGCCACTTCGCGCAGGGGTAAGTGCGTTGTCACCAGTGCCACCCGCAGACCGGGTGCCGCCAGCATCATCACCACCTGCGGAACGCCGGCAAGCTCTGCAAGGAACTCGGTATGCCCACTGAAGTGAAAGCCTGACTCGTTGATGACAGCCTTGTGAACAGGACCGGTAACCAGAGCGGCAGCGTGTCCGTTTTGCACCAGGTTCACAGCACTGCGCAGGGTATTAAGCACGTAGGGAGCGTTCAGAGGGTTCAGCTGCCCCGGCTGAGCCGGAGTGGCCAGGCTGACCGGCAAGCAGGAAAGCTCCTCCGCTGCCACCTCCACACCTGGTTGCCATTCCCGTATCCGGGTATCAAGCCCCAGGGTGCTGGCGGTTTGCCTCAACAGGACGGGGTCGGCAACAGCCAGCATCCGGAAGCCGGGATGCTCGCGATGAAACCTGAGCAGGATCTCCGGACCGATACCCGCTGGTTCGCCGGGGGTGACGGCCAGAACCGGTGTGCTCCTGGTCATGATATGCGGGTTGGTGCGGAGTCAGGCTCAGCCGGAGCCAGTCGATCTGCCGGGCAGCCGGATTTCTACAAACGATTCGTCCCTGAACTGCCTCAGCACTTTGTTAATTTCCTGTTCAGCTTTGCGCGTCATGATTTTTTCCCGCGCTTCCGCTCGAATGGCTTCCTCGGTCCGATCCATTTCACGGGTTTCCAGCAATTCGATAATATGCCACCCGCCCTGGGTCTGGAATGGCTCACTGGTTTGTCCCGATTTCAAGGCCATAAGCGTCTGGTAAACCCGGTCACCGTACGCGTCGGGCGGAAACCATCCCATGTCGCCTCCCAGGTTTGCACTGCTGTTGTCGTCGGAGAATTCCTTGGCCAGGACTGCGAAATCCTCGCCGTCATTCAGCCTGGTCTTGATGTCAACGATTGCATCCATTGCCAGGCGTGGCGTCATCAGGGCATCAACTTCGATCATGATGTGACGGGCGTGGTATTCCTTGATGACCACCTGTCGCTGTTCACGGTAGTCATTGACCCTGAGGATGTGGAATCCCGCAGGGCTGCGAATGGGCTGCGTGAATTCGCCGGGTTGCAGTTCCCGCACGGCGTCAGCGAAAAAAGCAGGGACCTGGTTCAGGTCTCTCCAGCCTACCAGCCCGCCTTCAAGCGCCTCTGAGCTGTCAGAATAGCTGATAGCCGCGGAAGCAAAATCCAGGCCGTTGACCAGGCGCTCGTGGATATCGTCCACTTTTTCCTGGGCAGCCGCTACCTTCTCCGGTGTGGGGCCTTCCTGCAGGCCGACCATGATGTGGGACACGTTGTACTCCCCACCCGAGAGATCCTCCGAGGCCAGCATGATGTCGACTTCAGTATCCGTAATCGGCTCCATTCCGCTCACGATGCGTTGACGGAGCCGTTCAGTCATCAGTTCCTCACCGATATTTTGGCGGAACTCCGAAAAATCCTCACCATCTCTCTCGATGACCTGGCGCATCTGCTGCAACGTCATGTTGTTTTGTTGGGCAAGCGTTACCAGCGCCTGGTCTATATCGGCGTCACTGATTCTGATCCCGGTCTGCAAGGCCCGCTGAACCTGTAACTCACGAACGATCAATCGTTCCAGCACCTGGCTTTCCAGCAGGTGTTGCGGGGGCATGGATTCTCCGCTGGCTCGCACCCTGTCCACGATTCCTGCTACCGCCAGGTCCAGTTCACTGCGCAATATGACGTCTTCGTCGACCAGTGCCACAATGGAGTCGATGGGCTGCTGGGTATGGGTGACCTGCGCCGTTGCAACGGCAGGGGCCAGCAAGGCTCCTGCAATAACAAAAAATGTGGTGGTCGGTGATGACCAGGATCGGCAATGGCGGATCATGTACGAATTCTCCGAAAGGGGCTTATTCTACCTCATCCGGTCAGTCGGGGAACAGCTGATGACTCTGTGTTCCTACGCTGGCCAGGCCTTTCAGGTTGAGTTCGAAGTAGATTCCGTCGCGATAATCTCCCTGCCTGTTTTTGAGGTAGCGGCGTACTACGGTTCGCAGCGCCCAGCAGCAACTTTCATACTCAACACCGCCCTGGACTTCCAGCAGGTCGCTATCGGCAAACGAATAATTCAGGCGTGAAAGCACCCGCCAACGCTCGTTGATCGGCCAGAATACCCGGAAATCGAACTGGTCAACGCGATCTCGGCGGAAGCGGTACTCGAAAAGGACGCGTTGGCCTCGCTCGCCCCGGTAATTGAACCCCATCGTGCCGACGTCCACGCGGTTGCGCTCCCAATCCCACTGCAGGCCGGCTACTGCGCTGAAACGAGACCACAGGTGCCAGGTAAACGCTGTGATGAAAGGTGACAAGTCTTCATCGGCCGGCGGCCTTTGTCCCAGTTGAACCCTGCGCTCATTAAAATAGAAGATCTGCCCCATGCTCAGGCTCCACAGCACCCGCCCGCTCTGTCCTTCCAGGTGATTAGTCGTTACTGCCAGTGACAATTGGTTGGCATCACCCTGGCGGTCGCTTCCGGCGAAACGGTTGGTGTTGAACAACTGGCTGAATCCAAAAGTGAATTCACCTGTATCGAAAACAGGAATGTCGTCTTGTTGCTTGTACGGGACGTAGAGGTAGAACAATCGTGGTTCGAGTGTCTGCAAATTGCCGGCTGCGGTCATACGGTCGAAAACCAGGCCTGCATCAAGACTGGCGATCATCATGCTGCGGTCCGGCGAATCATCTGCGGGCGCTTCGCCGTGATCCAGGTCATAGCCCGTATACCTGAAACCCAGGGCGGGCTTGATGAATCCCCAGCTGGAGTAGGGGTTCCAGTAGATATTAGGGTAAAGGTCGACCCGGGTTCCGGTAACACCAAGATCGCGGTCGAAATAGACCAATTCGGAATCGAGTCCGAAAAACAGGCCGGATCGGCCCAGTGGACGGTCCAGCCAATAGCCAAGCCGAGGCAAGCGCCGGTAAGGTGAATTTCCAGGCGTAATGGCCTTATCGATCACCTGGAAATCATCGACCATTAATTCGAAATCCCAGTAGCGTCCAACCCCGGTAAGGGTGCCGCTGCTTCTGAGGAACTGGCGGGATGTCTCGATCAGGTTTGTGCCGAAATCCTGGAAATAGTTATCGTCGCCAACACGATCAACAATAATCAGCGAGCTCCAGCGGCGTCTTGGATAAGCCCGGTGCTGGAGCAGGTAGCGATAACGGCTTTCAGCAGTTACTTTATCGTTCGGCATGTAATCAAAATTAAGCGTGGCATTGGTCTTGCGGGTCATGTAACGGTATTCACCGGTCACCATGAAGCCCCGTCTCGAAAAATAACGCGGTTCAATGACCGCATCCTGGTTCGGAGCGATGTTCCAGTACCAGGGGACACCGATTTGGAAGCCGCTATCACTACTCTGCCCAATTCTCGGGTATAGAAAACCGCTTTTTCGCCGATCGTCAAGAGGAAATGTAAAATACGGTGTGTAAAGAATGGGAACACCCTTGAACGTCAGTTTCGCTCCACGCGCCATTCCCCAGCCCTCCTCGTGTTTCAGCTCCATTTCACGCGCGTAGAGTTGCCAGTCCGGCTTTTCTCCGGGACAGGAGGTGTAATCCATCGCATAGAGCATCGAGGTGTGTCCACCGATCAGTTCTATGTGATCAGCGTTACCATTGGCGCTGGAGCCGGTCAAGCCGTAGTCGATCAGGGAAAACTGCCCCGACTCATCGGCGAAGTTGTAGTGGCCCTGTTCACCTCTGACCCACACCTGCTGGTCTTCGTAAACGACAGTGCCGGGTAAGGTGACAACCTCCCTGACAGGATCAAACAGGACCTGCTCGGTGCTGATGTGCTGATCGAGTCGAAAAAGCTCGACATCGCCCCTGGCTTCGCCTTGCTGCGTCTTGCT
>PVMK01189010.1_pt1 | contig 177956 bp, 175 predicted proteins | sample 1853481 | NCBI WGS metagenome assembly PVMK01 (sample SAMN08533507, study PRJNA380276) | Marine sediment metagenome, whole genome shotgun sequencing project.
TCGCCGATTTCGCCGCCGACCGGCGCGCCGCGACCCCGTCGGCGGCGGCGGAGCTGGTGAGTCCGGAAGCCAGTAAGTGGCGCCAGCAGCTGTCTACCGGTGTGCGCCGACTCCACCGTCACGCACGGCGCCGGGTTAGCGACGAACGGCGTTTGCTGACGGCGCTCTGCCGGCGCCTGGTCCACCCCCGGCGACGCCTGTTCGATCTATCCCAGGGACTGGACGCCCTGGTGGCGCGCCTGAGCCGCGCGGCCGAACAGTCCAGCGCCAAGCGGCGCGTCAGTTTGAGCGCCGTCCATGCACGCCTGCGGCAGCGGGATCCCTCCCAGGTGCTGGCAAGCCATCGAGCCGCATACCTGCGGCTCAGCCAACGCCTGTACCAGGCAAGCGACCGCGTGCAGGAGCAACGGCGGGCCCGGCTCGACGGCATCCGCAGGGCCCTGGAAGCCGTTGGCCCCGTGGCGACACTGGATCGGGGCTATGCCATCGTCACCCGGACCAGGGACGGGAAGCTGGTTCGTGGCTCGAAACAAGTGGCCGTAGGCGACGATATCGACACGCGGCTGGCCAGCGGCAGCTTGCGTTCGACGGTGAAAAAGCGCGACTGAAACTGGGCGCGGTGGTTCGTCAGTACCTGATTGCGTACCACAATCGGCCAAGGTACTCGTGCAACGCCGTCCGGCTTTTATCCAGGGAGTCTGCGCTGGGCAGCCAGTCAAGGACGCCCGCGCCGGCGCGGCCGCTGAATCGAAACCCGGTGGGCGCCGCATAGACCCGCACACCCTGCGCCTCGAAAGCTTCCGCCGCACGCGGCATGTGCATGGCATGGGTGACGAGAAGAATGGCGGTCACGCCTTCTCCGGCCAGCAGCTGCGCGGCAAATTGCGCATTCTCTGCGGTCGTGCGGCTGCGGTTCTCCAGCCAGCGAACAGGCACGTTGAAGTCTTCTTCCAGGACCTTCCCCATGAGAGCCGCTTCGGGAGTCGAGTCCCCGAAAACGCTGCCGCCGCTGACCAGCAACGGAAGGCCGGTTTGCCGTTGCAGTCTCGCTCCATAGTGCAGGCGCACCAGCGTTCCGTGGGAAACCGTTTCGCCGCCGTGCTCCCGTGCATTGCCGTTGCGACCGCCGGACAGCACGACGATGGCACCGATTTCGTCGGCAACGGCAACACCGGGTGTCAGCGGCTCGAACGATTCGAGCCCCTGGTACAATGCGTCGACACTCCGGGGGGTACTCAAAACCAGCAGGCTGGCCCAGGGAAACGGTCATCAGAATCGCGGCCAGCACGCGCGCCCGCCGCCACAGCAACAAGCCGGCGATGCCCAGCACGATATTTCCGCCGGGAGGCAGCGCAAGAGCTGCCACGGCCTTCACCAGGATCAGCTCCATCGCCGATCAGGCCACGGATTTCCCGGCGGCCTGAAGGTCGGCGTGGTAAGAGGAACGCACCAGCGGACCGCTGGCGACGCTCAGGAAACCCAGCCCGCGGGCGAACTCACCCAGGGATTCGAACTCCCCGGGCTGCCAGTAGCGATCCACCGGCAGGTGGTGGCGACTGGGCTGCAGATACTGACCGATGGTCAGCATGTCGCAACCGTGCTGCCGGAGATCTGCCAGCACCTGCTCCACTTCGTGGCGCTGTTCGCCAAGGCCCAGCATCAGCCCGGACTTGGTGGGTATGCCGGGGTGCTCCTGTTTGAAACGCTGCAGGAGCCGAAGAGACCAGGCGTAGTCGGCGCCGGGCCGCGCCATTCGATACAGACGCGGCACGGTCTCCAGATTGTGGTTGAACACGTCCGCGGGCGCCGCGGCCAGGGCCGCCAGGGCGCGATCCAAGCGGCCGCGGAAATCCGGCACCAGGACCTCGATGCGGGTATCGGGACAGCGCTGGCGCAAACACGACACGCAGGCGGCGAAATGACCGGCGCCGCCGTCGCGCAGATCGTCCCGGTCCACCGACGTGATGACCACGTACTTCAAGTCCAGGGCGGCCACAGCCTGGGCGAGATGCTCCGGCTCGTCGCCGTCCAGTGGCTTCGGCCGCCCGTGGGCCACATCACAGAAGGGGCAACGGCGGGTGCACAGATCGCCCATGATCATGAAGGTGGCTGTTCCGTGGTTGAAGCACTCGGCGAGATTGGGACACGAGGCCTCCTCGCAAACGCTGTGCAAGCCGTGCTGGCGAAGCAGATTCTTGATGCGGCGCACCCCCGGCCCCAGGGGCGCTTTGACCCGGATCCAGGGGGGCTTGCGCGGCAACGGACCTTCCACCGGGGCGATCTTCACCGGATTGCGCGCCGTCTTCTCGGCGCCGCGCTGGGCCCTGCTCGGCTTGCTCGGTGGTTCGACGTCAGGCATGGGATGAGTATCTCATGAAAATGGGGGTGGATTTATTCAAGGAGCGCCCCGGCTCAGCTCGGACCAGCGATTGACGATGGTGCAGAATAGATCCGCGGTCTTCTCGGCATCGTAGATGGCGGAATGTGCGTCGCGGCCGTCCCATTCGATGCCGGCGGCCTCCACCGCCCGGGACAGCACCGTCTGACCGTAAGCGAGACCACCCAGGGTCGCCGTGTCGAAAGTCGAAAACGGATGGAAGGGGTTACGTTTGAATTTCGTGCGCTCCACCGCGGCATTGATGAAGCTCAAATCGAAGGACGGATTGTGTCCCACGAGCACGGCGCGTGTGCATCCGTTCGCTTTCACCGCCTGGCGCACCGGATCGAGAAGCGTCTTGAGCGCGTCCCGCTCAGGCAGTGCGAATCGCAACGGATGATCCGGATCGATACGATTGAACTCCAGCGCCGCCGGCTCCAGGTTGGCACCTGGAAAGGCTTGCACGTGGCATGCGTGGGTCTGGACGCGATGCCAGCAACCGTCGCTGTCGATGTCCAGCAGCACCGCGGCGACCTCCAGAAGCGCGTCGGTCTTCGGATTGAAGCCGCCGGTCTCTACATCCACGACCACCGGAAGAAATCCGCGGAAACGCGATGCCATGGGTGATTTGAGGGATTCGTCGCTCATGCTTGCACCAGCTTCCACGGGAGCCGTTCTCCGGCTGCGTAGGGCACCAGTTCCTTGTCGGCGCAACGCAGCACGGCCGGAACCTGCCAACTTCGCTTTTCCAGGGAAATGCGCGTGGTGTTGACGGGCAGATGATAGAATCGCGCGCCGTTCAGGGACGCGAAGCCTTCCAATCTTTCCAGATGGCCGGCCGCCTCGAAAACTCCCGCGTAGAGTTCGATGGCGGCGTGGGCAGTGTAGATGCCGGCGCACCCGCATGCGGATTCCTTGTCAAATCTTGCATGGGGCGCCGAGTCGGTGCCGAGAAAGAATTTTTTGCTGCCGCCGGTGGCCGCCGAAACCAGCGCCTGGCGATGTTTTTCCCGTTTCAAAACCGGCAAACAATAGTAGTGGGGATGCAGTCCGCCGCTGAACAACGCGTTGCGGTTCAACAGAAGATGGTGAACGGTAATCGTCGCCGCCAGCGTGTCGGGTCCCTGGAGAACGAAGTCCACGGCATCCGATGTGGTCACATGCTCGAACACGACGCGTAATCCGGGATAGCGATCGAGCAATGGAGCGAGCACGCGCTCGATGAACACCCGCTCGCGATCGAACACGTCGATACTGTCATCGACGACCTCGCCGTGCACCAGTAGCGGCAACCCGGTCTCGCGCATGGCCTCGAGGGCCGCGCAAGCGCGCCCGAGATCGCTCACACCCCGGGCGGAGTTAGTGGTCGCGCCGGCGGGATAGAGCTTCACGCCGTGCACGTGGTCACAGGCGCTGGCGCGCAGTATTTCATCGGCGCTGGTATCGTCGGTGAGGTACAGCGTCATGAGGGCCTCGAACGCGGACGACTCCGGTGCCGCCGCCTGGATGCGATCACGGTAGGCCAGAGCCTGCTCGGTGGTGGTGATGGGTAGCGCCAGATTGGGCATGGCAATGGCGCGTCCGAATTGCCGCGCCGTGTCCGGCACCACCAGCGAGAGCATCTCGCCGTCGCGAAAATGCACGTGCCAGTCGTCGGGCTGCGTTATCGTGAGTCGCTTCATGCTGTATCCGGAGATCGTCCCCCGGTCCTGCGAACCGGTAATCCGTCGCAACCGGGGACCGCGTACCGTATCGAGAGCGGCGGTTGCCCGCAAGCCACTCTCGCACTGTAGCCGTTCAAGCCCCGATTATTCATGTACCCCCCGGCTGCGGTAGTATGCGGTTTCCTGGCAGGGGGACGGGACTGCAGGATCTCACCGGAGCTATTTCATGGCCGCGAATCCGAAGCTAATCGATATCGACCAGCAGGAAACCGACGAATGGATCGAGTCCCTGCACTCGGTTCTCGAGCGCGACGGCATCGGTCGCGCCCATTATTTGTTGGAAACCCTGATCGAAGAGGCGCGGCGTTCCGGCGCATACCTGCCCTACTCCGCCAACACGGCTTATCTGAACACCATCCCCGAGACCAAGGAGGTGTACACCCCCGGGGATCCGGCCATGGAGTGGCGGATTCGCTCGCTGATACGCTGGAATGCCATGGCGATGGTGGTACAGGCCAATCGCGTCAATTCGGAGCTGGGCGGTCACATCGCGAGCTTCGCCTCCTCGGCGACGCTCTACGACGTGGGCTTCAACCACTTCTGGCACGCCCCCGACGACAAGCATGGCGGTGATCTGGTGTTCATCCAGGGCCATTCAGCTCCCGGCATTTACGCCCGCGCATTCCTCGAAGGCCGCATCAGCGAGGCACAGATGCACAAGTTCCGGCAGGAAGTGGACGGTGGCGGCCTGTCGTCCTATCCACATCCCTGGCTGATGCACGACTTCTGGCAGTTCCCGACGGTGTCCATGGGGCTCGGCCCGATCATGGCGATTTATCAGGCGCGCTTCATGAAGTACCTGCACAACCGCGGCATCATCGACGCTGAGCCCCGCAAGGTATGGGCATTCATGGGCGACGGGGAGATGGACGAGCCGGAATCCATGGGCGCCATCACCCTCGCCTCCCGGGAGGAGCTGGACAATCTGATCTTCGTCATCAATTGCAATCTGCAGCGCCTGGACGGGCCGGTACGCGGCAACGGCAAAATCATTCAGGAGCTGGAAGCGGCGTTTCGCGGCGCCGGTTGGAATGTGATCAAGGTCATATGGGGTTCTTACTGGGATCCGCTGCTGCAGCGCGACACCAAGGGGCTGCTGCGCAAGCGCATGGAGGAATGCGTCGACGGCGAGTATCAGAACTTCAAGTCGAAAGACGGCGCCTACGTGCGCGAGCATTTCTTCGGCAAGTACCCCGAACTGAAAAACATGGTCTCCAACTTGAGTGACGAGGACGTCTGGCGCCTCAACCGTGGCGGCCATGATCCGCACAAGGTGTACGCGGCCTACGATGCGGCCGTAAAACACACGGGGCAACCCACGGTCATTCTCGCCAAGACCGTAAAAGGTTACGGCATGGGCGAGGCCGGCGAGGGACAGAACATCACTCACCAGCAGAAAAAAATGGGGGAACAGGCGCTCAAAGCTTTCCGCGATCGCTTCGACATCCCCATCTCCGACGACGAGATCGCCGACGCGCCCTTCTACCGGCCGGCCGCGGACAGTCCGGAGATCAAGTACATGCTCGAAAGGCGTCAGGCGCTCGGCGGCTTCCTGCCTGCTCGCCGCACCCACGTGGAGCCGCTGGAGGTTCCGGAGCTTTCGGCATTCGAGAGCCAACTCAAGGACAGCGGCGAGCGCGAAGTGTCCACCACCATGTCCTTCGTGCGCATCCTCACGGCGCTGGTCAAGGACAAGAAAATCGGCCAGCACGTGGTTCCCATCGTCGCCGACGAGTCACGCACCTTCGGCATGGAAGGGTTGTTCAGACAACTCGGCATCTACTCCATGAAGGGCCAGCTCTATGAGCCGGAGGATGCCGATCAGCTCATGTACTACCGGGAAGACAAGAAGGGGCAGATTCTCCAGGAAGGTATCAACGAGGCCGGTGCGGTCTCGTCGTGGATTGCCGCGGGCACCGCATACAGCAACCACGGCATCAGCATGATCCCGTTCTACATTTTCTATTCCATGTTCGGCTTCCAGCGCATCGGCGATTTCGCCTGGGCCGCGGGCGATATCCAGGCGCGAGGATTCCTGATCGGCGGTACCTCGGGCCGCACGACACTTGCCGGCGAAGGTCTGCAGCACGACGACGGCCACAGCCATCTGTTCTCGGCCAATATTCCGAACTGCGTTTCCTACGATCCCACGTTCGGTTATGAGCTCGCCGTGATCATCCAGGAGGGGCTGCGCCGCATGTATCGCGACAGGGAAGGCATCTTCTACTACATCACGGTGATGAACGAGAATTATCACCAACCCGCGATGCCCGATAATGTCCGGGAAGGAATTCTCAAGGGCATGTACTGTCTGCGTGACGGTGCCGGGGGCGGGAGCGGCAAGAAAAAGCCAAGCGTGCAGCTCATGGGGTGCGGCTCCATCCTGCGCGAGGTGTTGGCCGCAGCCGATCTGCTGGAAAAGGATTTCGGTGTGGCGGCGACCGTTTGGAGCACCCCCTCGTTCACCGAGTTACAGCGCCAGGGCACGGATACGGCACGCTGGAACATGTTGCATCCCGCAGAGCAGCCGCGGCAAAGCTATGTGGCGGAATGCCTGAGTTCCCGCGTTGGCCCGGTGGTGGCCGCCAGCGACTATGTGCAGATGTTCGCCAATCAGATCCGGCCCTTCGTTGACCGCCGCTACGTGGCTCTGGGCACCGACGGCTACGGACGCAGCGACACACGCAAGAACCTGCGCCGCTTTTTCGAAGTCGACAGACACTACGTGGCCGTTGCCGCCATCAACGCGCTGGCCGATGAGGGTGATGTTCCGCGATCAAAAGTCGCGGACGCGATCAAGAAGTACGGCGTCGACGCGGACAAGCCGAATCCACTGACTGTCTAGGGGGGCAGACGGTGTCGAGAATGGAAGACATACTGGTACCCGACATCGGGGACTTCGAGGACGTGCCGGTCATCGAGATCGCGGTATCTCCTGGAGACAGCGTGGTCGCCGAAGACTCCCTGGTAACCCTGGAGAGCGACAAGGCGACCATGGACGTGCCCTCCCCCACGGCGGGCATCGTCAAGGAAATGAAAGTCAGTCTGGGCGACACGGTCTCCCAGGGCTCGCTGATCCTCACCCTGGAAGTGAACGACGCGGAAACCGCCCCCGAAGCACCGGAGGTAGCGGAGCAGAAAGCGCCGTCGAGCCCGGCAGCCGCTACGCCACCGCCTGCCGATTCGGTGCCGGCGGCCACTCCTCCGGCGACCGCGGCCCGCCCCTCGCCCACGGCCTCGCTGCCGTTGCAGGCAGGCCCACAGCATGCCTCCTCCCACGCCACGCCGTCGGTGCGTCATTTCGCCCGGGATCTGGGCGTGGATTTGAGCCGCGTGCGGGGCACGGGCCGCAAGGGACGCGTGCTGCGTGACGACGTGACGCGTTTCGTGAAGAGTGAGCTGGCGTCGGGCAGTGCCGGCGGCGAAGCGGGCGCCGGCATACCGCCGGTGCCGGTGGTGGACTTCGCCAAGTTCGGCCAGGTGGAGATTCAAGCGCTCACGCGCATCCAGAAGATTTCCGGCCAGCATCTGCGTCGCGCCTGGCTGAACGTGCCCCACGTCACCCATCATGACGAGGCCGACGTAACGGAGATGGAAGCGTTTCGTCAGTCGCTCAAGGAACAAGCTGCCCGCCAGGGTGTGCGCGTCACGGCTCTTTCGTTCATCATGAAAGCGGTGTGCGCGGCGCTGGCCGAATTCCCGACCTTCAACGCCTCCCTGGCCGCCGACGGCGAAAGCCTGGTGCTGAAGAAGTACTTTCACATCGGCGTGGCCGTCGACACCCCCGGCGGCCTGGTTGTTCCGGTGATACGCGACGTGGACGGCAAGGGAATCATGGCGCTGGGCGCGGAGCTCGCCGAGCTGAGCGCGCGCGCCCGGGAAGGCAAGCTCAAGCCCGGCGAGATGCAGGGCGGTTGCATGAGCATATCGAGCCTGGGGGGAATAGGCGGCACCGCCTTCACACCCATCGTCAACGTTCCCGAGGTGGCGATTCTGGGTGTCACGCGGGCACGCATGGCACCGGTGTGGAATGGTGAGACTTTCCTGCCGAGGCTCAAGCTGCCGCTGGATCTCTCCTACGATCACCGGGTCATCGATGGCGCCCAGGCCGCACGCTTCATGAGCTTCCTGGTGGACGTGCTCGGGGACGTCCGGCGTTTGCTGTTGTGACCGCACAAACCGCATAGCAGCTTTCCCCCACGAGCCTGGCCCATGCCCCGAATTACCGAGATCAAGGTCCCCGACATCGGCGATTTCGACGATATCGAGATCATCGAAGTCGCCGTGGCAGCGGGTGATCGCGTGCAGATGGAGCAGGGCCTGATTACGCTGGAGAGCGACAAAGCCACCATGGATGTGCCGTCACCGGCGGCCGGTGTGGTCAAGACCATGGCGGTATCGGTGGGCGACAGGGTGTCGGAAGGCTCCCTGATACTGACCCTGGAGGCCAGCGAAGAGAGCACCGACCAGCAAGCGGCGAGCGAGACGGTGGCCGAGAGCGAGATCGAGACGGCGCCGGCAAGCTCACAGGATGCGCCCCGCGAGCTACCCGCCGACCCCGCGCCGTCGGCGTTGGCAAGCGCAGACGCGGACGTGGTGGCGGAAGTGGTGGTAATAGGCGCCGGCCCGGGCGGCTACACCGCGGCCTTCCGTGCCGCCGATCTGGGCCGCAAGACCGTGCTCATCGAGCGCTACGCGAGCCTCGGTGGCGTGTGTCTCAACGTCGGCTGCATTCCCTCCAAAGCACTGCTGCACACCGCCGAAGTGATCAACGGCGCGGCCGACATGGCGGCCCACGGGGTCGATTTCGGCAAGCCCAGGATCACCCTTGCCAAGCTGGCTGCCTGGAAAGACAGCATCGTCGGGCAGCTCACCAAGGGCCTGGCGGCGCTCGCCAAACAGCGCAAGGTCCAGGTGCTCCAGGGCGTCGCCACCTTCGTGTCACCGCACATGCTGGAGGTGAAAGGTGCCGACGGCGTGCTTCGTGTGGCTTTCGAGCACGCCATTATCGCCGCTGGTTCCCAGGCGACACAGATTCCGTCGTTCCCCAACGACGACCCGCGACTGATGGACTCCACCGATGCGCTGGTTCTCGAGGAAGTGCCGAAGCGCTTGCTGGTCATCGGCGGCGGCATCATCGGTCTCGAAATGGCCACGGTGTATCAGGCCCTGGGTTCCCGGGTGACCGTGGTGGAACTGCTGGCCGAGCTGATGCCGGGTTGCGACAGGGATCTGGTGCGGCCACTGGCAAAGCGCATCGGCAAGCTCTACCAGGCTATTTATCTAGGCACCCGGGTGACCGGAATCGATGCCCAAAAGAAAGGGCTCAAGGTGCACTTCGAAGGCGCCAAGGCGCCGGCCTCTGAGATTTTCGAAGGCGTCCTGGTGGCGGTTGGACGGCGCCCCAACGGCCACCGGTTGGGTGCCGACGCCGCCGGCGTGGCCGTAGACGAGGCAGGCTTCATCAGCGTCGATTCCCAGCAACGCACCAACGTTGCACACATATTCGCCATCGGCGACATCACCGGTCAGCCCATGCTTGCCCATAAGGCCACCCACGAAGGCAAGGTGGCGGCGGAGGTGGCCAGCGGCAAAAAATCACACTTCGACGCACTGGCAATTCCCAGCGTTGCCTACACGGATCCGGAAGTTGCCTGGACCGGTGTGACAGAAAGCGAAGCGAAGAAACAAGGGCTCGATTTCGACAAAGCGACTTTCCCCTGGGCGGCCAGCGGGCGGTCCTTGGGGATGGGCCGCAGCGAGGGACTCACCAAGCTGCTCTTCGACAAGGCCAGCGGGCGTCTCATCGGCGCCGGTATCGTTGGGCCCCACGCCGGCGATCTCATCTCGGAGGCCACTCTGGCGCTGGAGATGGGTGCCGACGCCGCCGACATCGCGCTCACCATTCACCCCCATCCGACCCTGTCCGAGACCGTGAACTTCGCCGCCGAAATGGTGGAAGGCACGATCACCGATCTCTACCTGCCACGGCGCAAGTAAGCCGCCCCCGCCCATGAGCGTCGCCTTGCGCTACACCTCCCATGGCGATGCGCCCGGGCACACCCATCGTGATTCTTCACGGGCTGCTGGGTTCCAGCGGTAACTGGCGCAGCATCGCGCGCCGCCTGGCCGCGCAGCACCGGGTATTCGCCCTGGATCTGCGCAACCACGGCGAATCCCCTCACCTGGAATGCATGAGCTATGCGGCCATGGCCGACGACGTGCGCGGGTTTCTGGACAGTCACGATATCGACGCCGCCACCATCATCGGCCACAGCATGGGCGGCAAGACAGCCATGCGCCTGGCATTGGATGCGCCCCAGCGGGTGGAGCGCCTGGTGGTGGTGGACATCGCCCCTGCCGTGTCCCATCACGATCACCTGCCCTGGCTGCGCGCCATGGCCTGCCTGGATCTGGGCCGCGTCAGCCGGCGCGCAGATGCCGATGCCATGCTCGCAGCCACGGTACCGGACACCGCCATGCGCCAGTTCCTGCTGCAGAATCTCGTTGCCAGTGGCGCCGGCTTTGCCTGGCGCGTCAATCTCGCGGCCATCGAGAACAGTATGCCGGAGTTGTTGGATTTCCCGCTGGACGCGCACCAGCGACCCTTTGCCGGGCCGACTCTGTTCCTGCGCGGCGCACAATCCGACTATGTGTTGCCGGGCGACGAGACGGTCATCCGGTCGCTGTTTCCCGGCGCCAGAATCGTCACCATCGAGGGCGCCGGCCACTGGCTGCACGCGGAACAACCGGCGCGCTTTTTGGCGGCGCTGGACGGACTTTGAACGGACCGATGGCGGCGGCGCTGTTCGGGACGGTGGCAGCCCGGCTGCCGGGGAACCTGGCCTTGGCCTTGGTAATGGCGATGGCGATGATGACGCCGCCGGCGAGCGCCGCCGGTGGCGCCGGACCCTTGTCCCAGCCCTACCGATTGTCGCCCCACGTGGCCCCCGGCGAAACCACCATGGGTATCCGGCTGCTGGGCAGTGTCGAGCTCATGCCCACAACAATCGCCGGCCTGCCCCTGGGCGGCCTGTCGAGTCTTGCCTGGGACCGGGACGAATCACGACTTTACGCCCTCTCGGATCGCGGCAACCTGTTCAGCCTCCGCCCGATGTTCGACAACGGCATTCTGGTACGGGTGGAGGCGTTGGCGGCCGTGGCGCTGCGCGACCACCATGGCCGTGTTCTCCGGGGCGCCCGGGCGGATGCCGAGGGCCTGGTATTGCAGCGCGCCGACAACGGGAAATCCGGCGACAGCCTGCTGGTGGTGTCCTTCGAGCGCCATCCCCGCATCCTGCGGTTCCGGCCCGACGGCCGCTATGTGGACAAACAAGAACTGCCCGCCGAACTCCGCGACGCGAGCCTTTATGCGGATCCCAACAGGGCCCTGGAAGCGCTGACCTGGCTTCCCGGACTGGGTTTTCTGACCGCGCCCGAGCGCCCCCTGGCAGGAACCGGCAACGAAACCGTCCGCCTGTTCGCCCTGGATGGCAGAAGCTGGCGCTACCCTCTGCTGGCGACGCCGAACGCGTCCCTGGTGGACATGGAGGCGCTGCCCGACGGCAGCCTGCTGACCCTGGAACGCGGCCATGGGCTGATGTTTCTGCCCATCGTCATTTCCTTACGACGGACCCGGGTCACGGCGGACAACGCCGGCCAGCGTCTACCGGTTTCGACCATAGCGATTCTGGACTCGTCACAGGGTTGGAGCGTGGACAATTTCGAGGGCCTGTCCCGCCATCAGGGCGCGAAGTTCTTCATGGTCAGCGACGACAACTTTAATGCCTTGCAGAAAACGCTGTTGGTGTATTTCGAGCTGGCCGGCATGGGCAATCCGGCGACAGAAGGCAATCCGCCAGACTTTGAACTGCGTCAACAAAAGCCGGGTTGACATGAACTAAACTCGTAAGTTGCAGGGTTTAAAGACAAGCTGATGGGTGCGAAGGCAAGGGCAATCGAGGCAGGCCAGTTCGGCGTCGATGAAGCGCTGTTGCGTCAATTCGTGCCCATGAATGGCCTCACCACGGCACACATTTCCCAGCTGCTGCCCTTCGCCGGCATCTCCGAGCTACACCCCGGCGACAACATTCCCACCAACTTCAAGACCTCCGACCAGGCTTACTACGTGGTGCAAGGCCGGCTGGACCTCTACAGCGGCGCGAATCTCACCGGGGGCCGTGACAGCCGGCACCGAGGAAGCCCGCTTTCCGCTTTCTCATCTGCAAACGCGCTTCGAATCGGCGCGTGCCGGCGTCGCCGTGCGCCTGCTGCGCGTGGACCGCGCCCGGGTCAGCGCACTGCTGATCCTCGAGGAACCATCGGCCGGCGCCACCACCCACCGCCGCGCCGCCCACAGCGCGCTGGATTCCCATCAGATCATCGCGCGGCTGTTGAAGTCCCAGATCTTCTCGCACATTCCGCCGGCCAATGCCCAGCGCCTGCTGGAACTCGCAGAACCCGTGCAGGTGCATGCCGGCGACGTGGTCATTCGCCAGGGCGAGCGGGGAAATTACTGCTACATCCTGATGGAAGGCCGGTGCTCGCTGACGCGCCGGGCGCCCGGCGAGATCCTGCCCCGCACCCTGGGAGAGCTTGGCCCCGGTGACAGCTTCGGGGAGGAGGTGCTCGGCGACAAGGGCGTGCGCCGCAGCACCGTGACCATGCGCAGCGACGGCTGGCTGCGCCGGCTGAGCCGATCTCAGTTCGCACAACTGGCCGGAAAGACCAACTTGGATCAGGTGAGCTGGCGCGAGGCCCGGGATCTCGTCGGGGGCGGGGCCAAGTGGCTGGACGTGCGCCTGGCCGACGAGCATCGCAACGACGGATTGCCGGGCAGTCTGAACATGCCGCTTGCCGAGATCGGTGGGCGTAGCCGTGAGCTCAATCGAAAGGTACCCTACGTAGTGTGCTGCAACACCGGCCAGCGCAGCATCGCTGCTGCCTCTCTGCTGCGAGAGCAGGGCTTTTCGGTGTGCATATTGGAGGACGGATTGATGGGAAGAAATCCCCGCGGGGGCAATGATGGGACCGCCAACGATTTGAGGGCCCAGCTTGTACTCGCCGACGCCGAGATTCGTACCGCCATGGAGCGCAAAGCTCAGGCCGACGCCATGCGCGAGGCTGCCGCCAGGGGCAGCGGCATGAGCGACAGCCAACGGGTGAGGATGCGTGCCAAAGGCGAAGCCGAGGCGGCACGGGCAGACGAAGCGCTTGCGGGCGCGAGACGGCGCAAGCTCGAGTTGGAATCCATGGCGCGAACCATGGAAGCCAAGGCCGCGGACGAACGCCAGCAAGCCGATTCGGTGGTCGAGCAGTTGCGCCAGCAAACCGATGTTCGCCTGCAGGCGGAGAAAAATCGCCTGCAGGGCGAGTACCTGCAGGCGGCAGGCGCCATGGACGATCTCAAGCGTGCCCAGAACGACGCCGAGTCGCACTTCCAGAAAGAGCGCGAGCGCCTGGAAGCGCAGATAACCCAGGCCCGGGCAGCCATGTCCAGTGAGGCGGAACGCATCCGCGGCGAAGTGGTATCCGCCAAGCGTGCCGCCGCCGTGAAAGCCGAGAAAATTCGCCGCGAGCAGACGCTGGCCGAGCAACAGCTACGCGCCCGCACCGAGGCGCGGCTGCTGGCCGAGCGCCGCAAGCTGGAGACGGAGTTCAACGACAGCATGAGCTCCGTGCGCCAAGCCAGTCAAAACTTGAGCAGCGCCGAAAATGCCAAGCGAGTCGCGCAACGCAAGGCGGATGAGGTGGCCGCGAAGCTGCGCACCGCGGAAGAAAAGGCCCGGCGCGGAGCCGCCGGGGCACCGGGCCGCCAGGAGGCCGGCCGCCGGCTGGAGGCCGCCCATCGGGCGCAGCGCAGCAACGCGTCGGCGCGCAGCACGCCATCCAACGTAGTTCCTTTCAAGGGCCCGAGCACCGGCTCCGGCACCTTCGATCCCAGCAACACGATGGTGGCCCTGCGTACCGAGCTGCACACCTTCGAGGACAAGGTGTCCGAGGCCAGCAACCAAATCGACGCCGCTTCACAGGCACGCGCCCAGGCGCAACGCGCGCAACTGTTGGTGGAGGAACGCCTGGCGCGGCAACGGGCGCTGGAAGAAGAAACGCGGCTGACATTGTACGAAGAGGCGGAGAGCTGGCTGGCCGAGGAGCGCAGCCACGATGGAACGGCCGCGTCGAAGGAGAAGGAACGTGCGCGGGCCAAGGTCAAGGCAGAACAGGCCCAGCGCCAGAGCAAGGCTTCCCAGGACCTCATGTCGGACGTCAAATCCCAGCTTTCCGGCGATTTCGATGACGAGGCGAGCTCCATCGAGCACAGCCTGCGCATGCGCGAAGTCGAACAGGAGGAAGCGGCCAAGGGAACGCAAGCGCCCGCGCAAACGACGGGTGGCGACGAGCGCAGGAAAGCCAAGGAGGCCCTGGACCGCGCCCGCGAGCACGTGCAGCGCTTGAAAAATCGCTACGACAAGGACTGAGCCCCGCCCGCCCAGGCGTCCAGCGAGGCGATGATGGTGGCGCGCGTGCCGCCGATATCCTCGTTGATGATCCCGTGGCGCCGGGAGTCGATCATCTTCCAGTCCACGGGCACACCGTCCAGATACTTCACGATGGCGTTGATGCTGTCGGGCACCACTACCGGGTCGTGGCTGCCCTGCACCAGCGTCACCGGGCACGCCACCTGCGCCAAGCTCGCCTTCAACGCATCCACCAGCACGGTTAACTCGTACAGGCCGCGTACCGGCATCTGGCGGTAGTTAATGTGCGGGTGCTCGGAGTCGTTGATCTGAAACGGCTTGATCCCCTCGAAGGACGACACCCATCGCACCAGGCGGTTGGCGCTGTGCACCAACGGCACGTAACGCATGCCACGATCCTGAAACTTCAACGGAACCGAGGCCGCCACCACCCCGGCCAGCCCCGGCGGGCGCTCCGATGCCAGGATCAACGACAGCGCGCCGCCGGTGGAAAACCCCACCAGCGCGACCCGCGGCGCAAACCCCGATAAGATGGAAAATCCGCGGCGCACCGAATCCTGCCAGTCCTGCCAACTACGCTCGCGCAGATCCCACGGCGACGTCCCATGACCCTTGAGTCTCACCCCGAGGACGGGAAATCGCAGGCGAAAAAGCTGCTCACCGAAGTCCCGCAACTCGGCGGGGTGAAGCCAGGAAAGCCGTGCACCAGGATCACGCCCAGCGGGCGTGGCGATTCGGGCATCAACAAAAAGGGCTCACCGCTCTCGGTAGCCGTCTCGGCATCGTTGATCTCGCGGTATCGTGACTTCGAGAATTGCCGGCGATCCCATTCGAAGCCGATGAGCTCGTCATCGAAGCGCAGTCTCGCCAGCGCATCCTCGGACATCGCCCCGGCCTCGTCGAGGGCCTCCTTGACCGCGGACGCGACGCCATCGAGCGGTGCCGCCTCGTTGGCATAGACTTCGACGAGATTCTCCAACCGCACCTCGTCGAACGTATGCTCGGTACGCAGCTTCGGTAGAAACCAGTATTCATCATCCACGTGATAGATGAGATCCGTCTTCGAAGCGGTTCTCAGAAACTGCTCGAAGCCGGCGCATTCGCCTTCCAGCAAACCGCTGTAGGCTTGGGGGTCACGCAAGCTGCGATGCAAATGGATTTCGGCCTCGGACTGCAGACGTTTCACGGCCACATAGAGCATCCGCCGAAAGCGCAGATCCTCGATGGCATCCTGGCCGCGATCCACCAGACCGAGCACCAGGCTGGATGCCAGATGGCTCAAGTTGACGGTAACCCCCATGTACATCCTGTGCATGTAGTCGTCGCGCAGACGCATGGCATTGCGTCGCAGACCCCGGGCCAACAGGCGCCGATCCCAGCGGCCCGAGTCGGGTCTCAGTGCGAAGGCATCGTTGAGAGACTCCAATCGCGCAGCTACGCGCTCCAGCAGCTGCCTGTCCCACCATCGCCAGCAGTCCGTCACACGCACAGGCTTGCACAACCGAATGTCCATATCGGTATCGCGAAGCAAAATGTTGCCCTCGATGAGCAACTCCTCCGAGAGACGCCGGCTCAATCCTCTGTTGAGGAGTTCCGCCCCCTGGCGCAACAGGTTGTCGCGTACCCGGATGGGATAAAAGGTGATGTTCGCCGGCACGATGTGCGTGGGCCTGTTGGCCGCATTGAGTAATTCTTCGCCGCTATCGAGTTGCAGGGATTCCGCCCACGCGTCGATACGGCGCGAGTGGCCCGCCTCGTGGGCTTTCATTACGGCCCGCTTGAACGCCTCCAATGCCAATCCCAGCACGGCCGCGCCGGTGTGCTGCTTGCGGCGCGCCTCGGCGCTTCGCGAGTAAACGCTGTATGAACCCCGCGAATCCAACACGCGCCTGTCCTTCACCATACCGCCTTCGGGAAACACTACGATCTTGCGTCCCCGCAAAATCTCTTTGGCGAGAAAGGGCAACAGATCGGGGAGGTTCTCCGGCACTGCGCCAACACTAACCAGGTAATTGGAAAAGGCATCGCCTTCTGCGAAAAACTCTCCGGCGGCGATAGACCGGCAATAGGCACCACTTTCCATGTGAATGAGGTATTGGGGAATGAAGGTTTCGAAACGGGCGAAATGATTGAACAGGAAGATGTCGCCGTCGGCGATCTGGGTGCCCCGGTGGTGCAGCTTGAGATTTACCGCCAGAACTTTTCTCAACAACGTAAACAGCCGCGAGGTCCACTCGTAGGTCGTGGAATTGATTTCATACTCGACCTTTTCGTTCATGGCCGCGACTCAAAGAGCGGACATCCGTCGCCCATAGCGAATAAAGTAGGCAATGGCGAGGGCGCTGAACCAGAGACCGGCGAGCAACCCGATGACGCCGTCATAACTGCCAATCATGAATGACCAGGTCGCTTCCGCGTTCGGGTAAGTGGTTTGGCGTAATATTTTCACCACCATAACCCAACCCGCGTGAATACCGATGCACTCGGCAATTCTTCCCGTACGATGGCGAATCAGCCCCAGGAGAAGGCCACCGGCGATCAGAGCGAACAGCGAATCGAAAAAATTTGGATCGCGAAAGCCGTGCAGGCTCGTGAACAGCACGGCAGTCCCGCTCAACCAGCGCACCTCGTCCGCCGGAATGCTGAAGTCGGCTTGCACGAAATGCATCGTACCGTAAATCACCGAAATGAAAACGATGGCAAACGCGCTGTTGCTTACCCGGGTGATGCTGGTTTGCAGAGCCCCGCGGAACCACGTCTCCTCGATGAATCCCACCATCAAGCCGGCGACACACTCTGCAACACAACCACCGTCAAGACCAGCGGACTCAACACGAGGCCCGGCCTGGCAACGCGAATATCGAATACCAGAAGAATCGACACGACGACCGCCATGCTCGCGATACCGATGGCGGCGCCCAACGCTAAGCCCTTGAAAAATCCCCGGTGACTGGAGCTCGGGCCATAACCCCAGCCAGCCCGTGTGTTCAAAGCGAAACTCGAGAGCAACGGCCACAGGCCCAGCAGGCCGTAGAGCTTCAGCAGCCTCAGCACCATCTCGTCGAAGGGCATGTGGCGCAGGCCGAGCGCCTCCAGGCCCAGGAACACCGGGTAGGAGGTCACGGCCGTCAGCACGAATATGGCGAGGACGTAGATCAGAAACGGGGCGAGAGGCATGGCTTCAGTCTAGACGACGGTCTCCCGGACGCCGTGCACCCCCACCTCGGCGCAGGGCGCGATGGCCGAAGCGCGATTTGATCGAATCTACCACCGTGTCGATACGCCGTTGCTGCTGGTGATGCTCGGCCTCGAACAACTGGCCCTGCTCGAGCTGCTCGCCGATGACGGCGCTCGCGCCCATTCCCAGCAGGCGCACCGGCCGGGAGCTGCGTGCCAGCTGAGCTTGCAGCAGGCGCACGGCCGTCACGTACAAGTCTCTGGTCACGTTGCTGGGAGCATCGAGGCTTTCGGAGCGCGTGACGGTGTGAAAGTCCGCATAACGCACCTTGATGAGCACCGTCTTGCCGCGCAAGCCCTGGCGGCGCAGGCGCGTGGCCACCTGCTCGGTCAGCTCCAGCAACCACGATCGCAGAACCTCGGCGTCGTCGATATCGACGGCAAAGGTGGTTTCATGGCTGATGGACTTGGCGTCGCGATCCGGTACCACCCGGCGATCGTCGATGCCCCGGGCGAGCCGCAGGAGGTGGGCCGCCGTCTTGGCGAAGCGACTGACCAGAAGTTCCTCAGGCAAGCGACGCAGATCACCGATAGTGCGCACCCCCATCCCGGCCAGGTCGCGGTTCGACACCTTGCCCACCCCCCACAACCGTGATACCGGCAGGGGTTCGAGGAACGCCTCGATGGCATCCGTTGGCACCACCACCAGACCGTCGGGCTTGTCCAGATCGCTGGCCAGCTTGGCCAGGAACTTGTTCGGCGCCACCCCCACCGAGGCCACCAGGCCGAGTTCCTGGCGAATCTCCCCCTTGATGCGCCGGGCGATTGCCAGGCCATCGCCGAACAGGCGCAAGCTCGATGTCACATCGAGAAAAGCCTCATCCAGGGACAGCGGCTCCACCAACGGCGTATAGCGGGCAAAGATGCCGCGCAGCTCAACTGATACATCCACGTAGCGATCCATGCGCGATCGGATGAAGACGGCGTGGGGACACAGGCGCCGAGCCTGGGCCGCCGGCATGGCGCTGTGGATACCGTAGCGGCGGGCCGCGTAATTGGCGGCGGCCACCACGCCACGCCCGTCCGGCGTCCCACCGACGACTACCGGCCGGCCCGCCAGCCCGGGATCGTCCAGCTCTTCCACCGACGCGTAGAAGGCGTCCATATCCACGTGCAAGATCATGACGTCACTGTACCAGAGGGGATCCGCTGGCGATGAAGGGAGGGTGGCTATAATAGCCCCCGGGATCGCCGGCGGAAGAATGACTTATGGACAGCGCAGCCACACGACGATTTATCGATCAGCTCTGGAATGAGTCCATCGTCCCTGAACTGGTCGAGTACATTAAGATCCCGAACAAGTCGCCGGCCTTCGACGCCGACTGGCAGAGCCACGGGTTCATGGAGGACGCCGTGTCGCTCATGGAGCGCTGGTGCCGTGGCCACGCGCTGCCGGGCATGCACATGGAGGTGGTACGGCTGGCCGGGCGCACGCCGCTGCTGTTCATGGAAGTGCCGGCCCGGGGAGGCCAGGACGGAGGTGGCGAGGCAGGCACGGTGCTGCTCTACGGCCACCTGGACAAGCAGCCGGAAATGCACGGTTGGCGCGAAGGCTTCGGCCCGTGGATCCCCGTCATCCAGGGCGAGCGGCTCTACGGCCGCGGCGGCGCCGATGACGGGTACGCGGTATTCGCGAGCCTGGCGGCAATCCACGCCCTGGAGGAACAGGGGATCCCCCACGCCCGCTGCGTGATCATCATCGAGGCCTGCGAAGAGAGTGGCAGCTACGACCTGCCCTACTACATCGACGCCCTCGCCCCGCGCATCGGCAAGCCGGATCTGGTCATATGCCTGGATTCCGGCTGCGGCAACTACGATCAGTTGTGGTGCACCACGTCACTGAGGGGGATGGCGGCGGGGGATCTGAGCGTGGAGATCTTGAGCGAGGGTGTGCATTCCGGTGACGCCGGCGGCATCGTACCGTCCTCCTTCCGGCTGCTGCGCCAACTCCTCAGTCGTCTGGAGGACCAGGCCAGCGGCCACATTCTCCCGCCAAGCTTTCACGTGGACATCCCCGGCGAGCGCCGAAGCCAGGCCGAGCACGCCGCGCAGGTGCTCGGCGACACCCTCTACACCCGCTTCCCGTTCCTGGACGGCGTCGGCCCGGTGGGCGCCGAGGGCGCCGAGATGGTGCTCGATCGCACCTGGCGCCCGGCGCTGGAAATCACCGGCGTGGCCGGGATCCCCACCCTGGAGGCCGCCGGCAACGTGGCCCGCCCCATGACCGCTGTGCGCATTTCACTCAGGCTGCCGCCCACCTGCGACGCCAAGCAGGCCTCCAGTGCATTGAAAAAGCTCCTGGAGGCCGACCCGCCCCAGGGCGCTCATGTGCGTTTTCGCCCGGAGATGGCCGGCGACGGCTGGAACGCTCCAACCGTCAGCGACTGGCTGCGGGCCTCGCTGGCGGCGGCCTCCCAGGACTATTTCGGCCGCGATGCCGTATACATGGGCGAAGGTGGAACCATCCCCTTCATGGCCATGCTGGGGGAGAAATTTCCCGAGTCCGAATTTCTCATCACCGGAGTGCTGGGCCCCGGTTCCAATGCCCACGGCCCCAACGAGTTTCTCGATATCCCCACCGGCAAAAAAGTGACCTGCTGCGTCGCGAAGGTGCTGCAGGATCATTATCTGCAGGCGCGCCGCTCCTAGCCGCGGCGCGTATGCCAGGGTCCCTTGACGGCGAAGGTCAGCCCGGGTTTCTGCAGGTTCACGAACAAGGTGCTGCCGTCCGCCGAGAATGTCGCGCCGGCGAACTCGGAATTGCGCCGCGCATTGGCAGCGACCCGGTACATGCCACCGGAGCGGGTAATGCCCACCACGTGCTGGGCGCTCGAGTTGTCCTCGCAGACCAGCAAATCACCGAACGGCGCCAGGGTGAGATTGTCGCCGTTTCGCAGCCAATCGATGTTGCGTGGCTCGACGCCCAGCTCGATGGTGCCGGGCTGGCGCCGCTCGTCGTCGCTACCCTCGCCGACCGCCGGTCGGTAACACCAGAGTTGACCGAGGCCGTGGGGGCCGCCGGTGGTGCACACGAACCAGATGCAAGTGCCCCCGCCCAGCGCGTCCGTCTCCACGGTCATGCCTTCGCCGCGCACGAAAATCGCGGCACCCCTGGCTTGACCCTGGTGGCGTAAATCGTCGTTCGGCGCTGTGACATCGTCCAGATCCACCCAATCCACAGCGAAGCGCCGGCCCAGGGCAAAGGCGACAGCGCCATCCCCGCGATTGCCCGTGTGCACCGCCGGCAGATCGCGGATAACCAGGGCCTGCAGCCGCCCGCCGGCGGCCAGGCGTTGGCGCTGGTCGGGCAGAAACCGGTACAGCAGGCTGTCGCCGCGATCTTCCGTCTGATAAATCGCCCCCGTGCGCCCATCGACGGCCACCGCTTCGTGATTGAAGCGGCCCATGGCTTTCAAGGGCAGTGGCTCGACCAGGCTGGTGGCCGCCGCCGGCACCTCGAAGTTGTAGCCGTGCGCGCGCCGGGCACCGTATTGCCCGGCGCCGATGACCATTTCCTCGCAGGATATCCAGCTTCCCCAGGGTGTCGCTCCGCCGGAGCAGTTGCGCAGGGTTCCTGCCAGGGTCAGAAACTGATGCTCGACTTTACTGCCGGCCGTATCGACGACCAGCGTCGTAACCCCGCCGCGCCCGGCACCGGCGTCGTAGATGCGCGCACGCTCGTCACTGCGCAATTCCCGCTTCATGTCACGGAAGGCCGTCTCGCCGGATCCGGGATTGAGCTCGTGGTTGCGGAGCAAGATCGTGCGCCCCTGGGCCGCCGGGAAGGCGTGCATGCCGTCCGGGCGCCCCGGAACGACAAAGCCGTCGTCCATGTCCTGGCCGACCCGGGAGATCACGCGGTAGTGAAACCCCGCCGGCAGATCCAGGATGCCCCGGGGGTCCGGTTGCAATGGACCGTAGCCGGGCACGGCGGTGGCGGCCGCCCTGGCATCGGCCGCAGCCAGGCGTGAGGCCAGCGGCGACAGGGCCGCCGCCGATACCGCGCCCAAGCCGGCGAGAAAGCGTCTGCGCGTATAGTCCACCATCGTGGGATCATAGTTGCTCAGGCAACAATAATTGGGGACAGATCTATTTTTGCCTGTATGTGGGCGCACCAGGTCAGGAGCGTGAAAAAAATAGATCTGTCCCCAATTATTGTCGGTATGATTGCCAGTTTTCCGGTCGGCGTGCGGCCGCAGCCATTGCAAGCGAGAAGCGACAGTGAAAATCCGCAAAGTCGTGCTGGCCTACTCCGGTGGCCTGGATACATCCATCATTCTGAAGTGGCTGCAGGATCAGTACGGCTGCCAGGTCGTCACATTCACTGCCGACATCGGCCAGGGTGAGGAGCTCGAGCCTGCCCGGCGCAAAGCCGAAGCCATGGGTGCCGCCGAAATTTATGTGGAGGATCTCAAGGAGGAGTTCGCGCGGGATTTCGTCTTTCCCATGTTTCGCGCCAACACCATCTACGAAGGTGAGTACCTTCTCGGCACCTCCATCGCCCGGCCGCTGATTGCCAAACGCCTGGTGGAGATCGCGGCGCAGACCGGCGCCGATGCCATCGCCCACGGTGCCACCGGCAAGGGTAACGATCAGGTGCGCTTCGAGCTGGGCGCCTACGCGCTGGCGCCGGACATCACCATCATTGCGCCGTGGCGGGAATGGGATCTGAACTCCAGGGAACGGCTGCTCACCTACGCGGCGGATCACGCAATACCCATCGAGCGAAAGAGCGGCAACGAAGCGCCCTACTCCACGGACGCCAACTTGATGCACATTTCCTACGAGGGTAACGAGCTGGAGGATCCCTGGACCGAACCCGCCGATGGCATGTGGCGTTGGACACGCTCGCCGGAAGACGCTCCAGACGAGCCACGCAGCCTGACCCTCGCCTTCCAGGGCGGCGACATCGTCGCCATCGACGAGCAGGCCATGTCGCCCGGGAAGGTGATCGCCGAGCTCAATCGTGTTGGCAGCGAGCATGGCATCGGCCGACTGGATATCGTCGAGAATCGCTACGTGGGCATGAAGGCACGGGGTTGCTACGAAACCCCGGGCGGCACCATCATGCTCAAAGCCCACCGGGCTATGGAATCCATCACCCTGGACCGTGAATCGGCACACTTGAAAGATGAGCTCATGCCCCGCTACGCGAAGCTCATCTACCAGGGCTACTGGTGGAGCCCTGAACGCCGGATGTTGCAGACCCTCATCGATGGATCACAGGAACCGGTCAACGGCGAGGTGCGCATCAAGCTCTTCAAGGGCAATCTCGTGGTCACGGGCCGACGATCCATGAGCGACAGCCTCTACGACCCGGCCACCGTGACCTTCGAAGACGACCACGGCGCCTACGATCAAAGAGACGCCGCCGGCTTCATTCGCCTCAACGCTCTTCGACTGCGTATCGCTGCCCGCAAGGGCAGATAGGACGTGGCCTCCGGCTCGACCAGGGTCATCATCGCCGCCCTCCTGGGCAACAGCCTCATCGCCGTCACCAAGTTCGCGGCTGCCGCCCACACCGGCAGCTCCGCCATGCTCTCCGAGGGCGTGCACTCGCTGGTGGACACGGGCAACCAGGCGCTGCTGTTATTCGGCCTGAAGCAATCGCGCAAGCCTCCGGACGACGATTTCCCCTTCGGTCATGGCAAGGAGGTTTATTTCTGGAGCTTCGTGGTTGCCATTTTGATCTTCGCGGTAGGCGCCGGCGTGTCGCTCTACGAAGGCGTCATACGGGTGATGTCGCCGCACCCGGTGGAAAACGTCATCGTCAACTACATCGTCCTTGCTCTCGCCATGGTCTTCGAAGGCGGCGCGTGGTTTTTCGCCCTCAAGGAGTTTGGCCGGGTCAAGGGCAACCGCAGCTACATCGCTGCCGTGCAGCAAGGCAAGGATCCGACTTTTTTCGTCGTACTGTTCGAAGACTCAGCGGCAATGCTGGGACTGATGGTCGCCTTCGTGGGCGTGTGGCTGGGAGACGTTACCGGAATCGCCATCTTCGACGGCCTCGCCTCGATCATCATCGGCTTGATACTCGGCGGCACCGCCGCGTGGCTCGCCTACGAGACCAAGGGGCTCTTGATCGGTGAGAGGGCCAACCGCGAAGTCGTGGACGGCATCCGGCGCATCGTCAGGGCCCAGCCGGCGGTGCGCCATGTCAACGAGGTACTCACCATGCACATGGGTCCGGAGTTCATCCTGGTCAATATCAGCGTCGATTTCGCCGATAGCCTGCGTGTCGGCGAAGTGGAGGAGACCGCGGCCCATATGGACCATCAGATCAAGACGCACTTCCCCAACGTGAAACGTGTCTTCATCGAGGCCGAAGCCCGCCGCGGCTGGAAGCCCGGATAGCTATCCTCTGGAATGCGTCGCACCCGCGCCGCATCGGTAATGCTTCTCCTCCTCCCTGTCAGGTTGAAAGCATTTTGTAAGCTCTCTGTTTTCCATCTGTCAGCGACCATACGGCACAATCGTCGGCAACGTCATCGATAGGAAGCCAGGCGCCGGACCGAACCAGGAACCGCGTTCCGATCGGACAGTCCGGGAGTAAACCGAAATCGCGATCGAAGGTCACGTAGAGGCGGTAAAGCATTGTGTTTATGGGGATCTTTCCGAATTTGCCGGATCTGCGAAGAGTCTCTTACAAGTGTCTTACAAAGACCGGAACAATGTTTTTGGGAACGCTCCGGCGTTAGAATAGACAAACAGGGGGCTGCCAGCCATGAACGCGAGGATACAACCCGGGGCGCTCACCAAGACCACGCGTCCCACCCTGGCTTCGGTTCTAGCAAGAGAGCAGCTTTTCGAGGTGCTCGATCAGCGTCAACACGCGTCGGTGTTGTGGGTCTGGGGCCCGCCCGGCTCGGGCAAGACTACCCTCGTGGCCAGCTATCTCGAGAATCGCGACCTGGATTCCCGTTGGTACCAGCTCGACGCGGGCGATTCCGACGTGGCCACCTTCTTCTATTACATGGGCATGGCGGTTACCCGGGCGCGCGGGCGTCGCGACGAACCCCTGCCCCTGTATACCTCCGAATACCGTCGGGATCTCGGCGTGTTCTCACGGCGCTATTTTCAGAGCCTGTACGCGCCCTTCACATCACCGTTTGCACTGGTGCTCGACAACTATCAGGAAGTCTCACCACAGTCGGCCTTTCATTCGGCGATCCTCGACGCGGTGGCGGAGTTGCCGCCCCACGGTTGCATTATCGTTATCAGCCGCTCGGAGCCGCCGGCGAGCATGGTGCGTCTGCGGGCGAACCAGGCGTTGCAGATGCTCGGTTGGAATGACTTGCGTCTGGCGCGGGATGAGTCCGACGCCATCGTCAAGCTCTGGGGTGCCGACATCGATGACGCCGGTCTCAGTCAGATATACGAGAAGACACAGGGGTGGCCTGCGGGACTTATCCTGATGCTCGATCAGGCAGCCGCCACCGGCACCACCGCTGCCCTGCCGGTGGCATCGGCGCCACAGCTCATATTCGATTACCTTGCAGGAGAAGTATTTCAAAAATTCGACCCCGCGACCCGGCACCTGTTGCTGATGACGGCCTTCCTGCCTGTCGTTACGGAGTCCATGGCCATCGAACTGGCCGGCGACCCTTCGGCAGGGGAAATTCTTGCCAGTCTCCACCGGGGAAACTACTACGTTTCCATGACGCCCGGCTCCACCGGGCCGATGTACGGATATCACCCGCTGCTCAAGGAGTTTCTGGTCACACGTGTTTCGGAAACCTTTTCCGATTCGAAACGCCAACGGCTGCGCCGTCGATCGGCCGCGCTCCTGGAAGCGGAAAGCATGGTCGGCGACGCCGTGGAATTACTCAACCAGGATCAAGACTGGACAGAATCCAAGCGGTTGGTGCGCGAGCACGCCGCCGAGATGTTGCGTCATGGCCGTGCAGAGACGCTGGAGAACTGGCTGGACGAGTACCCCGAAGCCATCCTCGAGGTGGATCCGTGGTTGCAGTATTGGCGAGCCGCATGCCGTTTCCTGATTTCACAGCGCGAAAGCCGCCTGTTGTATGAACAAGCATTCGCACTGTTTCTGAGCGAGGAGCCCGGGGACCGCGAAGGCTTGCTGCTCGCGTGCGCCGGAGCCATGGATTCCATCATCCACGAGCTCGACGATTTTTCACTTCTCGACCGTTGGATAGAGGATGCCGGCCGGCTGCTGGCGAGCACCCAGTGGGAATCCCGCAACAACGCCCCCACGGCGGCCGAAGCCCGGGCGACCGTAAGCCTGTTTCTTTCTCTGGTCCTCAGACAACCCCATCATCCGGATATCAAACTGTGGTCGGAGCGTGCCAGAAAACTGTCCCGGCAGCTGACGGACACCAGCTCGCGCATGTCCGCGCAGTTGCTCATGGCCATCAACCTCAACTACACGGGGCAATTCAGCCAGGCCAAGGAACTCGTTACCGAGATGCAGGCGATGTGTGAGTCCCCGGACGTACCGCCGCTGGCATTGGCGATCTCCAAAGACATCGAGGCAATGTACTACATGCTCACGGCCGATCGGGATGCGTGTCTCGAGGCCGTCTACGAAGGCATCGAAATCGCGGAGTCGCGCGGCGTCGACGCATGGGCCACGCACCTGCTCTCGAATGGCGTAGGCGGCGCACTCAGCGCCGGCGATCTGGACGTGGCCGAGGAGCTGCTGGCGAAAATGCGTGAAGGATCCCGTGAGATTCGACGCCTCGATCTCTGCAATCTGCACTACTACTCGGCATGGCTGGACATGCTGCGTGAGGATTACGTGGGCGCGCATCGGGAATTGAAGACTGCGCTTCGTCTCGCCACGGAGACCGGTTGTCCTTTTTACGCAATGCTTTGCCGCACAGCCATGGCGCAGGTGCTGGCGGAGCTTGGCGACGAGCGGCGGGCCGCATCGCAATTGCGGCGCGTTCACGAGGGGGCGCGCGAAATCGACAATCCCCTGTTCGAGTTCATGTCGCTCATGGTTTACGCCCACAGCGCATTCAAACACGGCCGTGAACGATCGGCGATCAACTCCCTGCGCTACGCCATGGGAGTGGGTCGCGAGCACGGCTTCAAGCATTTTCTCTGGTGGCAGCCCGCCATGATGGCGAAATTGTGCGTGCGCGCCCTGGAGGCCGGCATAGAAGTCGAGTATGTGAAGGATCTGATCCGCCAACGAAACTTGATGCCCGAAGAACCGCCCCTGGAGGTCGAGGGTTGGCCCTGGCCTTTCCAGATCCGCGCGTTCGGCCGATTCGAAATTCTCAGGGACGGAAAACCCATGGGCTTCTTCGCGAAACTTCAGGGCAAGCCCATGGAGCTGCTGAAAGCGCTGGTGGGGTTCGGTGGTGAGGATATTCAGGAAACGAAACTGGCCGAGTCCATCTGGCCGCGCATCGACGGCGACTATGCCCAGCGTTCGCTGACCACGACCCTGCACCGGCTTCGCAAGATGCTCGGTCTCGATTCCGCCGTGGCGCTGCGCAATGGCCGCCTTGCGCTGGATCCACGCATCTGCTGGCTCGATCTGCGCGCTTTCGAGGAGGTCACCAGAAAGATCGACAGCTGCCTAAAGAACACCACCGCATCGGTCTCCCTGGAGTACGTCAGCACACTGAGAGAACGGCTGCTCGGCCTGTATAGAGGACCGTTCATGGCCAGCGAAGACGATAATCCGCGCTATGTCAGTCTGCGGGAACGTCTACGCAACAAGTTCGAGCGTTGCGTCGGAGAGCTGGGACGATACTTCGAGGGCGCCGGCGAGTGGGATCAGGCCATCGACTGCTATATCCGCAGCCTGGAAGCCGACGAGCTGGCAGAAGCCTTTTATCGCCGATTGATGCTTTGCTATTCCGAGCTTGGGCGCCAGGCCGAAGCAGTGGACGTGTACAACACCTGCAAACGCATCTTCAACGCCGAGCTGAACATAGAGCCGTCCCCGGAGACCAAGATCGTCTACGAACGCGTGCTGCGCGAACTGTAAGCCACCTGTTACCCCTTCGTCAGGCCCCTGTAGGGCTTCCCGATTTAATCTGGGCTTCACTGGAAGTGAAGTTTTCCGGAACGGAGAAGCGGCCATGGCGACGATGACCATCACCACACGAACCCGCGGTTCGCACGGCAACGCCGTTGCATGCCGGCCGGACGAGCCTGAGGCACGGCGCCGTTCGGCGCTCATGCTTGGTCTCGTCCTGGTGCTTGCAGCACTCTCCCACTCTACCGGTTGCTCGCGTCTCGTTGCCTCCTCCATGGGTGACGCGCTGGCCGAGGACTCACTGGTTTATGCCGGCGATGACGACGTGGAGCTGGTGGGCGCAGCGATTCCTTTCGGACTGAAGACCATCGAAACGCTGCTCGTCCAGGTACCCGAACACCGAGGCCTGCTGACGGCGGCCGTGCGCGGCTTCACACAGTACGCGTACGTGTACGTGCAGCTGCCGGCCGATGAGCTCGAAGAGCGCGATGTTGCCGCCGCCTACGACCAGCGCGCACGCGCCAGGCGGCTGTACCTGCGGGCCCGAAACTACGGGCTGCGTGGCCTGGGGTTCGATCATGACGACGGGCTTGCGCAGTTGCGCAGGGAGCCCCAGACCGCGGTGGCGGAAATCGGTAGTAAGAATCTGGAGACGCTCTACTGGACGGGCATTGCCTGGTCGGCGGCCATCGCGCTGGGCAAGGATCAGCCGGCGCTGATCGCCGATCTCCCGGTGGTCGACGCCATCGTCGCGCGCACCATCGCGTTGGATCCGGACTTCGATGATGGTGGGCTGCAAACCTTCCTGATCTCCTACGAGATGGGCCGGCCCGGCGGGGGCGCCGAAGCGGCCGAGACCGCCTATCAGCACTTCCAGCGAGCCGTCGAGTTGTCCGGGGGGCAACGGGTGGCGCCATACGTAGCGATGGCGGAATCGGTAACCGTTGCCCAACGGCAACGGCCGGCCTTCGAGAATCTTCTGGTGCAGGCCCTGGCCGTTAACACGGACGAACGCGCCGAGTGGCGGCTAGCCAACCACGTCATGCAACGCCGCGCCCGCTGGCTGCTGGCACGCACAGACACATTTTTTCTGGAGTGACGATCATGTTGCAGCACTTCATCTTTTCCGTCCTGCGCAGGGCAGGAATGCTGATCGGGCTGATCGGCCTGTTTCTTCTCAGCATCGGCAGCCTGCAAGCGGCCGAAATCATCAAGATCGCCTCCATTGCCCCCAGCGGCTCCCTCTATCACCGGGTGCTGCAGGAAATTGGCGAAGCTTACAGGATCAGTCAGGGACCCGGGGCGCGCGCCATCGTCTACGCGAACAGCCTTCAGGGCACGGAAGCGGACACCGTGCGCCGCATGCGCGTCGGCCAGCTGGACGGTTCCATGCTCAGCATCGTCGGGCTCTCGCAGATCGATCCGTCGGTGGCGGCGCTGCAGTTCATGCCGATGATGTTTCGCTCCTGGGACGAGGTGGACCACGTGCGCGAGCAACTGCGCCCGGAGCTCGAAGCGAAGCTGGCGGCCAAGGGTTTCGTAGTGCTCATGTGGGGTGAGGCGGGATGGGTGCAGTTCTTCACCAAAGAACCGATCACCGACCCTGAGGATTTCAAACGCACGCGAATCTGGGCCTGGGACGGCAGTCCCGCCCAGGTAAGTATCATGAAGACCATGGGCTTCCGGCCCGTAGCTGTGCCCATCGCCGACATACTGCCGGGCCTGGAGACCGGCTTGATCGACACCGTGCCGGTGGCGCCTCTGTGGTCACTGGTGGGTCAGTTCGATCGCGTGACGCGCTACATGCTGCCCATCAACTGGGTGCCTATCGTCGGCGCCACGGTCTTCACCAAGCGCCGATTCGACGCGCTTGCCCCCCACGTGCAGGAAGCCGTCATGACGGCGGCGCGCGCCGGCGCCCACAAGCTGCGCGCCCACCGCGCGGTGCAGGACGAAGAATCGATCCGCGCAATGCGTAGCCGCGGCCTCACGGTTCAGGTCGTGACACCGGAAATCGAGCAGGCCTGGCGCGAGGTCGCTGTGCAGGCTTGGCCGCGTTTGCGCGGCACCATGGTGCCGGCCGACACCTTCGACAGGGTGCAGGCGAGTCTGGAGGCGTACCGGACACGGACAAACTGATGGCCACACCGGCGACACAGCTGCTGAAAACGACTCTGGCCGGCGAGCCGAGCACCCCCGTGAGCGGCATGTTGGTCTCGGTGGAGAATGCTCTGCTGGCGGTCGTGTTCACCGCCGCGGTGGCGCTGCCACTACTGGAGATCACCTTACGCGGGCTGTTCGACACCGGCATCGAGGGTGCCTCCACCCTGGTTCGGCATCTCACTCTGGCCGTTGGCATGCTGGGCGCCGCGGTGGCGGCCCGGGAGCAACGCCTGCTGACCCTGGCAGTGACGCCGTTACTGGCCGGCAAGCATGCCGGGCTGGCGCGACTGATCAGCAGCAGCATTGCCGCGGCCATCAGCGTTCTGCTCGCCGTCGCGGCACTGGAGTTCGTCGCCATCGAGCGGCAAGCCGGAAGCATCCTGGTCCACGGACTGCCGGTGTGGGTGGCGCAAACACCCCTACCCCTGGGTTTTGGACTCATCGCGCTGCGGCTGGTCTGGCACGCCGCCGATTCCCGTGTTGGTCAGATTGCGGCCGCCATCCTCACCCTGGCCGCGTTTCTTCTGTTGCAGCAACTCCTGACCAGTCCTCAGCCGACCACCGGCCCGGTGCTGGCCGTCATCGGTGTTGCACTGTTGCTGGGCGCGCCGATCTTTGCCGTGATCGGGGGCGCCGGATTGTTTCTACTTGCCGATTCCGGCGTACCGCCGGCGGCGTTCGCCGTCAATCACTACGGCCTGGTCATCAATCCGTCGCTGCCGGCCATCCCCATGTTCACCCTGGCGGGTTACCTGTTGGCGGAAAGCCAGGCGCCGAAACGCCTGATCGTGCTCTTTCACGCACTTTTCGGCCGCCTGCGCGGTGGCGCCGCACTGGTGACGGTACTCGCCTGCACCTTTTTCACCTCATTCACCGGTGCCTCCGGGGTCACGATTCTCGCCCTGGGGGGGCTGGCGATGCCGCTGTTGCTGGGCTCCGGCTACCGCCAACGCCCGGCCCTGGGACTGGTGACCGCAGCCGGACTACCCGGCGTGCTGTTGATTCCGGCCCTGCCTCTCATCCTCTACGCCATCGTCGCCCAGGTCAGCCTGGGGGAGATGTTCCTGGGTGGACTCCTGCCGGCAGCACTCATGTTCACCATCGTTGCCGCCTGGGGTGTGACCGTACAGCAGCGTCGCGAGCCCCGGGAGGACAGGCCGGAATTCGATTGGCGGCAGGTGCGCGGGGCCTTCAATAATGCCAAGTGGGAACTCAGCCTGCCGGTGGTGGCGGTGCTGGCACTGGCCGGCGGCTTCGCCACTCCCGTCGAGGCGGCGGCCGTCACCGCTCTTTACGCTTTCATCATTACCACGGTCATACACCGGGATCTGAGCATCGCCCGTGACCTGCCGCGGGTGATCGCCGAGTGCGGTCTCATGATCGGCGGCATTCTGCTGATCCTCGGTGTCGCCCTCAGCCTGACGAATTATCTGGTGGATGCGCAGGTCCCCGACGCTCTGATCGCCTGGGTGACGCAAACCATCGAGCACCGCTGGGCCTTCCTGCTGGCGTTGAACGTTCTGCTGCTGGCCGCCGGCTGCATCATGGATATCTACACGGCTATCGTGGTACTCGCGCCGCTGCTCGTGCCCCTGGGACACGCCTTCGGAATTTCCCCCGTGCACATGGGCATTATCTTCCTTGCCAATCTGGAGCTCGGCTACCTCACGCCGCCGGTGGGCATGAATCTCTTCTTTGCCTCATACCGATTCGACAAACCCATCGCCGAAGTCTTCCGCGCCATTATTCCACTGTTCCTTGCCCTGGGCGTGGGCGTACTCGCCATCACTTATATCCCGTGGCTGAGCACGGGTCTGCCGGGGTGGTTGCAGTGATGAATACAGCGACGACGAACAGGCAACCGGACAGAACAACACGACCACGACACCGAGGTAAGCAGTCATGGTGAGTACATCGACGAAGCACTTCAGAGCATACCAGCCGCGGCCATTCACCAAAGAGGAGCGTGGGGATGTCACGATCCTGTTCGGCGGCCTGCACTGGCGGGCCGAACGGCTCATTCAGGGCGGCCTGGCCAGGCTCGGCTACAAGACGCAGATCCTCCCCCCGGCGACCAAGGCAGACCTACTCACCGGTCGTGCGGTCGCCGACATCGGCCAGTGTTGCCCGACGAGCTTTACGACGGGCAACCTGGCCAATTTTTTGACCGAGGAAGCGCGCAAGTCCAGCCCCGAAGAGGTGGCGGAAAAATACGTGTACTTCACCGCCGGTTCCTGCGGGGCATGCCGCTTCGGCCAGTATCACCAGAGCTACGAGCTGGCGCTACGAAACAGCGGCATGGAGTCCTTTCGCATGTTCTTGCTGGCCCAGGACGGTCTCGACCAGGGCTCTGTCAACGGCGGCGGATTGGAGCTGAACCTGCCCTTCACCCTGGGCGCCGTGTGGGCGCTCATGGTCAGCGATGTGGTGCAGGACCTGGAATACCAGACCCGTCCCTACGAGGTGGTTCCCCGGAGAGACTGACAGGGTCGTCCAGCAGGCCATCGAGTACCTCTTCGAGGTATTTCGAAAGGCACCGGTGCGCGGCGGTAAGTTTGGCGCGCCGCTGTGGTATCTCGGCACCGGTTACTTTCTCAAAGCGTTGCGCGAAGTGCAGATGCGTTTCGGGAAAATCCAAGTGGATCGGCTGCGCATCAAGCCGGTGGTGAAGATCACCGGTGAGTTCTACCTGCAGACCGTGGAGGGTGATCCGAACTACAACATCCATCGCTGGCTGGAGGCAGAAGGCGCAGAAGTCTACCCGGCCGCGGTCACCGTGTGGCTGGACTATCTGATGCGTCTTGCCTGCCAGGACTTGGAGGATCACTGCGGCATCATCCGCTACGCGCGCCTCAGGCTGCTTGCGGTCAGAAGCGCCCAGCATCTGTTGCGCCGGAGCTACCGGCGCATGGGCCGCGCCCTCGGTGATGTGCCCCACGATCTGCCGAACCAGGAAGAACTCCGCGACCTGGCCACGCCCTGGTACCACAGCCGTCTGAGCGGTGGCGAAGGAGACATGCTGGTGGGTAAGGCACTCTGGGCTTTCAAACACCACAAGGCGCACATGATCTGTGAGCTGTCGCCTTACGCCTGCATGCCCAACACCATGAGCATCGGCGCCATGGCGGGTGTTTTGGGCGCCCATCCCGAAATCCTCTACGCGCCCCTGGAGATCAAGGGCGATGCGGAAGTCCACGCCCTGTCCCGTTGTCAGATGGTGTTGACCGAAGCACGGCGCCGTGCCCAACTCGAATTCGAGGCGGTGCTGGAGCAGACCGGGCTGAGCCTCGACAGTGTCCGGGAGCGCCTGGAGGCGTCGCCCGGGGCGCAGCTTGCGGGCTGGGCAGTGCCGCGCTGCGGCGCTACCGGCACCGCAGCCAACCTGGTGCTGCATCTCGCCGGAGCCCGCTACCGAAGCCCCGAGTCGCAAAGCCAACGTCCCCCACCCGCACCTGCTGCGCTTGCGCCGGCGGTGAGTATACCGGTCAGCTTCGATCACGCCTTGGGCAACAGTATCGGTGCAGTCTGCGCGCCGTGTGTTCCCGAGCCGACGCCGTCGTCATGATGTTCGCCGGCTTAGACGTGGGTTCCACCACGGTAAAAGCCGCGTTGGTGGACGGCGACGAAGTGCGCTGGCGGGACTACCAACGCCACAACACGCGCCAGGCGGAGATGGTCCTCGATTTTCTTTGCCGCATGGAGTCGGAGTGTGGTCTCGAGCCCGGCAGGGATCGGATTTTCTTCACCGGCTCCGGTGCCGGCCTGCTGGCGCCCCTGGTGGGCGCAAAATTCGTGCAGGAAGTGGTGGCAGTGGCTGCGGCGGTGGAGAAGCTGCATCCCCGGGTGCGATTCGTGTCGGAGATCGGTGGCGAGGACATGAAGACCGTGTTCTTCACCGCCACAGGAAACGGCACGGCGAAGCAAGTCTACATGCAGTCCGCCTGCAGCGGCGGCACCGGAACCTTCATCGAGAAGACCGCGCGCAAGCTGCAGATCCCCCCGGAGCGCCTGGCATCCATGGACTACACGGGCCTGGATCTTCACAACGTCAGTTCCAAATGCGGCATTTTCGCCGAGGCCGATGCCAACAGCCTGGTCAAGGCCGGTGTGCCGGTGGAAGAGATCATCGCGAGCCTCTTCGAGGCCGTCGTCTACCAGAACCTCGCCACGCTCACCAAGGGCAATACGCCCATGCCCCAGGTGCTGCTCCTGGGGGGCCCCAATCTGTTCTTCACAGGACTTCAGCAGGCCTGGCGCCATCACCTGCGAAAGCTGTGGGATGAGCGCGGCATCGAGCCCGGGGCAGGTGCCGGTGGGGACGCCGCCATCCTGGTGCCCGAGGAGGCGCTCTACTACGCCTGCCTCGGCTGCGTCGACGTGGGTCGGGACGAACAGGCCTCGGTGGCGGTGTACACGGGAAGCGAGAAATTGCGCTGGTGGATCGATGAGGGACAACACCAACAGAAGGCCAACGACGGCGGCCGGGGTCTCGCACCCGAACCCTCGGAGCTGGATGCCTTCCTCACGCGGTACGGGCAAAGCACCACTGCTGCCCATGTCCCGAAGTCTGCAACAGACGAAGCATTTGCGGATGCGGTGTATCTGGGCTGTGACTTCGGCAGCACCACGGCGAAAGCGGTAGTGCTCTCGCAGTCGGGTGAACTGCTCCACCACAGCTACGTGATGTCGAAGGGCAATCCCATAGAAGACGCCAAAGCCATCCTGCGCCAGATCCGATCGGCCGGGTACGCCAATGTGGGCGGACTCGCCATCACCGGTTATGGCAAAGATCTACTTCTCGACATCATCGGAGCGGACATCGGCATCGTCGAAACCGTCGCCCATGCGACCGCCGCCCTGCACTTCTTTCCCGATGCGGATGTCATCTGTGACGTGGGGGGCTGCGATGTGAAGATCATGCTGCTTCGCCAGGGCACGGTGGCCGACTTTCGTCTCAACTCCCAGTGCTCCTCGGGCAATGGCGCATTCCTCCAGGGCGTCGCCGAGCGCTACGACACACCGCTGGAGGAATACGCGGATCGTGCCTTCGAAGCTCGCGCCATGCCCACGCTGGCCATGGGATGCGGCGTGTTCCTGCAATCGGACATCGTCAATCAGCAACGCAAGGGCTGGACGGCGGAAGAAATCATGGCGTCTCTTGCCGCGGTTCTACCGTTGAACGTCTGGGTCTATGCCGGACAGCTGCAGAATCTGGCGGCCGCCGGCCGAAAGTTCATTCTTCAGGGAGGCACCCATCGCAATCTCGCGGTGGTGAAGGCCCAGGTCGATTTCATTACCGGCAAGGTTCCGGATGCGGAAATCCTGGTGCATCCCTATCCCGGCGAAGCGGGGGCCATCGGAGCCGCCCTCTGTGCCCTGGAGCAAACCGGTGGCGAACAGCCCTCACGGTTTCGAGGCTACGAGATCATCGAAGCGCTCAATTATCGCAGCACCACCAATGACGAGACCGTCTGCAACTGGTGTGCATGCAACTGCCGGCGCACATTCATCGATGTGGAGCTTCCCGGCGGCGAAGGCCGCCCGTGGAGCAAGGTCCCGCTCGCGCAAGGATGGGAACGGGTCATCAGCGGCAACTCCTGCCCCAGAGGGCTGCTGGAAGACGTGAACGAGATGCGCATTGTCAAAGCCGAGCTCGAGGAAACCAAACGTGTTTATCCAAACATTGCCGAAATGGTTAGAAACGACGCCTTCAAAGCCACACGCCTCCAGGTCGAAGCTGCGGATCGGAATACCTAAGGTTCTGAATATCTGGTCTACCCACCGCTTCTGGGTGGGGTTCCTGACGGCTCTGGGAGTCGACGCGAAGCGCATTCACTTTTCTTCGGACACCTCCGAGGAGCAGATGCGTGAGTTCGGCAAGGGGCGCGGCACCGTGGATTGTTGCTATCCGGTCAAGTGCGTTTCCGGTCACTACGGTGAGCTGCTCTTTCGCGACAAGAAGAAAATCGACGTGCTCCTGTCGCCCATGATCTATTCACTGCCGTCATTTCTCAACGGCCATGTGGTGGACTCCCTCGCCTGTCCGCGGGTCATGGCGGCCCCAGAGAACATCAAAGCAGGATTCCTCAAGGAAGCGGATTTGTTCGCACAGCGTGGCGTCAAGCACGCCGCGCCTTTCGTCTCGTTGGGAGACCGGCCGCTGGTGCCCAAGCAGCTCTTCGAAGGTCTACGTGACGCCTTTCCCGGATTGACACTCCGCGAAACACGCATGGCGGTGGACAGGGGTTATGCAGCCCTCGACGATTTCGCCGATGAGCTCAGGCGACGCAGCCGCGATGTGCTCACTGAATGCGCCAAGAACAACAAGCCCTGCCTGCTGGTGCTGGCACGGCCCTATCACATGGACATCGGTATCGGTCACGAGATCGAAGTGGATCTGCAGTCCAATGGCTACCCGGTTCTGTGGGGACAGTATCTGCCCACCGATGGGGACCTGCTCGAGTGGATATTCAGAGACGACCTGGAGGCCGGGGTCATCAGATCGCTGTTCGACATCTCCGACGTGTGGCCGTCTTCCTACAGCGCCAATACCAACGAAATTCTATGGGCCGCCAAGGTGGCCGCGCGCCTGCCATGGGTGGCCGGTGTGATTCGACTTTCGAGCTACGAATGCGGCATGGACCAGCCGACCTATTCGCCGGTGCAACAGATCGTGGAGCGCTCGGGGACCTTGTTCTTCTCATTTCAGGATCTCGATTCCACCAAGCCCACGGGCTCGGTGAAAATCCGCGTGGAGACCATCAGCTATTACCTTGGAAAGCACTCCGCCGACATCATCGCGAAGAAAAGGGCCGTAAGCCCGCCCGGCTGTCCGTTGGACCGCACCGCGCCAGCTTCTATGATTGCTCCGGTGTCCCCGGGGTAGCACCCGTGTCCGGGCGCATCAGCGGAAACAGCAGCACGTCCCTGATGGAGGGCGAATCGGTAAGCAACATCACCAGGCGGTCGATGCCGATTCCCTCGCCGGCCGTGGGCGGAAGAGCGTACTCCAGCGCGCGAACGTAGTCCTCATCGTAGTACATGGCCTCCTCGTCACCGGCGGCGCGATTCGCCGCCTGGGCGCGGAATCGTGCCTCTTGATCTTCCGGATCGTTGAGTTCGGAGAAGCCGTTGGCCAACTCCCGGCCGGCGACGAAGAACTCGAAGCGATCGGCGACGAAAGGGTCGGAATCCGAACGCCTGGAGAGCGGCGACACCTCCACCGGATAGGCGGTGATGAAGGTCGGACGAATAAGCCGATGCTCCACGGTCTTCTCGAATATCTCGATCCAGACCTTGCCGAGCCCATGCCCATCCTCCAGTGAAACTCCGAGTGCTGAGGCTGCTTCGCGGGCAGCGGTTTCATCCTGCAGAATTTCGGCGGTGAGATCGGTGTTGAAATGCAGGATGGACTCTTTGACCGTCATGCGTGCGAAGGGCTTCGACAGGTCGATAGATGTACCCTGATAGGTGATGCACTCTCCACCACAGATTGCCTGGGCAAGTCCGCGTACCAGATCTTCCGTGAGCTCCATGAAATCGAGATAGTCGGCGTAGGCTTGATAGAACTCCAACATCGTGAACTCGGGATTATGGCGGGTCGAGACGCCTTCGTTGCGGAAGTTTCTGTTGATTTCGAAAACCCGTTCGAAGCCGCCTACCACCAACCTCTTGAGGAACAGCTCCGGGGCCACACGTAAATACAACTGCATATCGAGAGCGTTGTGGTGGGTGGCGAAGGGGCGCGCCACGGCGCCGCCGGGGATCGCGTGCATCATCGGCGTTTCGACTTCCAGGTAGTCGCGTTCGATGAAGAATCGGCGGATATAGTCGATGATTCGCGATCGCTTGCGGAAAGTCTCCCTGGTGTTCTCGTTCATCATGAGATCCAGGTAGCGCTGACGATAGCGGATCTCCTGGTCGGTCAGGCCGTGAAATTTCTCCGGCAGGGGCAGGAGCGACTTGGTCAACAGGCGAAGATCGTCCACTTTGACGGAGAGCTCGCCGCTCCTGGTCTTGAAAACCGTACCGTGGGCAGCGACGATGTCACCCAGATCCCACTTCTTGAAGTCCGCGTACACACCCTCGGCAAGGTCGTCCCGGCGCACGTAGAGTTGCAAGCGCGCCGAGCCGTCTTGAATATGGGCGAAGCTCGCCTTGCCCATGATACGCCGCGACATCATGCGCCCGACGACAGCCACCTGAATCGCATCCGCCTCCAGGGACTCGGTGTCGCGCTCGGCGTACTCGGCGTGAATTTCGCTGGCCCAGTGGCTACGGCGAAAATCGTTTGGATACGGATTGCCCTGCTCACGCAGCGCGGCAAGCTTGGCGCGGCGTTGAGCGGACTGATCGCCGGCCTTCGAATTGGCCTTCGAATTGGCGTTCGAGTTGGAATTTGAATTGGACATGTTGTCAGGTCGAGGTGGTCGTGCTGTTTGCTACACGCCGGCCTTCAAGCTTGCCTCGATGAATTTATCCAGATCGCCGTCCAGCACCGCCTGGGTGTTGCCTACCTCGACGCCGGTACGCAGGTCCTTGATTCGGGACTGATCCAGCACGTAAGAACGGATCTGGCTGCCCCAACCGATATCGGACTTGGCGTCCTCCACGATTTGCGCCTCTGCGCGACGTTTCTGGGCCTCGAACTCGTAGAGCTTGGCCTTCAACTGCTTCATGGCGGTGGCCTTGTTCTTGTGCTGGGAGCGATCGCTCTGGCACTGCACGACGATATTGGTGGGCAGGTGGGTGATGCGGACCGCCGATTCGGTGCGGTTCACGTGCTGTCCACCGGCACCACTCGCACGGTAGACATCGATGCGCAAATCCCCGTTGTTAATTTCCACTTCGATCTCGTCGTCGATCTCCGGCGATACGAAAACGGCGGCGAAAGAAGTGTGGCGCCTGGCTCCGGAGTCGAAGGGGGATTTGCGCACCAGGCGATGCACGCCGGTTTCCGTACGCAGCCAGCCGTAGGCATATTCGCCTTCGAAACGCACCGTAGCACTCTTGATACCCGCCACCTCCGCGGAGGATACCTCTATGAGCTCGGTTTTGAAGCCGCGGCGCTCTCCCCAGCGCAGATACATGCGCAACAGCATCTCAGCCCAATCCTGGGCCTCGGTGCCGCCGGATCCGGATTGGATGTCGAGAAAGGCATTGCTGGCATCCAGCTCACCGCTGAACATACGGCGGAATTCGAGCTCGGCAAGACGTTCCTCCAGCCCTGCGATGTCGACCTCCACCACAGCCACGGTCTCGGTGTCGTCTTCGTCGCCGGCCAGCTCCAGAAGCTCCCCAGCCTCCACCAGCCCATCGTCGAGGGCGACGATGGTGTTTACAATGGCCTCCAGCCGGGCACGCTCTTTCCCCAGGCGCTGGGCCCTTTCCGGATCGTTCCAGATATCGGGATTCTCGAGCTCACCCTGCACCTCTTCGAGGCGTTCACGCTGCGCATCGAGGTCAAAGATACCCCCTCAGAGCGTCCACACGCTCCTGCATGTTCTTGATTCGGGAGAACAGTAAATTGAGTTCGAGCATCATGTGCCTCGCCCGGATATCCTGTGGAGCCTGCGCATTGTGGCGGCGAGATGGTACTACAGACCCCGCCGCCGATGAAGCCGCGCGGCGGTGAGCATCCATGGCGAAAATTCGGTATAGTCGCCACAAACTATAAGAACGTTCTGGTCCTGACTCCACTTTCGACATGCACGAACATCCGGTGGGAGATTTCCCCACACGGTCGGGTTCGCCATGGGCACCGTTTTGGGGTAATTTTTTCGGGTAGCACAGAACACGGTGCAAGTTTCATATGACCACTGACAACGATACGGGATACGGTGTTGGGACCTCTGCCGGCGACGACATGGTGTGCGTCATCGATCGGGATCAGACCTGTCTGTCCGTCAATGGCGCCTTTCTGCAGGCGTTCGGCAAGCAGGAGAAGGAGCTGGTCGGCCAGTGCGCCACGGACCCGGGAGGGCAGGACAGCTTCGCGGGCCTCATCGAAGAGTCTTTGAGCAGGGCCCTGGCGGGCGACACCGTCGAAACACAACGCTGGTGGGATTTTCCCTGCCTGGGGTTTCGTTTTATCCGCATCCGCCTGGAGCCCCTGCCCGATGGCGATGGCGAGGGCGCCGGTGCTATCGGCGCTGTCACCGTCTGCGTTCGCGACCTCACCGATGCCCGGCTCGCCCAAGAGGCCCTGGAAGACAGTGAGCAGCGTTTCGAGGACTTCGCCGAAATCGTCAGTGATTGGCTGTGGGAGCTGGACGAGGAGCTGCGCTTCGTCTATTTGTCCGCACGCTTCGAAGAGATCATGGGCATGTCCATGGAGCAGGTCCTGGGGCGGCGCCGTAAGGAGCTGTTTCCCGAGGAAGACCAGGCAGCCGCCGCCACCAGAAATCATCACCTGGATTTAGAGCAACGGCGGCCGTTCGACGACTATCAGTTCACCCGCATTCTGGACGACGGCGCCAAGCGCAGCATCCGCATGAGCGGCAGGCCGATCTTCGACCATCACGGCCGATTCCGGGGTTATCGTGGTGTCGCCCGTGACGCCACCGATGCCCGGCACATGGAGAGTCGCATCGCGCACCTTAAAAGCCACGATCTGCTGACGAGCCTGGTCAACCGCCAGGAGTTTCTGCAACGCCTGCAGCGCGTGGTGGACGCCACCGGCACGGATGGTTCCGAGCATGGACTGTGCTATGTGGACGTGGACCGCTTCAGAGTCATCAACAACCGCTGCGGCCATCCGGCCGGCGATCAGCTGCTCATGGAGATCGCCGATCTGCTGCGAGAACAGATCCGCAGGCGCGACACCCTGGCGCGGGTGGGGGGCAACGCCTTCGCGATCCTCATGGAGCACTGCTCGCTGACGCAAATCGAGCGGGTCGCCGAAGCCGTGCATCGGGCCATCGGCGCCTACCGCTTCGCGCGCTACGATCAGACCATCAACGTCACGGCGACCATCGGCGTGGTGCCCATTGGCAGCCATAGCCGCTCCATCGACCAGGTACTGAAAGCCGCCGACCAAGTCTGCTACGCCGCCAAAAGCGCCGGCGGTGACCGCATACTCGTCTATGGCAGACCGGATCGCAGCGCCGCCAGAGAACGGCGCGGGCTGGACATGGCACCCGCAGGCCATTAGCCGGCAGCGCTGAAGTTAAAGCAGTCTCGAGGCTCTGATCATGGCCCGTTGTCCGACTGAGCTTGCTGGTGCCGCCAATTGCACTCGGAACGGGTCGGCGCACCCTCGCCGCCTCGTTCGGCGGCCGCCAGGCATTCCTTGAAGGCTGGAAGCAGGTAGGCTTGAGCGTGCCCGACGACGGGCATGGCAACGCTCACCGCTAGAAATCCCGCGCCCAGAAGCCGTGTCCATGAAATTCGCTCGATCTTCAACATGACCATTCATCCGTAGCCGCGAAAGGTGTCGGGTTAGACCCGGGCGGTGGAAAGAGGTTCTCCTGCGTCACTCAAAGCGATGATAATGTGCCTTCATCGGTTGCTCGAGGAAGTGGCGGCTATGCAGAAACATCGAGAGGGCCAATGCCAATGCGGAAATATCCGATACCGGCTCATCGGCGAGCCACTGACGCTTTACATCTGCCATTGTCTTCATTGCCAGAAGCAATCCTCCAGTGCCTTCGGGATGTCACTGTGGATAAATCATGATGACATCGAGTTTCTGTCCGGCAAATTGAAGTACTGGACGACCAAAGGTGATAGTGGCGCAACAAAAAAGTGTGCCTTTTGCGGTAACTGCGGTTCACGCATTTATCACGATTCAGGCGACCATCAAGCTCCTCTCAGTCTCAAAGCAGGGACCCTCGACGACACGTCGTGGCTGCGGCCAGTAGCCCATATCTGGACTAAGCGAGCACAACCCTGGATTGCGATAGACCAGGAACCGGACCGCTGTTTTGACGAAGAACCGCGTAGTGATGAGGAATTGCTACGGCTGTGGCAAGATTCGAATCGGGCAGAATAGTTTGCCAACAACCTCACAGACTGGAAGCACATGTCTCAAACGGATGAACCCCGCCCACCCCTTCCGCCATTCGATTTAGAAGGCGCCATGCAGAAAGTCCGAATGGCGGAAGACGCTTGGAATTCCCGCGATCCCGTTAAGGTTTCGCTTGCCTATACCCTCGACAGTGTCTGGAGAAACCGGTCGGAGTTCTTGCAGGGACGGGACGCCATCGTACAATTCCTGACGCGTAAATGGGCAAAGGAATTGGATTATCGTTTGGTCAAGGAATTGTGGACATACGGTGATCGGCGGATCGCGGTGCGTTTTGCCTATGAATGCCACGACGATTCCGGGAATTGGTATCGGTCCTACGGTAACGAGAATTGGGAGTTTACCGACAACGGTTTAATGCAACGTCGCATCGCGAGCATTAACGATCTTTCAATTTCAGCGACTGATCGACAATATCACTGGCCTCTGGGAAGAAGGCCGGACGACCATCCGTCCCTATCCGATCTCGACCTCTGATACGGAGCCGACTGTCACATCTAACCGGGCTCCGCATGCTCCACCACCAGCTGCGCCGTCTCCCGGCCGCGAAACCGATTGACGTCGAGCTTGTAGGCCAGGCGCACGACTTTTGCGCCCTCGGGCCAGTATTCCAGCGCGTTGAATGCGATTGCATCCACGGGCTCGGCGCCTTTCCCCGCACGCAGGGAGAGCTTCAAATGGGACTCCCCTACCACGCGATTGCTCATGACTTCGAACTCGCCATCGAATACCGGCTCTGGAAAACCCTGACCCCAGGGACCGGCTCCGCGCAGCTCCCGGGCCAGCGCCAAGCCGATGTCGGCGGGCTCCAGGGGACCGTCGCTGGAGATGACGCCGCGCAGATCTCCGGCGCTCAAGTGACGCCGCACCTCGGTGTCGAATGCGGCGCGGAACTCGTCGAAGCGCGCCCGTTCCAGGCTCAGCCCGGCAGCCATGGCGTGACCGCCGAACTTACTGAGGAGTCCCGGATGGCCCGTGGCTATCGCGTCCAGGGCGTCGCGAATGTGCACACCGTTCACTGAACGCGCCGAGCCCTTGAGTAAGTCTTCGCCATCCGGCGCAAAAGCGATCACCGGGCGGTGCAGGCGCTCCTTGACCCGTGACGCGACGATGCCGACAACGCCAGGATGCCAATCCGGATCGAACAAGCACAAGCCGTGGGCAAGCGTCTCCTCGCTTTCGAAGCTGAGCGCCTCCACCTGGGCCATGGCCTGGTCACGCATGCGCGCCTCGATGTCCCGGCGTTCGCGATTGAGGCCGTCCAGGCTCGCGGCCATCTCCACGGCCAGGGAAGGGTCGTCGCAAAGCAGGCATTCGATGCCCAGGGTCATGTCGGTCAGGCGGCCGGCGGCGTTCAGTCGGGGCGCCACGGCGAAGGCCAGATCCGAGGCCGTGAGGTGGCTGCTGTCGCGCCCGGCAACCTTCAGCAGGGCGGCCACGCCTGGATGAGCACGGCCGGCGCGAATACGCGCGATCCCCTGGGATACCAGGATGCGATTGTTGGCATCCAGGGGCACCACATCGGCCACCGTGCCCAGGGCCACCAGATCGAGAAGTTGCCCCAGATTCGGCTCCTGCAATCCGCGTTCGCCGAACCAGCGTTTTTCGCGCAACGCGGCGCGCAATGCGATCAGCAAATAGAACGCCACGCCGACGCCGGCCAGGCACTTGCTGGGAAACCTGTCTCCTGGCTGATTGGGATTGACGATAGCGGCGGCCCGGGGCAGGTGCTCACCGGGAAGATGGTGATCGGTGACGATGACAGGCAGGTCGCCGGCCGCCGCTGCGGCCACGCCGTCAATGCTGGAGATGCCGTTGTCCACGGTGATCAGCAATTCCGGCCCGCGCTGCTCGGCCACCGCGACGATCTCCGGTGTCAAGCCGTAACCGAATTCGAAACGATTGGGCACCAGATAATCCACATGGACGGCGCCCAGAAGGCGCAGCCCTCGAACCGCCACGGCACAGCCGGTGGCGCCGTCAGCATCGTAATCGGCCACCACCAGGATGCGCTTGTCGTGGCTGAGAGCATCCACCAGCAACGCCACCGCGTCGTCCATGCCGGTGAGCAGAGTCGCCGGATGCAGCTTCTCCAGGCGATAGTCCAGCTCCGATACCGAAAGCACGTTGCGCGCTGCCAGCACTCTGGCGACAACCGGATGGAGATCCCGGGCCAGATCCTCAGGCACCGGCATCGGATCGCGACGGGAAATTCGCGTACTCATGGGCACGTGCTCATGGGATAGGGCTCGAGAACAGAGTGGGATGACGGGCAAGACTGCCGACTTTCAGGGCCGCCGGCAAGCGCCGAAGCACTCCAGGCCCGGGACAGCAGCGTCCATGGGCGCTATGCTGTCGGTTGCCGGTTTCGGGGGTAAGAGCCGGGGGAACGACAGATGACTCGCGTGGTCGAAACGACGGCCGATACTCTGCTCGGCGTCGACATCTTCAGATCCCTGGATAAAGGTGCACGGGCCACCATCGCGCGCCACTGCCGCACCTATGGCTATCCGCCGCAACACGCCGTCGTCTGCAATCAAGACCAGAGCGACGACGTGTACTTCGTCATCAGCGGCAAGGTCCGCGCCACCATATTTGCCCGCAGCGGACGAGAAGTCGCTTTCCGCGACATGGGTGCAGGTGAAATGTTCGGTGATCTGTCCGCCATCGACGGGCGGCCGCGCTGCGCCAATGTGGTCACCCTGGAAGAAAGCACGGTGCTCACCATGGGCTCGCCGGCATTCCAGGACGTGCTGCGCGGCCACTCCCAGGTGGCCTTTACGGTTCTTTGCGGGCTCACCGCGCTGGTCAGGCACCTCTCCGATCGGGTGGTGGAATTCAGCACCCTGGGGGTTAACAACCGCATTCATGCGGAGTTGCTGCGGCTGGCGAGGAAGGTCCCCGGTGACGGCGGGCTGGCGGAGATCAGCCATCCCCCCACCCACGCCGACATCGCCAGCCGCGTGAGCACGCGCCGGGAAGCCGTGACCAAGGAGTTCAGCCGGCTCTCGGAAATGGGCCTTATCGAGCGCCGGGGGAAATCCCTGGTGGTGCGCGACATGGAACGCCTGGAGCGCATGATCGACGAGGTAAAGACCCCGTCAGACTGAATAAAACACCCACACTTCCAATAGCTTACAGCGGATGTCCCGGGAAGGTGTGAAATCACACACGCCCTTTGGCGAATGCCCTGCCAGACTTCGATCGTACCCCCAGCCCAAACGGAGCAGTATCATGGGACCAGAGCTGATTGAAGACCGCCATGTGGAGTTGGCAGCAAGCGCGGACCATGTAGGATCGGCATGGTTGATGGCCGTAGTAGCGGTAATGCTGCTGATGACGGTTGTCGCCCCCTTCCTGAGCCCGTGAGCGTCACCATCTGCCCTGCAGCCGCAGCCGCCGAAAACACAGCCACCAGGAGCGGTCCCGCAATGAAGCCCAGGGCAGCACACACGCAACAGATACTTCGTGACGACATCCGCTGGCTGGAGGAGCGAATCCAGCGGCTGGCGGGCGCCGGCAACACCAGGCTCGCCGGCTGTTATCAGAAGTTGCTGCGCCAGGGGCAACAAAGGCTTGCGTCCCGGGGCGACCGTGATGGCATCTGCCCGGGCTGCTGGCAGGACTATTTCTGCTGAAAGCGCGCCCTCAACGGCACTCGGTCATGATGCGGGCAAAGGGTCTGGCGCGGCGCCACCAAAACCCGAGCTGTGCGCGGCGCAATCGGAAATCCCGTGATTCGCCGGTGCGCAGGCTCACACTCTGCACACGGCCCGACTTCAGAGCATCCAGAAGCGGTGCCATCCAGCGTTCCTCGACGGCGGTCACGAAGCCTCTCCAGGCATCCACGTCGGCACAGCGAACCGCCGGGTAAGCCGCGCTCCAGACCAGCAGATGCCGGCCCGCCCGCTCGCTGCGCGCAAGCCATGAGCGCGCATCCGCGGGTAGGGGCTCGCTGGCGGCCTGTGCCAACTGCGCGAGCCCCGCCACCAGCGTGTGGTCGCTGCACACGCCCTGCCAACGCCCCACCGGCACCCGCGGCGTGCGTCCACCGCCCCACAACCACAAACTGTTGATGGCCGGCTCACCGCGGCGCTCGCGCTCCCGGTTGACGGGGCTTGCGTGGAGAATCATCTGAACATCGTTGATGCGCGCCCGCCAGCGGCTGGCACCCTCGCCCCGAGGCAGGTGCTCGCCTATGCCCGAGCCGCTCACCTCCCACAGGGGTTGGGTGGCCAGGCCCGGGGGGGGCGCTCCAGGCGGACATACCAGCGCTTCTCCGCCAGGGCCGTGATGCGCATATCCGCATCGTCCAGCTGCCCGTTCAATTCCGCCGCCAGCGCTTGCGCTTCGGCCATGGACACGCGCAAGCCCTCACCGGCCAGAAGCGCCAACTCCCCCATGTCGACCCTGAGGTGCACCGGGTCGGCGCGCAACCACCAAGCGCCCGTCGCCGCCGGCGCCGTCCACTCGCCGGGTAACCGCCGCCACCGGCCAGTCCGGGCCCTCCCTGGCGACCCCGAAGCAATCGAACAGCAGCCCGGCGAGTCCCTGCTGCCAACAATCCGATGCAGTGAATGTCGCGCGGGAGAAGAATCGCTCCAGGGCAGGCAACGAAAGCCCCTCGGTCAACAAGCGGGCCGTTTCCGCCTGGTCGGGGCCGTTCGCCATGGGGGGGCCGAGCAGGCCCGGCACCACCAGCGTCGCATGGCAGCCCCGGTGTTCGCTCATCGGCTGGTGCCGGCTACGCCAGATCTCCCGTGATCGCGTCGCGCACCGCATTCCGATCCGCCTTGACGGTCACTATGGACGCGCTGCTCTGGGCAATGGCGACATCCGGATCCTTGAGGCCGTGCCCCGTCAGCGTGCACACCACGGTGCTGCCCGCCGGGATCCTGCCGCTTTTCAAGTCCTTCAGAGCCCCGCCCACGGCCACCGCCGAGGCCGGCTCACAGAAAATGCCCTCCTGCTCCGCCAGCAGCTTCTGCGTCGCCAGTATCTCCTGGTCGCTGAACTCGTCGAACCATCCGCCGGACTCCGTGGACGCCGCCCAGGCGAGCTCCCAGGACTGAGGATTGCCGATACGGATGGCGGTGGCCACGGTCTCGGGCGCCGCCACCGGATGTCCGCGCAGAAAAGGCGCCGCGCCGGCAGCCTGGTAACCCACCATCACCGGGCGTGAGTCCGCCAGCGGCTCAGCCGTGTAGGGGCAGCTGCCGTCGCAGAAATTGCACGCCGCCGTGACGCAATTGCGTTCGCCGGGACAGCACTCGCTGTAACCGATCCAGTGGGCCGAGATGTTGCCGGCGTTACCTACCGGCAGGCAGTGAAAGTCCGGAGCACGCCCCAGAGCTTCAACGATCTCGAATGCGGCGGTTTTCTGTCCCTGCAGACGGTAGGGGTTGATGGAGTTGACGATGGTCACCGGCGCCTCCTCGGCCACTTCGCGCACCAGGCGCATGCCGTCGTCGAAGTTACCGTCGATCTTGATGATGGTGGCGCCATGCATCATGGCCTGGGCGAGCTTGCCGAGCGCAATCTTGCCATCGGGAATGAGCACGAACGCGCGCATGCCGGCGCGTGCGGCGTAGGCGGCGGCGGAAGCCGATGTGTTTCCGGTGGAGGCGCAGATGATGGCGCGGCTGCCTTCCTGCAATGCGTGACTGACCGCCATGGTCATGCCGCGATCCTTGAACGAGCCGGTGGGATTCAGGCCTTCGTACTTGACCCATATATCCGCGTCGATACCCGTTTGGCGGGGAATATTCTCCAGATGCAGCAACGGCGTATTGCCTTCGTAGAGATTGACGATGGGGGTGGATTCAGTCACCGGCAAACGATGCCGGTATCTGTCGAGCAACCCTCGGTAGGCGCCGGGTGCTGTGCTCATTGGTATCAGTCTCCGTCCAGTTGCTCGACGCGAATGCGCGCCACCTTACCACTGATGCTGTCCAGGGCCTCGATCTGCTCCAGGGCGATATTCATCTGACGTTCGCGCACCCGATGGCTGAGCATGATGAGCTGTGCCTGTGAAGCACCCTGGGGCGGCTCCGGCTGCACCAGCGCTTCGATACTGATGCCGGCATTGCCGAGTATGGTGGCCACCTCGGCGAGCACTCCCGGACGGTCTTCGGCCAGCATGCGCAGATAATAGGCGGTCTCGGCATCGTCGATGGAGAGCATCGGCAGGTTCGAGATTGCGTCCGGCTGAAAGGCCAGGTGCGGCACGCGATTTCCCGGATCGGTGGTCAGGGCGCGCACCACGTCCACGAGATCCGCCACCACCGCGGACGCGGTGGGCTCCGCCCCGGCACCGGCGCCGTAGTAAAGGGTCGACCCGACCGCATCGGCCTTTACCAGCACGGCATTCATGACGCCATTGACGTTGGCGATGAGGCAGCGTTCGGGGATCAAGGTCGGATGCACCCGCAGCTCGACCCCCTCTGCGGTGCGCCGGGCGATGGCCAAATGTTTTATGCGGTAACCGAGCTGCTCGGCGTGCTGCAGATCTTCCCGGGTCACCTTGGTGATGCCCTCGGTGTAGACGCTGTCGAATGCCAACGGTTTGCCGAATGCGATGGCGGCCAGGATGGCCAGCTTGTGGGCCGCATCGATACCCTCCACGTCGAAGCTCGGATCGGCCTCCGCATAGCCCAGACTCTGGGCCTCCGCCAGCACCTCGTCGAAGCCACGGCCCTTGTCGCGCATCTCGGAGAGTATGAAATTGCCGGTGCCGTTGATGATGCCGGCAATCCATTCGATGCGGTTGCCGGACAGGCCCTCGCGAATCGCCTTGATGATGGGAACGCCTCCCGCCACCGCCGCCTCGAATGCCACCATCACGCCCTGGCGACGAGCCGCGTCGAAGATCTCGTTGCCGTGCAGCGCGATGAGCGCCTTATTGGCGGTGACCACGTGCTTTCCCTGGTCGATAGCATGCAGGGTCAGTTCGCGGGCGACATCGGTTCCGCCGAGAAGCTCCACAACGATGCGCACTTCCCGGTCGTCCACCACTTCCATGGGTTGGTCGGTGAGCTTGATGCCCTCCAGGGAGCAGATCCGCGGCTTATCCAGATCCCGAACGCTGGCATGCACGACCTCGATTGCACGACCCGCACGGCGCGCGATTTCCTCGCGATTGCGGGCCAGAACGTTCACGGTGCCGCCGCCCACGGTGCCGAGCCCTAGCAGACCAATCTTGACTGGCTCCATCTGTGATCGTCCATTCCGGGGAGGTGAGGGGTACGCAAAACTGCCATGGAGATAGTGCCAGTCGAAAGGGCACGAAGCCATATCCAAAACAGGGGAATGTGCTTCTTGCAGGGCTATTCCGGCCGCTCCCGAACGCCGGCCCGGCGCTTCGTGGCGGGCAATTATGCTATGCTCGGGCGCATGATCAGGGGGCTGCCGCTTCTCTTCATATTGGTCTCCATGAGCGTCTGTTCGGCGGAATCGGTGCAGATCATTACCGCCGAAGATTGGGCCCGGCCGCGAACTGGCGAGTCGCTGGTGCGCATGCCGGCTCTGAAGCGCACCGTGCGTGACTATCTCGACCAAAAGAGAAAGAGCAGCCAGAAGGATCAAACCGGGCAGCGCATTACCATTCGTCACCCGCGCGGTGAAGAAGGCGTGTTGTGGGCGGAAGAATTGCGCGGTTGGCTGGTCGCACTGGGCATACCCTCCGCCGACATAACGGTGAGCCCGGAATCCAGCCGTATGGATGCCGTCGAGCTGGCAGTGGTTGACGCGGATGACTGACTAGCGATGAAAATCGAAGTCCGATTCGGATTCGTTGAATATGGCTAAGCATCGCTTTGCCGCCATCCAAATGGCGTCCGGGCCAATGCTCGCCGCCAATCTCGAAACCGCCGCGCGACTCATCGCCAAGGCGGCCAAGGGCGGTGCCGAGCTGGTGGTGCTGCCGGAAAGCTTTGCCCTCATCAGCGATGACAGCGCCGCGGTGCTGGCGGCACGCGAGACACCGGGCAGTGGCCCGATTCAGGAATTTCTGTACCGTCAGGCGCGCCAGCACCGGATATGGATTTGCGCCGGCGCGGTGCCGCTTGCCTGTGACCATGAAGACAAGATCTTTCCCGCCTATTTTCTCTATGACAAGAACGGCCGGCAGGTTGCGCGCTACGATCGCATTCACCTGTTCGACGTCACCGTGATCGGCACCACTACCGAGCGGTATCAAGAATCCAAGATCATGGAAGCCGGCGGCGACATTGTGGTCACGAACACGCCCTTCGGGCGCATCGGTCTCGCCGCCAGCTACGACCTGCGCTTTCCGGAGCTTTTTCGCGCCATGGTGGTAACCGGCGTGGACGTCATTCTGCTGCCCGCTGCGTTCACCGCGATTACCGGCAAAGCCCATTGGGAACCGCTGGTCCGGGCACGCGCCGTGGAAAACCTCTGCTACGTGGTCGCGGCTGCCCAGGGCGGCTACCATTCCACCGGCCGCGCCACCCACGGTGACAGCATGATCGTGGATCCCTGGGGTACGATCCTGGAGAGACTGCCCAAGGGCACCGGTGTCATCTCCAGCGAGATCGACAGCGAGCGCATCGAACGCATTCGCGCGAGCTTCCCCACCATCGATCACATTCGCCTGGGTTTCCACGCACTTTGAACTCCGCGCTGGAAATCGCCACCGCAGACCTGCTGAACCCTGGCGACCTGGGGGAAGCCGAACTACAGAAGATCCTCGGACAGCTCATGGATCGGCGCCTGGATCTTGCGGACATGTACTTTCAGGCGACGCGCTTCGAATCCTGGGCGCTGGAAGACGGCATCGTCAAAGAAGGCAGCTTCAACATCGACCAGGGTGTGGGCGTGAGAGCGGTCAGTGGTGAGAAGACCGGCTTCGCCTACTCCGATGAGATCGTGCTACCGGCGCTGACCCAGTCGGCACAGGCGGCGCGCGCCATCGCCAGTAGCAATAGTGATGGAAAAATACAGGCGTGGCGCACGGCCAAGAGCCGCGACTTGTACGCCAGCGTCGATCCGCTCGCGTCACTCACCGAGCAGCAACGTATTTCTCTGCTGGAGTCCGTGGATACCTTCGCCCGGGCGCAAGATCCGCGGGTAAAGGAAGTCAACGTGAGCTTGAGCGGTGAGTACACGCGGGTCTTGATGGTCGCCAGCGACGGGACCTTCTGCGCGGACGTGCGGCCCCTGGTGCGTCTCAACGTAAGCGTCATCGTGGAGCAGAACGGACGCCGTGAGCAGGCCGGTGCCGGTGGCGGCGGGCGATGCGACTACGGCTACTTTCAGGAGCAGGACAGAGCCTGCGGCTACGCCCGCGAAGCGGTGCGCCGGGCGCTGGTGAACTTGGAGTCCGGGGAGGCGCCCGCCGGCGCCATGCCGGTGGTGCTGGGACCCGGCTGGCCCGGCGTGCTGCTGCACGAGGCCATCGGCCATGGTCTGGAAGGCGATTTCAATCGCAAGGGAAGCTCGGCGTTCGCGGGACGCATGGGTGAAACGGTGGCCTCGAGCCTGTGCACGGTGGTGGACGACGGCACCCTGCCGGGTCGGCGCGGCTCGTTGAACGTGGATGACGAAGGCATCCCCACCCAGCGCACGGTACTCATAGAGAACGGCGTGTTGGCAGGCTATCTGCAGGACAAGCTGAATGCGCGCCTGATGGGCGTTGCGCCCACCGGCAACGGCCGGCGCGAGTCCTACGCCCACCTGCCCATGCCGCGCATGACCAACACCTACATGTTGCCGGGACCCCACGCGCCTGAGGAGATCATCGCCTCGGTGGAGCGGGGTTTGTACGCCGTCAACTTCGGTGGCGGGCAGGTGGACATCACGTCGGGAAAGTTCGTGTTCTCCGCATCCGAGGCCTATCTCATCGAGAAAGGAAAAGTCACCCGCCCGGTCAAGGGCGCCACCTTGATCGGCAACGGCCCGGATGTGCTCACCCGGGTGAGCATGGTGGGCGACGATTTGGCGCTGGACGAAGGCGTCGGCACCTGCGGCAAGGAAGGCCAGAGCGTACCGGTGGGCGTCGGCCAACCGACGCTGCTGGTGGACGAGCTTACCGTAGGTGGTACCGGCACGAATTAATTCGGGACATTAATTCGGGACAGATCTATTTATCGCTATGTGTGATAGCTAATACCTCACCGAACGGACAGTGTCCGAGATGGTCGAAACTCTCATCTTCCCGAGTGCGGACATTCGATGATCCAGCACTGAGCGGGTACTATCGACCCAACCTGGACACTCGGCGCAATGTCCGTTTAGAGATCGAAGACCCTGAAAGCAGCCGTTCCGCTTGAACGAGCAAGCTCAGCCGCGGCAGGCCGCGTAGCGGTGCTCCGTCGGCTGGAGCGTTTTGTTAGGCTCGATATGCAACGCTTTTCTGATACTTGGACTTATGGTCGCATAGTCGTTTTTTGAGCGACGGCACTTCTCATGAAAAGTCAGTGGGCGCGACCGGGAGGCTTTTGTCGGTTAGTCGGCGATATCCCTCACGACGCGAAACCCAGTGTTGTATTTTCTGTATGCGTTAAAAAGCCTATTGCGATGTGCCGAACGCAAGAACTTTGGGTCGTTTAGCCAAGATCCCCCACGAGTACCACGATAACTGCAATCACCCGTGTTCCTACTTGTTCCATCCGCCGGTGCACCAAAATAGTCATCGTTCCAACAATCCTCCAGCCATTCCCACACGTTCCCGATGGTGTCGTGCAAACCGAATTTATTAGGGAGAAAACTGCCGACGGGTGCCGTACGCGCACCAAAGCCGTCTTTGCATTTTTTGTTCCGCCACTTAAAGTCTGAACTGCCATCCACGCCGTTGCCGTATTTGCAGAGCATGCTTGCCGAGTTTCCAAAGAAATACCGGTCGGCTCCACCTGCCCGCGCAGCATATTCCCACTCAGCCTCACTGGGTAATCGGTATGTCTCCCCCGTCTTTCTCGACAACCATGCGACATAGGCTTTTGCGTCTTCCCAGCTCACGCATACCACTGGATCACGCTGAGTCTGTCGAAAACCCGGGTTGCGCCACGAAACTCCTTCTTCCCAACCAATCTTCGCCAAATATCGGCACGAAAAATCAATACTATATTCTGTAGCTACTACGAACATCGCAAATTCAAATTTTGTAACTTCGTACTTGCCGACAGCCAATGGCTGTGAAATAACAACCTCGTGAATCGGCCACTCGTCGTCCCCTCCTTCCGCGAACGGTGCTCCGATCCGAATTGACCCGGCGGGTATAACGACCATTTCGGGGCATACTTCGCAATCCTGAAAAATATACCCAGGCAATGGTAACTCGCTAGCCGCTGCCGAGATCATCACGGTGAGAAAAGTGATGGATAGATATTTCGAGTAAGCCAAAATACCCTCTAGGGCACCCCAACCAGTAAATGGATGCCAAGTTGCCGTGTTTTATCGTGGAAGATTTTCGCCTGTCACTCACCATAAGTGCGTGTTTTTCTTAATGCTAGTGTCAGAGTGTTGATAAAGCGAACATCCGAGGCAGTTGCCACTCGATGCTAGGTTGCGGAAACACGGCATCCCGCTGTCTATCCCCGGCGCATGATTTTTAGCACGAGTATTTGATTTTGATTCGTGCAGCCGTTCGGCTAGCAGGGCCGTTTAGGCCTCTCTTGACTCATTCCGATCCGCCTGCCTTCTTACACCATTTGGAATAATGGTGGTTTGTCCCGCATTTCGCATCGACACGTTTGAGAATTGCGACATCGCCCACATAGTTCCTGTAGGTTGCATAGTCCATTGGGGTGATGCCGTCGGAGTCTGGTACGTTAATGTCTGCGCCCTTGGCAATGAGAAATTCCAAAATGACCTCATGCTGCCCTAGGACGGCAAACATGACCGGCGTCCAGTGAGCAAAATCTGTTGCGTCGACATTCGCTCCTTTTGCCGCCAGCACCTGAACGACGTCCATATGGCCCGCATCGACTCCCCAGTGCAGCGGCGTTTTGTCCGAGAGATCCTTTTCATCGACGTCAACACCCGCAGCGATCAGGCGCTCCACCTCATCCGCGTTGCCGGCCCTGGCCGCATCATGGATCGCGCCTGCCTGCACCGGAGCGTGAACCATTGAGGCTGAAACAAAGAGCAGCGTAGCCGCGAGCGCCGAATTGCGCGTGATAGTTGACATAACCCACGCCCCCGTTCAATAGGCCAACCACACAAAGAGGGTTTGCAGTCATACTCGCATGGAGCATCACCTGTCAATTGCTCGGGAATGTCAACGACTTGGAGCCGAATGGCCGAAGGTGGCCGATTTCCGCCTCATGCACTGCAGCATCATGGTGTGCTGTAGTAAGGCAGCGCCGAACGGCGACAACCCACAACGGCCTTTCGAAGGATTTAACCTCGAACGTCTGCTTTCACAGGGACAGCGGACAAGCGTGCGAGAGCTAATGCATGACGATTTGTAGCTACTCGGGCAACCCCGCCTTGCGCAGCCCCTCCAGGTATCGGTCGAGATCCTGGGGCCGCTTGTAAAGCACTTGCTGTCTCTCGCTAGTGATGGAAAAGTCCGGCTTGAGAGCGAGGATTTCCTCTGCTTCCCAGTTGGCATCTTCCTCTCTCCCCAACTGGCCGAGAATCGCGGCGAGCAAGAGTCGCCCGCTACTGAAATTTGAATTCCGCTCCACCGCCTCCCGTACCAGTTCGAGCGCTTCCTCGTTCCTCCCCATGAAAAACAGGGCGCGGGCCTCGACCCAGAGATAGATGAATGAGACGTGCGGATTCAGGCGTTTCGCCTCGCGGACGGCATGCAGGGCGCTCTCATGCTCGCCAGCGTAGATGAGAATGTGGGCGAGTATCCCGTAACCATCCGCAAAGTTGGGGTCGACCTCGATCGATCGCCGGGAAGCGGCCACCGCTGCCTTGTGCCGTCGAAGGATCAAGTAGAGGTTGGCCCGAGTGAAGTGAATCTGCGGAATGCTGTCGTCGAGCGCGAGCGCAATCTCTGACGACTCGAGCCCCTTTTGAATCGATCCTTCAATGTCATCGGTCCAGGCGAACTCCACATCGTTGGAATAGGCGAGCCCCAAATTAGCGTATGCCCTGGCATAATCCGGGTCGAGTTCGATCGCCTGCTGATAGAGCTCTCGCGATATAGCGTTCTCTTCCGCCGTAAAACGATGGCGGTGCTCATTGCCACGCAATAAAAGGTCGTAAGCGTCGGCGTTGACGGTGCGCGTTCGACTTAGAATGCGCTCCTCGACCGGCGTGAGCTGAACCGCGAGAGCATCAACGATCGTGCGTGTGACTTCGTCCTGTAACACCAGCACGTCCGTGATATCCCGATCATAACGATTCGCCCACACGTGCATTCCGCTCTGCGTATCGATAAGCTGAGCATTGATACGCACCCGGTCGCCGAATCGACGCACACTGCCCTCGAGCACGTAGCGCACACCCAGCTCACGCCCTACTTCCTGCACGTTCACCGCTCTACCCTTGTAGGTGAACGACGAATTGCGGGCGATGACCATAAGGCCGGAGATGCGAGATAAATCCGTTGTCAAATCATCGGTTATGCCATCCGCGAAATACTCCTGCTCCGGATCATCACTCATGTTAGTGAAAGGCAGCACGGCGATGGAGGGTTTGTTGGGAACCGGAAACGCCATACGTTCCATTGACGATGGCTCGAACTCCGGTTTCCACGGTTGCCACCACGCCAGTGCGCCACCAACCAGGATGAGGAGCGCAATGGCGCTCGCAGTCCACAGACGCTTCGGCTTGCGGAAGTGCGCCTCCCCTGAAGCTGCAGGCTCGGGGAGCGGGACCTGCTCCCCAGCCTTCACACTCGCACTGTAGACCTGCACGGGCGCCCCAAAGCTCGTTACGTCCTGCTTCCCGAGATCGGAGTAGTGGAGGGGCAGGTATTGTGGCGCCGCCTCGTGAACAGCGCCGGTAATGCACACACCACCTGGCTCGGCCAGCTGTTCAACCCGCTGGGCAAGAACGACCCCCGCTCCGGTGACCGTATTGTCAGCAATTACTACTTCGCCGAGACTAATGCCGATGCGCAGCCGCGGCTGCAAGTCGTCTTCAAGTCGGGCGTTTGACTCAGTGTTCTCTATCTGGAACGCGAGCCCGGCCGCCACGGCGTCCGACGCCCGAGCGAACTCTGCCACCAGCGCATCCCCGCGTAGCTCATGCGTCACGCCGTTATAGGCTTCGATGGTTGACGAGAAACGGCGGAAGGCGTCTTGAATGCGGGCGTGGGCCAGAGTCTCGTTTTGCTGGACGAGCCTCGTCGAGCCGACCACATCAGCGTGGAGAATAACGGCGAGCTTTCGCGTCGGGTGCTCTGCCACGAGAAAGCCTTTCTCTTTGAGTTCGGGGCCAGTGCTTCGAGATACTATCGTGGGAGCGTGGGGGTAGCGAGCCAACGCCTGCAGCTGCATCAAGTCCGGACGTTCAAATGTCGGTTTCCATGTACGCCGAACGGCCGATTGTGGCCGATTTTTGACGACCGAGAAGCGTCTTTTCGGCCATTTGTGCGTCCGTTATGAGCGAGCCCATCTGACACTGTCTGGTAAGATCAGATGCCGACCATTACAGCTATGCCGCGCTGCGGCATAGCGATAAATAGATCTGTCCCGAATTAATCTGTCCCGAATTAATCCGCCCAATCCCGCACGTCGACGAAGTGTCCGGCGATGGCGCAGGCGGCGGCCATTTCCGGGCCCACCAGGTGGGTACGCGAGAGGTGTCCCTGACGACCCTCGAAGTTGCGATTGGACGTGGATGCGCAACGCTCTTCCGGCTCCAGGCGATCATCGTTCATGGCCAGGCACATGGAACAACCGGGCTCACGCCACTCGAAACCGGCCTCGATCAAGTCCTTGTCGATACCCTCCTCCTCGGCCTGGCGCTTCACCAATCCGGAGCCCGGGACAACCATGGCGAGCTTGATATTGTCGGCCAGCTTGTGACCGCGCACGACCCGTGCGGCGGCGCGCAGATCATCGATGCGGCCGTTGGTGCAGGAACCGATGAAGATCTTGTCCACCATGACATCGGTCATGGGCATATCCGCTTCCAGGCCCATGTACTGGAGGGCGCGCTCCATGCCCTCACGCCGAAAGGGATCGTTCTCGCCTTCGGGATTGGGTATGCGCTGGTCGATGCCGATAACCATTTCCGGCGACGTACCCCAGCTCACATGGGGCACCACGGTGGCGGCGTCGATCACTACCTCGTGGTCGAAGACGGCGTCAGGATCGCTGACGAGTTCCCGCCACGCCGTCACCGCTTTCTCCCACATTTCGCCCTTGGGCGCGAAGGGCCGGCCTTTGATGTATTCGATGGTCTTATCGTCCACGGCGATCATGCCGGCCCGGGCGCCGGCTTCCACGGACATATTGCACACCGTCATGCGCCCTTCCATGGACAACGCGGAGATGGTTTCACCCACATACTCCAAGGCGTAACCGGTGCCCCCGGCGATGCCGATCCTGCCGATGATGCTCAAGATCAGATCCTTGGCCGAAACCCCCGCAGCCAGCTTGCCGTTCACCACGACGCGCATATTTTTCGATTTCTTCTGCACCAGGCACTGGGTGGCGAGCACATGTTCTACCTCGCTGGTGCCGATGCCGTGAGCCAGGCAAGCGAAAGCGCCGTGAGTCGAGGTATGGGAATCACCGCACACCACCGTCATACCGGGCAGGGTCGCGCCCTGCTCGGGCCCGATCACGTGCACGATGCCCTGTCGGGGGTCGTCCATCTTGAATTGCACGATGCCGTGCTTGTCGCAGTTGGCGTCCAGAGTGTCCACCTGGAGCTTGGAAATGGGATCGACGATGCCGCGGCTGCGATCGGTGGTGGGCACATTGTGGTCGGAGACCGCGAGATTCGCATGGATGCGCCAGGGCTTGCGATCCGCCGCCGCCAGTCCGCTGAAGGCCTGGGCCGAGGTCACCTCGTGGAGCAGGTGGCGGTCGATGTAGAGAATCGAACTGCCATCGTCGTTTCTGCGAACCTCGTGGGCGCTCCAGAGCTTGTCGTAAAGGGTCTTGCCGGTCATCGTTGTCTTGCGTTCCGCCGTCTTTCACACACATTGCCAAGCGGCCTATTGTAACGGAAGCCGCACCTCTTCGGGTGCCGGCGTCGACGCCGGGATCGGCAAGAAGCGCCACACCACCGCCAGCGCCACGGCGCTGGCGACGGCCGCCCCCAGCCAGGTCGCGGTAGCGCCGAGACCACCCCAGGCGTATCCCGCCAGCAATGCGCCGGCAGCCCCGCCGGCGCCAAAACTCACGCTGCTGTAGATGGCCTGGCCGCGACCCTGGTGGCCGTGGACGAACTGGCGATGCACCAACTGGATGGCGACGCCGTGATAGAGGCCGAAGCTCGCGGCGTGCAGCAGCTGAGCAAACACCATGGCGGCGGCGGAGTCCGCCAGAAAGGCGACCATGATCCAGCGCACCACCGTCAGACCGAATGCCAGCAGGAACAAAGTGCGCAGGCCGAAGCGCGCCACCAGCCGGTGCATGACCATGAATACCACGACTTCCGCAACAACACCCAGCGCCCACAACGCGCCGATAGCGGCGGGCGAATAGCCGTGCTCTTCCAGGTAGATGGAGTAGAAAACGTAGTAGGGCCCGTGACTCGCCTGCATGAGCAGGCAGGCACCCAGCAAGGCGATAACCGGTGGTTTTCCCAGCACCGTGAGCAACGAGCCCTGGTCATCCCGCGGCCGCACCGGCTCTCGCTCGCCCACCAGCAGACTGCAGAATGCGACGCAAACCAGCAGCAATAAGACGACTACCGGTACGCTTCGCGCACCGAAGCCATCGATGACCACACCGAGACCCGTTACCGCGACCACGAAGCCCACCGAGCCCCACAGCCGGATGCGCGTGTAGTGCTCGGTGCGGCTGCCGAGATGACTCAGTGTCACGGCCTCGAACTGGGGCAGCGCCGCGCTCCAGAAAAAGCTGTAGAGAACCATCAGCACCGCTATCCACCAGAAGCTGGTCGACGCTGACACGGCGCCGAAGACGACCGCGGCGGTAAAAACGCCCAAGCGCACCAGCCCCATACGCCGAGCGCGCCGATCCGCCGCCCAGCCCCACACATTGGGCGCGACGATCTTGGTAACCATGAGCAGCGCCACCAGCGTGCCGATCTGCTCGGGGCCGAATCCCAGAGACTCCAGATAAAGCGGCCAGAACGGCACCAGAGCGCCGGTCACTGCGAATAGCAAAAAATAGAAGGCGGAGAGAGTCCCGTAGGGCGATGCCATGGAGCGCGGCTATTCGTGGTCCTCTGTTGCCGCCGGCACCACGGGAGTCGGGGAGCGCACGTCCAGATTCTGGCCCCGATGTCGAAGTAAATGATCCATGAGAACGATGGCCAGCATGGCCTCCGCGATGGGAGTGGCGCGAATGCCGACACAGGGATCATGACGGCCGTGGGTAACCACTTCCACGGGATTACCGGCCACATCGATGCTGCGTCCCGCCAGTCGCAGGCTGGAGGTGGGCTTCAAGGCGATGGAGGCGAGGATGTCTTGACCGGACGAGATCCCGCCAAGGGTTCCACCGGCATGATTGCTCAAGAATCCCGCCGGTGTGATTTCGTCGCGATGCTGGGTGCCCTTCTGCTCCACGGCGGCGAAGCCGTCGCCGATCTCGACGCCCTTGACGGCGTTGATACTCATCAAGGCGGCGGCAATGTCCGCGTCCAGACGATGGAAGATCGGCTCGCCAAGCCCGGGCGGAACCCCGGTGGCCGTGACGTTGATGCGCGCGCCGATGGAATCGCCCTGTTTGCGCAGCGCATCCATATAAGCTTCCATCTCGGCAACCTTCGACGCGTCGGGACAAAAAAACGGATTGCGTTCGACCTCGTCCCAGTCGAATGCCTGACACTTGATGGGACCGAGCTGGGCGAGATAACCACGTACGAGTATGCCTTCGCGTTCGCGAAGATACTTTTTCGCGATGCCCCCCGCCGCCACCCGGGCCGAGGTCTCACGGGCGGACGATCGCCCACCGCCGCGGTAATCACGCAATCCATACTTCTGCTGATAGGTGTAATCCGCATGGGACGGCCGGAACAGATCCTTGATCTTGCTGTAGTCCTTGGGGCGCTGGTCGACGTTCTCGATGTAGAGGCAGATGGGCGTGCCGGTGGTCCGGCCCTCGAAGACTCCGGATACGATTTTCACCCGGTCGGTTTCCCGCCGCTGTGTCGTGTGGCGGGTCTTACCCGGCCGCCGGCGCTCCATATCCGGTTGCAGGTCGCTTTCGCTCAGCTCCATTCCGGGGGGACAGCCGTCCACCACACAGCCGATGGCAGGGCCATGACTCTCACCGAAGGAGGTCACCGTGAACAGCTTGCCAATCGTGTTTCCGGCCATGAATGGGGATTGTAGCGGATTCAGACCTTCTGGCGTCGCAGGTCGTCCGCGGTCAGTAGAAATACATTGTCGCCACCCCGGGCGAACTCCAGCCACACGAATGGCAAGCGCGGATAGCGCGCCGTGAGTGCCCCGCGGCTGGCGCCCACCTCGACGATGAGCGCACCATCCTCGCTCAGATGCTCGCCGGCGTGGGCCAGCAGGCCGGCGACCACATCGAGACCATCCGGCCCGCCGGCCAGTCCCAGGGCCGGCTCGTGGCGGTACTCCTGCGCCAAGCAGTCCATATCATGGGCATCCACGTAAGGGGGATTGCTGAGTATCAGATCATAGGGTCCGCTGACGGACCCCAGGCCGTCGGACTCGAACACCTGCACGCGATCCCCGACGCCGTGCTCTTGCACATTGATGCGCGCGACCTCCCGGGCATCGGCAGAGATATCGACGGCGTCCACCCTCAAGCGCGGCAGGTGAACGGCGCAGGCGATGGCAATGCAGCCGCTGCCGGTGCCCACGTCGAGCACGCGTGCCATGGCGGGGCCGTCCAACCACGGTTGAAATCCGCCCTCGATGAGTTCCGCCATGGGCGATCGGGGCACCAGCACGCGATTGTCTACACGGAAATCCAGCCCCGCGAACCAGGCGTGTCCGGTGAGGTAAGCCGCCGGCACCCGTTGGGTGATGCGCCGCCGGAAAAGGCTCAGAATCTGTTCCTTCTCCTCGGCGGTGAGGCGCGAGAGGAGTAACTCTTGCGGAACATCGGGTTCCAGGCTGACGGCGTGAAGCACCAGGCCCATGGCCTCGTCCACGGGATTGTCCGTTCCGTGTCCGTAGAAAAGCTCCGCCTCGGCGAAGCGGCTGGCGCCCCAACGGATGAAGTCGCGAATGCTGTGGAGATCCCTGGCAGCGGACGCGGCCAGTGCTTCGAAGGCACGTTCGGCGTCGGGCAGTTACCCTCCCCCCATAGTCGCCGTTTTTCTCTGGATCTCGTCCGCCAGCGTCTCGTAGCCGGGTATCTTGCTGACGTCCACGTGATCGATCTGCCTCGGCTCCAGGAACTGCTGAGCGTAGCGCAAGTATACTTTCTTGCGAACAAACACATCGAAGAGATCCGGATCGATGTGGTTGTTAACTTTCATTCGGCCCAGCACCTGCAGAGCCTCGGAAATCGGCATCGCCGGCTTGTACGGCCGATCGTCTGCAGTCAGCGCCTCGAAAATATCCGCGATACCCATGACCCGCGCCTGCACCGACATCTCGTCACGCTTCAGCCCGCGCGGATAACCCGTGCCATCCATTTTCTCATGATGACCGCAAGCGTACTCGGGCACGCGCCGTAGATTTTTCGGGTACGGCAACGATTCGAGCATCTTGATCGTGGCGACGATGTGGTGATTGATGATCTCCCGCTCCTCAGGCGTCAGCGTACCTTTCTTGATATTCAGATTGTAGATCTCATCGTCCGTCAGGAAGTTCACTTCCTCGCCGCTGCTGTTAACCCATCTGTAGGTGCCGATGCGCTCGACGCGTTTCTGATCTTCCTCGGCCATGGATTCGGTGCCGATATTGCAGACGTTCAGGAATTCGCGATCCCGCTCGAGCTGCTCGAGCTCCGCCGCCAATGCCTTATCCAGTTTCTTATCATTGACCCTCTTGCCCCGCTCCCTGGCTTCGAGCTTGTGTTTGAGGACGCGAAGCTCGGCGTCGCGCTTCAGAACTTCGAAGCGAGCATTGACCGTGTGGATGCGATCGGTAATCGTCTCGAGCTTGGTGGACTTGTCCACCACGTGCTCCGGGGTCGTCACCTTCCCACAGTCGTGCAACCAGCCGGCGATCTTGAGCTCGTAGCGATCGTCCTCGGTCATCCCGAAGTCCTTGAGAGGACCGTACTGGGTTTGCGCCGCCGCGTCGGCGAGCATGAGCGTGAGCTCGGGAACTCGCCGGCAATGACCGCCGGTGTACGGTGACTTGTCATCGATGGCCGCCGCCATCAGCTCGATGAAAGACTCGAACAGCGTTCGGTGTTCCTTGATGAGCCGTTCTTTCGTCAACACCGTGGCAGCCTGTGAAGCCAGGGACATCACCAGCTCCTGATCCGCCACGCTGAACGACACCAGCCCGCCGCCTCCCCGGCTCACCGCGTTGATGAGCTGCAGCACACCGATGACCTCGTCCTCGTGGTTGCGCAGCGGCACGGTGAGAAAGGACTTGGATCGGTAGCCGGTCGTCTCGTCGAAGGCACGGGTGCCGGAAAAATCAAAATCGGGAGCATTGTAAGCGTCGCGGATGTTGACCGTTTCGCCCGTGACCGCGGCCTTGGCGGCCACCATCTTGTGATTCGGATCGCCGTTCTCGTCGTAGAGAGGAACGTTGGGAAGGTCGATGGGGATGCCGCTGGTGCCACCCATGTGGATGCCCAGGGTGTCCGTGTGCATGATCTCGAATTTGAGCTCGTTGTCCTCGGTGCGGGAATAGAAGGTCCCGCCGTCGGCGTTGGTGAGCCGTTTCGCGCTCTGGACGATGAGCTCCAACAGGCAGCGTTCATCCTTCTCTGCCGAGAGGGCAATCCCCACGGCGGAAAGGGCTCTGATGGACTCGAAAGCTGTGGTGTCTGCGTTGGGCATAGCCGATTGCCGAGGTACCGTTCTGGTGGTCTCAGGCTCCGGTTCTTGTCTAGCGTGGAGCCAGTTTAACAGCCACTAATTCCCAGCCATAGTGACCGGGTTCACACAGTTTCCACAATGGTGGGCGATCCAGGTGCCCAATCCGTGTCACGGTCGGCAAATTCGACCTTTACTCCAGAAGTCTGATTCCTCAGCCGCCGGAATCTTCGCCACTGGCCCCACCGGAATCGCCACAACGGCTCCCGGAGACAGGGCTATTTCTTCGTGGATCCCCGCTTCGCCTTCCTGGCGGTGCCACTGCCCTTTGCGGGCGCCTTGGCCGCCTTCTTGCGCTTGCTCGGGGTGCTCTTGCCGGGGTTTTCCCCGCCGGCCAGCGCCAGGAACATTTCGTTCAAACGCCTGACGAATCCTGCCGGATCCGGTAGCCGCCCGCCTTCGCTGAGAAGTGCCTGGTCAAAGAGAATATTAGCCCAGTCCTCCCGACGCTGCTCATCGGTCTCGCCGGCGAAGCGCGCGACCAGGACGTGCTCGGGGTTGATTTCCATGATCGGCTTGCCCCCAGGCACATCCTGACCGGCCGCCTTCAACAGGCGTTCCAGGTGCCCACCCAGATCGTGGTCGTCGGCCACCAGGCAGGCAGGCGACGTGGTCAGCCGGCTGGTGGCGCGAACGGACTTGACGCGGCCCTCGAGGGCGGCTTCGAAGGCCTTGAGGAGCTCGTCGTGATCCCGCGTCTCACCGGCCTCTTTCTCTTCGTCGCTGCCGGCAACAGCCGCATCCAGCTCGCCCTTGGTCACCGACTGCAGCCGCTTGTCCTGATAGTCCTGGAGATGGTTCACCATCCATTCGTCGATCTCGTCGCTGAACAGCAATACCTCGATGCCCTTTTCGCGGAATATCTCCAGATGCGGGCTACTCACGGCGGTGCCATGGTTGTCTGCCGTGATGTAGTAGATCAACTCCTGATCTTTTTTCATGCGGCCCACGTAGTCGGCAAGAGAAACGGTGTGCTCCTCGCTATCGGTGTGGGTGCTGGCGAAACGCAGCAGCTCGGCGATGGTGTCTTTGTTCTTCGGATCATCGATGAGGCCTTCCTTGAACACCTTGCCGAATTCGCTCCAGAAGGTCGCGAACTTCTCCTTGTCATCCGTGGCCAGCTTGCCAAGCAGATCGAGCACCTTCTTCACCGAGCCCGAGCGCATGGTGTCGATTTGGCGATTCTGCTGAAGCATCTCCCGGGACACGTTCAACGGCAGATCGGCGGAGTCGATGACGCCGCGCACGAAGCGCAGGTAAGGAGGCATCAGCTGCTCGGCATCGTCCATGATGAATACGCGGCGCACATAAAGGTTGACGCCCCGGCGCACATTGCGATCCCAGAGATCGAAGGGCGCATGCCTGGGTATGTAGAGCAGCGATATATACTCGAGATTCCCCTCGACCCGGCTGTGCACGTGCGTAAGAGGATCGTCGAAATCGTGGGCGATATGCTTGTAGAACTCGTTGTACTCGTCGTCGGTAATTTCCTGCTTGGCACGCGTCCAGATGGCGGTGGCCGCATTGACGGTTTCTTCGCCTTTCTCGTCTTCCCCCTGCTTGACCATCTTGACGGGAAAGGAGATGTGATCCGAGTAACGGTGGACTATCGCCCGCAGGCGCGAGCCATCGAGAAAAGCGTCCTGGTCCTCGCCGTCGCGCAAGTGCAATACCACCCGGGTGCCGCGCTTCGCCACCTCCACGGTCTCCACCGTAAAGTCGCCCTCGCCGCCGGATTCCCAACGCACGCCTTCATCCCTGGCGAGGCCCGCCCTGGCGCGACGTGACGGTGATGCGATCGGCGACCATGAAGCTGGCGTAAAAGCCGACGCCGAACTGACCGATGAGCTCGGAGTCCTTAGCCTGGTCGCCCGTCAGAGCCTCGAAAAACTCGTGGGTGCCGGACTTCGCAATGGTTCCGAGATTCTCGATGATGTCTTCGCGGCTCATGCCGATGCCGTTATCGCGAACCGTGATGGTGCGCGCTTTCTCGTCGAAGTCCACGTGGATGGCCAGCTCGCCGTCGCCTTCGTAGAGGGACTCGTCGGAAAGCGCTTCGAAGCGCAGCTTGTCACAGGCATCCGAGGAGTTGGAAATGAGCTCGCGCAGGAACACGTCCTTGTGGCTGTACAGGGAGTGGATCATGAGATCCAGTAACTGCCGTGCCTCGGTCTCGAAGCTGCGGGTTTCTTTGGCGGTCGCTACGGTCATGGCCTGATAGTGCTCCTGGGAGATGCTATGGCGGGGCCGAAATGGGCAATCAGGCAGAAGTATGCGGGCGTTTTCCGCCATTTCAAGGCGCGCCGGCGAGCCGCTGCCGGGCGGCTATGCGCGATGCTTGGGGTTTGGTTACACTGCCACCGATGACGCGCGCCCCCGATTCCTCCCACACCCCGGTCATCCAGCAGTACCTGCGTATCAAGGCAGAGCATGCCCACATGCTGCTCTTCTACCGCATGGGGGATTTCTACGAGTTGTTTTTCGACGACGCCCGCAAGGCGTCGCAGCTGCTGGACATCGCCCTGACCTCCCGTGGCCAGGCCAACGGCGCGCCCATACCCATGGCCGGTGTGCCGGCCCACGCGGTGGAGCCGTACCTGGCCAAGTTGCTGCGCGCAGGCCTGTCCGCCGCCATCTGTGAGCAGATCGGCGATCCGGCCACCAGCCGCGGACCGGTGGAGCGCCAGGTCACGCGCATCGTCACGCCGGGCACCGTTACCGACGATGCCCTTCTGGATGAGCGCCGGGAAACGCTTGTTTGCGCGGTCTATCAACAGGGCGAAGATTTCGGTATTGCGCGCCTGGAGCTTGCCAGCGGGCGCTTCGTCTGCATGGAGCTCACGGGACGCTCGGCCCTGGCGGCGGAGCTGGAGCGCATCGAACCCGCCGAGGTGCTGGTCAGCGAGGACGCCCTCGACATGGCCGAGCTGCGCGAGCACGCCAGCGTACAGAAACTGCCGGCCTGGCACTTCGAGCGAACCACGGCGGTGGAGCTGCTGACGGCGCAATTCGGCACCCGGGACCTGGCCGGCTTCGGTTGCGAATCGGCCCACCGGGCCGTGGCCGCCGCCGGCTGCCTGCTGCAGTACGTCAAAGACACCCAGCGCGGGGCGCTCCCCCATATACAGGGACTGCGCCTGGAGCGGCGCGAGGACGGCATCGTGCTGGATGCCGTGTCGCGGCGTAATCTGGAGCTGACCACCAGCCTCTCCGGAGAACGGGGCCACACCCTCGCCGATCTGCTGGACCGCACCGCCACCCCCATGGGCAGCCGCTGCCTGCGCCGATGGCTGGGCCGCCCGTTGCGGGATCATACGAGGCTGCGACACCGGCATCAGTGCATCGGCGCCCTGCTGGCCGCCGGCGCCCCCGGGCGCCTTCACCAGCAAATGCGCGACATCGGCGATCTCGAGCGCATTCTCTCCCGGGTGGGCTTGCGCTCCGCGCGGCCGAGAGATTTGTCCCAGTTGGGTGCGGCGCTGACCAGGCTCCCGGATCTGCACGCAACCCTGGCCAACCTGGACAACCCGCTGCTCTCGGAGTTACTGCTTGCCATCGGCCAGTATCCCGAGACCAGCACCTGGTTGCGCCAGGCCATCGTCGAGAGCCCACCCCTGTGGTTGCGCGACGGCGGCGTCATTGCCCCCGGCTACGATGAGGAGTTGGACGAGTTGCGGCGCTTGTCCCGGGACGCCGACGAATTTTTACACCAGCTGGAATCCCGGGAACGCCAACGCACCGGCGTGGCGACGCTCAAGGTCGGATACAACCGCGTGCACGGCTACTACATAGAGCTCGGGCGCAAGCACGCGGACAAGGTGCCGACAGAGTACCGGCGCCGACAGACGCTCAAGAGCACGGAACGCTATATCACCCAGGAGCTCAAAGCCTTCGAGGACAAGGTGCTGAGCGCTAAGGACAGGGCGCTGGCCCGGGAGCAGCATCTCTACGACGAGATGCTCACGCGCCTGGTGGGGCAGCTACCGGAGTTGCAGACTTGCGCGGCAAGCCTCGCGCGGCTCGATGTGCTGAGCACACTGGCCGAGCGCGCTGAAACCCTGGATTACCGGCAGCCGGAACTTAACGACAGGCCGGGCATCGTCATTACCGCCGGCCGTCATCCGGTGGTCGAGGGGGCCCTGGATGAGCCTTTCGTCGCCAACGACCTGAGCTTGACGGAGGAATGCCCCATGCTGGTGATCACCGGCCCCAACATGGGCGGAAAATCCACGCTCATGCGGCAAACGGCGCTCATCGTATTGCTCGCCCACATGGGCAGCTACGTGCCCGCGGAACGTGCCGTTATCGGACCCGTGGATCGGGTGTTCACGCGCATCGGTGCCGCCGACGATCTCGCCGGCGGCCGTTCCACCTTCATGGTGGAGATGGTGGAGACAGCCAACATACTCAACAACGCCACACCCCGGAGCCTGGTGCTGATGGATGAGATCGGGCGTGGCACCAGCACCTACGACGGCCTGTCCCTGGCCTGGGCGGCGGCTTCGCACCTGGCAGGCACTATCCGCGCATTCACCTTGTTCGCCACCCACTACTTCGAGCTTACGGCCCTGCCGGAACAATTCGAAGGCGTCGCCAATGTGCACCTGGACGCCCTGGAGCATGGCAACAATATCGTCTTCATGCACCGGGTGCGCCCGGGACCGGCGAATCGCAGCTACGGACTGCAGGTGGCGGCGCTGGCCGGTGTGCCATTGACGGTGATAGAGGATGCACGCGTCTTACTCGCGTCCCTGGAAGCCGAGTCGAACACACGATCTGCGACCAGCGACAATCGCCAGATGCCGCTCTTCGAAGGCGCTCCGCGGGAGGATCCACCGCCCGACAGGCTGCGCGAGCTGGTCGATAGTGTCGACCCGGATACCATGTCGCCGCGAGAAGCGCTGGAAACGCTCTACAAGCTGAAAGCGTTGCTGGAGTAAGCCGCGCTCAGCCCAACCTACGGGATTCTAAGCCGTTCCAATGCCGTTCGGATGTGCGCCGGGATGGGACTCGGCTTGTTGGTCGCGCGAGCTACGAACACGTGCACGAAGTAACCATCCGCGCATGCTCGGTTGTCGCCGCCGGCGAATATCCCCACCTCGTAGCGCACGCTGGAATTTCCCAGGTGCGCGACACGCAGGCCGGCCTGGACCGCCTGGGGGAAGGCCAACGGCGCCCGAAAGCGGCAACCGCTCTCTACTGCCAGGCCGATGACATCGGCGCTGGCAAATTCGAAGCCTCCTTCTACAACGAGATACTCGGCGATGACCGTGTCGAAAAAGCTGTAGTAGAGAACGTTGTTGACGTGACCATAGACGTCGTTGTCCATCCATCGCGTGGTGATGGTGGACAGATGAGGGTAGTCGTCGCGGGTGGAGGCGGTATCGTTTTTTTTCATTTTTTGGTGACCAATTCAGCCCGCAGCAGGTGCTTCTGAATTTTACCCACGGACGTGCGCGGCAGCACCCGGCGAAATTCGACTCGCTCCGGCACCCGAAAGCTCGCCAGGCGCTCCCGGCACCAAGCGATGATCGCGTCGCCGGCAAGAGTTTCTCCCTCGACCAGCACCACTACGGCGACGATGGATTCGTCGCGAATCGGGTCCGGCACGCCGATCACGGCGCAATCGAAAACCCGTGGGTGAGTCAGGATGACCGCCTCCACCTCACTGGCGGCGACGTTCTCGCCGGCGCGCTTTATCATGTCTTTGGCGCGATCGACAAAATAGAAGTAGCCGTCGTCATCCTGACGCGCGTTGTCGCCACTCCACAGCCAACCATTGCGTATGGTGTCCGCCGTAGCCTCCGGGTTCTTGAAATATCCCTTCATGAGCGTGCGGCCCGGCTCCCCGGCGACGACGATCTGGCCGACTTCGCCGCGCGCCACCGGGCTGCCCTGCTCATCCACCAACCGAACCCTGTAGCCCATGGTCGGCAACCCCATGCTCATATTATCGCGACGAAAATGGATCGGATTCATCAGCGGCGGACCCATGGTCTCGGTCATTCCCCCACAATTGCAACAGCGGCGCATCGAAACGCTCCTGCCACTGGTCCAGTTGGTCTTGCGTCAAACACTGTGCAAACAGCACGGCACGCAACGCATTCTCGGCAAGCTCCTGGCGACGCGGCTGTGCCAACAGCATGCGCATGGGCGCCGAGAACAGGCTCGCAACGGTGCACCCGTGCCGAATGGCCTGATGGAAAAAGCGGCTGGCGCTGAATCGTGATGACACCACCATGCTGGCTCCCGTCACCAACGTGCTCATGGTGGAGTAATATTGGGCGTTGCCGTGAAAAAGCGGCATCACCACCAGGTGACGGTCTTCGGGAGTGAGGCACAGAGCCTTGGCCACGGTTTCGCCGGCATAGATATAGTTGGCATTGGTGACGAGCACGCCCTTGGGCCGTGACGTGGTTCCGGAGGTATAGAGAATCCCGACTTCGCCAAGCGCGTGGCACCGGGTGTCCGGTCGCCGGTCGGATTGGGCGGCCACGAGATCGTCGAACAGCAGCGCGTCGCGGTCGCCGCTTGCACCGCAGACCACGATGGTCTCCACCCGGGCGCAGCGCCCTTGCACTTCCCGCACCACCTCCAGATACGCCGGTTGCGTGAAAACAAATCGGCATTCGGAATGCTCGATCAAGTACTCCAGCTCAGCAACCGTCGCCGCCACGTTGGTGGGCATGATGATGGCGTCGATCTTGGCCGCAGCAAACCACAGCAGCAGGAATTCCAAACAGTTAGCGAGATGCAGATTGACTTTGTCACCACTGGTGACACCCAGCGACAGCAGCATATGTGCCGTTCGATTCACGCATCTGTCGAAGTCAGAGTAGGAATGGCTGGTGATGCCGCCATCGATGTCGTCGAAGAGAACGAACACCCTGTCCGAATCCGTGTCGGCGCGGTACTCCAGAATCTCCCGCAAGGTGCGATTTCCCACGGCATCCACCATATTCAAGCTCCGAGTGAACTCCCACCAGGAAAGCACGGCATCATGCCCAAATTTCCAGACCCAGGCGGGGATCCCATACGTTTACTAGATAATACGGATACGGTGCAAGCCACCCCGCGGCATTCGGGGTTGAATTTAGCGCCTTGCCGGTTAGTCTGAGCCGGTATGGGCGGGATAGAGAGACCGAGCGACGAGACCTTGATGTTGCAGTATCGAGATGGCGACGCGACTGCCTTCGACCTTCTTTACGCACGCCACAAGGGTGCGCTGTTTCGTTATTGTCTTCGCAACTGCCGAGGCCGCAGCACCGCCGAGGAGACATTCCAAGACGTGTGGATGCGCGTCATCGGTGCGCGCCAGCGCTACCAGCGGCGGGCGAAGTTCACGACCTGGTTGTACCGCATCGCCCACAATCGCATCATCGATGGCTACCGCTCGGACAAATCCGGCAAGTTTCAGTCGTTGGACGACGACGACGAGGTTGAGGCCCCGCCGGTGGCGAACCGGAGCGACGAGCCCGACCGTCGCCTGGCCTCGGGCCGGCAGGCGAGGCGACTACGCACGCTGCTGGCCGAGCTTCCAGCGGAGCAGCGCGACGTCTTCCTGCTCCACGAGGAGGCCGGCCTGGGGCTGGAGGCCATCGCAGAAGTGTCGGGGGTTGGCCGCGAAACGGCCAAAAGTCGACTCCGCTACGCCCTGTCAAAGCTACGCGCGGCGTTAAAGGACACGCAATGAACCCGGAAGAGCGCGACGAAGAATTACTGCGAGAATTCCTCCAGGGCGATTCCCCGTTGTCGCGCCTTTATCGGCGCGACGCTCGGGAGGAGCCCAGCGCGCAGTTGGACGCGAGCGTGCGCGCCGCCGCCAGGCACAAGCTGAGGCCAAAGGGCCGCGTCGCCCACGGTCCGTTCGCGCGCCACTGGGCGGTACCGGCTTCTCTCGCCGCGGTGCTCGTGCTGTCGGTGAGCGTCGTGTTGCTGACCCCGGACCTGACCCGCCAACCCGACGGCGAATACGACGACCTCGCCGACAGGCCGCTGGTACCGAAACCCGCCATGGACCGTGAGCAGGATGCCGCCGCCCAAGACAGGTCCACCGCAGGGCGAGCCTCAGGCTTGGCGCCGCTGCAATCGCCGGCAAAGCGACAAGGTACCCGGGAGCCTGTGGAGAAATCCGGCGAACAGCGCGAAAGACAAACGCTGGGGCGCGAGAACGTCCCCGCCGGCGAGCAACAGTCCCCACCGGCGCCTGCCACCGGCGCCGGCGTTGCCGAAGAGGTCGCCGCCCCGTCGGCATCCAGGTCGCTGGTCGAGCCGCCCCCCGAACCCTTTCGGATGCCGGCCGACAGCCTGCAGGCGGATCCGGCGGCATGGCTGCGCTTGATGGAATCATTGCTGAAAGATCAGAAAGCCCAGGCGGCAAAAAACAATCTGCGGGCATTTCGTGCGAGATATCCGGACTTTCCACTGCCGGCGACGCTCATGCCCCTGGCCGCGTCCCTGGATGCCGAACGTCCATGAAAGCCCATTATGGCAAGCCCATTGGTCCCGCCGCGGGACTCGTAAGCGCCGACAAACACCAGTATTATATGCCGCTCGCTGCCCCCCGGCTGACCAGGAAAAGTCGCAAATGACATTCATCGTTCTCGAAAGCTGCATCAAATGCAAGTACACGGACTGTGTTGAAGTGTGTCCGGTGGACTGCTTTCACGAAGGACCCAACTACCTGGTCATCGACCCCGAGGAGTGCATCGACTGCACCCTGTGCGAACCCGAATGCCCGGTGGACGCCATCGTCTCGGAAGACGACTTGCGCGAAGATCAGCAGCACTTCCTGGAGCTCAACACGGAGCTGTCCAAAGTGTGGCCGGTTCTGACGGAGAAGATCGATGCGCCGCCGGACGCGGCCGAGTGGGACGAGGTTCCCGACAAGCTCCAGTATCTGGAGCGCTAACTTCCGGTTTCCGATCCCTTCCAGAGGCCGCGCATGGCGGCTATACCCTGGCCGCCGTGAGCCCAAGCAGATTCGCGCTGCCCGCGCCCCATCCCCCCGAGAGCAAATACCGGCAGGTTGACCTGGTCCACCAACGCCTGGAATTGCTGCCACCCCAGGGGGGTCGCCTGCGGGTGGGAGCGGGTCGCGGCCACCGGGGAAAGCACGGCGAAATCCGCCTCGATGGCCACCGCCCGGGCAAGCTCGCGCCCATCGTGGCAGGAAGCGCCCAACCAGACCCCCGCAGGGACCGGCCGCGACGTCGCCGCCATCAGCCGTGCGCTGTCCAGGTGAACGCCGTCGGCGCCGCTGGCATCCAGCAACGCCGGGTCGGCGTTGATGAGCAGGCGCGCACCGCGCGCGTGACAGATGTCGGCAACCTGCCGGCACAGAGACACGAGCTCGGCGGTCGGTAACTCCTTGGCCCGCAAGCTGACCAGCTCGGCGCCGGCATCGACGCTGGCCGAGAGCGCCGCCAGAAAGGCACGCCTGTCCCTGCCGGGCGGCGGTGTGACCAGATAGCAGTCCGGCAGGTGCAGCGCTTTCACCACCGGCACGTCCGCCGCCGGCATCGATAATCCGGACAGCGCATCCACGCCCAGCCAGCGTAACGCCTGGCCCTCTCGGCCGTGGACCCGGCCCTGCCAGGCCGTCACCCGCCACACATCCAGAAGAACACCGCGATCCGGGTAATCGTGCCGCACACGAATAAGCGGTCTGGCAGACTCCAGATCGATGCCCAGCTCCTCGTCGAGCTCCCGGGCCAGGCCCGAGCGAGGATCTTCGCCGGGCTCCAGCTTGCCGCCGGGAAATTCCCAGCGCCCACCCTGGTGGGCATGGTCGAATCGCCTGGCGACCAGGATCTCCCCGCGGGCATTGCAGAGCACGCCGGCGGCCACATGAATGCGTTGCTTCAGGTGCGATACTCGGCGTTGATGGTGACGTACTCCCGGGACAGATCGGAAGTCCAGACCGTGGCCTGCGCTTCACCGCGGCCGAGACCGATGTGCACGCGGATCTCTTCCGCCGACATGACAGCCTGGCCACGCTCTTCCAGGTAGTCGGCGGCGCGTTCACCGCCGGCGACGATGCACACATCCCCCAGGTGGATGCTTATGGCGCCGATGTCCAGACCCACGAGCCCGGCGCGTCCAACAACGGCGAGTATGCGGCCCCAGTTTGCGTCACTGGCGTACATGGCCGTCATGACCAGGGGTGAATGAGCGACGGCGTAAGCCAGTTGCAGGCATTCCTGCTCGTCGCGACCTTCACGTACCGCGATCTCGATGAACTTGGTCGCCCCTTCGGCGTCGCGAATAATCGCCTGGGCGAGCCAGGTGCAAACCTCCGAAACCGCCCGATGCAGCGCCCGCGCGCTTTCACCGCACGGGTCGTCGATGCTCGGCGCGCCGCCAGCGCCGGTTGCGATCAGCACGCAGGCGTCGTTGGTGGACGTGTCACCGTCCACGGTGATGCGATTGAAAGACTGTTGCACCGCGCGCGCCAGACAGTCGTCGAGCAAAGCTTGCGGCACACTTGCGTCGGTGGCGACGAATGCCAGCATGGTCGCCATGTCCGGTCGCATCATACCGGCGCCTTTGACCATGCCCGTGACCGTGACCCGTGTGTTCTTCGATCTCGAAGCGCCGGGATACGGCCTTGGGCACCGTATCGGTGGTCATGATGGCGCGGGCGGCGGCCACCCAGCCGTCCTCGGCGAGTCCCGCGAGGGCGACCTCGATGGCCTGTGGAAAGCGTGCCACCGGAAGGCTCTCACCGATGACCCCGGTGGAAAACGGCAGCACCTGTTCGGCGGAGCATCCGCTGGCTTGCGCCACCGCCCGGCAACAGCTGCGCGCATCCGCCAGACCTTGCTGGCCGGTACCGGCATTGGCGTTGCCGGCATTGATCAGCAGATAGCGCGGCGCCTGGCGCTCGAGGTGCTCACGGGCGACGACAACCGGGGCGGCACAGAATGCGTTGCGAGTGAACACCGCGGCCACACGGCTTTCACCAGCCAACTCGATGACAGTCAGATCGTCTCTGGATTCACCGCGCACACCCAGGGCTGCGCTGCCCAGGCGCAAGCCGGCCACAGGTTCCGGATCGATTTCCGCGCTCAATCCAACCGCCACACGAGCCCCCGATAGCTAGCATCAAGTTTCGAACCAGCCGGCCCTTCAGCTGACCAGCCCGTGACATTGTTTGTATTTTTTGCCGGAACCGCAAGGACAGGGTTCGTTGCGCCCGACCTTGCGCCCGAGGCGCTTGAAGGGCCTGTTGGCTTTTTCGATGTCTTCCGCCACGGCGGCGGCAACCGGGTCGCCGGCCAGATCACCTTCACCACCTTCGCCTCCGTCGGCGAGCGCATGAGCCGCAGGGTGGAAAGCCGACACCGGGGCTGCCCGCCGGCGCTGAGCCTCCAATGCTTCCACGTCCGACTCCTCGCGAACCCGCACTTTCGAGACCAGATTGATGACCTCGTACTTAATGCGCTCGGTCAGGCTTTGGAACATCTCGAATGCTTCGCGCTTGTACTCCTGCTTGGGGTTTTTCTGCGCATAGCCGCGCAAGTGAATTCCCTGGCGCAGATAGTCCATGGCCGCCAGGTGTTCCTTCCATGCGGCGTCCAGCACCTGCAGCATAACGGCCTTCTCGAAGTTGCGGATAATCTCTTCGCCAGCCTGTTGCTTCTTCATCTCATAGGCGCCATCGATCTCGTCGAGAATCTGCTTGCGCAGGGGTTCCTCGTGCAGAGACTCGTCCGCGGCCAACCAACCCGAGATGTCCATCTCCATGTCGAACTCGCGCTTTAGAGATTCTTCCAATCCAGGCACGTCCCACTGCTCGTCCAGACTCTGGGGCGTGATGTGCGCATCGATGACTTCCGTCAAAACGTCATCGCGAATCTGGGAAATGCGATCCGAAACGTCGTCTTCGCTCATCAGCTCGTTGCGCAGCGCGTAAATTTCCTTGCGCTGATCGTTGGCGACGTCATCGTATTCCAACAACTGCTTGCGCACGTCGAAGTTGCGACCCTCGACCTTGCGCTGAGCATTCTCGATGGCCTTTGTCACCCAGGGATGCTCGATGGCTTCACCTTCTTCCATCCCCAGCTTCTGCATAATCGCCGACACCCGGTCGGAGGCGAATATGCGCATCAAGTCGTCTTCCAGAGACAAGTAGAAACGGCTCGACCCCACATCTCCCTGACGGCCCGAACGTCCCCGAAGCTGATTGTCGATGCGCCTGGATTCATGTCGCTCGGTGCCGATGATGTGCAGGCCCCCGGCCGCCAGGACCGCTTGATTACGTTCCTGCCATTCTTGCCGGTGGTTTTCGAGTTTCGCCGAGTCTGCTCCCTCCAGCTGCTCGAGCTCCGCCTGAAGATTGCCCCCCAACACGATGTCGGTGCCACGCCCCGCCATGTTGGTGGCGATGGTGATGGTCCCGGGGCGGCCCGCCTGCACGATAACCTCGGCCTCCCGGGCGTGTTGCTTGGCGTTCAGCACCTGGTGCGGAATGCTTTCCTTGGTCAGCAACCCCGAGAGGTATTCGGATGTGTCGATGGATGCGGTACCCACAAGGGCCGGCTGCCCGCGCGTGCGGCAGTCCCGAATGTCCTCGAGTATCGCCGCGAACTTCTCGTCCTTGGTCAAGTACACCAGATCGGTGAGGTCCGAACGGATCATATCCATATGGGTGGGAATCACCAGGACCTCGAGGCCGTATATCTGCAGGAATTCGGGAGCCTCGGTGTCGGCCGTTCCGGTCATCCCGGAAAGCTTGTCGTAGAGGCGGAAATAATTCTGGAAGGTGATCGACGCGAGCGTCTGATTCTCGTTTTGAATCGGCACACCTTCCTTTGCTTCCACTGCCTGGTGCAGGCCCTCGGACCAGCGGCGACCAAGCATGGTACGGCCGGTGAACTCGTCGACGATGACGATCTCACCATCCTGGACGATGTAGTCCACATTCAGGGCGAACAGCGCATGGGCACGCAACGCCGACATGAGATGGTGCATGAGCACGATATTGCCGGCGTCATAGAGGCTCTGACCGGCTTCCAGCATGTCCTCTTTTTCGAGCAGCTCTTCTACCCGCTGATGACCCTCTTCCGTGAGATAGACTTGTTTCGCCTTTTCGTCGAGGCTGAAATCACCGGGACCATCCTCTACTTTCTGGCGCTTCAAGTGTGGAATGAGGCGATTGACGCGCACATACAGATCCGAGTTCTCATCCGTCGGGCCCGAGATGATGAGCGGCGTGCGCGCTTCGTCGATGAGAATCGAATCCACTTCGTCGACGATGGCATAGTGCAGACGGCCCTGGGCCCGTTCTTCGGCCGTGAACGCCATGTTGTCGCGCAGGTAGTCGAAGCCGTATTCGTTGTTGGTTCCGTAGACGATGTCGGCGGCGTAGGCCTCTTGCTTCTCCTGGGGGAGCATGCCCGGCACGACGACACCGGTGCGCATGCCTAAAAACTCGTAGATATGGCCCATCCATTCGGCGTCGCGGCGCGCCAGGTAATCGTTCACGGTTACGATGTGAACGCCGTACCCGTCCAGGGCGTTCAGAAAGGCCGGCAACGTGGCCACCAGGGTCTTGCCCTTCGCCCGTGCGCATCTCCGCGATATGACCCTCGTGCAAGGCGATTCCGCCGACGATCTGAACGTCGAAGTGGCGCATATCGAGGGTGCGCCGGGCGGCTTCGCGCACCGTGGCGAAGGCCTCGGGCAGCAGCTGCTCCAGGGATTCACCGGCGGTCCGGCGTTGGCGGAATTTTTCAGTGCCGGCCCGAAGCTCGGCATCCGAGAGCTTGCGGACATCGGGCTCCAGGGCGTTGACGCTGTCCACCGTTTTGCGCATTCGTCGAACCTGCCGCTCGTTGCGGCTACCGACGATCTTTCTAATTACATTCGTGATCATGCCTTTGCTCGGGCTGAGGAGTGACAGCCTCCCGGGCTCCTTCGACTATTCAGGGTGATATGGGGCCTGACCCCTTTCTTTCGACCCGCATCCTGATGCCTGAAAGTGTGGGAAATGGGGCCCGCCGTGGGAAAAAGCAACCCCTTGGTAGTTCAAGACTGGGGAGGGATTCTAGCGCGTTGCGCGCACGAATTTCATGGGATTGACGGCCTTGCCGTTGCGACGTACTTCGAAGTGAACGTGGGGTCCGTTGGAGCGGCCCGTGGATCCGAGCAGCGCGAGCACCTGCCCCTTCTTGACCGTTTCTCCGACCTTGACGAGATTCTTCTTGTTGTGGGCATAGAGCGTCGAATAGCCGTTGCCGTGATTGATCTCGACGGCGTTGCCGAAGCCCCAGCGGCTACCCGACCAGACGACCACTCCGGCTGCCGCCGCCACCACTTCACTGCTGGCACGGCCGGCGAAATCGATACCTTCATGGAATGCACGCTTGCCGGTGATGGGGTCGTTGCGCCAGCCGAAGACCGACGAGATCCAGCCTTTGTTCACCGGCCGGCCGGTGGGATAGACCTGGGCGTGCAGCTTGCGATTCATCAGGGTGCCTTCCACTACCGCGAGCTTCGGCTCACGATCTTCCAGCACCCGTACCAATTCCTCCAGGGAGGCCAGAAAATCCGGCACCTGGAAGGGCTCGCGCTCGCTAACCAGATCGGGACCGCCCCGGGCCGGCAGCCGATCGAAGCTGAACTCCTCGGCATCCAGATTCGCCATTTCCACCAGACGCCGGCCCAGGGCGTCCAGACGCACCACCCGGGACTGAATTTCGCCCATCCTGAGCGCCAGGGCATCCAGATTTCGCTCGGCATCGCCGATGGCGCCGTCCACCTTGTCCCGCTGGTGGCGCACCTCTTCCTGCCAGGCGGCGGCGAACAGCTCAGGGCCGGGATCGAAGACCACGGGCACCGAGCGATATCCCAGATAGTAGGCGCCGGCGAACAGGGCAATGACGGCCACTATCAGCGATAATGAGGCCGCGCTGCCGAGGTGCGCTCGGTTGCCGCTACGCCGATTGCTGGAGATGAATATAATTTCCATACGGGCCGATTATACTTTTCGCCGGGAGCGCCGTTCCCTCGACGCGATTCCGCTCCCGCTCCTGCGGGTAGCGAACCCGATCACATTTATCCTACTCGAGCCGCGAGACGTGAGCGGCGTCCCCTTCGTCTCGATCCGCCAGCTTCTGGGCAGTCCGCTCACCCCCCTGGGCAGGCTGACGGCCGCCGGACGCCGCCTGGGCGACGCCAATGACGCCCTCGACGAGTTCCTGGAAGAACCCCTCAAGGGCCGCGTGATCGTGGCCCGGGCGAGCGGCGAAACCCTGACCCTGGTGGCGGAATCACCCGCCTGGTCAGCCCGCGTCCGCTTCCTGACCCCCCAAATACTAGACCATCTGCGCCGCCGCCTGGACAACCCGCGGCTCAACAGGGTGAAAATCGTGACCCACCCGACGGAATCCCCCGTCCATCGGCCTGTGCGCCCCCGGCTGCGGCTCTCGCAGCGCTCCGCGGCTCTGCTGGAATGCGTCGCCCGGAGCTCCGACAACGAGGCCCTGGCCAGGGTCCTCCAGCGGCTCGCCGGGCGGACCGGCGGTCAAAAGCGCGATTGATGGTCCTCGGTCACCTACCCCCGAATCTTTAATCTTGTACCGGGCACCCCACGTCGGTCCTGGACGCCGAAGCCGCGCCTCAGCCGGCGGATGCGGGCTGCATGAAAATGATCGGCGCGTCGACGCCTTCGCCGAAGGTCACCATTTCCCAGGCGCTCTCGTCGTCGAGAAGCGTGCGTAACAGCTTGTTATTGAGGGCGTGTCCGGATTTGAATCCGCTGAAGGCGCCGATAAGGCTGTACCCGAGAAGGTACAAATCTCCGATTGCGTCCAGCACCTTGTGCTTGACGAATTCGTCGTCGTAGCGCAACCCATCGTCGTTGAGAACCCGATAGTCGTCAACCACGATAGCATTGTCGACGCTCGCGCCAAGTGCGCGATTGTTGGCATGCAACGCCTCGAGATCGCAGCGGAATCCAAAGGTGCGCGCGCGGCTTACTTCCTTGACGAACGAGATGGTGGAGAAATCCACCGAGGCCTCGTTGCGGCACTCTCTGAATACCGGATGGTCGAACTCGATGGCAAAAGAAACCTTGAAACCATCGAATGGCTCTACCTTAGCCCACTTATCCTCTTCTTCCACCTTGATGGAGCGCTTGATTCGAATGAACTGCTTGGCAGCATTCTGCTCTTCGATGCCCGCGGACTGGATGAGAAACACGAATGGCCCGGCGCTGCCGTCCATGATCGGCACTTCTTCGGCGCTCAAATCCACATAAGCGTTGTCGATACCGAGTCCCGCCATGGCGGAAAGCAGATGCTCGACGGTGGAAACGTGCACATCGCCTGCGCTCAAGCTGGTAGACAGCGAGGTGCTACCGACATTGTCGGGGCTGGCCTTTATCTCGACTATCGGGTCGAGATCCACACGCCGGAATCGGATGCCGCTGTTGGCGGGCGCGGGTCTTAACGTGAGGTAGACTTTCTCGCCGGTATGCAATCCGACGCCGGTGGCACGAATAACATTTTTCAGCGTGCGCTGCTTGATCATTACTGCTGTGCTCCCCCCGGCCCGACGCGGAATGTATATTGTGTGACGATGGCTATTCTTGCCGGCAGGGCTGGTTTCAGACCGCCGTTGTACACCCGCGGAACGCGGAAAATGCTAGCACAGAATCTCCGGGTGCGCGAACCAGCCGCTCCCGCCAAGGCAGTTGAGAGGCCATACCAGCAACTATAGTCCGCTCAGCGACAAAGCGGTGCTCTCCAGTGCCGATAGAACAGCCAACCGGGGGGACCGTTGCCCGCCCCCGTGGAGCAAAATCGGGGGCAGGCCAGTCCTCGCTACCAGCGCCTCAGTCGGCCTGTCGGCGCAGAAAGGCCGGAATATCCAGGTATTCGGAGTCCGTGTCCACATCGGCGACAGGCTCCTTTTCCCTGGCCGGCTTCTTGCGCATCACCGTCGGCACATCGAAACGCTTGTAGTCCACATCGCCGCCGGCAGCCTGTGCCACCAGGCGCATATCGCGCTCCATGCGCACGGCTTCCTGGCCGAGGCCGGTGGCAACCACCGTCACCCGCAGCTCGTCCTTGACCTCTTCGTCCAGGGTCGTGCCGATGACGACCAGGGCGTTCTCGGAGGCGAATTCGCCGATGGCCTCGCCGACCTGGGCAAACTCCTCCATGCCCAGGTCCGGGCCCGCGGTCACGTTGACGAGAATCCCCCGGGCACCGCTCAGATTGACATCCTCCAGAAGCGGACAGGCGATGGCCGCTTCGGCCGCCTTGCGCGCCCGATCTTCACCCACGGCACGCCCCGAGCCCATCATGGCGCGGCCTTTTTCGGACATCACTGTTCGCACGTCGGCAAAGTCCACGTTGATCATGCCGGGACGCGTAATCAGCTCCGCGATACCCTGCACCGCTCCGTGCAACACATCATTTGCCGCCTTGAATGCATCCCGCAGCGAGATGCCGCTTCCCAGCACGCTCAGGAGCTTCTCGTTGGGCACGGTGATGAGCGAGTCCACGTGCTGACTGAGTTCGGCGATTCCATCCTCCGCGATCTTCATTCGCCGCTTCAGCTCGAACGGGAAGGGTTTGGTAACCACGGCCACGGTCAGAATTCCCAGCTCCTTGGCGAGTTGCGCAACGATGGGCGACGCTCCGGTTCCGGTTCCTCCGCCCATACCGGCAGTAATGAAAACCATGTCCGAGCCTTCCAGGAGATCGACTATCCTGTCACGATCCTCCAGCGCCGCCTGTCGTCCGACATCCGGATTTGCACCGGCGCCCAGCCCCTTGGTCACATTGTTCCCCAGCTGCAAGGCGGTACGCGCCGAGGATTTCGTCAGTGCCTGGGCATCGGTATTGGCACACACGAATTCGACGCCTTCTATGTTCGACGACAACATATGCTCCACGGCGTTACCACCGCCCCCACCGATACCTATCACACGGATAACGGCATTGCTTTGACTATACGCATCTACTAATTCAAACATTGTTTCCCCTCCGACAAGAGGTCAGTTGCACCTTCAAAAATTACCCTGAAACCAACTCTTCATTCGATCCCAGACGGACTTAAACCCTCCACCCGAGATGGATTGTGAACCTCGTTCGCGCATGTTCTTGTGCCCGAACATCAGTAGTCCTACGCCGGTGGCGTAAATCGGATTTCGCACCACGTCCGACAAGCCGGACACGGTATGCGGCATACCGATGCGCACCGGCATATGGAGAATTTCCTCGGCCAGATCCATCAGGCCTTCCATCTTCGAGCTGCCGCCGGTAAGCACGACGCCCGCGGCGATCAAGTCCTCGAAGCCGCTGCGCCGAAGCTCCGCCTGTACCAACGTCAGCAACTCCTCGTAGCGGGGTTCGACGACCTCGGCGAGGGTTTGGCGCGCGAGGCGCCGCGGCGGGCGTTCGCCGACGCTGGGCACCTCGATGCTTTCGTCGGCGGTGGCGAGCTGGGCCAGCGCGCATGCATATTTGACCTTTATCTCTTCCGCATTCTGGGTCGGCGTTCTCAGGGCCACGGCGATATCGTTCGTTACCTGATCGCCGGCGATGGGGATGACGGCGGTATGGCGAATCGCACCCTCGGTGAACACCGCGATGTCGGTAGTGCCGCCACCGATGTCCACCAGGCACACACCGAGCTCCTTCTCGTCGTCCAGCAGAACGGAATAACTGGAGGCCAGCTGCTGCAGGATGATGTCGTCGACTTCGAGCCCGCAACGGCGCACACATTTAATAATGTTCTGTGCAGCGCTCACCGCGCCGGTGACCATATGCACTTTCGATTCCAGGCGCACACCGGACATGCCCACCGGCTCTTTGATGCCCTCCTGGTTATCGATGATGAATTCCTGCGGCAGAATGTGAATAATTTTCTGATCCGCGGGGATCGCCACGGCACGTGCTGCGTCGATTACCCGGTCCACATCACCGGGCGTTACCTCTTTGTCGCGGATGGCAACGATGCCGTGGGAATTGAGGCTGCGGATGTGACTCCCGGCAATGCCCGCATAAACCGAATTGATCTGACAACCCGCCATCAGCTCCGCTTCTTCGACGGCACGCTGGATCGACTGGACGGTGGACTCGATATTGACGACCACACCCTTTTTCAGTCCACGCGATGGATGAATGCCGATTCCGATGACTTCTATGACATCGTCGTCCGTCAACTCACCGACGACGGCCGACACTTTGGACGTGCCGATATCCAAACCTACGATCAATTTCTTGTCGGTCTTAGCCACCAAACTCAACCTCCGCTAGCCCTTTCGGGGACCTTCTTCAAGCGCACGGCGAAGCCGCCCGCATAACGAAGGTCGACTTGCTCGATCTGATCCAGATGCTCGGCAATTTCCTTGGTCGCCGCACGCGCGAATCGCTTCAGCGTCGAGGCCCCCTGCCCCTCGGCGAGCACCAGCGTGGTGCCGTTGACGAGCACCAGGCGCCAACCGCCTCGGTCGAGCAGTCGCAGGCTTTCGATACCGCCACCCAGCGGTCCCAGAGCGGTGCGGAACCGGTCATGGGCCGCAAGAACTTCGCGTTCGCTTTGCGCCGGACCGGCGAGCATCGGCAGGTTCAACCCGCGAGCCCTGCCGTGGGGATCGAACAGCGACCCGTCGGCCTCCATCAGAGCGTCGTCGTTCCAACGCGCGATTGGCTGACGCTCGACAATGGCAACATGCAGGCTGTCCGGCCAGACCCGCCGAACGGAGGCCTCACGCACCCAGGGAAGGGCGCGGGAAGCCGCCCGCACGGCCTCCACGTCCACCTCGAAAAAACCCTTCGTTATCTGATCCGCAACGACATTCTCCAAGGCGTGGCGCGACACGTGTCTGAAATCCCCCGCCACGCGCACCGAGTTCACCTTGTGTCCGTCCAGACGCTGCACAATCGGCACAGCAGCGGCGGCCAACGCCACCAGCAACGACGCCACAAGCAACTTTCTGGGCAGCGCACCGAGAGTCATCGATGGCATCCCTCTTCCAGGGAACGGCCGACGATGTGCACCTCGCGCACCAAGCGTACTCCGCTGTCCACCTGGACTCGCTCGGCAACCCGCGCGATGAGTGATTCCACGTCGGCGGCGGTCGCGCCGCCGGTATTGATAATGAAATTGGCGTGCTTCTCCGATACCAACGCTTTGCCCACGCGTTCACCCTTGAGACCACTGGCTTCGATGAGGCGCGCCGCGTAGTCGCCGGGCGGATTGCGGAAAACCGAGCCGCAATTGCGGGTTCCCATGGGCTGAGTTTCGGCGCGACGCCGCAGCAGTTCCTTGATGCGCACCGCAGCGTTGCCGTCCTCGTCTGCCATCAGCCGCAGCGACGCTGCCGTGAACCACTCTTCCTCCGGCCCCTGAACGCTGCGATAACCGATGGCATATTCCTTCGCTTCGCGCTGGTGAAGCTTCCCGTCACGGGCGATTGTCTGCACCGATTCCACCAGATCCCAGGTCTCGCCACCGAAGGCGCCGGCGTTCATGGCCAACGCACCTCCCAGGGAACCGGGGATGCCGGCGAAAAACTCAGCGCCGCCCATTTGCCGCGCAGCACAGAATTTCGCCACCTTGGGGCAGGCGACGCCCGCTTCCACGCGCACGCGGGTGGCCGCTACAATTTCGATTCCATCGAGCTTATCGGTGGCGATGACCGTGCCATCGATACCCCGATCGCGCACCAGAACATTGCTGCCCAGTCCCAACCAGAAGATCGACTCCTCCGCGGGCAGGCTGGTCATGAATCGGGTGAGATCGTGGATGTCCGCGGGTCGGTAGAATCGCTTCGCCGGCCCGCCGATACCCCACACGGTGTGGCGCGACAGTGGTTCGTCCAACCGTAACTCGCCACGATTTCGATCCATGCTCAGTGCCGGGGTCATCGTGACGCACCCCGACTTTTCCTTGCAGGCGCATCCTCGGCCCAGAGCTCGGCAAGCTCGGGTGCCAGGAGGCCGATGTCGCCGGCACCGAGCACCAGCAGCACGTCGCCGTCTGTGAGCACGTCCGGGAGCATCCCGGCGAGATCCGCAAGCCGGTCCACGAACACCGGATCCACCTGGCCACGGGCACGGATGGCGCGACACAGCGTGCGTCCGTCGGCACCGTTGATGGGGGTTTCCCCGGCCGGGTAGACATCCAGCATCACCAGGGCGTCGACCTCGGACAGCGCTTGGCTGAAATCCTCGAACAGATCCCGCGTGCGTGTGTAACGGTGCGGTTGGAACACCACCACCAGGCGCCGTTCCGGCCAGCTCGATCGCGCGGCCTGCACGGTGGCGGCGATCTCGCGCGGGTGGTGCGCATAATCGTCCACCAGCGTGATTCGGCCTGCGGGACTCAGTCGCTGTCCGTAGACCTGGGATCGCCGTGCAATACCTTGAAAACCGGCCAAGGCGCGGGCCACGGCACCGTCACCCACATTGAGTTCTCTTGCCACCGCGATGGCCGCCAGGGCATTCAACACGTTGTGCTCGCCGGGCAGGTTCAAGACCACGTCGAGGCCGTCGTCGATTCCATTGTCGTGGCCGTGACGGTGCACGCGGAAGTGACTGCGCGTGCCCTGGTAGCGCACATGGGTGGCATAGACGTCGGCCCGGTCGCTGAATCCGTAGGTGGTTATCGGTTTCGCGACCTCGGGTAACAGCTCGCGAATGACCGGGTCCTCGTAGCAAAGCACCGCTTGCCCGTAAAACGGCAGGCGGTGGAGAAAATCCAGGAAGGTCTGAGTAAGACGCTGGAAGTCGCCGCCATATGTCTCCAGATGATCCGCATCGATGTTCGTGACCACCGCCATCATCGGTTGCAGGCAGAGAAAGGAAGCGTCGCTCTCGTCGGCCTCGGCGACCAGATAGCGGCTGGCGCCCAGTCGCGCATTGACGCCGCTGCCGATCAAGCGGCCACCGATCACGTAGGTCGGGTCCAGTCCGCCCTCGGCCAACACACTCGCCACCAGGCTCGTGGTAGTGGTCTTGCCGTGGGTACCGGCGACCGCGATGCCGTGGCGAAAGCGCATCAGCTCGGCCAACATCTGTGCACGGGGCACCACCGGGATGTGCCGCTGGCGGGCGCTGGCGAGTTCCGCGTTGTCGTCGGCAATAGCGGTAGTGGTGACGACCACCTCGCAACCCTCAACGTGTTGCGGGTCGTGGCCGATGTCGATGCGCACACCCAGACCCTCCAGACGCCGGGTCATGGCGTTGACCCCCACGTCGGAACCGGAAACTTGAAAGCCGAGGGTGTGCAGCACCTCGGCGATGCCACCCATGCCGGCGCCGCCGATACCGATGAAGTGCACCCGGCGCACGCGCTTCATCCACACATCGTGATCCACCGGGGCGGGGCCTGCGTCGGTAAGGGAGTGGCCGTTGGTTGCCATGACGCTGGGGCGCTCAGCCATGGGCCAGCTCCAGGCAACAGTCACTGACCTGGCGGGTGGCGGTGGGAATACCGAGCCGCCTGGCCGCCACCGCCATGCGCAGCAGGCGCTCCCTGGCGCCGTGAAACTCGGCCAGCAAGGCGCCCAGGCGCGTGGCATCCAGATCACTTTGGGGAATGAGCACCGCGGCTTGGGCGTTGGCCAGATGAAGTCCGTTGCGGGTTTGATGATCGTCCACCGCGTGGGGAAAGGGCACCAGCACCGAGGCCACTCCGGCCACCGCCAGCTCCGATATGGTCAACGCGCCGGCCCGACACACCACCAGATCCGCCCACCCGTAGGCGCCGGCAACATCTTCGATGAAAGCCGACGTCTCGGCCGCGATGCCGGCCCTGTGATAACGCTGAGCGGTATCCTGCAGATGCGCTTGCCCGGTCTGGTGGCGCACCTGGACGATGCTTGTGTCGGCCAGCCCGGCGATGGCATCGGGGACCACCTGGTTCAAGATCCTGGCGCCCTGGCTGCCGCCCAGCACCAGCAAGCGCAGGGGGCCGGCGCGACCGCTCAGACGCTGTTCCGGCGCGGCCAGCCGCACTACCTCGTCGCGCACCGGATTGCCCGTGTGGCGGGCCCGGCGCGAGGCCGGAAAACTGCAGGGGAACGCTTCCAGCACGCGGGTGGCGATGCGCGCCAGCAGCCGATTCGTGAGACCCGGCACGGCGTTCTGCTCGTGGATCACCAGGGGTTTTCCCAACAGTCTTGCGGCTACCCCGCCGGGCCCGGTGGCGTAACCACCCATGCCCAGGACCAGATCCGGGGACAGCTGGCGCAGCGCCCGCAGGGCCGACAGGAGCGCGCGGGTCAGCGCGAACGGGGCCTTTATCCAGCCCAGCCAGCCCTTGCCGCGCAGCCCCCTGACCGGCACCTGGTGAAACGGGATGCCGGTATCGGCAATCAGCCGTGACTCGAAGCTGTCCGGGGTCCCCAGCCAGACGACGGAGGCGCCATCTTTTTCCAGCTGCCTGGCCACGGCCAGCGCGGGGAATACGTGACCGCCGGTGCCGCCGGCCATGATCAGCACCAACAGAGACTCGCTCGGGCGTTGACCCCCACCCTGGCTCATGACCGCCCCCGCAGCTCGTGGTCCACGCGCATGACCAGCCCCAGGGCAAAGCTGTTGACCACCAGACTGGAGCCGCCGTAGCTCATGAGTGGCAGCGCCAGCCCCTTGGTGGGCAGAATACCCATGTTCACGCCGATGTTGATGAAAGCCTGCAGACCGATGAGCAGAGCCACGCCGTAGGCCAGATGGGCCCCGTACTGGTGCCCGGCGCGTTCGGCGCGGGTGCCGATGGCAATGGCGCGAAAGACCAGAAATGCGAAGGTCAGGATCACCGCCAGCACGCCCAACATGCCGAGCTCCTCGGCGAGCACCGCGAACAGAAAATCCGTATGCGCCTCGGGCAGGTAGAACAGCTTCTGCACGCTGCTGCCCAGACCCACACCCAACCATTCGCCACTGCCGATGGCGATGAGCGCCTGGGTGAGCTGGAAGCCGCTACCGAAAGGATCGGCCCAGGGATTCACGAAAGAGAGTAAGCGCTCGACGCGATAAGGCGCCGCCATCACCACCACAGCCATGCTGACGGCGACGAATGCGGCCCAGCCGACAAAACTCCAGAAAGGCACGCCGCCCAGGAACAGCATGCCGAGAGCGGTGGTGAACAGCACCACGGTGGCGCCGTAATCCGGCTCGAACAGCAACAGCACGCCGATCACGGCGAGCATGGACATGGGGCGGATAAACCCGCCCACGGTGCTGCGCACCAGCTCGCCGCGCCGCACCAGATAGCCGGCAAGATACAGAACCATGAACAGCTTCATGGGTTCCGACGGCTGCAGATTGAACGGTCCCAGGCTCACCCAGCGCATACTGCCGTTGACTTCCCTGCCGACTCCGGGGATGAACACCAGCACCAGCATCAACGCGCCCACACCCAGCAGCACCGGGCTGAGGCTGCGCCAGAGCTGCAATGGAATGCGTGTCGCCGCCAGCATCAGCGCGAGACTGATGGCAACGAAGACACTCTGGCGCCAGAAGTAATAGAGAGGATCGCCGAGCTCGCGGGTCGCGATGGAGATGGAAGAAGACGCCACCATCACCAGTCCCAGCCCCATGAGCGCCAGCACCGCGATGATCAGCTGTGCATCGTAGCGAAGGCGCAAGCCGCGAATATGCTCGACCTGCTCGTGGGACCAGGCCTGCTGCACGCTCACCGTACTCATGACGCCAGCACCCGGCGTACCTGGGCGGCGAAGGCGTCGCCACGTTCTTCGTAACTCGCGTACATGTCGAAGCTCGCGCAGGCCGGTGCCAGCAACACACTGTCACCGGGTTGCGCCCGGGCGAAGGCTATCTCGACGGCGTCCGCTAAGCCGTCCGCGTGCACTACCTCCGCCGCACCCTCGGCCACCGCGGCGATACGCCCGGCGTCGCGGCCAATGAGCAACGCGAGACGCACGTGGCGGACCAGGGGTTCGGCGAGAGCGGAGAAATCCGCGCCCTTGCCATCGCCGCCGGCGATCAGAATGAGGCGCTTGTCGCCGCCGAGCCCGGCTATCGCGGCCACGGTGGCGCCCACATTGGTGGCTTTGGAGTCGTCGAACCAGCGCACACCGCCGGCCTCGGCCACCAGCTGGCAACGATGGGGCAAGCCGCGGAAATCCATCAAGGCGCGCGCCATGGTGCGGTGGCCGACACCGAGCCGGCTTGCGATGGCCATGGCCGCGAGCCCATTGGCGACGTTGTGGCGTCCCGCCACCATGAGCTTTTCGGCGGCTAGAATGGGGGTCTCGCCAACACTGAGCGTGCCACCATGACACCCGGGCAGAAGACCGAACTCGCCGGCCCGAGGAACACCGAGGGTGTAGAAAACCACCTCGCGATCGGCCATCGCCATGGCCGCAACCCGCTTGTCGTCACGGTTCAACACCATGGCGCCACGGCCGGCGAAAATTCTGGCCTTGGTGCGCGCGTACTCTTCCATATCGGCGTAGCGATCCATGTGGTCGGCGCTCAGGTTGAGCAGCGCGGCCACCCGTGGCGCGAGAGAGTCGGTGGTCTCCAGTTGAAAGCTCGATAGCTCCAGCACGTACACCTGGGGGCGCTCGCCATCGAGCAGCGCGAGCGCCGGTTCGCCCAGGTTGCCGCCCACCGCCACCCGCCTGCCGTCTAAGCGCAGCATGTCCGCGACCATGGTCGTCACGGTGCTCTTGCCGTTGGAACCCGTGATGGCAATCACCGGCGTGGCACCCACGGCGCGCGCAAAAAGCTCGATGTCGCCACACACCGGGATGTGCGCCGCCAGCGCCTTTGCAATCGCGGGCTCCGCCAGCGATACGCCCGGACTCACGACGATGTCGTCAACATCCTGGAAAGCCTGCCGGGAGAATCCACCCAGGGTGACACGCACCTCGGGAAACTCTTCGCACAGGGCAGCCAGAGCCGGCGGCGAAGACCGGCTGTCCACCGCCGTCACGCGCCGACCCAGGCGCCGCAGATGCCGCACGCAGGACAGGCCGGTCTTGCCGAGACCCACCACCAAGGTACCGGGATCCTTTGGCTGCGTGCTGGCGCTCTCAATCATTGTCTTTCATCGTTGCCTGTCAGCGAATCTTCAAGGTCGCCAAACCCACCATCACCAGGATCATGGTAATTACCCAGAAGCGGACGATGACGCGGGATTCCGGCCAACCCTTGAGCTCGAAGTGATGGTGCAGGGGCGCCATGCGGAAAATGCGCTTGCCGGTCAGCTTGAACGACGCCACCTGCAGGATCACCGACACGGTCTCCATGACGAACACACCGCCCATGATCAGCAGCACCAGCTCCTGGCGCGTGACCACCGCCACCACGCCCAGCGCCGCACCCAGGGCCAGCGCACCGATGTCGCCCATGAACACCTGGGCCGGATAGGTGTTGAACCACAGAAATCCCAATCCGGCCCCGACGATGGCGCCGCAAAAGACCACCACCTCGCCGACTCCCCCGATGTACGGAAAGCCGAGATAGCTGGCGAAGGAATAGTTGCCCGCCACGTAAGCGAAGATGGCCAGCGCCCCCGCCACCATCACGGTGGGAAGAATCGCGAGCCCGTCCAGGCCATCGGTGAGGTTGACCGCGTTGCTGGTGCCGACGATGACGAAGTAGGTGAGCAGGACGAAGCCCCAGCCGAGATCGATGGCCACGTCTTTGAAAAACGGCACGATCAACTGCGTCTCGGCGGGAATAGTGGCCGTGTAATAGAGGAACAGCGCGCAGCCGAGCCCGATTACCGATTGCCAGAAATACTTGTAACGCGCCGACAGGCCTTTGGGATCGCCTTTTACCAGTTTTTTGTAGTCGTCCACCCAACCGACGGCGCCGTAGAGCAAGGTCACGATCAATACCACCCACACGAAGCGGTTGCTCAAGTCCGACCAGAACAGGGTGCTGGTGGCGATGGCCACCAGAATCAGCGAGCCGCCCATGGTCGGCGTGCCGGCTTTGGCCAGATGGCTTTCCGGCCCGTCGTCGCGCACCGTCTGCCCGATCTGAAATTTGCTCAGGCGGCGAATCATCGACGGGCCGACGATCAACGAAATCGTGAGCGCCGTCAGCGCGCCGAGAATGGCGCGCAGGGTCAAGTACTGGAACACGCCGAAGCCGCTGTGAAACTGGCCCAGGTATTCGGTTAGTTTTAAAAGCATCGGTCACTCCGACGTCAACGCCGCCACCACATCTTCCAGTCCCATGGAGCGCGAGCCCTTGATGAGTACCGTGGTGTGCGGTTCGAGGGTTTCTTTCAGCGCCGTCACCAGGGCATCCATGGATGCATAGTGGCGCGCGCCCTCACCGAAACTGGTGGTGGTCAGGCGGCTCAATTCACCGATGGTCAACAGCCGTTCGACGGAAGAGTCGCGCACCAGCTTCGCCGCCTGGCGGTGGTAGTCGCACGCCTGGTCGCCGAGTTCCGCCATGTCGCCGAGCACCAGCCAGTGACGGCCGGGAAATCCGGCCAACACTTCCAGGCCCGCCTGCAACGAGGCGGGGTTGGCGTTGTAGGTATCGTCGATGATGCATATGCCCTCACCCAGGGACTTCGGCTGCAGACGCCCTGGTACCGGCTGCATGCCCGCAAGCCCCCGGGCAATGGCCTCGGGCGTGGCGCCCACCGCCAGCGCCGCGGCGGTGGCGGCAGCTGCATTGGCCACGTTGTGCCGTCCGGGCAATGCCAGGTGCAATCGGATGGGACCGGCAGGTGTGGTCATCTCCAAGCGGCTGCCGGCCTCCTCCCGGGACCATCGGGCGCGCACGTCTGCGGCGCTGTCGATGGCGAAACCGAGACAGCGCCGGGGGCCGGCCAGGCGGCGCCACAGCTGCGCGAAATCGTCGTCCATGTTGATGACCGCGGTACCGTCCCGGTCCAGATTGGCGAGCAGCTCGCCCTTGGCCCGCGCCACCCCTTCGATGCTGCCGAAACCCTCCAGGTGGGCGGGGGCACACTGGGTGATGACGCCCACGTGGGGGCGCGCCAGGCGCGCCAGGCGCGCAATCTCACCGGGATGATTGGCGCCCATCTCGATAACCGCCAGGCGGTGCTCGTCGTTCAGCTCCATCAGCGTCAGTGGCAATCCAATCTCGTTATTCAGATTGCCCCTGGTGGCCAACACCCGCACGCCGGCGCTCAAGATCGCCGCCAGCATTTCCTTGACCGTGGTCTTACCGTTGCTGCCGGTCACACCGATAACGGGTAGCTCGAAACGATCCCGCCATTCGCCGGCAAGACGACCCAAGGCTTGCAACGTATCGGCGACCCGGATCAGCGGCAGCGACGCCTCCACCGTTCGCGATACCAGGGCCGCGGCCGCGCCGCGCCTTCGAGCTTCGGCCACGTGCTCGTGGCCGTCGTGATGGGGACCCTCGAGGGCGACAAACAGCTGTTCGGGGCTGCAGCTGCGCGAGTCGGTGCTGCAGCCGAGAAATACCGCGTCACCATCACTGCAGGGCGCCGCTAAAAGCTTGGCGGCTTCCGCTATCTGCATGCTTATCATGTGCGCCGGGCCTCCAATGCCGCACGCACCGCCGCCGCGTCGCTGAACGGCAGCCGCTTGCCACCGGACTCCTGATAATTCTCGTGGCCTTTGCCGGCCACCAGCACCACGTCGCCGGGCACGGCCCGGGCCACCGTCAATCGTATGGCCGCGGCGCGATCGCGCTCGGTGGACACCTGGAACCCTTGCGGGATGCCGCCGCGAATGTCGTCGATGATTCCATCACCGTCTTCACTGCGGGGGTTGTCATCGGTGAGCACGATGGCATCGGCGTGGGCCGCCGCCGCCGCACCCATCATCGGGCGCTTGCCCCGGTCGCGGTCGCCGCCGGCGCCGAACACACACCAGAGCTTACCGCGGCACTGTTCGCGAAGACTCTCCAGCGCCCGGGCCAGAGAATCCGGAGTATGGGAATAGTCCACCACCACCAGAGGCTCGCCGGCATCACCGCCGAAGCGCTGCATGCGTCCGGCGGGTGCCTGCACCCGGGACAGATGCTGCAACGCCGTTGCCAGCGGCCAGTCCATGCACAGCAGCACGCCCAGGGCCGCCAGCAGATTGTACGCGTTGAAGCGTCCCCATGAGCCCGCTCGCAAGCCGGCCCTCACCGAAGGACCCTGTTACCGACAAGGTGATGGCGGAATCGCCGGGATCGATGACGTGGCCCCGAAGCCACGGCGTATTGCGCGGTGCCGGCGGCGCTTCATCGCGCGTCGCCACACCGTAGGCCACTGTCTGCACGCGCGCGCCGCAGTGTTCAAGCAGCTGCGCGCCATAGGCGTCGTCCTCGTTGATGACCGCGTAACGCAGTGCCGTGCAGTCGAACAGCTTGCGCTTGGCGTCGCCGTAGGCCTGCATGCCGCCGTGGTAATCCAGATGGTCACGGCTGAGGTTGGTGAACACGGCACCGTCGAACTCGACGCATTCGACGCGCCCTTGATCGAGGGCATGGGAGGACACTTCCATGACAACCTTGCGCGCGCCTGAGCCGCGCAACTCCGCAAGCTGCCCGTGCACCGCGATTGCGTCCGGGTGTGGTCAACCTGGATGGCCGCAGAGCACCGTGCAGCCCGTGGCCGAGAGTACCGAGCACGCCGCAGACCTTCTCCCCTTCGGCGCCGGCCGCGGCCATGTGGATAGCTTGGGCAATGAAGTGCGCCACCGAAGTCTTGCCGTTGGTGCCGGTGATACCGATCACCTCCAGATTCCGGGACGGATGATCGAAAAAACGACTGGCAAGCAAACCGGTGCATGCCACCACGTCCGGCACCTGCACTTCCACGACGCCGTCTCTGCGCCGCCGGCAGCCGGGTTCACCCTCGCGCACCAGCGCCACCGCGCCAGCCGCCACGGCATCGTCCAGAAAGCGCACCCCGTCGGTGGTGGCGCCACGGCGCGCCACGAAGATCTGGCCCGGCAGGGTCTCGCGGCTGTCCGCGACCAGGCCCGAAACCGCCACGTCGAGGGTGTCGGGCACCTCCACCACACCGTCCAGCAGACCTGCCAGCCGCCAGCTGGTCGACAATCTCTGGGCAGCCATCATTGCACCACCCCGGCGCGTGCTGCGGGCGACAATGCTGCATTCGGCGCATAAGCCCAACGGGTGGGCTGGGCCGGCTGTGGGCCGAAATCAGCCTTACGCTTGATGACGGATGGATCATCGGGAGGTACGCCCAGAACGCGCATGGTGCGCGCCATGATTTCCGCGTACACCGGCGCCGCCACCTGGCCGCCGTAATATTCCTTACCGCCGGGCTCGTCGATGACCACGACCACGACCAATCGTGGTTGCGTTATCGGCGCCATGCCGGCAAACACCGCATGATAGCGGTCTTGAGCATAACCGCCGGAAATGGACTTGCGCACGGTACCGGTCTTGCCGCCAACCCGGTAGCCGGCCACCCGCGCGCGACTCGCCGTGCCCCCCGGTCCGACCACCGATTCCAGCATCTTGCGCATGGACCGTGCGGTGGCGCTGGCCATGACCGGAACGCCCACTACCGGCTGGTCGATGCGCTGAAAAGATGTGCGAACGAAGCGCCCATCGTTGGCGAGTACGGTGTAGGCCTGGGCCAGCTGCAACGCACTCACGGACAAACCATAGCCGTAGCCAAGGGTCGCGCGGTGAATGTCGCCCCAGTCGAAGTAGTGCTTCAGCACACCTTGGGCTTCGCCGGGAAAGCCGCTGCCGGTGCCGGAACCGAAGCCGACACGGGTAAACATCTGCCACAGCTGGCGGGGTTCGAGTGCCAACGCCACGCGCGCAGCGCCCACATTGCTTGATTTCTGGATCACCGTGGCCAGATCGATGACGCCGTAGTCGCGCGCATCGCGCACCGTGTACTTACCGATTTTCAATTTCCCGGGTCTGGTGTCGACCTTGGAGCCGACGTCGTAGCGCCCGGTCTCCAACGCGGCGGCGATGGTAAAGGGCTTGATGGTCGAGCCGGGCTCGAAAACGTCGGTCACGGCGCGATTGCGGTAGCGCGAGCTCACGCGCTGGGCGCGGTTGTTCGGGTTGTAGGCGGGCTGGTTGACCATCGCCAGGACTTCGCCGGTGCGTGCCTCCAGCACCACCACCGATCCGCCCCGCGCGCGATTGCGCTTTACCGCCCCCAGCAGCGCCCGGTAAGCAACATACTGAATGCGCCGGTCCAGGCTCAGCACCAGATCGCCGCCGGCCTTGGGCGAGCGAATACTTTCCACTTCCTCGACGATGCGACCCAGGCGATCCCGCAGCACCCGGTGGGCGCCGCTGACACCCCGAAGGCGCTCGTCGAAGCTGAGCTCCATGCCTTCCTGGCCGTTATCGTCCACGTCGGTGAAACCCACCACGTGGGCCGCGACCTCGCCCAGGGGATAGTAGCGCCGGTACTCGCGCTGAAGGTACACGCCGGGCACGCCCGCCTGCTCGACTCGACTCGCCAGTTGCGGTGCCACGTGGCGCTTCAAATAGACGAACTCCCGCCCGCCCCGTGTCGCCAGCAAGCGCTCCAGCTGTCCCAGATCGAGACCGAGCAACCTCGCCAGCTTGGGCAAACGGCGGGGTTGGTCCGCCAGCTCACGGGGATTCGCCCACACCGAGTCCACCGGTGTGCTGATGGCCAGCGGCTCACCGTTGCGATCGAGAATTCTCCCCCGGTGAGCAAAAATTGCCTCCACCCGCAGATGGCGCGCATCGCCCTGGCCGATCAAAAAATCCTTGTCAGTGTGCTGCAGATCCACCGCGCGCCACAGGAGCCCGCCGGTGATGACCAGCAAAATCACCTTCACGAGCCGGCGTCGGCCGGGGAAGCCCGCCTCGCCATCGCCCTTCACGCGCGTTTCCTCATGGGCTGACCAACACCACTTCGGCGGCCGTGGGCATGTGCAGATCGAGCTTGTCCAGGGCCAGACGCTCGATGCGCTCGTGGGTCGCCCAGGTACTCTGCTCCAGCTTCAGTTGCCCCCACTCCACCTGCATGGCGTCGCGCTCTCGCTCGAGCTTGCGCAACTCCACGAATTGCATGCGCCGATAGTGCTGCACATACACCAGCGCCACGGCGGAAACGAACAGCGCCGCAGCCAATGCCACCGCCAACATCCGCCGCGCGCTCATGGGCGCCGCGCCGCAATGCGCAGCACCGCACTGCGCGCGCGCGGATTGGCGCGCACCTCATCGCTGCTCGCGCGAATGGCGCGCCCCACCAGGCGCAATACCGGCGGCGCTCCTGGCGGCACCACGGGCATGCCCCTGGGCGCCGTCGGGCCTGTGGAGCGGGCGCGCATGAATCGCTTCACCCGGCGGTCCTCCAGGGAGTGAAAGCTGATGACCACGAGTCGCCCTGATGGGGCGAGTATGTCGGGCGCTTGCGCAAGGGCTGCGTCCAGGGCCTGCAGCTCGTTGTTGATGTGAATGCGTATGGCCTGAAAAACCCGGGTTGCCGGGTGCTTACGGCGCCCCCCTCGGCGAGCGCCGGCCCTGGGCCTGGCAGCGGCGACGATATCCGCCAACCGCCGGGTGGTCTCGATGGCTGCGTCGGCGCGCCGTTCGATGATGGCGCGGGCGATGCGCCGGGCGTGGCGTTCCTCCCCGTAATCACGCAGGACCCTGGCGATCTCCTCCTGGCTGGCGTCCGCCAGCCACTGGGCGGCACTGGCACCGACACTCTGGTCCATGCGCATGTCCAGGGGACCATCGTCTTGAAAGCTGAATCCCCGGGAGCCGTCGTCGAGCTGGGGCGAGGAAACACCGAGATCGAAAAGCATGCCGCTGACCCTGCCCATCAGCTGGTGCGCGGCCGCCACCGTGCCGACGGAATCGAAGTTGGCGTGGGTCATGCTCAATCTGGTGTCCTCGGCCGCCAGGGCGCTGCCGACCTCCACCGCTTGCCTGTCCCGATCCATGGCGACCACCCGCCCCAGGGGGCCGAGCTCAGCCAGCAGCGCCCGGCTATGGCCGCCGCGGCCGAAGGTACAGTCCATGTAGATGCCATCTGCCTGCAGAGCGAGTCCATCAATGACCTCGGCGAGTAGAACCGGCGTGTGGGCGGGGCCATGGGCGTCGCTCATGTCCCCTAGAGAACCAGTGTGCGCAGCACATCGGAGGGCTCCTCGTGAAGCTGAGGCACGTCATTCAGCAACTCGTCCCGGCGCCGGATCCAACTGGCCTCGTCCCAGAGCTCGAACTTGTCCACCTGGCCGACCATCATGATGTGCTTGTCCAGGCCGGCGAACTTTCTCAGAGTCTGGGACAGCAGCAGGCGGCCGTTGGAGTCCATATCGCAGTCCGCGGCATGACCGATGAGCAGGTGGATAACCGACTGGGCCTTGCGATCCAGGGTCGGCAGGTCTTTGAGCTCGTCTTCGATGCGCTGCCAGCGCGGATAGGGGTAGACGACCAGACAGCGCTCCAGCAGACTGATGGTGACGATCAGCTTGCCGCCACAGAACTCCACCAGCCGTTCCCGGTAACGGCTGGGGATCGCCAGTCTGCCTTTGGCGTCTAGGCTGAGTGAACACTCGCCTCGAAACACGTTCTATCCCCGAAGATCCCTATTGATCCACTTTTACCCACGATCCCCCACACGGACGGAGTATGGTTACTGAGATCCGCCACTGTCAAGAAAATCGCCCCTAAATCTGGCGAAATCTTGCTTATGAGACAGTAACTTAGGGACGAATGGTGTCAGACGGGAGGCGCCACACTGGACGCCCTGAAGGAGAACCCTTTACCCATCATCCGCTTGCCACCCGCACTTAAAGCAACTTGTCAGGAACAGGGGCGGCACAGCCCGATTTCACCCGAAATCGGCCCTCCGGGGGGGCATAATGCGACGGGGATCCCCTCATGGGCTAAAGGGAACAGACAAAGAGCCGTAGGTTGGGCTACGGGCAAGTGGGAGTCGGCCGATAAGCCGGGTTCTGTCGTGGACAGCCATTCATCTGGGATGTACGTCACCGCACACCTCATGCGACCTACCCGGGAGCCGTGCGGGCCGCACTACGCTCCCCTATTTGGTCTTGCTCCGGGTGGGGTTTACCCTGCCACCGGTGTTGCCACCGGCGCGGTGCGCTCTTACCGCACCATTTCACCCTTACCCCGCCGTTGCCGGCGTGGCGGTATATTTTCTGTGGCACTTTCCGTAGGCTCGCGCCCCCCAGGCGTTACCTGGCACCCTGCCCTGTGGAGCCCGGACTTTCCTCCATGCCCAACGGCATAGCCGTAGCACAGCGACTGTCTGGCCGACTCCCGGGAAGCAGTGTCGGGCCTGGGGGAAGCCAGATCAAGACCGTCGACGGCAGTGGGCACTATTTCTCCCGGCCCCCGTCGCCGGCATCTTCTCTGCCGGCCTCCACAATCGCGATGGCCTGTCGGTAAAGCGCGTTGCGCTTGCCGCCGGTGAGGCGCACGGCCACGGATACTGCCCGACTGACCGTCAGCTCTTCCACCAGCACGCGCAGCAGCGACTCGGTGGATATGCTGGTGGTTTCGCCCGCCTTTTCGCCAGGCACCGCACCAGCGACGACCATGACGAACTCACCGCGACGTTGCTCCTGGTGCGCCACCAGCCAATCATGCAACTCGGCCAGTGTTCCATCGACCACGGTCTCGTGAATCTTGGTCAATTCCCGTGCCAGTACCGCGTGCCGTTGAGGGCCGAATTCCGCAGCCAGGTCTGCCACCGCCTGCAGGATGCGCCGGGGCGACTCGTAGAAGACCAGCGTGCGCGGCTCCGCCGAAAGTTCCTGCAGATGCCTGCGCCGCGCACTGGTTCTGGTGGGTAAAAAACCCTCGAAGCAGAATCGGGCGGTCGCCAGACCCGCGACGCTCAAGGCACATACAGCGGCGTTGGGGCCGGGGATGGGAATGATTGCATGCCCCTGCTGGCGCAAAGCCACCACCAGAGGAAAGCCGGGATCGTTGATGAGCGGTGTCCCGGCGTCGGAAATGAGCGCCACGCGCTGGCCGGCGGCAATGCGTTCCACGATACGCGTAACCTGACGCGATTCGTTGTGCTCGTGAAACGACCGGCACTTCGTGCCGATACCGTAACGGGCGAGAAGCGTCGCGCTGTGACGCGTGTCTTCGGCGAGGATCAGATCCACGCAGCCGAGCACGTCCAGTGCACGAGCGCTGATATCCTGAAGATTACCAATGGGGGTCGCGACCACGTACAGGGCGCCGCCGCGGATCGTGTCCCGGGTCACCCTGTTGCTCCCATCGGCCGATTTGTCCCTAGCCACCGTGACGTTCCGCTCTGGCACCAATCGCGCATTCTACGCTCTGGCCGCCAACCCGTCGCAGTGGGGCGAATGGACCCCTCCGGTGTAGTCCTGGCTAACCACGGTTGTCAGCCAATAGCGCGAGCTTACCGTCCATGGCCACAATGGGCTGGAAGCGAGCGCGTCTTTGCCGCAGAATTCACGCCGGCCCCGCCATCGAACGCAAAGCAACGCTCCAGGTCCGAGCCCACATTACATGCTTAACCCGCGCACTCTCAGCTCCGTCATTCTCGCCGCCATTCTGGTTGCAGGGTGCGAGAGCGTTCCCCAACGGTCTGAAACCACCGACCGGGAAGCAACCCGCACTGCCCGAACGCATATGGAGGTCGGTGAATATCTGCCGGCGGCCCGGGAATACATGCGCCTGGCCGACCTTTCTACAGGCGATACCGCACTCGCCTACCGGCTGGACGCCGCATCGGCGTTCGTTCTCGCCAAGCGACCGGACAGCGCGCTTCAGATTCTGGACGATATTCGCGGGCAGTCGCTGTCCGGGAATCTGCAGCTCAGAGAGAACCTCGTCCGCGCGCAACTGGCGCTGGCCGAGCAACGCCCGGAAGAGGCTCTGAAGTTGCTTCTTACGGCACCGGCCGACGATGCGCCATCGGATTTGACGGCGCGATACCACGGCGTACGTGGCGACGCACTCGAGGCAATGGGCGAGCACATCGCGGCCGCCCGCGAGCGGGTGCAGCTGGAGTTGCTGCTAACCGACAGTGCCGCGCTCAATGAGAATCGCCGGCGTATCTGGGGATCGTTGACCGAGCTTTCGCCTCAGGCACTGGAGGCCGCACATATTCCGCCGCCGAGCACCCTGGGCGGATGGATCGAGTTGGCGGCCATCGGCAACTCGACCATCACCGATCCCAATGCCCTCGGACAGGCCATCGCCCTGTGGCGCCACCGTTACCCCGGACATCCGGCCGGCGACAACGTCGTTCCCATGCTGATGGACGACGGCTTCATGGCCTGGGCACCGGCCCGAACCGTGGCGCTGTTGCTTCCCTTCGAGGGAAAATTCGCAAACGCAGCAGGTGCCGTACGCGATGGCTTCCTGGCAGCCTGGTTCGCAGATCAGAACACCGAGATCCGACCCACGATACTGGTACGCGACACATCGGGCGGCGACATCTGGAACATCTATAACCGCGCTATCGAAGAAGGCGCGGAATTCGTCGTTGGGCCGCTCAGGCGCACCGCGGTGACGCGCCTGGCCGAGTCAACCGTCATGCCGGTACCGACACTGACTCTCAATTATGCCGACGCCGCCAGTGTGAACGCCGACGGGACGATGGCCACACCCACGAATGGTCTGTTCCAGTTCGCCCTGTCGCCGGAGTCCGAGGCACGACAGGTGGCCGAATACGCCTGGTTCGCCGGCCACGCGACTGCTGCCGTGCTTACGCCGGTGGGCGCATGGGGTGATCGTGTTGCTGCTGCATTCGCCGACGCCTGGGAAGATCTCGGCGGCACGGTGGTGGAATTTCAAAGCTATTTGAACGACGGCTCCGACATGTCCACACCGGTAAGAAAGTTACTCAATATCGACGACAGTAACGCACGCTATCGTTCGCTCAAGCAAGTGCTCGGAAGCGACGTGAAGCAGGAAACCCACAGGCGGCAAGACTTGGATTTCGTGTTCATGGCAGCTTTCCCCCGTCAGGCGAGACAGTTACGTCCACAGCTGGATTTCCACCAGGCACAAGACCTACCCGTCTACTCCACCTCACACATTTATTCCGGCATCGCAGACAGGGAAGCGGATCAGGATATCGACGACGTCATCTTCGGTGATATGCCCTGGGTGCTCGATCCGGCATCCGGCGGCGGGGCGCTTCGCCGGGACGTAAACGCGCTCTGGCCCGATTCAGTGAGTGCCTTCGTACGCCTGTACGCTTTCGGTGCCGACGCGTACCGTTTGGTGGCTGAACTCGGCAAGCTTCGCGCTCAGCGATACGCAGAATTCCAGGGCCTGACGGGAAAGCTCTCGCTCAGTGAGAACAATCGAATTGAGCGCCGGCTCCTGTGGGCACGGTTCAACAGGGGCACCCCACGAATCCTCGACGGCGACCCCACACCCGAAAGGCCGTGAAGACTCGCCGCGCGAGCAGCGTGGCGCGGGGCGCTTGGGCCGAGAATCTTGCTTGCCGGCATTTACTCGACCAGGGCCTGCAATTGGTAACGCGAAATTACCGTTGCCGGCATGGTGAAATCGATCTTGTCATGCGGGACGGGTCCACCATCGCCTTTATCGAAGTACGGCTGCGCAATCGCACGGACTTCGGAAGCGGCGCGGAAAGCGTCGATGCCAGAAAACAGGCCCGCTTGTTGTCGAGCGCTGAACACTACCTGCAACGACACGCTACACTTCTTGCCGACTGCCGCTTCGACGTTGTGTCTATACTACAATGCGGGAATATCAGAAAATTGGAATGGATACGAAACGCATTCGATGCATGATTCGATTCACTCACGATCAATGGAGACGGCTGTCATGTCACTACGAGCACGCTTGATCATTCTTCTCCTGGTAGGATTCACCGTTGCTTTACAGGGCTGCGCCGGCCTGATAATCGCCGGGGGCGCCACCGCCGGCGCGATGGCCAACGATCGACGTACCTCTGGCGAGTACGTCGACGACGAGACAATCGAGTGGAAAATCATCGACGTCTTGTACGAAGATGAGCAAATAGACCAGCTGACCCATCTCAACGCCACCAGCTACAACGGCATCGTTCTGTTGACCGGAGAAATACCGAACCAAGAGATGCGGGTGAAGATCCATGGGAAGATCAGAAGCATCCAGGGAGTACGGCAATTGCACGACGAGACGTCTATCGCTGCACCCAGCTCGATGATGTCCCGTTCTGGCGATACGTGGATCACCAGTAAGGTCAAGACCGCGATGCTGACCGATGATACCGATATGGGCGCACGCACCAAAGTGGTCACGGACAAAGGGGTGGTCTATCTGATGGGCATCGTTTCCGCGCAGGAGGCGGACAAGCTCACCGATATTGCACGGCGGGTTGGTGGCGTTCAAAAGGTCGTGAAAGTATTCGAATATCAAAGCTAGCCGTTTCTGATCGCGTCGCGGTAGATCACTGCATCCCGCTCGCCAAAACAGCAGGCAACGATTTCGGTGAATCGACCGTCAAACTCGCTCATGACCGAAGTAGCCAGGACGGCTGCTTCCAGCCTCGGATAGGCATAGACCCCCGTGCTGATGGCGGGAAAGGCGATGCTGGCGATTTCCTGCTCCAGGGCAAGCTCGAAACAGCGCCGATAACAGCTCTCGAGCAAAGCTGGTTCACCATTCCGCCCCCCCTGCCATACTGGCCCGACGGTATGAATCACGAATCTGGCCGGTAGATCGTATGCACGCGTAAGCTTTGCATCCCCGGTCTCACAGCCACCGAGGGTCCGGCACTCCTCCAGCAGCAGCGGCCCGGCCGCCCTGTGGATTGCGCCATCCACGCCACCGCCGCCCAACAGTGACCCATTGGCGGCATTGACGACGGCGTCGACTTGTAGTTCAGTGATGTCTCCGACCTTGATAGTAATCACGACAAGCTCTCGAAACTCTGAATCACCGTGTGGGTCGCCCAGGAAAATCTGCTGCTCGTGCTGGCGCTCTTTGCCGGCGTGCTGAGCTTCTGGCGCAATACGCTGCGTGCCCGGGAAGAGGCCATCCGTGTCAGCCGGGCAGCCTGCAAGAGCCGGGGGCACCAGTTTCTCGACGACACCGTGTCGTTGACGCGACTCGGATTCGGCCGCAGCGCCGGAGGCTGGCCGCTGTTGCGTCGCACCTATGCATTCGAATTCAGTGCCGATGGGCACGACCGCTTTTCCGGTAGCGTCACACTATCCGGATCGCGGGTCGAATCGGTGTATCTGCCGGAAGGCGCCAGAGAATTCTGAGTTACTTTACGATGCGCAGCGCCGGCTGGGCCTTGCCCTTCTTCTCGACCTTGTTCTTGCAGCTATCACCCGGTTCGGGCGGCGGATCGTCCTGGTGCTCTTCCTCGCCGAAAGACATTCCCGCACCATTCTCCTTGGCGAAAATCGCCAGCACGGCGCTGGTGGGCACACTGACCTGAAAGGACTTACCACCGAATCGTGCATCGAACATGATCCAGTCGTTTTTTACCGAAAGCCCGTGCACCGCGGCAGCAGAAATGTTCAACGAAATCTGACCGTCTTTCACGAATTCGGACGGCACGCGAACGCCTTGCGCGTCGGCGTCCACCACGATATGCGGTGTCAGATCATTGTCGAGAATCCACTCGTGAATAGCACGAACAAGATACGGACGACTGGATGTCATTGGGATATCCGGCACCTTCGCGCCCCCTGGATTCAGCGCTCACCCATCTCCCGTTCGGCATCAGAAAGACTCGCCTCGAAGGCTTCCCGCTCGAACAAGCGCTCCGCGTACTGAAGCAGTGGTTTCGCCTGTCGCGGCAGGCTGATTCGATAGTACGGCAAACGCCACAGCAGCGGTGCCAGATAGCAGTCCGCCAGAGAGTAATCATCGGACATGAAATGCGTTTTCTGGGTGAACACCGGGGCAACCGCCGTCAAATGATCACGCAGGCTTTTGCGGGCAGCGTCGGCGGCCGCACTGTCGCCGGATTCGATGATCGATACCAGGCTGAAGATATCCCGCCGGATTCTGTACCGATACAGTCTGTTGCTCGCCCTCGCCACCGGGTCCACGGGCATGAGCGGCGGATGGGGAAAGCGCTCGTCCAGATACTCCATGATGATCTGGGCTTCGTAGAGCACCAGTTCCCTGTCGACCAAGGTGAGAATGGTGTTGTATGGATTCAGATCATTCAGATCCTCGGGCCTCTCGTCGGCCACGACGGAGTGGATTTCCACGTTGATCGCCTTCTCGGCGAGCACAAATCGAACGGCATGACTGGCCGGATCGATGGCATCCGAATACAACGTCATTACGGATCTACGATTGGCTAGCATTGCCATGAAACAGTCTCCAAGAGCATCCAGTCACCCAATTGATTGTAAAGCCCTGACCCTGGCATTCAGCAGACGCCGAGACAGCAATCCGGCCACCCACGGGCGGCCAGCCGCTCGGCGCCTGACTCAATGCACGTCTCTCCAGTAATCCTTGTAGAGAGCTCGCGCGAGCAGAGCAAAAAAAGCGAGGAAAATGATTACCCAGTAACCCATCTGGATACGCACCAGCTTGGCGGGCTCGCCCGCATAATCGAGGAAGTTTACCAGATCTCGAACCGCCTTTCGGAACTCGGCGGGCTTCATCGAGCCCGGGATGGTGACCTCCAGCATGTCGGTCACATGGGTTGTGTAGGTAGCGTCCCCATCCTTGGCGACGACCGCCGTATGCAGCTTGAAGCCTTTCTCGTCAGCTTCGATACTCTCCACGTGCTCGGATACGACATTGGCCGGGCGCTCGGCAGGGACGTAGCTTTGCACGCCCTGTAAAGGCCACAGGATGTGAGGCATTCCGGCGTCGGGAAACATGATGTTATTGACGCCGAACGGCCGTGCCGGATCGGAATCCGCGTAGAAGGTCGTCAAATAAGTATATAGCCAGTCCACGCCACGGGAGCGGGCAATCACCGACAGGTCCGGCGGCGCGACACCAAACCAACCCGAGGCGTCATCCACCTGCATGGCGATGGTCATCGTGTCGCCGATCTTATCGGTGGTGAACATCAGGTGTTCCGCAACCAAATCGGGGTCGAGTTCGATATCCTCCGCCAAACGGCTGTAGCGCATGAATGCCATGGAATGGCAACCTAAACAGTAATTGACGAATATTCTTGCCCCACTCTGCAGGGATTCCTTACTCGAAATGTCGGTATTGGCACTCATCGGCCGCACGCCACCGGCGCCCAACGTCACGAGCGGGACAAGACTGAGTGCAATCGCAGCTATGATCCTGCTCATCTTCACGTCACCCGCTCGGGAACCGGTTTCGGTTCGTTCAGCTTCGTGTACATCGACCCCAACACGAACACCACGTAGTAACCGATGACCAGCAGCGAGCTCACGACTATCAAAGTGCCTTTGTCAGAATCGAATCTGATGGCATCGAAGAAAATGAACAGCACTGCGACGATGCCAAGCACCGTGTAGTTGAAACTCAGCGTGCGCGGCTTGGTATAGAGCCACATGATCAGGAAGAAGGAAAAGTACAGTTCGCCGAGACGGAAACCGAGCTCGGAACCGGCCGCCGTCGGCGACTGCGTACCGAGATACCCGAGCACGAGAAACGTTACTACGAACGTGCCCAGCAGCAGTCTGAACAATGGGCCGCGGTAGCGAATGGACTTGATCGGATTTCTGTCCAGCCACGGCAGGACAAAGAAGATCAGCGTCGACGCAAACATGGCAATCACCCCGGTCAGCTTGTCGGGAATTGCCCGCAAAATGGCGTAGTAAGGGGTGAAATACCACACCGGCGCGATGTGCTCCGGCGTCTTCAGCGGATTGGCGGGAACAAAATTTGGTTGCTCAATAAAGTAACCGAAAAAAGTGGGCGCGAAGAACAACACGGCGGCGAACAAGATCAGGCACACCGCCACGCCCCAGATATCCTTCACCGTGTAGTAAGGGTGAAACGGAATGCCGTCCCGCGGGATGCCGTTTACGTCCTTGTTTTTCTTTATCTCGATACCATCGGGATTATTGGAGCCGACCTCGTGCAGGGCCAGGATGTGCGCGCCCACCAGAGCGAGCAGGGCAAGCGGCACGGCCGCCACGTGCAGCGCGAAGAATCGATTGAGAGTCGCATCCGCGATCACATAATCGCCTCGAATCCACAACGTGAGCGGCTCGCCGAGCCCGAAAGGCAGGGCGCCAAAGAGCGAAATGATCACCTGGGCGCCCCAGTAGGACATCTGCCCCCAGGGCAGCAGGTAGCCGAAGAAGCCTTCGACCATCATGAGCATATAAATGGCCATCCCGATGACCCAGAGGAGCTCGCGGGGATTCTTGTACGAGCCGTACATCAGACCCCTGAACATGTGCAGATAGACGACCAGGAAGAAAAACGAGGCACCGGTGGAATGCATGTACCGGATAAACCAGCCCATGGGCACCTCGCGCATGATGTACTCGACGGACGCGAAGGCTTCGTCGGCGCTCGGCTTGTAATACATGGTGAGCCAGATCCCGGAAACGATCATAATCACCAACATCAACAACGCCAGAGACCCGAAAAAGTACCAGAAGTTGAAATTCTTTGGCGCGTAGTACTTTGCCAGATGCTCGTTCCACATCTTGGAGAGAGGAAAACGCGCGTCGGTCCATCCCAGCAGTCCAGTCAGTATGGCTTTCATCAGACGCTCTCCTCACCGGCGCCTATGAGAATGCGCGTGTCGCTGAGATACTTGTGGGGCGGAACCACCAGATTGGTGGGCGCCGGCACGCCTGCGTAGACGCGGCCCGCGTAGTCGAACTTCGATCCATGGCAGGGACAGAAAAACCCACCCGGCCAACCGATGCCCAACGGGGGCTTGATCCTGCCTGACACGCAATGGCGAGCATCCCAGATGCGTGCAGATTCCGATGAGCACCACAATTTCCGGCTTGATGGAACGGTACTCGTTCTTCGCGTACTCGCTGCTGATTCTGGGTGGATTCCGGGTCCCGCAGCCGATCGTCGACGCGGGGCAGCGCCTCCAGAACTTTCCGGGGGGCGGCTGACGATCCACACGGGCTGGCCGCGCCACTTCGCCGTCAGCATCTGACCGGGCTCGAGCTTGCTGATATCCACCTCGATGGGCGCGCCGATGGCGCGTGCCCGCTCACTCGGTTGCCATGCCGCCACGAAGGGCACGGCCGTGCCTACGACGGCCGCGCCGCCGACGACCGCCACGCTCGCAGTGAGAAAGCGACGCCGACCGGCGTCCACATCGGTACTCATCGTCTAGACAGCTCCTTTTTCGGGATCGCCTTTGGAGGTGCTATTGTTGTCGCGATTCCGGGCATCCCAGTAGGCAACTCAGGCTCGATTCGAGGTGCTCGCATGGCCAAGGGTCGAAACCTGACAAGAATCCTATAAACGACTGGTGGAGGTCAAGAGGATGCCTCCCCGGAACGACCACGGGCACTCGGGGGCGAATCATATGCGATCGGTCACGATGTTCAAGTTTGCCCTCCGGTCGGTGACCGCCGGTCTCGCCCTGGCATTCGTCGTTTTGATACTGAAACCCGAGTGGATTCCCAATCCCGGCGGGGACAATGACCGGGCCCCGGCCAGCCAGAACGACGTGGTCTCCTATGCCCGGGCCGTGGCCATCGCCACTCCGGCGGTGGTCAACATCCACACCGCCAAGGCCGTCACCAGCCTTCCCAGCCCGCTTTTGAACGATCCCTTCTTCAAACGCTATTTCGCCGACACCCTGCCCGCCTCACCCAGGCGAATTGCGCGCAGCCGCGGCTCCGGCGTGATCATGAGTTCCCGGGGATACGTGGTCACCAATCATCACCTGATCCGCGGCGCCGACGAAATCCGTGTCATGCTCCAGGACGGCCGCGAAGCCAGCGCCACCGTTTTCGGGACCGATCCCGACACCGATCTGGCAGTGCTCAAGGTAGAGCTGGACGACCTCCCGGCGATCGCCATCAACGCCGCCCGCCAGCCCCGGGTGGGCGACGTGGTGCTCGCCATCGGCAACCCCTTCGGCGTCGGCAAAACCGTCACCATGGGCATCGTCAGCGCCACCGGCCGCAGCCATATCGGCCTCAACACCTTCGAGGATTTCATCCAGACCGATGCGGCCATCAACCCAGGCAACTCCGGGGGTGCCCTCATCAACCCCTACGGCGAACTCATCGGCATCAATACCGCCGTCTACTCCGACTCCAACGGCTCCCAGGGGATCGGCTTCGCCATCCCCGCGCCTCTGGCGCAACGCGTCATGCAGGAAATCATCGACCATGGCTACGTGGTGCGCGGCTGGCTCGGCATCGAAGTGCAGGCATTTGCGCAAACCGAATCCGGCGGCCCCCTGGCGGTGACCGTGGTCAACGTGCTGGCGAAAACGCCTGCTGACAGGGCTGGCCTGCAGGCCGGAGACGTTCTGACCCGGATCGACGACACGCCCGTCACCGATCCTCAGGGCGCGCTCAACGCCATCGCCAGGGTGAAACCGGGAGATCGGGTATCGCTGGGTATCGTGCGTGACGGAGAGCCCCGCCAGGTGGTGGTAACCGTGGCCCAGCGCCCGCCCGAAGGTTAATCTGCCAGCCCATTCCGAGCCACAGAGGTTGATGGCCATGACCCACGAGCTGCGATTTCAGGTAATTGTCCTGCCGAACACCGACTGGAACACATTGCTGGCGCGTTTCCAACGTATCGAGGAGCTGGGATTCGACCTGGTGGGAATGGCCGATCACTTCGTCGATTGGACCAATCCGCCCAGCCCCTGGTTCGATCTATGGACCCAGGCCGCAGCGGTGGCGGCCAACACCAGCCGCATCCGGCTCTGCGCTTGCGTGGCGCAGATCCCGCTTCGCGGCCCGGCGATGTTGGCCCGTCAGGCGCTGTCGGTGGATCACATTTCCAACGGCCGGCTGGAGCTGGGTCTCGGGCTGGGACTCCCCATCGATCCCTCCTACGCCATGATGGGCATTCCCAACTGGAGCAACAAGGAACGGGTGGCGCGCTTCGGGGAGTACGTGGAGATCGTCGATGGGCTGTTGACGAACGAAGTCACCAGCTACAAAGGCAAGTTCTATCAAATCGACCAGGCGGTGATGAACCCGCGACCCCTGCAAAAACCCCGCCCACCCATCATGATTGCGGCCATGGGACCGATCATGCTGAAAAAGGCGGCCCGCTATGCCGATATCTGGAACAGCCTCAGCTTTGTCGAGGACTTCGACGATCAGATGAAAGAGACGCGCCATCGAATCGAGCAGGTGGATGAGCACTGTGCTGCCATGGGCAGGGATCCGGGAACGCTGAGGCGCTCGTACTTGATGTTCGACGCCAAAGCGCGCCCCAGTGGCGGGAAGATCAAATACTACGAGTCGGAAGCGATCTTTACCCACATGGTGGAGCGCATAATGGAATTGGGGATAACCGACATCGGAATGTATTATCCCCTGCAAGAAGAACAACTGCCGATGTTCGAGAGAATAGCAACCGATGTTATTCCGAAGCTTCGGCGGCAATAATATCTTCCAGAGCCGTTAGAAACGCCGAATTTTCATCCGGTCGACCAACGGTCACGCGCACGCAGTCGTCAAGCAACGGGCTTGCGCCGTGAAAACTCTTCACCAGCACGCCGCGCTCGCGAAGCCGCGCCACCGTCGCCTCACCGGCTCCGGGCTTGGTGCGAATGAGCAGGAAGTTGGCCTGACTGGGCCAGACTTGAATTCCGTCCATGGCGTCAAGGCGCGCGAACATATGGTCCCGGTCGCGGACTATTTTCTGCGTTTGATTTTGAAACAACCCATAGTGGGAAAGAGCCAACTCGGCGCTCACCTGGGTGAGAACGTTGAGATTGTAGGGAAGACGCAGCTTTTCGAGCTGATCGATCCACGCCGGCGCACCGGCAAGCAGGCCGAGGCGCAACCCGGCGAGGCCGAGCTTCGACACCGTGCGCAGTACCAGCAGATTGGATCTGGTCTCGAGCTCCGAAAAGAAGCTCGCGCCCGCGAACGGTGCATAGGCTTCGTCGACGACCACCACACCGGGCGTTGCGTCCAGAATGGCTTCCACGTGCCGTCTATCGAAGAGATTGCCCGTGGGATTGTTCGGATAAGCAATAAAGACAAGCGCCGGCTCGTGCTCCCGAATGGTTTCCAGCGTTTCCTCCAGGCGAAGACTGAAATCCGATTCGTCCAACGGCACGCTCACGAAGCGGCGCCCGGTGGTCCGCGCCACCAGCGCGTACATGGCGAAACTCGGGTCCGGCGCGAATACGACGCTGCCCGGTCCGCCGATGGCCAGTATCAGCAGCTGGATGAGCTCGTCGGACCCGTTTCCCAGCAGCATGTCCGCGGACTCCGGCACCGCCAGGGACCGTGCGCAAGCGCTTCTTCAGCGCAGTCGCTTTCGGGTCCGGATAGCGATTGACATCGACACCGCGCAGCCGCTCCAGCCATTCATCCTTGAGCTCCGGCGGCCACGGATAAGGATTTTCCATGGCGTCGAGCTTGATGAGTCCAGCTGACTCGGCCACGGCATAGGCCGAAAGCGCCCGCACCTCCGGCGCAATCAGGCGAGCGACCCACGCCTCCGGGGATTCGTCACCGGTCACCGACACCGGCGCTTTCTCATTTGCCCGCGCTGTCCCGGGCGCGCAGCTCCGCCGAACGGGCATGGGCCGTCAGCCCCTCGCCCCGGGCGAGAGTTGCCGCAACGGGCGCTAAACGCGCCGCGCCTGACGGCGAGCAGCCGATGAGACTGGTGCGCTTCTGGAAATCGTAGACACCAAGTGGTGAAGAGAACCGTGCGGTGCCCGCAGTCGGCAGAACATGGTTGGGTCCTGCGCAGTAGTCGCCCAGGGCCTCAGGCGTATGGTGGCCCAGGAACACGGCACCGGCATGGCGGACCCCCGGCAGCAATTCCTCCGGGCTCGGCCACCGAAAGCTCCAGATGTTCCGGTGCGATACGGTTGCTGAGCGCAATACCTTCCTCGAGATCACGCACCTTTATCAACGCGCCACGGGAGCGAAGTGCCTCGGCAATGATGTCGCGACGCTCCATGCCCGGCAGCAACCGCTGGATGGCCGCCTCCACGGCATCGATGAAATCCCCGTCCGGGCAAAGCAGGATGGCGCGCGCCTGCTCGTCGTGCTCGGCTTGAGAAAACAGATCCATGGCTATCCATTCCGCCGGAGCACCGGCGTCGCACAACACCAGGATCTCCGAGGGCCCGGCAACCATGTCGATACCGACGACCCCGAAGAGCTGTCGCTTGGCTTCGGCGACATAGGCATTGCCGGGTCCAACGATCTTGTCCACCGTGGGAAGCGTAGCGGTGCCGAATGCCAGCGCCGCCACGGCTTGCGCGCCACCGACACTGAACACCGTATCCACGCCGGCGATATGGGCGGCCGCCAACACCAACTCATCGAGCTCCCCATCCCGGGTCGGCACGGTCATGATCACTTCGCCGACCTCGGCGACCCGGGCCGGAATGACGTTCATCAGCACCGACGACGGATAGGCCGCCTTGCCGCCGGGCACATACACTCCGACGCCATCCAGCGCCGTGATCTGCTGCCCCAGCAGCGTGCCGTCCGGCTCACGATAGGACCAGGAATCCTGGCGCTGGTGCTGGTGGTAGGCGCGGATGCGCTCGGCGGCGAATTCCAGAGCGTCTCTTTGCACCGGGTCCAGGCTATCGAATGCCGCGCTCAGACGAGCATCATCCACCCGCAGGGCTGCCCCGTCCGTGACGTCGAGGCCATCGAATCGCCGCGTGTATTCCAGCAGCGCCGCGTCGCCGCGCACCCGGATGTCCTCGATAATGGTGCTGACGGTGTTCTCGACGCCGACATCGCGCCGCTGGTGAGCATCCAGGAACGCGCGGAACTGTTCTTCGAAATCCCCATCATCGCTGCTGAGCCGCCGCATATTGCTCACGGCGGCGACACTCGTTGCGCACCCGACCCGTCTGTACTCGCCACGGCTGTGGCCACGGCTTGGGCCAGACTGTCGATGATGGCCTTCATGGGTAGGTGTTTTATTTTCATGGAGGCCTTGTTGGCGATCAATCGCGAGCTGATGGCACACACTTCCTCTATTTCCACCAGACCGTTGGCCGCCAACGTGCCGCCGGTATCCACCAGGTCCACGATGCAGTCGGCGAGGCCCACCAGCGGCGCAAGCTCCATGGAGCCGTACAGCTTGATGATTTCGGCCTGCACGCCGGCGGCGGTGAAGAAGCGCCGGGTGCTGACCACGTACTTGGTTGCCACCCGAGGGCGCCTGGGCAACTCATGCCTGCCGCGGCGAGCCGCCACCACCAGCCGGCAACGCGCGATGCGCAGATCCAGGGGCTCGTAGAGTCCCCCGCCACCGTGCTCCAGCAACACGTCCTTGCCCGCGATGCCGAGATCGGCCGCTCCGTACTCGACGAATGTCGGCACGTCCTGCGCCCGCAACACCAGCAGCCGCAAGTCGTCGCGATTGGTGTCGAGCACGAGTTTTCGGCTGGATTCCGGGTCGTCACCGGGCCGTATGCCCGCCGCATCGAGCAGCGGCAGCGCCTCGCGATAGATGCGGCCCTTGGAAATGGCGATGGTGAGCATGAATCTGAATCGAGAATCAGCCGGGTACGCGGCGAATGCGGGCCCCCAGCTTGGCGAGCTTCTCCTCGATACCTTCGTAACCCCGGTCGATGTGATAAATACGGTCCACGACAGTATCACCCTCGGCCACCAACCCGGCCAGCACCAGACTCGCCGATGCGCGCAGATCCGTCGCCATGACGGGCGCAGCCGTGAGGCGCTCCACGCCCTGGGTAACCGCGGTATTGCCCTCCAGACGAATGTCCGCACCCATTCGCTGCAGCTCGTGCACGTGCATGAAACGGTTCTCGAAAACGGTCTCCGAGATAACCCCGGTACCGCTGGCCACCGCGTTGAGCGCCGTAAACTGCGCCTGCATATCGGTGGGGAACGCTGGATAGGGTGATGTACGCACCGACACCGCCTTCGGACGGCGGCCGCCCATGTTCAGCCTGATCCAGTCATCACCGATCTCGAGATCGGCCCCGACCTCTTCGAGCTTCCCCAGAATCGATTCCAACATCGCCGGGCGCGTGTCCTTGATCTTGATATTGCCGCCGGTAATGGCGGCCGCCACCAGAAAAGTGCCGCTCTCGATACGATCCGGCAGCACGTTGTAGTGGGTTCCAGAAAGCGACTCCACGCCTTCCACGGTAATGGTGTCGGTGCCGGCTCCCTCGATGCGGGCGCCCATGGCGATCAGACAGTTCGCCAGATCCACCACCTCGGGCTCGCGCGCCGCATTTTCGATGACGCTGGTACCCTTGGCGAGGGTTGCAGCCATCATCAGATTCTCGGTTCCGGTAACCGTAACCAGATCCATCACCAAACGAGTGCCCTTGAGCCTTTTCGCGCGGGCGCGAATGAAGCCGCCCTCGACCTGGATGTCGGCACCCATCTTGGCAAGACCCTGGATGTGAAGATTTACCGGCCGTGAGCCGATGGCGCAGCCACCGGGCAGCGAGACGAGTGCCTCGCCATAGCGCGACAACAGCGGCCCCAGGACCAGGATCGACGCGCGCATGGTCTTGACCAGTTCGTAGGGCGCGTAAAATTCGCGAATGCTGCTGGCATCCACTTCGATGTTCATGGTCTCGTCCACGACCAGATGGACACCCATGCGTCCCAGCAACTCCATGGTCGTGGTGACGTCGTGCAGATGCGGAATATTTCCCACCGTTACGGGGCCGTCGGCGAGCAGCGTGGCGGCAAGAATCGGCAAAGCGGCATTCTTCGCCCCGGAAATCCGAACCTCGCCTTCCAGAGGCACGCCGCCGGTAATGATGAGTTTGTCCACGTTCGGGTTGTCGTCCTGCTCCGTTGATTTTCTAGCCCTGCAAGGCCTGCCATTGGTCCGGGGTATAGGTTTTGAGTGACAGCGCGTGCACGGCATCGGTGTCGAATCGACTGCCGAGCGCTGCGTAAACCAGGCGATGCTGTGCGATCATATTCTTGCCGTCGAAGGCACTCGACACCACGACGGCGGAGAAATGCCGGCCGTCCCCCGACACCTCCACGTGACTAACGGCCAAGGCCGTTTCGATGAGCTTCTTCAACTCTTCTGTATTCACGATGTTGCCGACCCCCGTTTCCCGACCAACGCTTCCTCGAGGTTAGCTGCGTCAGCGAGGGCGAGCATCTGAGCCGGCAGATGCAAGAGTTCGACGCGGGCATTCTGCCGAGACGCCTCACGCATCCATTCCACCAATAGAGCGAGGCCGGCACTGTCCGTATGTGTCACCTGCGCCAGGTCGATCTGAAGAACCGTCTCGCCGGAGAACATATCCCTGCTCTGCCGCCAAAGGTCCGTTACGGAGTCGAAGGTCATCGCCCCGAGCACGCAATAGCTGCGGGTGTCACGGCGTTGAATCGTCGCCCGCGGGAGGTTCGCATCATCAGGTGCTGCACCCATGACCGTCAGTTGCCGCCGTCCGCGGCCTTGTTGTACAGGAACTGGCCGATTATCTGCTCCAACACAATGGCTGACTGGGTCAGCATGATCTCGCCGCCGTCGGTGAGGAATTCCTCGTCGGCGCCCGCCTCGAGACCGATGTACTGCTCTCCCAGCAGGCCGGCTGTAAAAATGCTCGCCGACGTGTCCAGCGGGATGCGCGCGTAACGGGGGTTCACCGAAAACTGAACAACCGCCTCGTATCGGTTGTCGTCGAATCCGATGTCGGTGACGCGGCCCACGCGCACGCCGGCCATGGTCACCGGAGAGCGAACCTTGAGCCCGCCGATGTTGTCGAACCGGGCTGTCAGATGGTACCCGTCCGGTCCCGTGAGCTCGGCGAGATTGCTGACCTTCATCGCCAACATCAACAACGCCGCCAGTCCCAGCGCGACAAACAGCCCCACGCCAACCTCTACCGTTTTACTGTACATGCTTTATCGTCCAGAAAAATTTTCCAGTTGAACATCCTAGTTGAACATCAAGGCCGTCAACACGAAGTCCAGACCCAGCACCGCCAGCGACGAGTGCACCACGGTACGCGTGGTTGCCGCACTGACGCCTTCGGAGGTGGGCACCGAATCGTAACCTTCGAACACCGCAATCCAGGTTATCACCACGCCGAACACGGCGCTCTTGATGACGCCATTCAATATATCGTCGTTCAAGTCCACCTTGGACTGCATTTGCGACCAGAACGCGCCTTCATCGACACCGAGCAATCCTACACCGACGAAATAGCCGCCCAATACGCCCACCGCGCTGAACATGGCAGCCAGCAGAGGCATGGAAATCACACCGGCCACGAAGCGCGGTGCCACCACCCTGCGCAGGGGATCCACCGCCATCATCTCCATGCCATCCAGCTGCTCGGTGGCCTTCATGAGTCCGATCTCGGCGGTCAGGGCGGAGCCTGCCCGGCCGGCGAACAGCAGCCCCGCTATCACGGGCCCCAGCTCGCGCACCAGAGACAGGGCCACGAGCACGCCAAGAGATTCCTCAGCGCCGAAATCAACCAGAGTATTATAGCCCTGCAAGCCCATCACCATGCCGACGAAGACGCCGGACACGACCGTGATGATCAACGACCTCACACCCACCGACCAGATCTGGGCAATCACCAGGCTCGGGCGAAACACCAACGCAGGTACCGACGCCAACACGTAGAGGAAAAAAATCGTGCCCCGTCCCAGGCGCTCGAAAAAGGTCAGGCCTGCGCGGCCCAATCGACGCAGTAAATCTATCAAGGACGCGATCAAGGGGGCGATCATGGACGCGGCCCCGACAACAGCTCATCGAGATAGTCACGGCCCGGGTAGTGAAACGGTACCGGTCCGTCGGCGAGCCCGCCCATGAACTGCGAGACCCATTGCGAATCGGATTTGCTGAGTTCCTCCGGTGTGCCCTCGCCAACGACCTTGCCGCCAGACAGCACGTAGATGTAGTCGGCGATGGAGGCGGTCTCCGGCACATCGTGGGAGACGATGATGCTGGTCAGATTCAGCACCTCGTTGAGACGGCGAATGAGCTGCACCAGCACACCCATGGAAATCGGGTCCTGGCCGGAAAAGGGCTCGTCGTACATGATCATCATCGGGTCGAGGACGATAGCCCTTGCCAGAGCCACCCGCCTCGCCATGCCACCGGAGAGCTCCCGGGGAAAGAGGTCCCGGGCGCCCCGTAATCCCACCGCTTCGAGCTTCATGAAGACCAGATTGCGGATCATCGCGTCGGTGAGATTCGTGTGCTCGCGCACAGGGAAAGCGACGTTCTCGAAGACGTCCAGATCGGTGAGCAGCGCGCCGCTCTGGAACAGCATGCCCATACGCCGGCGCAGCGCAAACAGACGGTCGCGGGAAAGGGCGTGAACGTCCAGGGCGTCCACGGTCACGGTGCCGGCGTCGGGTTTCAACTGCCCGGCGATGAGCTTCAGCAGGGTGGTCTTTCCGGTGCCGCTCGGGCCCATGATGGCGGTGATTTTTCCCCGCCGAATGTCGATATCGACGCCGTCGAAAACAAGCCGATGACCGCGTGAGAAGTGCAGATCCTTGACGGCAACCAACGGTTTGGGAGGCGTAATGCCCGAGGGCGGCTGGCTCTCGGATTGATTCAAACGGACTCCATCCGTCACGGCCTCGCGTCGGCCTCTGATCCTTCCTTCTGCACGGGCATCATGTCGGACTTGATGACCCCGAGTGCGAGTGCTGTTGTGCTGGCAACGTAGATAGACGAGTAGGTGCCGACGATGACACCCACGATGAGGGCAGTGGCGAACTCGTGGATCAGCGACCCTCCCAGAAAGAACAACGCGGCCAGCACCAGCAGCGTCGTCAAGGACGTTATCAAGGTGCGTGACAATGTTTGATTGAGGGATGCATTGAAAATTCCCACAGGCGTGCCCTTGCGCATGGTGCGGAAATTCTCCCGCACGCGGTCGAACACGACGATGGTATCGTTGAGCGAATAACCGATGACCGCGAGAACCGCCGCGAGAACCGTGAGATTGAATTCGAGCCCCAGGACCGAGAAGAATCCTATGGTGATGATGACGTCGTGGAACAATGCCGCTACGGCGCCCAGGGAAAATTTCCACTGGAAACGCAATGTCACGTAGACAAGTATCGCGCCGAGAGCGATGAGCATGGCAAGTCCGCCCTGCTCGGTCAGTTCTTCACCAACCTGCGGGCCGACGAACTCCACGCGTCGCAACTGCATGTCATCGCCGCCGTTTTGCTTGAGCACGAGTAGAACATCGCTGCTGAGCTCCGCCTTGCTGACGTCATCCCGGGGCGCGAGGCGCACAAGCACATCACGGGTCGTACCGAAGTACTGGACTATCGCCTCGGGAAAGCCTGCCACCGCGAGGTCGCTGCGCACCTGCGCCAGATCCGCGCTCTGCCCATAGCCCACCTCGATGAGCGTGCCGCCGGTGAAATCGATGCCGTAGTTGAGCCCGCGCACGCCGACAGAGACCAGCGAAACCAGCAACAGCAGGCCCGAAAAAACCAGGGCCAGCTTACGCTGCCCCATGAAATCGATCTTGGTCTGTTTCTTCAGTATTTCCATGTCTAGATCTGCAGCTTCTTGACGCGCCGGCCGCCGTAGTAAAGGTTGATTACGGCACGGGTTCCCATGATGGCCGTGAACATCGATGTGGCGATTCCGATGGAAAGCGTGATGGCGAAACCCTTGATCGGACCGGTACCGAATCCAAACAACACGACAGCCGCGATCAGCGTCGTGATGTTGGCGTCGGCGATGGTCGAAAACGCCTTTTTATAGCCCGCTTCGATACTCGCCTGAGGTGTGTTGCCATTGCGGATCTCCTCGCGGATCCGCTCGAAAATCAGCACGTTGGCATCCACCGCCATGCCGGTGGTCAGAACGATGCCTGCGATACCGGGCAAGGTCAGCGTCGCCTGCAGCATCGACAGCACACTGACGATCATGACCAGGTTGAACGTGAGCGCAAGATTCGCCACCAGGCCGAACACCCGGTAATAGACCCCCATGAAGACGAGTACGAGCACGAAGCCGATAATGACGGAGCGAAATCCCTGCTCGATGTTCTCCTTGCCAAGGCTCGGCCCTACGGTGCGCTCCTCGACAATCTCGATAGGAGCGGCCAGCGCGCCTGCGCGCAGCAGCAGCGCCAGATCGCGCGCTTCTTCGGTCGTACCCAAGCCGGTGATCTGGAAACGCTTACCAAGCTGATCGCGTATGGTCGCGATGTTGATGACTATCTCCTCGGTAGTGGACTTTTTCACTTTTTCGCCATTAATCACCAGCGTTTCGGTCTTGTTCTCGATGAATACCGTTGCCATCGGGCGACCGATCTTGTCGCGCGTGCGTTTCGAGAACAGGCTCGCGCCTTTTCCGTCCAGCGTAATGAATACCGCCGGCGTCCCACTTTGCGAATCCAGGCCCGACGATGCGTCGGTAATGTAATCACCGGAAAGCATGACACTGCGCTTGAGCAGAACCGGCGACCCGTCGCTTTCCCGGTAAAGCCTCGCGGTGGCAGGGACTCGCCCGGAGAGGGCTTCCTGCACCGAGTGCTCGGTGTCGACCATGCGAAATTCGAGGGTGGCGGTGGCGCCGAGGATTTCCTTCGCCTTGGCCGTGTCCTGCACACCGGGCAGCTGCACGACGATGCGATTGTCTCCCTGCTGCTGAATCACCGGCTCGGCGACACCGAGCTCGTTGACCCGATTGCGCAGGGTCGTAATATTCTGCTGCAGCGCGAAGCGCATGACTTCGTCCGCCGCCCGCTGGTTCAGCCTTATCAGAAGCTCAGGCTTCTGAGCGTCTTCGCGTTCGGTAACGTCGAGCTCCGGCAACTCACGCCGAATGAGATCGTATGCCTGCTGGCGGGTATCGTCGTCCCGGAATCGCAAACGCACGCCGCCGTTGTCCCGGCGGGTGATGCCCGCGTAGCGAATCTTCTCCTCGCGGAGCATCTGGCGCAGATCGCCGGCGTATCTCTGCTCCGCCAGGCGAACCGCTCCCTCCATATCGACTTCCATGAGGAAATGCACGCCACCGCGCAGATCGAGGCCAAGATACATGGGCAACGCGCCAAGGTTCGCGAGCCATTCCGGCGTCGCCGGCGCCAGGTTCAGGGCCACCACGTACTGGGACCCGAGTTCCCCGGCGATGTAATCCCGGGCCTTGAGCTGGATGTTCTCGTCGGTAAAGCGCAACAGCAGGCTGCGGTCGTCCCGCTCCACGCGAAAAGCCGCCATATCGAGGCTCTTCAGGCCATCCACCAGGCGCCCTTCGAGGATCTGGTCGATGGGCGCGTCGCGATCGGCCTTTATCTGCACGGCAGGGTTGTTGCCGTAGATGTTGGGCAAGGCAAAAAACAGGCCCACGACCAGCACCACCACGATGAGCAGGTATTTCCAAGCAGGGTATTGGTTCATCTATCGTCGCCGGGGGGTCGTCGCCGGGGGGATCGGCGCCGCACTGCGATGCCGGGTGAGACTAGTAGGATTCCGACTTCAGGTGGACTTTATGGTTCCCTTGGGCACCGTCGACGCCACAGAGCTGCGCTGGAGCTTCACATCCACGCCTTCGGCCACGTTCACGGTCAAGAAATTGTCGCCGACTTCCAGCACCTTACCCAGCAAACCGCCGTTGGTGACCACTTCGTCACCCTTGGCGACGGCCCCCACCATCTTCTTGTGTTCCTTGGCACGTTTCTGCTGGGGGCGAATGAGCAGGAAGTAGAAAACCGCGAACAGCAGAACCAGGAACATGATATCGCCGTAGGGCGCGCCCCCGCCGCCGCCCTGAGCGTACGCGTCGGAAATGAAGAATCCCATGCTAGAAACCCCGAGTCATCGTTGTGAGTATGCCAGGCGCGCGATTATGACACCTCACCCGGAGCCTTGCGAGGGGCCAGGCGGGCGTAAAACGCCTCCACGAACCCCGCCAGCGCCCCCGCTTCGATGGCATCTCTGAGGCCCCGCATCAGCGACTGATAGTAGTGAAGATTGTGGATGGTGCCGAGACGCGCGGCGAGGATCTCGCCACAGCGGTCCAGGTGATGCAGGTAAGCCCGGCTGTAGTTGCGGCAGGTGTAGCAGCCGCAGTCCGCATCCAAGGGGCCCGTGTCGTCCCGGTGGCGGGCATTGCGTATGCGCACCACGCCCTCGGACACGAACAGGTGGCCGTTGCGCGCATTGCGGGTGGGTAACACGCAATCGAACATGTCGATGCCGCGGCGCACCGCTTCGACGATATCCCCGGGGGTGCCGACGCCCATCAGGTATCGCGGCTGCCCGGCGGGCATCTCCGGCACGATCTGATCCAGCACTTGCTCGCGCTCGGCACGGGACTCGCCCACGGACAACCCGCCGAGGGCATAACCATCGAAGCCGAGCTCCAGCAACCCCGCCAAGCTCTGGCGGCGCAAATCCCCCAGCAGGCCGCCCTGGACGATGCCGAAGAGCGCCGCCTCGCTATCCCCATGGGCCTCCCGGGAGCGGGCCGCCCAGCGGAGCGTCCGCTGCATGGATTCCCGGGATCTGGCAGGGGCTCGCCGGCAACGGCGTGCAGTCGTCGAAGGCCATGACGATGTCGGCGCCCAGGCTGCGTTGCACGGCCATGGAGGTCTCGGCATCCAGGAACACCGGATCGCCGTTGACCGGCGAGCGAAAAGACACGCCCTCCTCGCTGATGCGGCGCATGTCGCCGAGGCTGAAAACCTGAAAGCCGCCGGAGTCGGTAAGAATGGGCTTGCGCCAGTGCATGAAGTCGTGCAGACCGCCGTGGGCTTCGATCCGCTCGGCACCCGGTCGCAGCATCAGATGGAAGGTATTGGCGACGATGAGCTCGGCACCGCAAGCCTCCAGCTCCTCCGGGGTCATGGCTTTCACCGTCCCATAGGTGCCCACGGGCATGAACACCGGCGTCTCCACGCTGCCACGGGGGAAATTCATACGTCCCCGGCGCGCCGCACCGTCGCTGGCCATGAGCTGGAACGCCAAGCGGCTCATGGGCCCCTGGCCGTCAGAAACATGGCGTCACCATAGCTGAAGAAGCGATAACCCTCGGCCACCGCGTGGCGGTAGGCGGCCATGACGGTCTCGAAGCCGGCGAAGGCGCACACCAGCATGAGCAACGTCGATTCCGGCAGGTGAAAATTGGTAATCAGCGCGTCCACCGCGCGGAACCCGTAGCCCGGCTTGATGAACAATCGCGTCTCACCTTCGAATGGCGCCAGCGCACCGCCGGCGGCCGCGCTCTCCAGGGCCCGCACGGTGGTGGTCCCCACCGCCACCACCCGCCCTCCCCGGTCGCGGGTGCGGGCGACCTGCTGGCAAACCTCCGCCGATACCCTGGCAAATTCCGAATGCATCAGGTGGGCGTCGATATCGTCGCTGCGCAATGGTTGGAAGGTGCCCGCACCAACCCTCAGGGTGATGAAGCTCGTGCCGACGCCCGCTTCTCTGAGGGTTTCCAATAAGTCCTGGTCGAAATGCAGTCCCGCCGTGGGCGCCGCCACCGCGCCATCCTCGCGCGCATAAACCGTCTGATAGCGCTCTTCGTCCAGGGGCTCGGGCTCGCGACGGATATAGGGTGGCAGCGGGATGCGGCCGCATTCCTCTATGAGCGCTGCGACGCTGGCGCCGCTCTCGAGCTCGAGCTCGAAGAGATCGTCACGGCGCCCGCACACCAGTGCCTCTACCCCATCGTCGATGAGCAGGCGGCTACCTACCCGGGGACTGCGGCTGGCCCGCAGGTGGACAAGCACCCGGCGGGCGTCGATGATCCGCTCGACCAGTAACTCCACCTTGCCGCCGGTGGCCTTGCGAGCCGCCAGCCGCGCCTTGATGACCCGGGTATCGTTCATCACCAGCAAGTCGCCGGCCTCGAGGAGGCTGCCGAGATCATGAAAGCGGCTATCGTGAAGCCCGCCACCGGCCCCGTCCACCACCAGCAGACGGCTCTCCCGGCGGCTCGCCCGCGGATACTGGGCGATGAGCTCTTGCGGCAAATCGAAACGAAAGTCGCTGGCACGCATGCGCGGCGATGTTAGCAGATCGCCCTGGCGGCATCGGTGACGGCGCTTTGCCCCCGGGCGCTGGTGTTCCTTATACTACCCGGCCCGACTTCCACCCGAATCGTGCCGGGGTGGCGGAACTGGTAGACGCGCCAGACTCAAAATCTGGTATCGGAAACGATGTGGGAGTTCGATTCTCCCTCCCGGCACCAACTCTCACCCTGGGCGTGTTCCCCGGCCAGTTGAGCGGCCGGTCAGTCGCTCAGGCTCAGCAGCCTGTTGATTTCGGCGCCGGGCGTCGCTTCGGCTACCCAGCCGAAGCTTCCCTGTTCGCGCATCTCGGCACCTGCCCGCAGCAAAGTCGCGACCACTGCGCGTGCCAACGCACCACCGATGCTGATGCGCTTGGCTCCGGCTTCGCTCAATTGCGCCACCGTCACGTTCTCGAGCGAAGGCGCTAGAACATTCACCGGTTTGCCAACGGCGCCGGTCACCGCACGCACCTCTTCCAGCGTCTTCAGGGCAGGGGCGTATAGAACGTCCGCGCCTGCGTCCTCGAATGCCTGCAATCGACGGATGGTATCGTCGAGATCATTCCGCCCCCGCAACAAATTCTCGGCACGCGCCGTTAACGTGAAGTGGAAGTCCAGCGACCTGGCCGCCTCGACGGCCGCATGCACGCGCTCGACCGCCAGGTCGAAGTCATAGATCGGCTTGCCGGAATCGCCGCTGAAATCCTCGATGGAACCGCCGACCACGCCGGCGCCCGCTGCCAGCCGGATGGTATCGGCCACTGCCTCGGGACTGTCGGCAAAGCCATTTTCCAGGTCGGCGCTCACCGGCAGGTGGGTCGCGGCACACAGTGACCGGCAGTGCGCCATCTTCTCTTCCAGCGACACCGCTCCGTCCGGGCGTCCAATGGAATTGGCATAGCCCGAGCTGGTGGTTGCCAACGCCTGGAAACCCAGTGCGGCGAGCAAGCGCGCCGAGCCAGGATCCCAAGGGTTGGGGATGACGAATGCGCCGCTGCCCTCGTGCAGTGTCCGAAACTTTTCTGCCTTTTCTGCCTGTGTCGCCATTCCGACCTCCGTTCGCCGGCGCAAGCTGCCCGGGCCTAACCGCTACACCATGCCCAGGTTACTACAAGGCCTACGCGGGATCACACGGCCAGCACGGGCATACCCTGCAGCAGCCATCTGCCGCGGATGCGGAATCAGCGCGCTGCTGACTATCGTACGCCGGCGTCCTCGAGTAACCGTTTGGCGTACTCCACTGGTACGCCGAGATTGGACCCGCCGTACTCCGGAATGATGGCGGCATTGACTGCAATGACCTCGCCGTTGATGTCGAGCACGGGTCCGCCGCTGCCGCCGTGTGTGGTCTCCGCGTCGTAGACGACGGTTGCCCGTGTCACCTGACCGATGATGCCGCGGCTGGCCAGTGGTTGGATAAACTGTTCCTCGGAAAGCCGTGCGGCGACTGCCCAGAAATCGAGATTCTCGCCGTCCTGTAGTTTCTCTATGAAGGCGTCACCGGTCTGCGCCAGCATCGATCGCAATCCGGTGGGGTAACCCATGACAATCGCCTCATCACCCGGCCTGGGCGGCGTGTCGCTCAAGCGCAGATGCGGGATGCCGCCCGTAACTCCCTGACACAGCAACACGGCGAGATCGGCATCTTCGCTGGCTTTGAGGAGTCTCACCGGAAACGGCTCCCGGACGTCGGGTAGATAGCCAACAAACTTGATCGACACAGGCTCCATGCCCTGTTCGCCAAGCGCCCTGGGCGCTGTCGTCGAATTCCCATGGCAGGGCCACGTGACGATTGGTCAGCAATGCTCCCGTGCCGGTCACGACAAAGCCGGTTCCGGTATATTGCCGCTCCGCCACCGGGCCGTCGCCTTCCAGGGTCAGCACCGGTTGGCCCCGGGGCGAGAAAAGCGAATTCCCTTGGTCGTCGACCGCGTGTCGCAACATGCGCTGTGTCGTCGTTTCTCGGAATCCATAGGCCCCCTGCAGGAAAACGATTGCCTGCGCCGCGGACCCGATAACCCGGGTGCTGGCGTCGGAGCGCTCTTCGAGTACCGCCAGTCTTTCGGTTGCTGCGGAAAGGCGATGACTCAATTCCCGGCGCACGGCGTTGAGATCCCCCGGTTGCAGCGCCTCTTGCCTTGCGCGGGCCAGGGCGCTGGCGAAGCTCTCGAGCCGTACGGCGTCACTTTCCACCTGTTGCTGAAGACGGACGGTGGAGCGGCTCTGGTGAAATGTGGTTACCGCCAAAGCAATGATCGCTGCGATGACGGAGAGCCGGAACAGGATCGTGGTCTGGCGCGCGAAGCCGCGAAACATGTCACCAAGCGCACGGCTGAAGCGCACTCCAAAGGGTTTGCGGCTCACGCGCGCATAGTCGAGGCAATCACCGACGATATCGGCAACCGACTTTCCCACACGGCTTCCTTCCTGGTAAAGCTGAAAGCGGGACAGCGGACCGGTTTCACCGAACTCGATCAAATCGCGATGTTCCAGCCTCTTCGCTGAAACGCGCTCACCGTTAATCCAAAGGGGATGTGGCTCCCGGGCCTCGATCTCGTAGCTTTCCCCGGAGCGGTGCAAGCGCGCGACCATATCACCTTGCGGTTTTTCACCACCGTTTTCGGTTATTCCAAGCAGACGGTCCTCACTCAGCGACACGTCCAGCACATCACCACTCAACCACGTCGCGGTGCCCCGCGCCGATCCGGTCAGGTGTTCCAGTGAGGCGGTCGTGGTCATTCTGTTTAACTCTGCCAGTTACAACCTTGGATCAATAATGCAGGAGTAAGTTCGACGGCACTGCCTTTTCGGAGCGGGTGATCGAAGAGATCCGTGCCTTATCACACTGCTTACCTGCCACGGGCCGCGTAACCTCGTGCACATGTTCTACCCATGGGCTGCGGCCTAACCCACAAGGGGGGAGGACAAATGACACAACAATCCGGAGGTAATCATCATGCACTCAATGGGTAGGATTCTGAAATCCTCGCTGGCCGGTGCCACCCTGCTGGCCACGGCGGCAACACCGGCGCTGGCCGCCGATCCCGTGTCTCCCATGTCGGTAGCCGCCGATATTTTCCTGGCGCGGCCCGCCAGCTTCCTTGGAACGGTTGCCGGAACCGGTTTCTGGATCGTCACCTCACCGATTACCTTCCTCAACGGTAACGCTTCGGACACCTATGATTTGCTGGTCCAGACGCCCGCTGACTACACGTTCAAGCGTCCTCTGGGCGAGGATCTCTAGCGCACGGTCATCACCAGGTCCCGGGTCTCCACCCGGATCCCCACGCCGGCGACGATCTCTTCTGGAGAAGGTCACGATGGACAGCGATTGCGTGCTGTTCGCTTGGGACTGGCGTGAGGGAATGGTGGCCGCCGCCCGCGAATTGGATGATCTGGTCGAGCGGCTGCGGCGCCTGCGAGGCGACCCCACGCTCAAAGTCGACATCGTGGCGCACTCAGCCGGTGGATTGGTAGCGCGCTACTTCGTGCGTTTCGGCGGAGTCGACACCCTGCATGAGGTTGAGCCGACGATCACTTTCGCCGGCGGCCAAAAAGTGCGGCAGGCGGTACTGATCGGGACGCCCAATTACGGCTCGATCAAAGCGCTGCAGAAAGCCATCACAGGCTATCCCATCGGCCTCGCGCGGTTGCGCCCGGAGACGATCGCAACCATGCCGGGAATGTTTCAGCTGCTACCGCATCCGGATCGGACCTGGATGATCGACATCCGGGGCCGGCGGCTGGACCTCGATCTATACGACGTTGCCACTTGGCGCCGACACCGTTGGTCGGCCTGGGACCCAGACGTTCGCGCGCGGATTTCGCAGATGCGTCGCAAGCCGATGTTTATTTGACCGTGTTCGAGGCGCATTTCGAGCGGCAGCTCATCCGCGCCGCCCGTCTCCATCGATCTTTGAGTCGGTCTGTCGCTGAAACGCCGACCAACTATATCGTCTTCGGCAGCGCTTGCCTGCCGACACCGGCCCGATGCTTATTGGAGGAGGTCGACGGCCGGGCATGTGTCTGGCTCCATCCGCGCAACATCAAGCACCCCATAGACGGCATACCCTACGAGGAGTTGATGATCGAGCCGGGCGATGGCAGCGTCACCAAAGCGAGCCTGCTGGCGATGGATAGCCTCGCCCCCGATGCCAACCGTGGTGATTTTCCCATTGCCTGGTCAGTGTTCGTCTGCGAGCGCCACGTGAACCTGCCGGCCAACGTGACCTTTCAGGACAACCTGTTGAATATCGTGCTGTATGGGGTCAACTGAGCTCTCAGGGCAATCAGGCGACAGTCTCGGCAAAATACCGCCGGCGATGTTCCGTCGGCAAACCGAAACCGCCAGAAACTCTACTTCTGAACTGTGTCATTGACGGGTGAGCTTACGGATTCACCAAATCGACATGTTTCGATCAGCAAGGAGTAACCATGGAAAGGATTTCTCGGGTCAACTTGGGAGCGCTGCTAATTGATAGTATTGTCGAACTTCCTTGCGGAGATAGTCGATTATCGGGTCAATCCCACGTTGGGAGATATGAGGTCCGAATTCAGAGCGTTTGGTGGCTATGACGCTGAAATTTTCCATCCTGATGTCCACCACTTTCCACACCCCATCGTAGGAATGCATTACGAATCCGACTCTGTAAGTACTGCCCCACTCGCGTATGTTCATTCGAACCAGTGCGCTATTTCCTTCCACCGAAGTTTGGTCAAATGTAATGGTGACACCACTATCGTCTTGGAAAGCATCGAGGAGGCCCTGTCTGGCGTAGAAACCACAAATATATTTTATGAATAACCGTTCAAATTCTTTTTGTTGATATTCGCTCGCCTGTTTCCAATGCTTTCCGAGTACGCGCCTTGTAATGATTCGGGTATTAAACCGAGGTAGAAGTATCCCGTGAATAGTATCTGCAGCAGAGACTCTTTTCTGCTCGTCGTTTGCTGCTCGCCGAAGTTCAATTATGGCGTTTTTGATGATTGCTTCAGGTGTCGAAATCTCGTTTGCCCAAGCCGTCCTGAAGATCGTGACTAACGCTGCGTGCGACCAGCGATCGGATTGCTGGCCAAGCCCTATCGGCAAAATTAGAGCCCCGGTGAGAACGGCAGCAAAGGAAGCCTTTAGAATCCTACTCATAGCGGAATCCCGGCATGGTCCTGCACTAGTATTAATAGCGGTCAGAATCAAGCAGTGATTAATACCATGGCTAACGGGAAAGTTTGATTTTACAAATGAATCGAGTGTTTTTGTCTACCCGGTCACAAACTGAGTATGAGCCTAAGAATTCGCCGACTGAAAGGCCCGCTCAGCCAACGCCGCACTGCTATGGCCCGGGATCGTCTCAAGTTATTCTACCGTCCAACAGGCATCGAGAAAGTCTGTCGCCTTGCGGCGCGTTGAGATGCGATTTCGATCGTAATTTCACCGTGCGATAGGGCACTGAGCTCGAGAGCTCGGCCTGTTAGGGTCTTGTACACCGCAGAGCCCGACAACGAGGAGAGCCGAGACAATGTCCAACAACAGCGAACAGCAAACCGACCATGAACCAAACAATTCCTGGATCTGGCTCGTGGGCGTTTTCGTGATACTCGCCGTGATCGGAACGGTCTTCAGCTGAAGGGGCCGACGAAGAAATCGCTGGTACTCTCGTCCTCTGGAGTACTCGGTTTACGGGTTCGGCCCCTGTCACCCTTGCAACGGTAGGCGGTGGCTGCAGGGGGTCAAGTCGACACACTACACGATCCCCGGTAGTGTGCAGGCTTGACCCGTCGACACTCCCGTTTGAAGAACTTACAGAGGTCGGCGTCAGCCGGCGTATACGATCAGAAGCTTCGAGCGGCAACTCATCTGCGCCGCCCGCCTCCATCGATCCTTGAGTCGACCTGTCGGTGAGACACCGACCAACCATATCGTTTTCGGCAGCGCCTGCTTGCCGACGCCGGCCCGATGCCTATTGAGGGATCGCGCGATGCTCACAACGTGTGCGGGATCACACTGCCAGCGCGGGCGCACCATGGTAGCTTTCCGCAAGCGGACTCACCGAACCCAACCAGGAGATAAGTGGACTTGCAGGATTTGACCGGGATTGTTGTTGTGTCGTCTCTGATGCTTGCAGCGGTCCTGGGCTTCGTGGCTCATCGCGCCAGCGTATGCACGGTCAAGGCAGTCGCCGAGGTCGTGAGCACTGGCCAGGGATACATGTTTCTCAGTTTTCTCAAAACCGTCCTGTGGGTAATGGCAATCACCGTCCCTTTCATGTGGTGGTCGCCGGAGGCTCATGGCGCGCAGCGCTCCTGGGGGATATCGACAACTGTCCTGTTGGGCGGTTTTCTGTTCGGCATGGGGGCGGCCCTGAACAAGGGATGTGCCTTCTCTACCCTGAGCAGACTTGGCGACGGCCAGCTCTCCATGCTGGTGACCTTGGCGGGCTTCTGTACCGGAATCTATATGTACACCCGGCTATCCGACGCATACACGTTGCCCCACGCCACGTTGCTGGAGCCCGCGCTCAGGACTTCCAACACCTGGACCATCGGGCTCGTGGGTGCCCTCTGGATCTGGGTAATCCGGGAGGGATCCCGGCTGTGGCGCAGCCGGCGCCGACATACGCCATGGTGGCAACTCATGCGCGCGGATCGTTATCGGCTGTCGACGGCCGCGGCCGTGATCGGTATCACCAGCGGTATCCTGTATGCGCTGCACGGCGCCTGGGCGTATACCGGCACCATCAGCGCGCAAATCCAACACGTGGTCGCGGGGGATCCCAAGCCTTCCACCATCCTTTGGGGCCTGTTCGCAGCCGTGCTGCTCGGAATGGGCTGGTCCTCGTGGCAGCGGCGGAGCTTCCGCCTGGATTGGCGCCCTTCACTTTCCTGGGCGGTGAGTTTCCCGGCCGGACTCATGATGGGGTTCGGCGCCGCACTGGTGCCCGGCAGCAATGACGTGCTCATCCTGCACGCCATTCCCGGGTTGTCGCCCCACGCGCTGCCGGCCTACGGGGCGATGGTGATCGGCATCGCCCTGCCGCTGGTGCTCATGCGTGTGATTCAGGGCACCCCCATGCGCGTGGACTGCAGCAGTGACGTTTGCCGATCCGGAACCGAGGGCAATCGGGCTGGCGGAGCCGTTTCCGGAACCGCCGACTGAGATCAGGCGGATACCGTGGAACGACGATGGAGCGCGAGAAAACCGATCGTCCTGGACGTGGTGATCTACGAGAAGGGACTACCCGTTGCTACCGCCGTCTCTCGCAACGTCGGCTTGGAGGGAATGTATGTGGAGACAGTGTGGCACCTGTTCTGCAAGGGAACGCGGCTAGAAGCAGAGTTTATCATCGCCGACATTCGCGGGAGGCGGCGGTATCGGTTACCGGTGATCGTCGCACATGTTTCCAGACGTGGGTTCGGACTGGTGTTCAATATTTTCGATCAGAAACTGTTTCGTGCGTTTGAAGCAATGTTGTATGGATTCGACGACAGCGCCCAGCTTGGATCAAGGCGAATCGGAACGTCGTAAGACTGCGTGCCGGGGGCGGCCAGCTTCTGGGTCATCGCCTCGCCGACTACACGTTGAGGCGTCCTCTGGGCAAGGATCTCTAGCGCACGGTCATCACCAGGTCCCGGGTCTCCACCCGGGTCCCCACGCCGGTGACGATCTCCTCCACTACACCCGCGACCGGCGACGGCACCGCCGTCTCCATCTTCATCGCCTCGATGGTGAAGAGCCGGTCGCCCGGCTTCACCGATTGTCCCACGGTCACCGCGACAGTCACGATCATTCCGGGCATCGGTGCACCGATCTGTCCTGCATCCTCCTGCTCGGCCTGACGGCGGGTCTGAACGCTGGCGGCAAGGGATCGATCCGGCACTTTGATGGTGCGCGGTTGACCATTGAGCTCGAAGAACACCGTTCGATGACCATGGTCGTCCGGTTCGCTCAAGGCCACGTAGGTCACGATCAGAGTCATTCCCCGCTGAATGTCGAACGACACCTCCTGCCCGGGCTCGAGGCCATAAAAAAACAGCGGCGTGGGCAGGACACGCACCTGCCCGTACTTGCGCCGGTGCTTGTCGTAGTCCAGGAACACGGCCGGATACATCAAATAGGAAGCGAGATCGCGATCGTCCACATGGCGTCTGAGCTTATGCGCCGCCTGGGCGCGCTCGGCGTCGAGATCGACGGCGCTCATCGAGGCACCCGCGCGTACCGTCAGGGGCTTCTCGCCTTTGAGTATTTTTCTCTGCAAAGCTTTTGGGAAACCGCCGGGAGGCTGTCCCAGATCGCCACGAAAAAACTCCACCACCGACTGAGGAAATGCGACATCACGCTCCGGATCGCTGATCTCTTCAGGCGTAATGTCAGCGCTGACCATGTACAGGGCCATGTCGCCGACCACCTTCGACGTGGGCGTCACCTTGATGACGTCGCCGAACAAATCGTTGACCGCCGCGTAGGCCTTCTCCACGTCCCGCCAGCGCCGCTCGAGTCCCAGCGAGCGCGCTTGCTCGCGCAGGTTAGTGTACTGGCCGCCGGGCATACCGTGCTCGTAGACGCTTGCGGCGCCGGCGCGCATGTCGCTCTCGAACGCCAGATAGTAGCGGCGGACGCCTTCCCAATAGTAAGCGATGTCCCGCATGCTCTCCTGCTCGAGACCGGAATCACGGGTGTGATTGCGCAGAACTTCGACGATGGCGCCCAGATTGGGTTGCGAGGTGAGGCCGCTCATGGAGTCCATGGCACCATCGACAGCGTCGACACCTGCCTCGACGGCGGCGAGCACACTGGCAACCGCCGACCCGGTGGTGTCGTGAGTATGAAAATGGATGGGAACCCCGACTTCCTGCTTGAGGGTCGAAATCAATTCATACGCAGCCGCCGGCTTACACAACCCCGCCATATCCTTGATGGCGAGGATATGCGTGCCCGCCGACTCGAGCTCCCTGGCGAGCTTCACGTAGTAATCGAGGTCGTATTTGCTGCGGCCTGGATCGGTAATGTCGCCGGTGTAGCAGATGGCGGCCTCGCATAGCATCCCGGCCTCGCGCACGGCGTCGATGGAGACCCGCATATTCTCGATCCAGTTGAGTGAATCGAAGATGCGAAAAAGATCGATGCCGGCGTCGGCCGCCTGGGCAACGAAATACCGCACGACATTGTCCGGATAGTTCCGATAGCCCACGCCGTTGGCGCCACGAAACAGCATCTGCAGCAAAATGTTCGGAACGCACTCGCGAAGCGCCGCGATATGCACCCATGGGTCCTCCTTCAGGAATCGGAGCGACACATCGAAGGTGGCACCACCCCAGCATTCCAGGGAAAAAAGCTCGGGAAGCAAGCGCGCATAGTGGGGGGCAATTTGCAGCATGTCGTAGCTGCGCATGCGGGTCGCGATCAACGACTGATGGGCATCACGGAAGGTAGTATCGGTCAGCAGCAGCTTTGGAGAATCCATCATCCAGCGGGCGAAATCGTCGGCGCCCAGCGCTTGCAGTTGCTGCCGGCTTCCCGGTCTCGGATCGCCAGGCGGAAGCTCCGGCATAACGGGGTCGAGCAGCTCGTCCGGCCTGGCCCGACCGGCGACCTCCGGATTGCCGTTCACGATTACCTCGCCGATGAATGTGAGCAAGCGCGTGGCGCGATCCCGGCGTGGAGGAAAGTCGAACAGCTCCGGCGTGTCGTCGATGAAGCGCGTAGTGTAGTCATTGCTGCGAAACTTGGGATGCCCGACCAGCACCTCCAGAAACGGCAGGTTGGTGGCCACCCCGCGGATTCGGAATTCACGCAGCGCACGCAGCATTCGATCGATGGCTTCTTCCGGCGTCGGCGCCCATGCGATCAGTTTCTCCAGCAATGAGTCGTAGTGAGGCGTGATGAGGGCGCCGGAATAAGCGGTGCCGCCGTCGAGACGAATTCCGAAGCCGGCGGCGCCACGGTAGACCGAGAGTCGCCCATAGTCGGGGATGAACTTGTTGCGCGGATCCTCGGTCGTAATTCGGCACTGTATGGCGTGGCCGATTGCACGGATTTCCTCCTGGGGCGGCACGCCGCTCGCCGCCGACCCGATTTCGGCTCCCGCGGCGATACGAATCTGCGCTTTCACGATGTCGATGCCGGTCACCTGCTCGGTGACCGTGTGCTCGACCTGAATACGGGGGTTGACCTCGATGAAGTAGAAGCGCTCGGCGTCGAGATCGTAGAGGAACTCCACCGTGCCGGCATTCTCGTAGCCCGCCGCTCGAGCGAGACGAACGGCCGAATCACACAACGCGGCCCGCTCATGGGTACCCAGGTACGGTGCAGGCGCCCGCTCCACCACCTTTTGATTGCGGCGTTGCATGGAGCAGTCCCGCTCGAGCAAGTGCACGACGTTTCCGTGATGGTCGCCGAGAATCTGGACCTCCACGTGTCGCGCGCGACGCACCAGGCGCTCCAGGAAGACTTCGTCGCTGCCGAAAGCGGCGAAGGCCTCGCGCCGCCCCGCGGTCACCTGCTCGGCGAGCTGTGCTTGATCCTCCACGACCCGCATGCCACGGCCACCGCCGCCCCAGCTCGCCTTGAGCATGAGGGGATAGCCCACCGCTTCGGCCAATCGTGCCGCTTCGGCCATGTCCTCGGGCAGCGCCTGGCTGGCGGGAATCACCGGGATACCGACCCGCTCGGCCAGCCGGCGTGCTTCCAGCTTGCTGCCCAGGAGCCGCATGACGTCGGCCCGTGGGCCGATGAAGATGATACCCGCTGCCGCGCAGCCGTCGGCAAATGCCGGGTTCTCGGAGAGAAAGCCGTAACCCGGGTGAATCGCGTCGGCGCCGGCACTTCGGGCAACGCGCAGCACCTCGCCCACGTCCAGGTAGGCTTGAATGGGGTCGAGTCCAGCACCAATCTGGTAAGCCTCGTCGGCTTTGAAACGGTGCAGGGAGAAGCGGTCCTCGTGGGAGTAGACGGCAACGGTGTGTATGCCGAGCTCACTCCCGGCACGCAGCACCCGGATGGCAATCTCGCTGCGATTCGCAACCAGTAGCTTGCGAATCGATCCGTGACGACGCATCTTGCGCTTTGTCGCGCTCATGGCGACGCCCTCCAGCAACTGCCGCGCTGACTGCGGGCTCTCGACGATACAGTGCCTCAAACAAGGCGCGCGCGCCAGTCTCAGAGAAAGGGCGGTCAGAAGCCCGTGGCCTGATGGATATAGGCGGTCGCTCTACTCCGGCAAACCGGCCAGTCGCAGCCCTTCAAGGTAATGTTCGAGATCGCCCGAATCACGGAAGGGTCGGTCTGCCTCGAGTTCGACGTTGTAATTGGGATCAATGCGGAGGATCTCTGCCACCTTCTCCTTTGCCTCCTCGACGTTCCCCAGTCGCGCAAGGGCCGCGGCGAGTTTCAGGCGTGGAGAAATGAAATTGGGGTTGCGGCGACTGGCCTGGCGAAGCGGTGCCAGCGCTTCTTGGTAATTCCTCGCCGTGTAATATGCAAATCCCTTAAACCAGAGGTACCACGCCGGGTAGAATGGATTCAGGCGAATCGCTGTCGCGAGGCTGTCGATCGCCGCGGCCGTGTCGCCCATGTAGCTCAAATAAAGTCCTCGGATTGCGTGTGCGTCGGCGTCGTCGGGATTCAGGGCGAGGGCTTTCGCGACATGGTCCCGGGCTCCGTCGAAATCCCGGCGAAAGAGCAAGAGCTCTGCCAGCACCCAATGTGCCTTGCTGTCCGCTTGGTCGAGTACCACCGCGCGCTGCGCACAGGCGAGTGCCTGCTCGTAGGAAGCTTCGGGTGTCTCCGCCCAGTGGCTCACCCAGTCGATCAAATGGCAAACGGCGAGCCCGCAGTATGCTCGGGCGCACTCGGGATCGAGTTCGATCGCCTCTTCGTATTGCCGCCGGGCACTCTGGTTGTGTTCGCGGGTATCGCAGACCGTGTGCTGGGCGCGAAGCACATAGTCCCAGGCCCGCATGTCTCGACTCGGCGTGCGGGTTGCACGGTCCTCGGCACTCATCATGAGTCTGCTAACCACGGCCGATGCCACACTGCGCGTGATTTGATCTTGCACGACGAACAGATCCGTGAACTTTCGGTCGTAGCGCTCGGCCCAAAGATGATGATCAGTCCTCGCGTCGATGAGCTGCGCCGTGATCCGAACGTGCTCTCCCGCTACTCTTACACTGCCTTCGACGACGTAGTCGACCCCGAGTTCCTTGGCGACGTCTGGAGGCCTGATCCTTTTCCCCTGGTAAGTAAAGGACGAATTTCGGGAGATGACGAAGACATCCCGGAACCGCGAGAGCTCGGTGATGATATCTTCGGTGAAGCCATCGCTGAAGTGATCCATGCTGTCGTCGCCACTCGCATTTACGAAGGGTAAGACAACCAGCGACGGCCGGTTTGAAATTTCAACAGGTTGCTGGCCGGACTCTTCCGGCGTCGATGAGGTGTCCCAGCAAACGCGGTAGGCTCGCACCGGCACCTCGATGTTCTTGATATTCTGCTCGCCGAGGTAATGACAGGGAAAGGGCACTCGATCGCCCATTGCGGCGAGCACCGCTCCCGAAACGCAGATGCCGCTCGGCTTTGCGAGGCTCTCGAGGCGCGCCGCCACGTTTACGCTGTCGCCATAGATGTCGCCGCGATCGACGATCACATCGCCGAGATTGACGCCGATTCGAAACTCGAGCCTGTCCTTCTCAGGGAGATCCTCGTTTCTGTGTACGATCTCCTTCTGAATGTCCACGGCGCAGGAAACAGCGTCCACGACCGCACCGAACTCGGCGAGTACCGCGTCGCCTGCGTAGTGCACCACATGTCCGTCATGCCCTTCGACGGTCTCGGCAATGAGATCGAGGTCGGTGCCTAATTGATGGTGAGCCGCGTTCTCGTCGACTCGGGTCAGTCGGCTGTATGCGACGGCGTCCGCGTAAAGAATCGCCGCCAGCTTTCGGCGTAGTGGTTCGGTGGTCATAAGACTCACCTTGCGTTAAACCCCCCGCTTGCTTAGCCTTTACGCAGAATGAATTCTTTCAAGATCCCGAATCGGCTGCAATGATGCAGATCAATTCCGGAGGCCAGAAATCGCCTGGTGGCGGCCGTGGGAACCACGGCCGAGTGGCCGCGACCCACCAGCCGATCCCCCGCCTCATTCAATCAACGCAGTGTGACCTCGAATTCGAATGTTTGGAGCGCGCCATCGCCGCTTTTCCGCTCGACCTTGACGGAAACCGTGTCGCCAGGGCGTTTGCCAAGCAGTCCCATTTTGATGCCGGCGAAGTCGCTCGTCGGCCGGCCCTGCAGCGCTACGATGCGGTCCCCTGCTTCCAGCCCGGCTTGCTCGGCGGCGCTGCCATCGGCGAACGACTGAACGCGGACGCCACCGGCTTCGGTGTCGAGCATCACACCCAGTAAGCCGGCGGGCGGCAGCTCGAGCATCTTCGAGACGAGCATGAAATCGCCGTCTTCCTGGTCAAGTGAGGGGGCATCGTGGGAGCCGCCCTGGAGCACCACGCTGACGGTGTCCCCAGGCCCGCGGCGGACGACGCGGGCGGGGATTCCGGAGCGAATGACATGACCGGTGCCCGCCAGCACCACCAGCCGACTTTCGGGATGCTCGGCCAGAAAACGTGCTGCGCGTTCCGCCATCCCTTCGTCCCACAGCAACTGGACCTCGAGGAAGCGCTCGAAATCACCACGGGTCTCCTCCGGATGCTGCTCGAAGGCGATCCTGATGCGCTCGCGGTATTGTTTGTCAGAGCGTTCCATGGTGCCGGGGAGGCTGGCGCGTTCCTCCTCGCTCAAATTGTCGATACCGCCGAGACCAACCTCGGTGGTGATCTCCGCCGGCAGATTGAGGGCCAGGATGGCGATGCCCCGTGCGCGCGCAAAGGCCATGATGGGCTCGTAGAGCCGGTAGTCGAAGCGCCATCGATTGTAATACTCGGTGGCCCTGAGCATGTCTTCGCTATCGATACGGCCGGCGACGAAATCATCCAGGTGAGCCTGGAAGGGTTGCTGGAAGAACTCCATGGCGATCACCATATCGGAGTTGCGGCCATGCAGCCGGCAGATGATCTCGAGCTGGTTGAGATGGTGGTCGTAGCGATCGTGGCTCTCACCCACGAATACCACGCGGCTCTGGGCGAGGATGTCGATCAGGGACTCGAAATCGAGCGCCTGGTCGCCGGCGATCACCTCCGGGGCTTGCCAACCGCTGCTGGCAGCGGCTTCGCTGCAGGATTTCCCAGGCGAAGCCCCGGCAGCCGCCGGCAGCACCATTGGCAGCATCGCGCAGACGAAAACCACCCATGTAAAAAGAGCCGATTTCCGAAGATAATTGACTCCGGGTCGGTTTTTCTTACAAGTTAGCCCCAGTTCGTGCACGGAGATACCAGTTGAGCCGGTTGCTGCCAAATTTCCTGCTGTTGCTTTTACCGTGGGCCCTTTGCGCTTCGGCCACGGCGCAAACTACGGTCCACCACGAGCTGGAAGTGAAGCTCGAGCCGGAGAACGGCTATCTCGCGGTCCAGGACCGCATTCGGTTACCCCGGCCCATGGCTGCGGACGAGAGCGAGCTGACATTCACCCTCAACGCCGCCATGGAGCCCGTCCTCATCGATCCACCTGCCCGTCTGGTCGCCAAGACCCGGCACGCCCAAGGGCCTGGGTCGTTTACACGCTACACCGTAAGGTTACCGGAAGGCGCGCCCGGGTTGACATTACGGTACCAGGGTCGCCTGGCGCAACGTGTTGCGCTCACCCCGGGGTCGGCAGCAGTCGAGGTTCCCTTCTCGGCCGGTCATATCGGTCCTGACGGCGTGTACCTGTCCGGTGCGAGCCACTGGTATCCACGAATCGATAACGCCTTGATCAGCTTTTCCCTGGAAGTCGAACTGCCCAGCGGGTGGGTGGCGGTCAGCCAGGGGGCGCGCCGCGTGGGCCAGCAACCTGCCGGGCGGTCCATGGTCCGCTGGATCGAGCACCAGCCCCAGGATGATTTGATTCTGGTCGCGAACCGCTTCCACGTTTTCCAACGCGACACGCGGCAGATCGCTGCCTTCGCCTACCTCCTGCGCCCGGAGCGCGCCCTCGCCGATCGTTACCTGGAAGCCACGGCGCATTATGTGGATTTCTACAGTCGACTCATCGGGCCATACCCTTACGCCAAGTTCGCACTGGTGGAAAACTTCTGGGAGACCGGCTACGGCTTTCCGTCGTTCACCCTGCTGGGCTCACGGGTTGTTCGTCTTCCGTTCATCATTCATACGTCCTATCCCCACGAGATCCTGCACAACTGGTGGGGCAACGGTGTCTACGTCGACTATGCCAGCGGCAACTGGAGCGAGGGACTCACGGCTTACCTGGCGGATCATCTGATTCAGGAGCAACGCGGCCGCGGGATCGCGCACCGGCGCTCGGCGCTGCAGAAGTACCGCAACTACGTGAGCGGAGAGAAAGACTTCGCGCTGAGAGAGTTCCGTGCCAAGCACGGCGACGCGTCCGAGGCGGTCGGCTACAACAAGGCGCTCATGTTTTTTCACATGCTGAGACGCCGGCTCGGGGATCGCGTATTTGTCGATGGGCTGCGGCAGTTCTTTGCCACGCAGCGGTTCCGCGTTGCCAGCTATTCCGATCTGCAAGCGGCGTTCGAGGCCGTCAGCGGCCTCGGTCTGCAGCAGGAATTCCATCAGTGGGTGGTCCGCGTGGGTGCACCGGCGTTGCGCGTGGGCGATGCTCGCGTCGAGGAGACAGGTAGTGGTTACCGGCTGACGGCCCGGATCGAGCAAGTCCAGGATGGCCCTGCCTATCGACTACTGGTGCCGGTGGCGGTGCAGCTCGAGGGACGCGACGATGCGCTTCGCTACGAGATTTCCATGCACGAAAAAGCCTCGGAGATCACTCTTACGTTCGATATGCGGCCGTTGCGCTTCGCCGTGGATCCGGAATTCGATCTGTTCCGTCGGCTCGATGGGGCCGAGGTCCCGCCTGCTCTCGGCGAGCTCTTCGGCTCGGACGAAGCGCTGTTCGTGTTGCCGGCGACTGCACCGGACGCGCTGCGGGAAGCTTACAGCGGTCTTGCCTCGCGCCTTGGCGCGGCCAGGATGGTGACCGACACAATGCTTGCAGCATTACCCTCGGACCGACCCGTGTGGATCCTCGGCTGGGAGAACCGTCACCGCGCCGCGTTGGCGCAGAAAGTCCTGACCGAGGGGGTAAGCTTCGAACCGCAGGGCGTACGGATTCATGGTGAGCTACGGCCTCGCGACGGCGAGTGTACGGTGCTGGTAGCGCGGCGCTCCGGCGGCGGTTCCGCCCTTGCGTGGCTTGGGTGCGAAAATCCCCGGGCGTTCCCGGGGCTCACCAGAAAGCTTCCGCATTACGGCAAATACGGGTACCTGAGCTTTGCCGGCAGTGAGCCCGAAAACGTGTTGAAAGGGCAGTGGCTGGTGAGCGAGTCACCGTTGAACGTTTCTCTGGGCCCGGCATCGGACGTCCACGCGCTGCGTCTCGAGCCCCGGCGACCGTTGACCGACACTATCGACACCCCGTGAGATCGTCAGCGGTATCCGCATTGGGCGGGCAAATCGCCGAAGGGGTCAAGCCTGCCTCTCTCCCCCATTGACCTGCGTCATGGCAACGCCTTACCGGCTCTGGTAATTGGCACAAACAGGCACACGAGGAGATAGGGCAGTGAAGGAAAGCACGGACGTCCTCGAGCTGACCAGCCAGGCAATATGACAGCGAAGAACCCGAAACCAGTGAAGAATCCGGAAAAGGGGCGCTACCAGGATCCATCCTGCGCCTACTGCCCGCCCCGCGTGCGTGCCTGCCGGCAGGGCGAGGACAAGGAGCGCGGACCGGGATTCTGCCCGTCCAGGGTGGCCCCGGAAACCGTCGACGACGCTTTCGAGCGCTATACGGATCCGTTCGTACGCAGAGTGGCGCAAGAGTCGGCCCGAGTGGAGAGTGAGGGCTACTGTCGTTGGACTCGGGTCGAGGAGATCTGCGCCTTCGCGAAGCATATGGGCTTCAAGAAGATCGGCATCGCTACCTGCATCAGCTTCGTCGATCAGGCAAAAACCATGAGCGGTATTCTCGAGAGCCATGGCTTCGAGGTCGCCTCGGCCGCGTGCAAGCACGGTGGTGTCGCCAAGGAGGCCATTGGCTTGAAGGATTCCGAGAAAATCCGCCCGGGCGGGCATGAGTCCATGTGCAACCCGGTCTCCCAGGCGGAGCTTTTGAATCGAGCTGGTTGCGAACTCAACGTCGTTCTCGGGCTTTGCGTGGGGCACGACAGCCTGTTTTTCAAGCATTCCGAGGGACTCGCTACCACACTGGTAGCCAAGGATCGGGTGCTCGCCCACAACCCCATCGGTGCCCTGAATCTAGCGGATTCGTACTACGAAAAAGTGTGGGGCCCAAAGCGCCCGGTCAAACCACCGAAGCTTCCCAAGCAACGACGACAGCGTTAGGAGGATCGACCCATGGCACTGTTCGAATGGAAGGACGAGTATCTCCTCGGCTTGGAGTCTCTGGACTTCGAGCACAAAGATCTCTTCCAGTGCATCAACGACTTGTACGAGCAGTGCGGAATTCAAGCTGAGGGAGACGAGCTCGAAGACTGCCTGGGTCAGTTACACGCGCGGTTGGCAGCACACTTCGCCCTCGAAGAGAGTGCCATGCGCGAGATGAAGAACCCTCACTACGAGGCTCACAAGGCCGAGCACGATCGATTCCTCGAGGAGGTCACGGAGGTCGTCGCCAGCTTCCGCTCGGACTCTGGTGGGGAACACGTCGAAGCATTCGCCATACGGGTGAAGGAGTGGATTCTGATCCACATCACCACCACCGACCGACAGTTGGTGACGCGCGGACGGTAACGGGCAACCGGCCAGGCCTGCACGCAATCCGGAAGTGTGTAACATGTAGACTTTAGCCGCCCGACGGGAGGAAAAAGCGCATGTTGTTCCCCACTACCCTGGTCGGCAGCTACCCACAGCCCAACTGGCTCAGCGATCGTGCCAAGCTCAGCAGTCGCCTACCACCGAGAACCCGCGCCAGGGAGCTGTGGCGGGTATCCGACCCTTGGCTGGAGGAGGCACAGAACGACGCAACCCTGCTCGCCATCCGCGACCAGGAGGCCGCCGGGCTGGACATTCTCACCGACGGGGAGATCCGCCGCGAGAGCTACTCCAACCGCTTCGCCACCGCGCTGGAAGGCGTGGACATCGACAATCCCGGCACGGCTCTGGATCGCACGGGCCAGCCGAACCCGGTGCCGCGCATCGTCGGCGAGATCCGGCGCAAGCATCCGGTGGGAGTGGAGGACGTGCAATTTCTACGCGCCAATACCGATCGTTCGATCAAGATGACCGTTCCGGGCCTTTCACGATGAGCCAGCAGGCGCAGAACGATCACTATCCATCGCAAGCCCACGCCGCCATGGGCTACGCCGATGCGGTCAATGAAGAAATCAGGGACTTGCTTGCCGCCGGCGCCGATGTCGTGCAGGTGGACGAACCTTATATGCAGGCACGTCCGGAACAGGCACGAGAGTACGGACTGGAAGCGCTGAATCGGACCCTGGACGGCATTTCCGGAACCACGGCCGTGCACATCTGCTTCGGCTATGCCGCCATCCTCCACGATCGGCCGTCGGGCTATTCGTTTCTACCGGAGCTCGCCGCCTGCGCTTGCACCCAGATCTCCATCGAAACGGCACAGTCCAATCTCGACTGCGCGGTGCTGGAGGAACTACCCGGCAAGAAAATAATGGTCGGCTGCATCGACCTGTCGGATATGGCCGTCGAGGATCCAGACACCATTGTCGAGCGCATCAAACGCGCGCTGGCTCACATACCGAAAGAGGATGTCATCCTGGCGCCCGACTGCGGTATGAAGTACTTGCCGCGGGACGTGGCTTTTGGAAAACTCGCATCCATGGTGACGGCCGCACAGCGCCTGCGCGCAGAGTTCGGGGAAGTTGAATGACGCGACTCAATTTCAAAGACGCAAGGATAAAGATGGCAACCGATCAGAACGATCCTATTCAACCGGTCAGTGGCACCACCGTGCCGCGCTTCGCCGGCCCGTCCACCTTTGCCCGACTCCCGGAACTGCGGGACGTGCGCGCGCTGTGACGTGGCGATCCTGGGTGTCCCATTCGACGCCGGCACCAGCTACAGGCCGGGAGCCCGTTTCGGACCCCAGGCGATCCGTCAGGCGTCACGTCACCTCAGGACCCAGTTTCATCCGGCTTACGGGACCGAGCCCTTCATGGAGCAACAGGTCGCCGACGCGGGCGACGTCGCCTGCAATCCGTTCAACATCGCCGAGGCTATCGAGCAGATCCAGACGGCGGCCACCGACCTCCTCGGCGACGTCGGCGGAATTGTCAGCATGGGCGGCGACCACACGATCGCCCTTCCCTTGCTGCGCGCCGTCAACGAGCGCGTGGGACCCGTTGCGCTGGTGCATTTCGATGCCCATCTCGACACATGGGACACATATTTCGGTGCACCTCATACCCACGGGACTGTCTTTCGGCGCGCGGGTGAAGAGGGATTGTTTCTCGACCATGCGTCGATGCACGTTGGAATCCGAGGTCCGTTGTACGACCGCGATGACCTGAAGCGCGACGAGGATCTGGGTTTCAAAATCGTGCACTGCGACGACTTCGATTCCGACGGGATAGACAAGGTCGTGGAGCGAATTCGCAAGCGCGTAGGCGATCATCCGCTCTATTTGTCGATAGACATAGACGTCCTGGATCCCGCCCATGCGCCAGGCACCGGTACCCCGGAGATCGGGGGAATGACTACCCGTGAACTCCTGAATGTGCTACGTGGGCTGGCAGGTTTGACTATCGCTTCGGCAGATGTCGTCGAGGTCTCCCCGGCTTACGATCATGCCGAACTCACCTCACTGGCAGCCGCCACCGTGATCTACGAGCTCGTCAATCTCTTCGCCGCTCGCCAACCCATCGACGCGGCGCGAGTGAGGGGTGAAAGACGCCGCTTGAAATCCGGCTGCTCGGCCTCACCGAATCACTCGCCCGGTGAACTTGCTTCGCCCCCGTCCTTGACGGTATTCGAATCAATGGCCGAACTGACCCGCGTACTCGCTCAGGCGCTTTTTTATCTCCGGGCTTTCGAGCACGGCGGAATTGACCACATGGGCGGGCGCTCGACCGTTCATCACGGCCTGCACGGCAGCGACATCGGCAGCACCGTTTCCCGCCATGCACTGATCGGTCCAGCAGAGTGCGTGAGGAGAGAGAATCACATTGTCCAACGATAGAATTGCATCGTCTGCATCCGGCGGTTCCTGAGCCAATACATCCAGACCGGCACCTGCTATGCGCTTTGCCTGCAAAGTCGCGAGTAGCGCCGCCTGATCGACCACCGGCCCCCGGGAGGTGTTGATGAAAAAGGCGCTCGGTTTCATCAACTCCAGCATGGGCGCATCGACGATGCCGCGAGTGGTCTCGTTCAGCGGACAACTCACGCTCAGGATGTCGGACTCACGGAATAGCTGTTCCAGCGAAACCAGCGTAACGCCCAACGCAGCCGCAGTTCCCGCATTGGCGTAAGGATCGTGGGCGATGAGGCGCATGTCGAAGGGCTGCGCGAGCTTGAATACCTCTACGCCGATATTCCCCATGCCGAGAGAGCCAAGCGTGCGCCCCACCAGCCCGAAGCCGTTGTACTGCGCCTTGCGCGCCCATCCGGCGGGGCCTTCTCGAGCGATGCGATCTTTTATCATGAGCCGCGAAGTCAGCGCTAGCATCAGTGTGATAACGCTGACCGCAACCGGGCGGCGCACGCCGCCCGGCGTGATGGCCAGGGCAACGGCGTTCCTGGTGCAGGCCGGCACATCGATGCGGTCATAACCGACACCGAAACGCGCGATCAACGTCAGCCGCCCGCTCCCGTCGAAGGTCTCTTCCGTCACCTCTTCCAGCATCAGAATCACAGCATCCAGCCCGGCAGCGGTTTTCCCATCGAGACGGGCCGTGTCTGGAAGACTGACGCATTCGATACGGGAATCGTCATCGAGAGGCGACAGGTCGAATTCGGGGATGACCATCTCGCCCGCGGCCGTGCGAACTCCCTGACTGATGCCCACCCGGAACCGGCTCATGCATCTGTCCTCATTCACAGGCAGCGCGCAGGGATTCGAGCTCCGTGCGGAGCGCATTCGTATAGAGCTGGGTATCGGTGCCGATGGCGATGAAGTCATGGCCGCGGGCGTAGAGCGCCGCGCCTTCCTCGGCGCCCTCGGCCACACGGCCGAGGGAGATACCGCATTTATTCGCTGCGCTTGCGATGCGGTCCACCGCCTCCACGTAGTCCGGGTGGTCGAACTGACCGGGTATTCCGAGACTCGCGCTCAAGTCCAAGTGCCCGATCCACAGGCCGTCGATGCCGTCCACCGAAGCGATGGCTTCCGCATTCTCGGCACCTTCCCGGGTTTCCACCAGCGCGAAAAGCACGGTTCGCCGATTCGCCGCCGCAAGCTTCTCGGCGATGGCCCCGCCGCTGTAGCGGTCGTGGGCGATCCCCAGTGCCACGCCGCGCGCGCCCATGGGTGTGTACTTCGCGCACTGGACGATGCGCCGGGCTTCGTCGCCAGAGCCGACCATGGGCAGGATCAATCCTTCGGCGCCGGCGTCCAGGGCTCTGGCGATGTTCTCGTAGGTACGCCCCGGGGGCCGCACCAGCGCCGGTATCGAGGCCGCTTCCAGGTACTGCAAAGTGCTCTTCAATGCGTCGATGCCAAGCCCGCTGTGCTCGGTATCGAGGAACACGAAGTCGCTGCCACCGGCAGCCAGCAGATGGCCGATCCCGGGAACCGCGAACTCCCAGACAAGGGTGCCTGATTTCAGGGTCTTGCGACCCACCATGTCGCGCAAGCTGGCTCGGTGCATGGGGAGACTCCGTGGATGCCGAAAAAAAGAGCGCCGCAGAAAGAGTGATGGCAGCCGCCATTAGACGATGGAACGCCATGGAGGCACAAATGGCGGAAGTATCCGCGGCGGGAAGATTATGGAGTCGACCGGCAGGAAGAACCCCGGAGTAAAAACGCCGAGCGCCTCATGATGGAGGCGCTCGGCGTGCGTACCTGAAAAGAGAAGGAAGGGGGTACTGGCTCAGGCAGATTCCTTGAGCCTCAGGAGAGCTAATCTATCCTGCTTATCCTTGAGCAGTTGCCGCATATAAGAAACTGCGTGGCGGGAACGCCGGTCTTGGTTCTGCGCCACAAAAGTGATTCGGTCACCCAGCTTGTCAATTTCTTGTCTCAGCCGGTCTTCTGTCCAACGTATGTAATTCAACATGGTGCCACCCGTTATGAATCTCATAGACTCCTGATCAGGCTTAGCAGCTGGGAATTCGAATTCTACCGGTGGGAGGACGAACGGCCCCTCGCCGCCGACAGACGGTAGGCGCGTAAGGGGCACCGTCAAAATCTTGTCGTTTTGACGGGGTCCATGACCCGCGGCCAGCCTTGAGAGCAGCCCACCCAACTCCTATGCTCCGTGAGGGTCGCCCGCCGGTGACCACGTCCGGACAGGAGATATTCCGTGGGCCAGTGCCACATTATGGTGACCCGCCACTCGGCCTTCTATACCCCACTGCTGGTCACCATTGGCGGGGGTTATCTGGCGGCCGAAGGAATCGACGCCAAATTCTCCATCGCCGAAACACCCCGGGACGTGCTCGCAGGGATCCACCAAGGCAGCGTTCAAGTGGCGCAGTCGGCCGTATCGGCCAACTTCGGTGCACTGGAACGCGGCAAGCGATCGCCGCTGGTCCATTTTGCCCAGATCAACGAAGCCGACGGATTCATACTGGCCGCCCGGGAGCCGGATGAGTCCTTCAGCTGGAACAAGCTCGCGGGAAAGAAAGTACTGGTGGACCACGGGCGCCAACCCCTGGCCATGTTCAAGTACGCGTTACACAAGGAAGGCGTCGACTTTCGCGCTATCGACGCCATCGACGCGGGCAGCCCGGAGGCCATGGAGCAGGCGTTTTGCGACGGCCAGGGCGACTATGTCCACTTGCAGGGACCAGCGCCCGAGCAGCTCGCCGCCAAGGGCGTCGGGCAACCCGTCGCCTGGCCGGGAAAATCCATTGGCCCGGTCGCCTTCAGCAGCCTGGCCGCATCCCGCAAGTGGCTCGAGAGCCCGGACGCGGAAGCCTTCATGCGCGCCTACCGGCGGGCACGGGAGTTCGCCATCGAAATGGACAGTGATGAGGTGGCGTCGGTGATCGGGCGGTATTTCAACGAGATCGACAGGGATGCCCTGATCAAGACCGTGAAATCGTACCAGGAGCTCGGTTGCTGGAGCCCGGGGGTGCGCATCTCTCCGGAATCCTTCGATGTTTCCCTGGACGTATTCCTGCACAGCGGCCACATCACCAAGCGACACGCCTACGAGCAGGTGGTGGCGCAACCGCCCGGCGAGGATTGAGGCGGCGCTTCAGATCGGCAGCGGATTGAGGTAGTGGCGACCCTTGCCCACGTGGCGCAGTTTGTCGAACAGCAGCTGATAGTCTTCGTCGCGATTGGCAAAGTCGATGCTGGCGGCGTTGATGATGACCAGGGGTGAGGCGTCGTAATGATAGAAGAATCGCGTGTAGGCGCTCACCAGCCGCTGCAGATATTGCGCGTCGATTGCCTGCTCGTAACCGATGCCGCGACTGGCGATACGATCCTGCAGGACGCCCACCGGCGCCTGCAGGTAGATCACCAGATCCGGACGCAGAGTCTCTCCGACCACTTGTGAATACACCTGCTGATAGAGGGTGAGCTCGTCCGGCTCCAGGGTGAGCTCGGCGAACAACCGATCCTTGTCCATCAGATAGTCGGCGACTCGCACCCGGCTGAATAGATCCGATTGGCGCAGTCCGTGTATCTGCCGCGCCCGCTGGAGCAGAAAATACAGCTGGGTCGACAGAGCGTGGGCGCGGGGATTCTCGTAGTAGCGCGCCAGAAACGGGTTCTCCTGGGGCTCTTCCAAAAGCAATTCGGCCGCGAAGCTCTCGGCAAGCCGCCTGGCCAGAGTCGTCTTGCCAACGCCGATGGGGCCTTCCACGACGATGTAATTGAAGTCGCTTACCGGCATTGCGTCAGAGTGCGTCCTCACGCCTGTCGATGGCCATCTCCGCATCCGCGACCCGTCGCAGCGACTCATCCGACAGCTTGGCCAGCAGCATCGAAACGGGTCCGAGGCCGGGAACATCCAGCGTCGCGGCAATATCCATGAGCGGTTTCAAAACGAAGGCCCGTTGCGCCAGGCGCGCATGTGGCACGGTCAATCGTTCATCGCCGATCTCGGAATCGCCGTACACGAGCAAGTCCAGATCCAGAATCCGCGGCGCCCATCGGACTGACCCGCGCACCCGGCCTTGCCTGGCCTCCACCGCCTGCAGCGCATCCAGCAACTCATGGGCCGCGAGGCGCGTTTCGATAGCAGCCACCGCGTTCACGTAGTCCGGTTGCCGGCCCGGCCCCTGGGCAGGATTGCGATACAGCGGCGAGAGAGCGAGCAAGCGAGTATTCGCAAGGCGGGCAAGCGCGTCCCGCGCCTGAAGCACCTGATGCACCGGCCGCTCCAGGTTGCTGCCGATACCGATGTAGGCGGTAGTCGCGGCTGCGGCGCCGGCTTGCGCGGCCGCCGCGCTCATGTCTGCGTCTGAGGTTGCCGGCGCCGACGCCGGCGCGGGCGTCGGCCCGGGCCGGTGCCCGCCACCGCGGCGTTACGGCCCGAATCGTCCATCTCCTGAAACTTCGTCCACCAGTCGGCCATTTTCGCGACCTCCTCTCCCTCTCCCGCCTCGGCGCGCAGCAACAGGAAATCGTAAGCAGCACGGAAGCGGGGTTGGCCGAGCAATTGTATCGCACGTTTTCCGCGACGATGCTCGAGGCGCGTTTGCAGACTCCATATCTCGCGGGCCGCCAGCGAGAAGCGCCGGGGCAGCGAGACCTGGGAAACTTGGCGTGCCAGCACATCCATGCCCGCCGCATCCATGGCCTGGATGGTCGTCAGACCGCGATCCTCATGGGCTTTGGCGTCCTTTTGTACCGCCGGCCACAGCAGTGCCGCGAACAGGAAGGCCGGCGTGACGGGCTTGTCCTCCTGAATGCGTGTATCGGTATTGGTCATGGCCCGCAGGACGAGCTGTGCGGCGGGGTTCAGGGGATCCTCGTTGAAACGCTCGGCACTTTCGTTGAACAGGTATTTGAACAGATCGAAGTGATTGAGATGCTCGAAGCTCTGTGCGGCCGCGCCACCCAGAAACAGCTTCAACACCTCTTCGTACAGGCGCGCCGGGGGGATCTCCGCCAGCATCGGTGCGCACTCGAAAATCGCCGCCGCCGTTTCATCACCCAGCCGAAAGCCGAGCTTGGCGGCGAAGCGCGCGGCGCGCAGCATGCGCACGGGGTCCTCGCGATAGCGCCGCACCGGATCACCGATGATGCGCAAGACCCCCGCGTCCAGATCGGCCACCCCGCCGGTCAAGTCCAGAATGGAGAAATCGCGGATGTCGTAGTAAAGGCAGTTCACGGAGAAATCCCGCCGCCAGACGTCCTCTTCTACCGTGGTACCGTAGACGTTGTCACGCACAATACGGCCGTCGACGCTGACATGGTCCCCGTCGCCGGCATTGTCGGCGGCGCCCCGGAAGGTGGCCACCTCGATAATCTCCCGCCCGAATCGCACATGGGCAAGTCGAAAGCGCCTGCCGATGAGCCGCGCGCTTCGAAACAACCGCTTGATCTGCTCGGGCTCGGCATCGGTGACGACGTCGAAGTCCTTGGGCTCACGCCCCAGCAACAGATCGCGCACGCTGCCACCCACCAGATAGGCTTCGAAGCCTGCCTTCTTGAGTGTGTAGAGGACCTTGAGGGCGCCGCTACTGATGTTGGCCCGCGAGATCGAGTGCTCGGGTCTGGGAATTCGGGTGGCTTGGGAGATAGTGTCTGAGTCCTTCGGCACCGGACGTGCCTGGCGCGGTTGAGCCTACTAATGGGCGGCGTATAATACCACCGCGCTCAAGGCCGTACAGCTTTCCGCAACTACGCTCCCTTCGTCTAGCGGTTCAGGATACCGCCCTCTCACGGCGGGGACAGGGGTTCGATTCCCCTAGGGAGCGCCAATTCCTCGACTGTTCATGGAAGCGGCGTGGGGGCCGCTTTGGGGGCTAGACCGTCCTGCGGGCAGCCCGCTCAGGGATACTCAATTCCCAAACGATTCCTTGTTCCATGATTCTTTTTCTGTCCAGCAGTGTCCTCAGGTAGTCGGGCGCTGAATTGTAGAGCGCCCTGAGCTGGTTCTCGGACATGGCGTGCAGCTTTTCGTCGGTCATAGCGTTCCCCGCAGGTCGGTCCCGAAACAATCCCGAAGACCTTCCTCTCACGTTGTTTTGTATCTGCACAGCCGCTGCAAAAAACAGGCCATCCCCAACAATCAACGACTTAGGTGGGGTCTGGTCAAGGATGCCGACAGACTCGCACCTGGCTTTCCATCGTAACTCCTGAAAAGATGAAGTAATTCAATGGCTAACAACAGCTGCGCGGCTGTAAAGAATTCCGACACGTTTTATTCACTAAATTCCTTTTCGGCACCGGGATCGCTCCTCTGCTAGCGCTGGGCGCTGGGCACCACCACCAGTTGCGAAATGACCACATGGGGTGGTTGCTGGAGCGCGAACAGCACGCTGCGGGCGATATCCTCCGGCGCCAGGCATTCGCCGAGCTCATCGTAAAAGGCGTCCGCCCGGGTCCGATCGCCCCAACGATTGAGGGCAAAGTTGGTGCGCACAAGGCCTGGAAGGATCTCCGTGACCCGGATACCGGTGCCCGCAAAGTCCAGGCGCAGGGATTCGCTGAAGCCGTGCACGGCATGCTTGCTGGCGGAGTAAATGGTGCCGGTGGCGTAAGCTGAAATGCCGGCGATGGAGCCGATGTTGACCACATGGCCATGGTCGCGGGCGATCATTCCCGGGATCACGGCATGGGTGGTGCGGATAAGCCCATTCACATTGGTGTCGATGATGCTCGCCCATTGCGCGGCACTGCCCTGGTCGAAGCGGCGCCGTCCGCCCTGGTCGTGGCCGGCGTTGTTGACCAGGATGTCGATACTGCGCCAGTCCTCGGGTAGACGGGAAATCAAACTCTGCACCGAAGACGCGTCGCTCACATCCAACTCGAGGGCGCGACCGGCGCCGTCGAGCTTTTCAGTAAGCTCCTCCAACTTGTCAGTACGCCGGCCGGCGCAAATAACGCGGCACCCGCTGCCGGCAAGCTGGATGGCGATGCTTTCACCGATGCCGCTGCTGGCTCCTGTCACCAGGGCGGTACTGCCCGCCGGAAATTCTGCTTCGGTTGCCATTCCTGCCCCTTCTTGCGTGTGAGTAACAGCGGTTCCAGGCAACATCCTTGCGCATTCCGACCCGCCAGGGCAATGACTCTCGCACCATGAGAACCATCGGGTTACTCTGACGCGGCCATGGATTATCTGCCCATCTTTCTCGATCTGCGCGGCCGGCGCTGCCTGATAGTGGGAGGCGGAGAGGTGGCGGCGCGCAAGACCGATCTGCTGCTGCAGGCCGGCGCCCAGGTACAGGCAGTGGCGCCGCATCTGGGTGATGGCATGCAGGTGCTCTTGGACAACCGGCGCATCGCCTACCGCGCCGGCGGATTCGAAGAAACGGATCTCGCCGGCGCACAGCTGGTCATCGCGGCCAGCGACGATCCATCGGTCAATGCCCGGGCGGCCGAGCTCGCCGACGCCCGCGGCGTGCCCGTGAATGTCGTCGACGACCCGGCCCTGTGCCGCTTCATCATGCCGGTCATCATCGATCGTTCGCCGGTGCTGGCGGCGGTCTCCACCGGCGGAGCTTCGCCGGTGCTGGCACGCCTCATCCGCGGGCGCCTGGAAGCGCTGATTCCGGCCACATTTGGCCGCCTGGCGGCCCTTGCCGGGGATTTTCGCCGTGACGTGCAGACGCGGGTCGCCGATCCTGCCCAACGACGCAAGTTCTGGGAACGCGTCTTGACCGGCCCCATAGCAGAGATGGTCTATGCCGGCCGGGACGGGGATGCACGGGAATCACTGACGAAAGCGCTGGATGATTTCGGCCAGGGGAAAGGCGCCACCGGCGAGGTGTATCTGGTGGGCGCGGGACCGGGGGATCCGGACATGCTCACGTTCCGCGCCCTGCGGCTCATGCAGCAGGCGGACGTGGTGGTGCACGATCGGTTGGTCTCCCGTCGTGTGCTCGAGCTCACACGCCGTGACGCGCCACGTATCTACGCGGGCAAGAGGCGCGCCAGCCACGCGCTGCCCCAGGAAGACATCAACGCGCTGCTCGTACGCCTGGCCAGAGAAGGCAAGCGGGTGCTGCGTTTGAAAGGCGGCGATCCGTTCATCTTCGGGCGAGGTGGCGAAGAGATCGAAACCCTGGCCGCAGAGGGGATCCCCTTTCAAGTCGTCCCCGGCATTACGGCAGCCGCAGGTTGCGCCGCCTATGCCGGCATTCCTCTGACCCACCGCGATCACGCGCAAAGCTGCGTGTTCGTTACCGGCCATCTGCAGGATGGCACGGTGGCTCTGGACTGGGAACATCTGGTCCGGCCCCGGCAGACCATCGTCATCTACATGGGACTGGTGGGTCTGCCGGTTATCTGCCAGGAACTCATGGGCCACGGCATGGCACCGGACACGCCGGCCGCGTTGGTGGAGCACGGCACGACCGCGGATCAACGGGTATTCACGGCAACTCTTGCAACCCTGCCCGAGAGCGTGGCGGAAGCCGAAGTTCACGCACCGACTTTGATTATCATCGGCAGCGTCGTGACGCTGCGGGAGAAGTTGGGTTGGTTCGAGACCGCCACCGAGGAGCGAGCAAGCCTCGACCCGCAGTTTCGAATCGAAAATCCGAACGACTGACCCGAATTACCTTCCCGGCGAAGCGAGCTTTTCCTGCTGATGGCGGAGCGCCGCGTGCAGCTTTTCTATTTCCGTATCGCGCTCTTTGACCGCTTGCAGCAATCGATCGATGAGGTCGCAACCCTGGACGAAGTGACGGCCCGCCTCGGATCCACTGTTCGCGATGGCGGCAGCGTCATCCGCCCACACGATGGAGAGCTGCTTTAGACTCTTTCGATTGTGCATGCGGTCCTCCGCCTGCTCGTGGCTGATTGTTCACAATCTAACGCGAACAAACCACACAAGCCAGTCCGCTCAGGCAGCACGAGTCGGCGCACCGAGTAGCGGCCGCATGGCGTAGAGCCCGGCAACGGGGCCGATGGTGAGCAGCAGGAACAGCCACCTCGTGTCGATAAAGTGGCTGGCGTAGCTCAAGGTTTGAATGCTGACGATGGTGATGGAAAAGCCGATGCAGTTGACGATGGTCAGTGCGGAACCCACCAGCGCCTTTGGTGCATTGAGCGCGTTCAGCGCAGAGAACTGCGGCGAGTCGCCCGCCACAATGATCCCCCAAATTAGAAGGAAAAACAGAAATACCGGCGTCGGCGCAGAAAACAGGAACGGCGAGATCAAGCAGCAAATTCCGGAAATCGTAAGCTGAGCGGACGCCACACGGGCGCCTCCGAATTTTCCTGCCAGCAGACCTCCCCCGGCACATCCGATGCTGCCAATCCCTATGATGAGAAACGCCCACAAAGGGATGTTGAGTCGGACTAACGTACCGGAACCCATGTGCGTCGCGAGCATCACCGGGACGAACGCCCAGAATGTATAGAGCTCCCACATGTGCCCGAAATATCCGAATGCCGAAGAACGGAAATTCTTCGATTGAAATATCTTTTTCAGCGCACCCGGATCGAATTTCGAACCTTTCACGAGATATGGTCCGTCCGGCACCAGCACAACCATCAGCAGACCACCGAACGCAGCGATGGCGGAGACGGATAGAACCACGCTCGACCAGGGCAGGCTCTGGCCCATCGCTTTCAACAAGTGTGGAAAGGCCGTACCCAGCACCAACGCCGCGACCAGAAAACCGATAGCCCTACCCAGGTTCTGCTGGTACCAGCCGGCCGCAATCTTCATGCCGACAGGATAGATCCCCGCGAGAAAAAATCCGGTCAGGAATCGAAACACCAACAACGACACAAGCCCATCGGCGAACAGGTAAACGCCTGCGTTGCAGAATGCCCCGATCAAGGAACAAATGAGGAAAATCTTGCGCGGCGAGTAGATATCCGATATCGCCAAAATCGCAAAAACAAGTGTGCCGACGATGAAGCCGAGCTGCACCGACGAAGTCATGTACCCCAGCGCATCCGGGGGAAGTCCCCACAGCCGTTGCAGATCGGGAAGCACAGCATTGCCCGCAAACCACAGGGACGTCCCTGCGAACTGAGAGAAAATGATCGTCGGTAGTATTCGGCGGGGAGGCCTATCCATATTGCTGATCTTTGGAAGCTTCTGTCAGCGCTTCCAAGACGCTTTGGTAGATCGCCGTAGTTTCCGGAGAAGGGGTGGTCTCGCGCTCCGCGGCCAATGTGCGCCGGCAGCTGTCATAGACGTCGACCGCTTCGGCGTGCCGTCCGAGCTGTCGGTAGCAGAGCATCAGGCGCCTGTAAAACCCCTCGGCCAACGCGTCGGCCTCGAGGCCGCGGGCATACAGGCGTGCCGCCTGATCCCAGCGCCTTCCCTCTTCCCAGTAGCGAGCCAACTCGCTCGCGGCGCGCAGCACCTGGTTTCGAAAGCGCTCCCGTGGGGACGCGTAGCGTGGGTGATCGCCCTCGCCTGCCATGAAAGGACCACGGTAGATATCGAACAGTCTATCGGCAAGCTTCGCCACCTCGGCCTCCGGTGGGCGCGGTCGCGTATACCTCAGGGACTCATCGATGTCTTCCAGCACGCACTGGAGGGCCTGGGTATCGAGCCAGCAGCAGCTCGTATCCAGACCCAGCCGACCGTGCTTGAGTCCGATGGCATGATCGTGGGCAAGCACCTTTCGAAGCCGATGCAGGGTCGTGGTAAGCGATCGATGGGCGCAATCCGCGTCGATCCGCGGCCACAACACGCAAGCCAACTCACGCTCCTTGACGTCCATGGCGCCAAATCCAACCAGCGCCTTCAGTAGTTCAATGGGTTTCTGCTGCGGTTTCGCGATCGCGCCCAGGGGGGATCCATGCGTGAGCACCTGGAATTCTCCAAACGACCGTATTCGAATCGGCCATGGCCATTCGTTCACCGACACCGGCCGCGTGTCGGGCATCAGATCCCGGCTACGGATGAGATTCTTGACGTAGTCGACTTCGATTCCAGCCTCCAGCGCGTGCACACAAAGATCCGCCATCAAACGAGGCCGCCACCACAGAAAATGTGTGAACCCGTGTTCGCGGCCGAGCCCGAAGGCGTAACGCAACGCGTTCAGACCTGTCCGCCGGCGTCCGTGAGCGAGCGTAATGTACGCGTAGGTCGAAAACGCCATGAACTCCATCAGTCGATTGCTGATACCGCGCGCCAGCTTGCGCACGCAGCGAAGATTGGCGACCGTTCGCCGTTCGTCTCCCAGCTCATGGAAAATCTGGGCCAGCGCCAGGCGGCAAAGCACCTCGTAGAAAGGGCAACCCGATTCGATGGCGAGCCGCAATGCCGTCTTCTGTTCCTGGTGTGCTTCGACGACGTCATCTCGAAGCATCGCGATCCACGATCGGTAGTAGTGGTAGCTACACCGATCCAACCGTCGAGCACCCTCCCGATGCTCGTGCATTTTCCCCAGTAGCTCTTCCGCGGACACCAGATCACCAGCGCCGAGCGCCGCCGCAGCGCCGTTGGACAGCAGATGATAGCGCCACAAGTTGACGCCGCTGGACTTACCGATGTCGACGCCGTCAAACACGGCTTCCAGGCAACGATCGTGATCCGCCGTCAGCATGAAATACATGGATTCGACATCTTTGAGGACCGTGAGAGCCAGCGGCGTGACGTCGGGCGACCGGCAAGTGTGGCGCATCTCGTCAATCAGCTCACGGACTCGGCCGAACTGACCCGTATAGTTGAGCGTAATGGCCATCAAGAGCTGTGCCGACAATCGCGCATTCGTATCCCCCAATTCTCCCACACAGCCAAAGGCACGCTCGGCCCAAGCCTTCATGTCGGGCTGCTGTGGTTGCCGGAATACCAAAGCGACGAAAAGGCTTACTGCCGCCCGCGCCACGGCCCCGCTTTCGACCCGGGAGGGCGCATCGGTAAGCAATGCCTTGGTCCGATCGATCCATGGGTCGAGCAGCGACAAATCGTCCAGCTCGTGAATGATCGCATCCATGGCGCCGGCACAGGCGAGTAACCGACCGTCAATTTCCGATCCGCCCTCGAAGCCCTTGAACACGCGTTCGTAGAGCAAGCGACTCTCGCGGGGTGCGGATGCGAACCGACAGGCGGCCTTCCAGTGAAAGCACCACGGATCGGTGTCGAGCACTTCGTCGGGGATCTCATCCAACCACGATTCCAGCGTTTCGGCGCGGCCATGGGCAAGCATGTCCGGAGCATGTTCGAGCGCCAGGCGTTTCAATGCATGAAAGTCGCTGTCCTCGCGCAGCAGCGCCGCAGCCTCCTCCACCTCACCTTCGTCCTCCAGCACGTCGACTGACGCCTGCCGCAAAGCCCGGTACTCACTTGGTGAGAATGTCAGCGCGGCACGCGCGCGTAGAAATTCCCGCAGCAACGGGTGGTACTGATAGATTGAATCGCCGCCCCCTGCCTTTAATGAAACGAAATGATGACCACCATGCAGCATGGTGAGAATTTCGCCGGCAGCCGGTTCACCCGTGATCTTCTCCGCCATGCTGCTGGTCATTTCCGGCACGAAGGCGGTTTTGAGCAACAACCGCTGGGTTCGCTCGTCGAAGCGCTGAAAGATCTCGCCTGCCAGGTAGTCGAACACCACTTGGGGCGCGCGCGAATTCGGCATCAGGTCGATGCTGCCGCTGGCGAGAGAATGCTCCAGTAACAGCACCAGCCCGGCCGCCCATCCTTCGGTCTTGAGATAAAGCTCCGCGAGATCTGCCTCAGCCAGCGGCCGCTCCCACAGCGATACCATCGCATCGGATTCCGATCGCGAGAATTGCAAGTCCTGCCAGCCCAGCAGCAGCATGGCGCGGTTGGCTCGCAACCGCACCATGTCCGATGGTGGCTCACCTCGGCTGATGATGACGATACAACCATCCGGCGGCAGCTCAGCCACGGCATTGAGCACTACGGAGTGGAATGTCGATTGCGTCGATACGTCCTGATAGTTGTCGAGAACCAGGACGAACGGCGGTCGGAGACTCGAGTACAGGGTGCGGAAATAGCGCCGTGCAAAGGCCGGCAGATCGGCGTGGTATTCGGAGGTAAACAGCGGCAGCGAGCCAGCGGCGGCGCCCTGCGCCATGTAGTAAAAGAAGGTCGCGACGTCGGAATCACCAGCATCCAGCTGATACCAGCACGACTCCGAGCAGCGCTGTTCCAGATAGCTGGCCACCAGAGTGGTCTTCCCGGAACCCGGCGGGCCCGACACCCACACGACGGCGTTGCGATCCCGTTGATCGAGGATTGCGAACAGCCGCTCCCGGCCAAGCACACCGACAAGGCTTGGACGCGTGATCTTGGCACGCGAAGCCGGACGCGGATTTGGCGCCACCGTATCCCCCCTCTTATGGGTTCCATTGTACGGTGAAAGGCGCCGCGGACCAGCCTTTCAGGCCAACTGTAAGTATCTGGTTAGGCGGCTGGCGCGCTCCCTCGCGAGGTGGCGCAAAGTGGTAATCGACCGCCGTCAAGGGTGATCCGCCGGCCGCGTGCTTCCCTGCGTCCCGATAGGTACTGCCATCGGGTAGAATGGCTCCGATGCTCGCCCCCGCTACCATGAACTGGACGCCTGCTATCCGCCCCGAATTCCCCAGCCGTTGGCCGGCATTGTGCGCCTGTGCGCTTCTCCTGTTGCTCAGCGGCTGCATCTCCACCGCGACCCAGCAACTGGCGACCAACCTGTCCACCGCGCTGGTCAACCAGGACGACCCGGCCTTGGTACGAGACGGCACTCCGGCACACCTGCTGTTGCTTGAAGGCCTGCTGGAAGGGGACCCGGAGAATGAAGGGTTGTTGCTGGCTGCGGCGCGCATGTACGGCGCCTATGCGATATTGTTCGTGGAGGATAAGGAGCGGGCACGGTCCATGGCGAAAAAAGCCCATGGCTACGCCGCGCGCGCACTCTGCCAACGCCGACCCAACGCTTGCGCGGCGGAGGACCTGTCCTTCGACGAGTTCACGGCACTGGTCGACACGATGGATGGGCAAGATCTGCCGGCTCTGTACGTTTATGCTGTCACCTGGGTTGGCCTGGTTCAGACCAGCGGTCCGGGTGATTTCGATGCCCTCGCCGATCTGCCCCGGATTGCCACGATGATGGAGAGGGTAGTGGTGTTGGACGAGCACTATGATCATGGCCAGGCGCACGTTTATCTGGGCGCTTTCGACTGCCGCTTGTCCGCCACCCTGGGAGGCCGCCCGGAGCAGGGCCGGTTGCACTTGGAACGTGCGATCGCTATCTCGAACGGTCGCAATCTGCGCGCGCAAGTGGAGCTTGCACGGCGCTGTGCCCGCCTCACGTTCGATCGCGAGCTCCACGACCGGCTCTTGAACGAGGTGCTGGCGGCGGATCCTGATGAGCCGGGCTTGACGCTCAGCAATGTCCTCGCTCAGCAAGAAGCGCGGGTCCTACTCGACACCTCCGCGGACTACTTCGAGTGATCGCCATGTGCCTGCGGTGTCTCGCCGTGCTCCTATGGATTCTGGCAGCGCCAGCATCCGCGAGCCATACGACAACCTTCAAGATCGCGACCATCGCCCCTGACGGCACCCGCTGGATGCTCGAGATGCGCGAAGCCGCGGAAAGGATCACCAGACGCACGGAAAACCATGTGAAGTTCCGCTTCTACCCTGGCGGCGTCATGGGTAACGACAAGAGCGTGCTGCGCAAACTGCGTATCGGCCAATTGCAGGGTGGCGCAATCACGGGCGGCGGGCTCGCGCTGATTGATCCTAATACCTTGATCTACAGCCTGCCGTTCACATTCCGTTCAGAGGGTGAAGTTGACTACGCCCGCGCGCGCATGGACCCTGTGCTCATCGAGAGTCTCGAAGCCGCAGGTTTTGTCACTCTCGGCTTCGTAGAAGGCGGGTTTGCCTACTTGATGTCCAATGCACCACTGCGCGGAATGGAGGATCTACAAGGCAAAAAGGTCTGGATCCCCGAGGGCGACAAAATCAGCCGCGCGGTGTTCCAAGACATGAACATCTCACCGATACCGCTGCCGCTCCCCGATGTCCTCACCGGTCTGCAGACCGGGCTCATCGACACGGTGGGTGCATCCGCCATCGGCGCCATCGCCCTGCAATGGCATACGCGTATCGAGTATGTGACCGACACACCGCTCCTTTATCTCTATGGCGCCCTGCTCATCGACCGGCGTGCCTTTTCAAAGCTCGAGGCGAAGGATCAGTTGGTGGTGCGCGAGGTAATGTCGGAAGTCGCCGCCCGGCTCAAGCATCAGACGCGGGAGGACGACAGGAAAGCCACCCAGGCGCTCAAAAGTCAGGGGATCACGTTCGTGACGCCATCACAGGAGGCCGTCATGAAGCTGCACAGGAGTGTCGCTCGCACCGCAGACCGCCTGGCTGCGGAAGGCGTCGTTCCACTGCAGCTTCTCGAAGAATTGCGCGCTCACCTGAACGACTACAGGCGCACCGCTGGTGCCACACCCTAGATCCGTCCTCGAACGTCTGGGCGGCGTGCTCGCCGCTGTCGAAGATGGCATTCTGGTTTCCTTGTTAACGGCCATGGTCGGACTCGCCGGCACGCAGATCCTGCTGCGCAACCTATGGGACTCGAGCATCGGCTGGGGCGATCCGCTGCTGCGGGTTACGGTGATGTGGGTAGGGCTGCTCGGCGCCATGGCCGCGTCCCGGGACGACAACCACATCACCATTGACCTCGTCTCGCGTCTCCTCGAGGGCCGCGCCAAGGCAGTCACGCGTATTATCACCGGACTCTTCAGCTCCGTCGTATGCCTGGCGCTTGCCTGGCACGGCATGCGCTTCGTGCTCTTCGAACGCGAAGATCAGGCGATCGCATTTGCATCCGTTCCCGCCTGGGTGTGCGAGCTGATCATCCCGGTGGCCTTCGGCATCATGGCGCTGCGTTTCCTCACGGGCGTGCTCGCGGAGCTGGTACCTGCAGCCGGGGACGAACCATGATTCTCACCGGTATTCTGCTCATCGTCCTGGCATTGCTCGGCACTCCGCTGTTCGTCATTATCGCCGCCACCGCGCTGCTCGGCTTTCATCACGCGGGTATCGACCTGGCGGCGGTTCCCATCGAGTTCTATCGTCTTGCCGAAATGCCGATTCTTCTGGCAATTCCATTGTTTACCTTTGCGGGTTACTTACTGAGCGAGACCGGCGCACCTTCGCGCCTCGTACGCGTCACGCACGCGCTGCTCGGCTGGATGCACGGCGGCCTCGCCATTGTCGCCCTGCTGGTGTGCGCGCTGTTCACGGCTTTCACCGGCGCTTCCGGCGTGACCATCGTCGCCATGGGCGCGCTCCTTTATCCGGCGCTCAAACAGGCGGGCTATCACGATAAGTTCAGCCTCGGACTCGTGACCACGTCGGGAAGCCTGGGCCTGCTGTTCGCGCCCTCCCTGCCGCTGATTCTCTACGGCGTCATCGTGGCCCAACTCGGTATCGGACCCACGGTGACCGTGGATGATCTGTTTCTCGCCGGCGTGCTGCCGGGGCTGCTGATGCTCGTCCTGCTCTCGGGCTACGGCATGTGGCAGAGCCGCGGTGCGCCACTGCACGCCTTCTCCCGAGCGGAAGCGCTGGAGGCGCTGCGCGAGGTCGCCTGGGAACTGCCCCTGCCCTTTGTGGTGCTTGGTGGTATCTACGGCGGTTACTTCGCCATCTCGGAAGCAGCGGCCATCACCGTCATCTATGTGCTGGTGGTGGAAGTGCTCATTCTTCGCGAAGTGCGGCTTCGCGCGCTACCCCGCATCATGCGCGAATCCATGGTGCTCGTGGGCGGCATTCTGGTAATCCTCGGCGTCTCCCTTGCCTCCACCAACTACCTCATCGACGCAGAGGTCCCTGCACAACTCTTCGCCGCCGTCAGTGCGCACATCACCAACAAGCTGACCTTCCTGCTGCTGCTGAATGTGTTTCTACTGGTGCTCGGCACCATGCTCGACATCTTCTCGGCACTGGTCATCATGGTACCGCTGCTGCTGCCACTCGCCCTTGGCTACGACATCGATCCATTGCATCTGGGCATCATCTTCCTCGCCAATATGCAGATCGGCTATTTCACTCCGCCGGTGGGCATGAATCTCTTCATCGCCAGCTACCGCTTCAAGAAACCGATCATGGAGATCTACCGTGCGACTCTGCCATTCTTCGTGCTTCTGCTGATTGCCGTGCTGATCATCACCTACTGGCCGGCGCTCTCTCTGACGCTGCCGGGGCGCTGAAGTCACGACCTGAGCGCCGTCGAATTGCCGGAATCGATCAACCCGGCTCGAGCACCATCACCCGAATTGCGCTGGGTTGTCCCGCGTTACAGGGATTGTTGACCTGCGGGCAATTGGAAATGACCGCGAGTGCATCCATCTCCGCCCGCAGCTCCACGTAGTCACCCGGTTCGGAGCGGCTTTCCACGAACACCGAATCGGCCAATCGCCCTTCGTCCATGACCGGCACGTTGCAGAAGAAATTGATGTTGGGGACGATGTCTTTGCGACCGAGGTCGAATTCCGCCAGGGCACCGAGGAAATTCTCCCGGCATCCGGGGCAATCCGTCACCCCGTAGAGCATCTGGTTGCTGGGCGCGCTGCAGCAACCGCCGATGGTGTCGTGGGCGCCACAGGTGTCTTCGATGATACTGAATATCGGCCTGGCCACGTCGGAGTAGAGAATATGCCCCTTGGTCAGACCCAGGGTGCGTGCGGCCTTGAGCGTATTCGGCGCGTGGTAGCGCTCCTCGGGTGCGTGGGCGTTGTAGCACAGGAAGTCTACCCCCTGAGACCCGTGCACATCGATGATCCTCAAGCGTTGACCCTTTTCGATGATCCGCGCCCAGGGCTCCCCGGCGGGCACCGACTGATCGAGGATGGCTCTGGTCGTCTGCTGTGTGGATTTCGCCATGGTATTCCTCCCTATCGGGACGTTTATACTGCCCGGGGCATCCAGCCGCCAGCGAATCGCGACAACCAATGGCCGCATCCGACAACCAGTCCGAAGAGGAAAGCCAACGTCTGGACAAGTGGCTGTGGGTGGCGCGCTTTTTCAAGACCCGGGGGCGCGCGGCCGCCGCCGTCTCCGGGGGCAAAGTGCAGGTAGCCGGTGAACGGGTGAAACCGTCCCGCCAGGTGGGTCCAGGCACCCCCATCGAGATCCGGCGCGGCCCGGTGCAGTGGCAGGTGGTGGTGCGCGCTGTCGCCAGGCACCGGCGCCCTCCCTCGGAGGCGGCGCTCCTCTATGAGGAAACGCCAGAGAGCATCGAGCAACGCCAACGCGAGGCCGAACAGCGAAGGCTGGAGGCGGGCGAGCGCCGGGAGCGCCTGGGCAAACCCTCCAAACGCGAGCGCCGTGACGCGACACGCCTCAAATCAGGGCGCTACTAGGGATTGACGACACACTCACGCTTGACCCACGGCCACGGCGGTGGCTTAATACCAAACGACCGTTTGTTTTCTATCAACACCATGGCAGCCACCGCTCCCACACGCGCCCCCCGACAGGACAACCGCCGGCAACATCTTCTCGATGCCGCCGCCGGACTCATCTGCCGGCGTGGATATCACGCGACCTCCATGCGTGATATCGGCCGCGCCACGGAAATGCTGCCGGGATCCATCTACTACCACTTCGGATCCAAAGAGGAGCTGCTGGTGGCCGTTTACACCGAGGGGGTGCGCCGCATCGCCGGGCGCGTCGACGGCGCGGTGGCCCGTGCGACGGATCCCATGAAACGATTGGAGGCGGCGTGCGTGGCGCACCTGGAGATGCTGCTCACCGACAGCGATTACGCGCGGGTCGTGGTGCGCGTATTGCCCGAGGACGTGCCCGCGGTGAGCACGCGTCTGACGGCACTTCGCGATGACTACGAAGAACGATTTCGCAAGCTCATCGCCGCACTGGCGCTGCCCCGGGGACGACGGCGTTACGCGCGCCTCACCCTGCTGGGCGCGTTGAACGGCGCGCAGAGCTGGTACCGGCCGGGCGGCGACTCACCGGCGCACATCGCCCGGCGCCTGCTCGGTTGTCTGCGTGAACCTCTGGAGATGGAAACGCGGTGACGACGCAACCACACGAACCCCCACGGGTACTGGTCACGAAGCTCGGCCTCGACGGCCACGATCGCGGCAGCCGGCTGGTGGCGGCCTTCCTGCGCGATGCCGGCATGGAGGTGATCTACACCAACCCGTGGCAGGAGATCGCCGCAGTCGTGCAGCTTGCGCTTCAGGAGGATGTGGACGTCATCGGCATCAGCTCCCTGGCCACCGATCACCTGCTGGTGCCGAAGCTCACGAAAGCGCTCGCGGAGGCGGGACTCGGCCACGTACCCGTGGTTGTGGGCGGCATCGTGCCCGACGAGGACGAGCGCATGTTGCTGGAATCCGGTGTCAGCCGTGTCTTCCATCCCGGCTGCACCCGCGATGAGATCATCACGGAAGTCGAAGGGCTCGCCCGGCACGCGCGCCAAAGGAGGATGTCATGAGCCAGCAGCCCATTCAGTTGCCGTTGCCCGGCTTCGAGGCAGCAAGGGTCCGATGGCAGGACGCCTTCGACCAGCAGGTCGGCGCCGAGAACACCCGGCACAACCGCTCCGGAGTCGAGATACAGCCCCTGTACACGCCGGCGGACTGGAGTGGCGAGCGCTACCTGGAGGATCTGGGATTTCCCGGCCAGACGCCCATGACCCGCGGCATCTATCCCAGCATGCACCGGGGTCGTACCTGGAGTCAGCGACAGCTCATCGGCCTCGGCACGCCGCAAGACTACAATGGGCGACTGAAGCGCATCCTCGATGCCGGCAGCTCGGCAGTCAGCCTGATTCCGTGCAACTCCGTCTACCGCGGCTTCGACGCAGACCAGGTGGATGCGCTGCTGCTCGGCACCTGCGGCGCGGTGGTCAATACCGTCGACGACATGGACACCTGCTTCGACGGCGTCGACATCGCAACGCTCTCCACGGCCATGAACGATCCCCTGCCCTTCACCCTGCTGGCCCTGCTGCTGGCGGTGGCCAAACGCCGCGGTATTCCCTGGAGCAAAGTGACCGGCACCTCGAATCAGAGCGACTACATCTCCCACTTCGTCGCCAACCACATGTTCTTCCGCATCGCCCTGCCGGGCTCCCGGCGTATCCTCATCGATCACATCGACTTCGCCGCGCGCCACCTTCCGGGCTGGAACCCCGTATCGGTGGTGGGTCAGCACATGCAGCAGGCCGGCGCCACACCGGCGCAGGCCATGGGACTGACACTTTCCACCGCCGTGCAGTACGCCCAGGATTGCATCGCGCGCGGCATGGATCCGGATGCTTTTCTGCCGCGCTTCACCTTCTTCTTCGACATCTCCATCAGTTTCTTCGAGGAGATCGCCAAGATGCGCGCCGGGCGCCGAATCTGGTGCAAGCTCGTGCGCGAACGCTTCGGCGCCCGGGATCCGCGCTCCTGGCGTTTCAAGTTCCACGGCCAGACCTCCGGTGTGGATCTCACCCGGCAGCAACCGTTGAACAACATCGCGCGGGTCACCACCCAGGCCATGGCGGGGATCTTCGGCGGTCTGCAATCCCTGCACACGGATGCCCACGACGAGGTCTTGAGCGTGCCCACCGAGGGCGCCGCGCGCATCGCCGTCAGCACCCAGAATATTCTGCGCGAGGAAGCACACCTCACAGACGTCATCGACCCGTTGGGCGGCTCGTACTACGTCGAAAAGCTCACCGACGACATGGAGGAAGAGATCCGCGCGGTCATGGACCGCATCGAGGATGCCGGCGGCATGTACCGAGCGGTCGAATCGGGAACCGTGCAATCCATGATCGGTGCTTCGGCCCTGGCCTTTCAGGAAAAGGTGGAGAGCGGCGAGCAAACCGTGGTGGGCGTGAATGCCTACCGCGCGCAAGACGATCTGAGCATGCGGGCGGCGCTTTCCCGTCCACGGGCCCGAGGTCATGGAGGCGCAGCTAGCGCGCCTCGCCCGCTATAAGCGCGAGCGTTCCATGGAGGCGGTGAACGCCGGACTCGACGCCCTGGCCCGCAGCGCCGGCAACGATCAGGACAATCTCTACGAGGGTGTCGTCCACGCGGCGGTCGCCGGCGCCACCCACGGCGAAATCGTCGCGACGTTGCGCGAGGAGATGGGGTTCGGCGAGCCGCTGGTGCAGGTGTGAGCCGCGCACGTCCCTCAGCCGACCCACTGGGCGCGCTGGTGAACGGTGACCCGGGCGCTCTCGCCCGCGCCATCAGCAACGTCGAGCGGCAAACGGCCGCAGGCCGCAGCATCCTGCTGGCGATACAGCCCCACCTGGGACGCGCCCGTGTAGTCGGCGTGACAGGCGTCCCGGGCGCCGGCAAATCCACCCTGATCTCGCGCTATGTGCGCGAGCTGCGCCAGGCAAACAAGCGGGTCGGCGTAATCGCCATCGACCCGAGCAGCCCGTTCTCCGGCGGTGCGGTGCTGGGGGATCGCATCCGCATGGCCGAGCATGCCACAGACCAAGGTGTCTTCGTCCGATCCCTGGCCTCTCGCGGCCAGGCGGGCGGGCTCGCCCCCACCGCCACCCACGTCATCGATCTCATGGATGCCGCCGGCTGGGACACAATCGTCATCGAAACTGTGGGCGCCGGCCAGGGTGAGGTGGATATCGCGGATGCGGCGGACGTGCGTGTGGTGGTGTGCGCGACCGGGCTCGGTGATGACGTGCAAGCGCTCAAAGCGGGGATCCTGGAGATCGCCGACGTGCTGGTGGTCAACAAGGCCGATCTCCCCGGCAGCACGACCATGGTCAATCAGCTCCGGGCCATGCTTGCGCTACGCGCGCCCGACGCCCGTGATGTCGACGTGTGCGAGACCACGGCGACCACCGGCAAGGGCGTCGCCGAGCTCACGAAAATTATCGAATCCCGGCTGCGTACGGACAACACTCGCAAATTGCGCTCGCCGCTTCGTATGCGCCGGTTGCTGGCAGCGGCAGCAGGCGGCCTGTTGACGAGAAGACTGCGTGATCTCGATGAGCAGTGGCTGATCGAAATCTGCGAATCGTTACAACGCGGCGAGGCGGATCTGGCGAGTGCCGCTGTTAGTGTACTGCGCGCGGGACGCGTGTCGGGCGAATGAAGTTTGCGAACGCGTGAAGCGTAGCAAAGCATTCGGGCTGACAGCCGGCCCAAGTCCCATGATCGTACGCAGGGGCACCGCGCTCGTCGGAGAGCGGCTTTTTCTCTACAATCCATCTACCAGTAACGGCTCGGGCAAGCCCATTCACCAGTGAATATACCCAGCTCAGATCCGCATTTGATTTTTGGCATTTGTGAAACCGTAACCAGCTAGCTGATGCAGAACGAATCCGATCACGTCCGGCGGGTCGTTTTTCTCAAACTGAGAAGAACGGGTGGCACGTCGCTATCGTCCTCAATTCTATTTCCCTACTGCGTCAAACATGGACTTCAGTACATGGTGCCGATGAATTGGTTTGCAGTTCACCCTCGCGTCGTATCCCACGATCGGTTTCACATGATGTTCAGGCATTTTCCAGACTACCCGCAGCCTTGGGCGAGGCAATGGTTGCAGAAGGTGATCGGAAGCTTCCACCTGATCACCATTGTTCGAGACCCCATAGAACGGGCAATATCTGCGTTTAACCACGGTGCTCGTTACCATGGCTACACGACATTCGCCGATTATTTCGCCAACAATCATGAGAAAAATCATCAATCACGGTGGCTTGGTTACGATGGGCGTGATGAAAGATTCTTTCAAGATAATTTTTCGATGATAGGTATCACCGAACGGTTCAACGAAAGCATGCTACTCATCCGACGAACTCTCAATTTCAGCGTCGCGGATATGTTGTATGTCGGGCAGCGTCGCGACACGCCTGAGGTGCTGAATGCCGCAGACGTTAATGCGCTGAATGCCGCAGACATGAACGAAAGGTGGCGAAACAGGATGAGGGAAACGGACTGGCTCGACTTTGAGCTTTACGCTCAAGCAAAAAGCTTCGTCGACAACCGCCTCGATGACTTGCCTGAGCTCCAGGTAGAGTTGCAGCAATACGAGTGCGCATTAGGCGATTTCTCACATCCGTTGTGGGGGGAACGTGGACATTTTCCCATCGGCTACGGTGTAAACGAGGTTTGGGCAGAGTTCACAGGTCAGGGAGGCGAGGTCACAGAGATGGGTCAGTTAGATCCCTGATTATTCAAAACATTTTGAATGGCGCTCTTCGGCTGCGGCCTCAATCGGATTCGAGTCGCGCAAACTCTGGAACGAAGTCGAAGGCGATACTGACTCGCTCCTCGTCCCCTTGGAAGGGAATCGTACGGTGATAGAAATACGAGGGAAACAAGACCAATAAACCTTCCTTGGGTTTGAGCAACCGTACTGGATTCTTCCTGGTCAAAACGAAGGTCTCGGGCGGCGTGCCGAACTCGATCCAGCCTTGCGTGGAATCCGTCTTTTCCACCGCACCAGGGAGCTCCGCGTAATACACCCCGCTCAACCAGGCCGCCGGATGAATGTGGGGGACCTGTCGGCCCTGGCCCGGCAAGACCACGCTCCAGCAGGCGATGGTGTCGAATCGTGGCGGGTCTTTCAAAAACGGATGATCGGCGCCGATGTCGAGTGAATCCATGTACTCTCTCGCCGCGTTCCACAGGATTTGTTCGAAGGCCTCGAAGGGTCCCTTGGGTTCCACCAGCAGGAGGCCCGTGTGCATGCCCCCGCGGGTTGCATGACTTTCCGGCGACTGAACGAGGGACGGATGGGCGCGGACATGGCTGGTGAGCGCCCGATTGAAGGAATGCAGATCGAGGAATCCTTCCGGCGGGTCGATCTCTGTCTGCCTGATGAAACGCTCGAAGTCGACCAGCTCGCGTGCTGCCGCTTCTTCACCGAGCTCGTTCAGCAGCAATGCCTTGGCCGCGAGCATGGTGCGTTCCGATGGATTGGACAAAAGATAGCGCTCGCATATCTCGAGCGCTTCCGCGTACGCGCCCTCGGCTGTCTTTATTTCCACCCGGAGTACGTGGGCCCAGACTGTCATCGGGGACAGGTCTATCGCGCGCTCGAGCTCAGCATCGGCTTCCACCCGAAGACCCTGCGCGATAAGGGTGCGTGCATAAGCCAAGCGGGCCGCCGCTAACTCGCCATCGAGCTCGATGGCCCGTTGGTGGGCCGCGCGAGCCTCGTCCGTTCGACCCAGGCGCTGCAAGATCTCCCCCAGAAAAGAACACCGCTCCGCCGAATCCGGCCCTCGGGCCGTTGCTTCATTCAGCGCCTCGAGCGCTTCATCGAACCGGCCGAGCTCGGATAGGACCGACACGAGCTCCATTTCGGCACGATCAATCTCCGGGGCACTCTTCAACACTTTGCGCAACAGCGTTGTTGCCTCCTCCAGCCGCCCCGAAACAGCGAAGAGGGCACCTCGTTCGACTGCCACCTCCGGGTCGTCGGGCGAAATCTTCGCCGCCTCGTCGAGATCCCGGGCGGCATCGGTCAGGTAGCCAATTTCCCGATAGGCGCGGCTTCTGCCCAGGCGCAACCGATAGTTCTCGGGGTTACGCTCGAGGAATGTCGTGGAGACGTCGATACACCTGCGGTAATGGCCGCGGAAAAGATACATGGCAGCCAGATTCACCTGAGCATCCGTAAATCCAGGATCGATCCCGAGGGTTTCTTCGTACTGCTGCGTCGCCTCCGCGAATCTTTTTGCCTGCTGATGGGCCACGCCGAGATTGAAATGCGCATCGGTGGATTCGGGATCGAGTCTGACCGCATTCTGGAAGCTCTCCAATGCCTCGGCTGTTCGCCCCAAGGCCAGGAATACCGTGCCGAGGTTCTGATGGGTGCTGCTGCTGTGCGGATCGATGGCCACGGAGCGCTTCATGAGTTTGACCGCCTCGTGGGGGCGATCACTCATGAATCGAGCCGTGCCCAGCAGCCGCAGTGCCCTGGCCTCGGTGGGATCCGCCTTCAGCGCCGCCTCGAGAAGGTTCGACGCCTCGATCCATTGCGATTGGTGCATGTAAGCGATGGCGCGATCCAAAAGGGACTGGGACATGGCTGGTAACCCGGAGTTCGTGAATCAACCAAAGTGATGCGTGCCCAACGTGCGCTCACCCGCATCGTGCGTAAGCTCGAGCCGGTGCTGTCCTACAAGGGGGCCTGAAACCGACCGGGATCCCTGTCCAATCAGCCCTCGAGATCCCGGGCAAAGGCAGTTGCCGTAGCCGCCATCCGCGAAGCCCTGCCCTGAAGTGCCAGGGCTTCCCTGCGAAGCGCCTCCCATTTTGGCTTCAATGCGTCCTCGCGGGCCTTCAGCGCCTGTTCGCGGTTGCGAAGCGCGTCGGCTTCGGCGTTCTGAGCGGCCATCCCTTTCACCAGGTCTGCCTTGGCCGCGGCAACTTGATCCAGAGCCCTGACGGATTCGGCCCGCGCCACTTTGGCGGCGGCTGTCGCCCGCTCGGCATCCGCTGCCGCCGCCCGATATTCCACCGTGGCCACCGCGAGCTTTTCCAGCTGCTTGCGCAGGGACTTGTCCTCGTCGCACATGGCCAGGAGTTGCCTGGCTTCCGAAAGCGCCGCCAGACTCGGCGGGGCTGTAGCCGCTTCCCCCATCTTCTGTTCCCCCCCCTGCGGAGACCCTATTCTACAGACTTCACCCGACGATATACGTGCAGGTTGCCGCGGCCACCAGCTCCTCACTGTCGTTGTGCAGCTCGGCGCGGATGACGGCGATACGGTTACCGGAGCGGATGACCCGCGCGGTGGAGACGAAATGCTTACCGGCGCCCGGTCGCAGATAGTCGACACGCATGTCGATGGTGCCCAGGCGCGAGAAGCGCTCCATCTTTTCCTCCAGGCTGCCACTGCGGATGCGCTTGGCGACCCCCACGAACGCCATCAGCCCGGCGGTCACATCCAGAGTCGCCGATATCACGCCCCCGTGGAGGATATTGCGCGTGTAGTTACCAACCAGGTCATCGCGCATGGCAAAGCTCAGGCGCGCATGGTCGTCGCTCAGCTCATCGATTTCCAGGCCGAGCAGTTGATTGAACGGAATCTTGGAGAAAAGATCGTGTACGACACGGTGAACGTCACTGTGATCCGTTTGCGTCATGGTCGATACCGGTGCCCGGCCGGCCGGCATCAGGCTCCGATCATGAGCGTCTTGAGATTGGCCGCCGCCAGCAGCCCGACAACGATGATCGCCGTGGAGGCGGCCAGAACCGACAGGCCCAGCACCAGGACGGAGCTCACGGTGCGTGGCGCGCGGTCGAAGACGATGCCCCTGTTGACCCAGGTGAGCATCACCACCAGCAGCGGAATCGACAGGGAAAACAGGCCCCCGATGACGATGTTCGCACCCAGCGCCACCTCCACCATGACCAGCAGTAGACAGACACCCCAGAATGCCGACGCCACCGACAGAGTCTGCCGATAACTACTCAGGATGGGATAAGTGCTGATCATGAGCGCCTCCGATCCATTACTCTAGATGACCGTGCCCGGCCCGGCAATCGGTTCCGGCCAACGCTTGCAAAGCGCCATTGCACGGCCCTGTCGACGGGCCCGAGAAGCCCGTTTCCGGCACGTCCAACGGAGGTTTCCATGCAGCCCGAGACAATCACGCCCAAGCAGGCCTGGCAACTACTCAAGGACGACCCCCGCGCCATGCTGGTGGATATCCGTTCCACCATGGAGTTCCTGTTCGTGGGCCATCCTGCCAGCGCCTTGCACGTAGCCTGGATCGACGAGCCCGAGTGGACCGTGAACCCGCATTTCGTCACCGATGTGCGCAAGGTGATGCTGGGCGGGGCCACCGCCCACGGCGACATCGGCGGCGCGCCGGTGATCCTCATCTGCCGCAGCGGCAAGCGTTCCATCGATGCCGGCACGGCCTTGCTGCAAGCGGGATTCAACAGTGTCTACAACGTGGGCGAGGGCTTCGAGGGCGAGCTCGACGACCACCACCACCGTGGCAGCGTGGGCGGCTGGCGCTTCCACGGCCTGCCCTGGGAGCAATGCTGAGCTTCGACTTAGCGGCCCTCGGGCCACAGCCAGGCGGCGCCGCGTACTCCGCTGGAATCGCCGTGCACGGGCGGGCGCAATGGTGTGTCCACCCTGGTCGGAAAATACGAACTCCTGCCACAGCCGCGGCACCGAATCGTACAGCTGCTGGATGCCGGAAAGCCCGCCGCCAAGCACGATCACATCCGGGTCGAGGATGTTGATGACGTGGGCCAGGCCGCGGGCGAGACGACGCTCGAAGCGTGCCAGGCAGGCTTGCGCGCGCTGCTCCCCGGCCTGCGCCAGCTGGACGATCCCTTCCGGGCTCAATAGATCTTCCGAACCCTCCCGGTAGTCCCTGGCCAGACCCGGCCCGGAGAGGAAGGTTTCGATGCAGCCATGGCGCCCGCAATAGCACCGGGGCCCGGGCAACTCGCTGGCCCGGGGCCAGGGCAGCGGATTGTGTCCCCATTCGCCGGCGATGGCCTGGCGCCCGGGCAGCACCCGCCCCTCGACGACGATCCCGCCGCCCACGCCGGTGCCGAGAATGACGCCGAACACCACCCGCGCGCCCCGGGCGGCGCCGTCCACGGACTCGGACAGGGCAAAGCAGTTGGCATCGTTGGCCAGGCGTACCTGGCGATCCAGAGCTTCGCTCAGATCCACGTCCAGGCGCTCGCCCAGGAGCTGAGTGGAATTGGCGTTCTTGATGCGCCCGCTGTGGGGTGAGAGCGCGCCGGGCATGGCGACCCCCACCGATGCGCGCGCCCCCAGCGCCGACTCCAACTCAGCCACCAGATGGACCACCGCCTGCAATGTATCGGCATAACTCTCGGCCGGCGTTGCCCGGCGCCGGCGGATGATCACCTCACCCTGATCACCGAGAACCACCCCTTCTATCTTGGTGCCGCCGAGATCGATGCCGATACGCATTTCACACCCCGACATTGAGTATGTGGCCGATGCGGTCCAGAATCACTGAGAATGCTGAGCCGGTTGTCATCTTTGCGCGCACTCTTCGACCCTTTCATCCGGATTTGCCTGCTGCGACAGGGCCCCCAGGACCTGCCGACCTCGGGCATTCTACTGGCCATCACCCTGACCGCCCACACGGTCATGTCCATCCTGCTGTCCGGCGTCTCCCTGAGCGCCGGGCGCGCACTGGCGTCGGGCGTGGTGGATACCATCCTGCTGGTCGTGTTGACCGGCGCGCTGCTCATCGCCCAGCGGCGCAATGCGAGAGTTTTTCAGACCGTCACGGCACTCGCCGGCACCGGCGCCATCATCACTCTGGTCGCGCTACCCGTATCGGTATGGCTACACGGCGCCGATCAGGCTGCCGGCGAAGGCGGATTCGCGCTACTGCTGCTATTGTTCCTCACCGGCTGGAGCCTGGCGGTGGCCGGGCATATCTTCCGGCACGCGCTGTCGGTCCCCTACTTCATGGGGCTGGTGCTGGCGGCGGTGTTCTACTGGATCTCCATCTCGGTATTCAGAGCGCTGTTCCCCCTGGCTGTCTGACGCCCCATGCACATTCACATACTCGGGATCTGCGGCACCTTCATGGCCGGCATCGCGCGCCTTGCCCGTGAGCTCGGCATGACGGTGACCGGCTCCGATGCCCATGCCTATCCACCCATGAGCGACCAGCTGGCGGCATTGGGTGTCCAGATCATGAGCGGCTACCAGGCCGCGCACCTGGAGCCTGCGCCGGATTGTGTGGTCATCGGCAATGCCATGGTCCGCGGTAACCCGGCGGTCGAGCATGTGCTCGACAAGGGCTTGCGCTTCACCTCGGGTCCCGCCTGGCTCGCCGAGCACGTGCTCCGGGGCCGTTGGGTGCTGGCGGTATCCGGCACCCACGGTAAAACCACCGCCACCAGCATGCTCGCCTGGATACTCGAGTGTGCCGGGCGCGCGCCCGGTTTTCTGGTGGGCGGCGTGCCGGAAAATTTCGGCCAATCGGCACGCATGGGAAAAGACATCTTCGTGGTGGAAGCCGACGAATACGACAGCGCCTTCTTCGACAAGCGCTCGAAGTTCGTCCACTACCTGCCGAGGACGCTGGTAATCAACAATCTGGAGTTCGATCACGCGGACATCTTCGACGATCTCGCCGCCATACGCCGCCAGTTCCACCATCTGGTGAGAACCGTGCCGGCCAACGGCCGCATCCTGCGCCCCAGCCCCGACGCCGAGATCGACGGGCTCATGGAAATGGGCTGCTGGACACCGGTCCAGACCTTCACCACCGCCGGCGGTGACGCCGACTGGCAGGCAACCTTGACGCACGCCGACGGCAGCGCCTTCGACCTGGCCCGAAGCGGCGAGGCCGTCGCCTCGGTAAGCTGGCAGTTGTTGGGCCGGCACAACGTGAACAACGCGCTGGCGGCCATCGCCGCCGCGGAGCACGCAGGCGTGGATCCTGCAGAAGCTTGCGCGGCTCTTGCCACCTTTCGCAACGTCAGAAGACGCATGGAAGTTCGCGGCTCGGTGGGCGGCGTTACCGTCTACGACGATTTCGCCCACCATCCCACGGCGATTCGTGCGACTCTGGATGCCCTGCGCGCCCACGTCGGTGAAAAACGCATCATCGCCGTGCTGGATCCGGCCTCCAACACCATGCGCAGGGGCGTTCACAAGGACACACTCGGCGGCGCACTCGGCCCCGCCGACAAGACCTGGGTCTACCGACCCCCGAACATCGAGTGGGACATCGGCGCGTTGGCGAAATCTCCGGACGTCGCGCTGCAGGTGAACGACGACATCGACGCATTGATTGCCGCCATCTGCCGGGAAGCCCGCGACGGAGACCATGTGGTGGTCATGAGCAACAGCGGTTTCGCGGACTTTCATCAGCGCCTGTTGGATGCCCTGGGTGCACGGAGTCAATGAACACAGGCGAGGAAGCCCGGGAAGTTCCGCTGTTTCCTCTGCACACGGTGCTGTTTCCCGGCGGCCCCCTGGCATTGCGCGTGTTCGAGCCGCGTTATCTGGACATGGTGAGTGAATGCCTGCGCAACGAGCAACCCTTCGGTGTGTGCCTGATCCAGAGCGGACAGGAAGCCGGTGAGGCGGCCAGTCCGCACCCCACGGGCACCTTTGCCCGCATCGTCGACTGGCAGCGCGGCGGCGACGGCCTGCTGGCCATCAGCGCCCTGGGGGAACAGCGCTTTCAGGTGCAGGACACACGCATCGAGCGCGATCAGTTGCTGCGCGGTACCGTCCAACCGCTCACCCCGGAGCCGCCGGCACCACTGCCCAGCGAGTGCGGCTACATGACCGGGGTGCTGGATCGACTCTTCGAGCACGCCGGCGATGCCTACGCCCATGTGCCCAAGCGCCCCGATGATGCCTCCTGGGTGGGTTATCGTCTGGCGGAGGTTCTGTCCCTGCCGCTGGCGCGCCGGCAAACTTTTCTCGAGCTCGAGGACCCGCTGCTGCGCTTGTCCCAGCTCGATCAGATATTGCGGGCCATGTCAGGGGCCCATGTGGGTGGCTAGCGGGCGCCTGCACCATCCGGCGTGGCATCTGCTAAGCTCCGCGCCTGGGATTTTTCGCACGAGTCAGCCTCGCCAGGACGCCACCGAGTGAGCAACGGAAAACGCCGCCACAACGCGCTGCCCGATGGCTACAAGCTCCACTGGTACGAGATCCACGCGATCCTCGGCCGGGGCGGCTTCGGCATCACCTACCTGGCGCTGGACACCAACCTCAATCACGAGGTCGCCATCAAAGAGTTCCTGCCCACCGACATCGCCATGCGGGCATCGGACAGCTCCATTCAGCCGATCTCCGATGAGCACACGGAAACCTTCGCGTGGGGACTGGGCCGCTTCATTACCGAGGCCCAGACACTGGCCCAGTTCCGTCACCCCAACATCGTGCTGGTGCACAGCGTGTTCGAAGCCAACGGCACCGCCTACATGGTCATGGAGTACGAGAAAGGCGAGAGCCTGGGCCAGGCCTACACGGCGAACCGCCTCACTACCGAGGCAGACCTACTGGCTCTCCTGCATCCCCTCATGGACGGTCTGGAGCGCATTCACCAAGCGGGGTTCGTGCACCGGGACATCAAGCCGAACAATATCTACCTCAGGGACGACGGAAGGCCGGTGCTGTTGGATTTCGGCTCCGCCCGCCAGGCCCTGGGGGTGGAAACCCGCACGCTGACGACGCTGGTCTCGCCGGGCTACGCGCCCTTCGAGCAATACAACGCCACCCGGGAAAGCGACAAGCAGGGCCCCTGGACCGACATCTACGCCCTCGGCGCCACCATCTACAGGGGCATGTCCGGCAAGTCGCCGGTGGATGCACTGGCCCGGGCCAATGCCAAGCTCGAGGGTAGCAAGGACATCCTCGAGCCCGCCGTCGAGCTCGGGCAGGGGCAAATTCTCCCAGCCTTTCCTCGCGGCCATCGACAAAGCGCTGGGCTTCGCACCGGAGGAGCGACCCCAGTCCATCATCGAATGGCGCGCCATGCTGCCCGAATGGGGAGATACCGCCACGGTGGCCGCTGCCACCGTGGGTGGCCCGCGCCCCGGGCAGATCGACCGCGAAGCACCCACGCAGGTTAGTCCGGACACTGGGCCCGAGGATCACTTTACCAATGACGGTACGCTGATCGTCGGCGCCGACGTGCCGAGACCTGGCGAGACGGCGCCGGCCAAATCTTCCATGAAAAACACCGTGCTGGTGCTCGTTGCGGTTGTCGCGGTGGTTGGCATCGGCATCGGTGTGGGGCGAATGCACACGACGACGGCGCCGATGGAAGGATCGAAAGTGACGGCAACGGCGCCGGTAGCAGCAGCGAAAAGCAGCGAACCCTCCAGCGCCGGAACGCACGAGACGCAGGCAGTGACGGCACCGAAACAGTCCCTCGACGAGGTCACGACACTGCTCGAGACCATGCCATGCTCGGTGTTGCAGGCGTCCATGAACGGCCGCAGCGCGCTGGTGCGCGGTTACGTCGCCAGTCCCAAAGTCATGAAACGCATCGAGGAAGGTCTTGGCAAGGTCGCTGGTATTACCGAGGTCAAGAACGAGATTCAGGAACTCCCTCGCATCTACTGCCAGACGCTGGAACTCTACGCTCCCTACTGGACGGCAAATCGCGACGCCGGATTCGGGACCGCGATAGGCACCCCGAACGCCAACAACACCTTCGTGGAGGGCGAGCGCCTGGTCGTCGATATTGGCACGCCCACCTACAAGTCATGGCTGTACGTCGACTACTTCGCCAAGGACGGCAGCGTCGTGCACATGATGCCAAGCCCCGGAGAGGTGTTTAACCAAGGGGACGCGCGCAATTCCTTCCAGCTTGGTGAAGCCGGCGACATCGGACTTTGGGAAGTGGCCCCACCCTTCGGTACCGAGATGATCGTCGTGCTTGCAGCCTCGGCTCCCGTTTTCGAGGGTACGCGCGGGGAACTGGAGCAGGGAGACGACTATCGCGCCGCCCTGCGAAAACGTTTGAAGGCACTCGAATCACAGTCACGCAAGGCGAAGATTTCCGCGGACTTCGTGGTCATCAACACCAAACCGCGATCATAGTTAACAGCAGGGAAGTCGGCCGGAAGTTTCGCGGCCATAATTTACTTCATGGAACGCACGACGCGGAACCCGTTCAGCACGTAGCGCACGTCGTGGTCGTAGGTGAAACGACCCGCTGAACGCGCGTAGCTCGCGTCGTTGCGCCAGGACCCACCTCGCAGCACCCTTGACTGACAGTCTTTCCGATCTCTCGCGCTGCCATCATGGGGCGCGCCCTTATAGGAATCGAACCAGCAGTCGGCGACCCACTCCCAGACGCTGCCGTTCATCCCCTGCAAGCCGAACGGGTGGCGCCGTAGGAATCCACCACCGCCGGCCTCTTCCGGTTCCAATCGCCACCGCAGTTCTTACAGTTGGCATTGCCCTCGCCCACCGCGTTACCCCACCAGTATTCGCCGTCTTTGGTGCCGGCGCGCGCCGCGTACTCCCACTCCGCCTCCGAGGGAAGACGGTACTTCTTTCCCGTCTTCTTGCTCAGCCATTTCACATACTGCCGGGCGTCGAGCCAGCTCAAATTGTGCACCGGTGATGCCGCGGTCATGCCCTTACGCTTGGGCCGATAGTCGCAACCGCCGTCCGTGAAGCAAGCTTTCCACTCGGCCGCCGTGATCTCGAAACGGCTGATGGCGAACGAGTAGCCAATCTGGACCCGGTGCGGCGGCGCCTCGCTCACGTCACCGCTCTTGCTGCCCATGGTGAAGCTGCCGGCGGGAAGCGCGATCATTTCCGGGCAAGCGCCGCAATCCTTGAAGGTCTGCACCACCGAGGGTTTCGTGCCTGCTGCCTTGGACTCTGCTGCTCGGCGGGCCTGACTCGGCAGCCTTGGCTTCCGCCGCAGCCTTCTCCGCTGCCTTGCGGGCGGCCGCTGCGGCTGCGGCTGCCTTGCGGGCCGCCTCTTCTGCGGCTGCCTTGCGGGTCGCCTCTTCCGGGCCGCCCTGCGGGCGCCTCTTCGCGGCGCCTTGCGGGCCGCCTCTTTCGCGCCGCCCTGCGGGCCGCCTCTTCGCGGCCGCCTGCGGGCGCCTCTTTCGCGGCCGCCTTGCGGGCAACTTCCTCGGCAGCAGCCTTGTCAGCCGCCTTTCGCGTGGCTTCCTCCGCCGCAGCCTTGTCCGCTGCTTTACGCGCGGCCTCCGCCGCCGCAGCCTTCTCCGCTGCTTTACGCGCGGCTTCCTCCGCCGCAGCCTTCTCCGCTGCCTACGCGCGGCTTCCTCGGCCGCAGCCTTTCTCCGCCGCTTTGCGTTCAGCCTCCGCAGCGGCGGCCTTGCGCTCCGCCTCGCGTGCAGCAGCAGCCGCAGCAGCAGCAGCCGCTGCTTTCTCGGCCGCGGCCTTCTCCGCTGCGGCCTTCTCCGCCGCCGCTTGCTCGGCGTCGCGCTGGGTTTCCGCGATCAGTTTGCCGAATACGAAGCCGCTCTTGCCGTCGGCGGTCTCGACACGATACCAGTTGCTGTCGAGCACTCTACCGGTGACGATTACCCGTGAACCCTGCTTCAGCGTGCCCAGATTTTTGCTGGACGAATCCGGTTGCTGGCGCAGTCTGGCGTTCTTGAGGACCTTGAACTCCGCATCCATATCCTCGATTTTCGGCCCGGAAGTAGCTTGGCGCTGCGTAGCCTGCTGCGCGCGCAAGCCCTTGGCGCGGGCTCGCGCCAGTGGTGCGAAACGCCCCTGTGGATAAGCTTCCAGATAAGCGTCGTAGTCGGCGGGGTTGTCGCTGTCCTTTGATCGTGTCCCAGAAGATGAGCTCGAAACGCTCCGGGCTTTCCTTCGGCACGATACCCGCGTACGCCGTGTCGGAAAATCCCACGGCGCTGGCGACGAGCATGATCGCCATTATGACCAGAGCGGATGAGCGAATGGTCACCGGCATTCGATGAAGAGCTGGCTGGAGAAAGACATCGCACCCCCGATGCAATGACTTGGCGCGAACATAGGCACGTAAAGGCTTGATTATAGCGCCCTTTGAGGTGCCCCGCAATGTAAGTCCGCCATTATTCCGCAAACGTTGGATACCTCGCGGCGTACGAGAACGCAAGCGTAGCGGCGCTTGCCGCACGATCCCATGAGAGTATGCTAAGGTCGCGCGAAAGCGTTATGAAAAAACAGGGAGGGGAGGGGGACATGAATAAATGCATCATGGTCGCAACCATGCTGGCCGCGTTGATACCCGGCCTGGCAATCGCCGGCGACTCGCCCGCACCGGATAATGCCAAGGTCTACTTCATCTGGCCTAAAAACGGCGCCAACATCAAGGGCGGAAAGTTCTGGGCGCGCTTCGGCCTGCGCAATATGGGCATCGCTCCGGCAGGGATCGAAAAGAAATTCACCGGGCACCACCATCTGATCATCGACGCGGAACTTCCACCGTTTGACGAGGAGATCCCGGCGGACAGGAACTACGTGCACTACGGCAAGGGCTATTCCGAGGGCCGCGTGAAGCTGCCGCCCGGGTAAGCACACGCTGCAGCTCGTGTTCGCGGACCACGAACACATTCCGCACAACCCGCCCGTATACTCCGAGAAGATCACCGTCTACGTCCCCGCCAACTGATGGGGAACGGCCAAGCGAGGAAAGCAACGATGAAAACGATGACAACATCAATCGCGCTCGCCGCCTTTATCATTGGCGGTGCCGCCGTGGCAGGGAGAATCACCGGCGCCGAAGAACGCCTATCTTTATATCGGCTGGCCAAATGACGGCGAAGTCGTTCGCAAAAATAACTTCCGCGTGTGGTTCGGACTGCGCAACATGGGCGTTGCGCCCGCTGGCACCGAGAAGCCCATGACCGGACATCACCATCTCATTGTCGATGCGCCGCTTCCGCCCATGGATGAAGAGATTCCGGCCGACAAGAACCATCTTCACTTCGGCAAGGGTCAGACGGAGACAAGAATCACGCTACCCTCCGGTACGCACACGCTGCAGCTGTTGCTCGGGCGACCTGGATCACGTGCCGCACAACCCGCCAGTGGTGTCGCAGAAAAAAACCATCACCGTGAAGTGACCCGGGCGTTCAAGCACGGCGGTGCTCACCGCCGGACACGGCCCTGAGCGTCATGTCGAGCAAGCGCGTCGGTAGAATGCGGCGCAGAAAACCGAAGGCGTAGGTGGGCACGGTCACGTAGTAGCGCGGCTTCGGACGCCTGCTCTCGAGCGCGTGCACGACCTTTTTGAACACTGCGTCGCCTGGGCAACGTAAACGGTTGCGCCTTTTCCTCGACGGCCAGCCGCGCTTCCACCCGCCGATATGCTTCCCGGTGCGGGCTGTTCGCGACATCGATATTTTTTTTGAAAGCCTCGTAAGCGTTCTCCCGAAAGCGGCTCTCGATAGGGTCCCGGCTCGATCAGCGACACGTGGATTCCCGATCCCCGCAGCTCCATGCGCAGGGTGTCGGTCAGACCCTCCAGTGCGAACTTGCTCGCGGTGTACGCCCCCCGCCATTTGAGTGCCACCAAGCCGAGCACCGAGCTGTTTTGAATGATGCGACCGTAACCCTGTCGGCGCATGATCGGCAGCACTTGGCATGTCAGCTCGTGCCAACCGAAAAAATTCGCCTCGAACTGCGCCCGCAGCACATCGGTGGAAAGATCCTCGACCGCGCCGGGCTGGCCGTAGGCGCCGTTGTTGAAAAGCGCGTACAACATCCCATCGGTACGCGCGAGCACCGTTTCCATCGCCTCGCGGATCGAGGCGGTGTCGCACAGATCGAGCCTCACCGCTTCGAAGCCTTCTTCCCCGAGCCGCGTAACATCGGATGCTCTGCGGGCACTGGCGAACACCCGGTAACCCCTCGCTGCGAGCGCAACGGCCACGCACTTGCCGATACCGCTGGAACACCCGGTAATGAGCACCGCTTTATCTGAATTATTCTGCGCCATTCTTTACTCGCCCTGAATCGTAATCGTCAGGCGGCGACGAAAGTGTGACTGGCGATGCTCCCACACGTAAACGCCTTGCCAGGTACCGAGCGCACAGCGCCCATCCACCACCGGGATACTCAGCATGGAGTGGGTGAGCACCGATCGCACGTGGGCCGACATGTCGTCAGGCCCCTCGGCGGTGTGCGTGAACATCGGATCACCATCCGGCACGGCCCGCGCCATGAACGTCTCGAGAT